>Ga0207997_1000012_pt1 | contig 76726 bp, 130 predicted proteins | sample AntAceMetag02UKN_FD_184777 | JGI IMG/M metagenome (GOLD analysis project Ga0207997, IMG submission 184777) | Saline lake microbial communities from Ace Lake, Antarctica - Antarctic Ace Lake Metagenome 02UKN (SPAdes) (version 2) | ecosystem: Environmental > Aquatic > Non-marine Saline and... | reverse complement strand
ACCACCACAACAGGATGATGTTTACAAAATTACCTACAAAGGAGAGGTGTTAGCAACATATGAAAAGAATCCAGAGGACAAGATTGAAGAACTCGATTCAAAGCTCAAGGCAGCGAGCGATGAGGTTAGTCGACTTACTTCTGAAAACGCTACTCTTACATCGTCACTCAACCAACAAGAAAAGGATAACGCTGACTTACTTACACAACTTAGGGAAAGCAATTCTGACAGAGATAAGTTTAAGATTGAAGCTACTAATCTCGGACGCCAGCTTGATGTTGCAGACGGAAAAATTAAAACGCAAGGAAAGACAATAGAGGCACTTAAATCACAAGATCCACTTAAGGGATTCACAGGATGGCAACTTATTGGAGAAGGTATTTCTAAGTTAGTATCACGAAAATAATATTAAGGAGTTAGCTCCTTACCTTGGAAGGAAGGTGAAAGAACATGAATCAAGCAGTTGAAATAATTGTAGGTGCGATCCTACCAATACTTATTGATTTGCTTAACAGAAAAGTGAAGAATAGTAACATTAAATATGCGATTAGTTTAGTCGTTTGTTTAATTATTGGTGTATTACTTAACCTACAAGCTCTCGATATCGCTAACATTCTAGGTAGTGGTGCAGTAGTATTTGCATCAGCACAGACTGTTTATAAAAGTTACTGGAAGGGTAGTGACACTAGAAAAAGATTAATAAAATTATTTAAATAAAATAACCACGCAACCCTCTTTCGTGTTTCGTTGTGTGTTTAGATTGAGTCGTTATTTCTAGGTTTTCGACTCTATTGTCGTGCTTAATCTTGTTTATATGATGGACTATTTCATCGTTTTTTAATTTTCTACCGAGTTCTTTTTCTATTATTAGTCTATGCTCGTATTGTAATTTCCCATCTACAGAAACAACAATATAACCAGAACTATTTTTAGTCCTAGCGTTTTTATATCTAGGATTAAGAATACCCTTAAAGCGACAATTTTTACAACGCAGTAACTTACATAAGCCTTTTTTGTGTCGGCTTTTTGTGTTACATGATAGTGGTGTTCCACAATCTATACATAAGTGCATAAATATATAATATCATATAATATTAGTATAAGACATACTGGGATGAAAGCAAAGTCAGAAAGAGTTTTGATGAATCTATCACCAAAGGGGTAAAGAGATTAGCTAATCTACTACCAGCTAAGAAGAAATAATATCTATAATTACTTTATTTTCCTTAGCTCCGATAATAGCTTTAGTTGCACTCCACCTAACATATTCGGTGGAGTCATCTGGTATAATTCCTGCCATGACTAAGCCATCAATAAGTTCTTTATCACTGATATTACTTGAATCTCTCCTAATTTTGTATTTAAGGTATGCGGTTATGTATATATCTACTGGAAACTTTTTTATTGGTTTTATCTTTTGATTGTTTACTACAACGAAAACTAGCTGATGGATTAAATCAGCCTCTGCTTTCCTCTTAGTCCAGTGTCTACCAGCATAACTAGCGTTAAGACTTGGACACTTAAAGTCGTTAATTACTATCTTCATAGTGGTCTTAGTCTGTTAAATACTCTTTTTATGAGTTCTTTATTGGTTTTTTTGGGTTCTAGCTTATTATGACACTTAGTACACGCTAAAATAGTCTGTTGGAAGCTCCCTAGTAGCTCAGGATGCGAGTAATACCACTTCCGCTTATGTTTATGGCAAAAGCCCACTGTAAACGATCTAAGGCATCCAGAAAGCTCTGCTTCACATATTGGAGGGTCAGTATATCCACGATCCAAATATTCCTGTTTTAGTTGTTTTAACGCTTTTCTATTCTGTTTGGTTCTTTTTCCACCGCTTGACAATGACATAAATCTATTATATCATCTTTTTGTTGCAACTGTACTCGGCCTTTGAGCTGAGATATTACAGCACTATATGTGCTTAAATAAGTAGTAGACATTAAGGTAAGCGTAAGCCGAATGGCAAACGACATCCCACCTCACTACTTATTTTTTTTGGTTCGAAGATTCTTGTTTGAAATTTTAAGTCGATCAATTCTTTCTAGATACTTCCCCTTCATTAAATTCATCTTACCTCTTAGTTTTTTACCTTCTTCTATTCTTAGTTTCTGAGCCACACTTACCATAAATCTCATCAGACTAAACATGTAAGTACGATTAAGAGTTATAGTTTCAGGAATAAAGGGTGGTTCAGTTTCACTATCAAGTGGTGCACCAGTAGGAATCCATACTAATAATTTTAATTTGTGAGTATTAAAATCATATTCCCATGACGCTCTCTTAAGTTCTCTCTTCATAATCACTCCCCCTGGGCATTGTTTAATATCTCGACAGTGGTCTTATAAAATTGGTGTTTACCATATAGCTCAATATACTTATTAGAAAAGAATAATCCACCAATAAACATGCCGATCATTATGCCAGCTATTAGTGTGAGAAAAAGTCCTAAATTCGTGTGATCTTTCATATATCTCCTTAAATCTGAAATTTTGCTTAGCACAAAACTAATCAGACCATAGTTACTTATACTTGTTATTCTGTTCTTTCTATAATCTTATAGTGTTCTAAGATAAGTTGTTTAATTATCTCGGCTTCAAACCTAGTGTAAACACGCCATCCACCTGATGTTCTGTCACTTTCAAAGAGTCCTATTCTTTCTAATTTGTAGAACTGGGCACGAGAAATAGTAGACGCATCGTCTCCCACGATCTCTCTAATAGTTTCTCCAAGTTCCCCAAGGATGACACCGACAGTTATGTATGGTAACTTTCTCATATTATTTGCCTTTCTTGGCAGTCTTTTTTAATCTCTTTTTCTCTTTTTTACTAAGTGTATTTCCAATAAGAGTTTTGGCACGAATAACATTCTTATTTAGAAATTTCTGTTCTTCCTCCCACGTACTAAGACGAGAACCACATCTTTTACAGTACCTACGAGGTCTCCAAGAATGTCCTGTTAGAAATTCATTATTTCTACCCAAATATTTAGTAGTCCACCTACCAGGTTTACACTTTCTCCATCGACAGAAAAGAGTTTTCTTGACGGATGTTTTAAATTCGTGAGTAAAAATCTTCATGATTAAAACGGGATATCTTTACTAGGTGTCTTAGCTACTGGTTTTGTAGGATATTTTGGTGCCGAGCTAGTTACTGGTCTTGGTGCTCTTCTAGTAATAGGTTGTCTATATACTTTTTCTACACTTTCAGCATCATCATCTTCTGCTGGAATAAATAGCATACTCTGTAGAGAGTAGCGTCTAGCATAAGTGATGGCTTTACCTTGTTCTTGCGGAGTAATTTTCTCAAAGGTAAGTTTTTGTCGTCCAGTAATATATTCTCCACTAATATGAAGTAATATAGTCTCGACATATTCTCCTCCGTTTTTGGTTATTCCAAGCGGTTGGAGAACAATAATTCCGTTTTCATTGAGAGTTTCCTTACATACACGCATGACCTCACCAAGGTTAGCATATTTTGATTTATAGAACGGGTTAATAGAACCCTTTTTAGCAACCCCAATCTTCTGTTGGGCTTTAAGTAAAGCTGCCGAAATTTTAACGATTGTTTTACTTCTTTTCATAATTTCCTCCTATTTTAGTAATTTTATGACCACAATGTTTACACTTTTCTACTTTGTTGAGAATTATTCCCTCGTCTTTTCCATCCTCATACCGAAAGTCACTTACATAATATTCGAACGCAGTTTTTTTACATCTAGGACACGTAACTTTTACTATCATATATTAATTTATAGTATAGCATAGTTCCAGTAGCTGTCAAGGCTTACTTTCGCTTACTTTCGCTTACTTTTCGGGAGAGGGAAGCCCTTTCTTCTTCCCCACTTACCAAGTTTGTTCATATTTTTCACGAAACATTCTCGACTACAATATTTGCCAGCTTCTCCTTTGTTCATCTTAATACTCTTCCAATTTCTTAGGGGATAAAAACCCTTACCACATGTAACACACTTTCTGATAGTACTCATATCGTAATAACAGGATACAGCATAACAAGTTCTAGAGCAGTATTTACTACCCCTAGGATTGACTGGTGTACCACAGATAGGACATCTGAACAAAGTGCTATCTTGTAGAAATTTCTGTCTAAGTTTGCCTGGATTATGTCCAGTTACTCTTTGGAATATTTGTCTGATTCTTTCCCTAGTTAAGCCCCACTCTTTACCAACTTTGTCTAAAGTTGCTGCGGGTAGAAGCACATCCAAAATAAGTTTTCTATTCTTTTCGATATCGAGGGTTTTAATTTTAGGTTCTTTTCTTCTGTCTATTTTAATCGACATATATTCTCCTTATTATTTGATACTAATTATAGTATATCATATTTAATAGCTTTGTCAATCATTAACTGTTTCATAGACTATCTCCAATCAACATTATTACTTAATGTAATTCCTATAGACCATCCATCATCAGGATAACCCCAGTGTATATACCCATAAGAATAGCAAAAAGCCTCATTACAGTCTCTTTCCCAGTGTTTTCTACTTGCAGTTATAAAAGCTATTACTAGAATAACAAAGATAATCATTAGTTTCTTTACCTTACTAGGTTGTTTCATAGGTTCTCAGTAATAATTTTGGGGATTATCTCACCCTCCTCTTTTACCCTTTGAGCATATCCTTCTTTATAGCCTTCTTTTTTAATGTCCTCTGCTTTCCTTTTTGTCATAAAACACCATTCGATATTACGAGAATAGCTTTGTTGATGTCGTATTGCTAAATCAATGCTTGTGTAGTAATAAGAATCATTTATCGCATCAGTCATTTGTTTGATTTGAGCTTTAGTAAATTTCTTTACCTTACTAGGTTGTTTCATAGGTTAGTCATAAACTTTTTTAATTTCTTAATATCTTTAGGATAAAGGATTATACCCATGTGATAGACTTTACGATCCCACCACATCTTTAACCAATACCAAAAAGATGAAGGCTCATCAGTCATACTTATCCATATCTCATTTTCATCTTCGTACTTTTCAATGGAAAAGAAACCAGGATGTCCGCAGTTACATTCAAATATTACTTTCTTCATACTTGTTCCTCCAATAACTTAGACATATGGTCTAAACTGATTTTTATTACATCTCTTACACTTTCTTATTTCACAAGGGTAGGGATATTTATACTTAATTGATGACATAAATAGCTTCCATCCACCCCACTTATGTCCAAGTAGGAAACAGATTATTTTCTTTTTAATCATGTTTTATTCCTTTATATTTTCTCCATCCATCTAAGATTTTATGGAGTTTAATTGGAGTATAGTCTAAGACTTCTACACAGGCGTTAAAGTGTCGAGCAGTTTTTGGAGCATCTCTATGTATACCTAGATGTATATGTCCGTGAACATTAAACCAATTTTCGGGCAAGTCTATAACTGGCTCATGGGTAAATAATACGCTAATATAATTCTCATATTTATCTTTGAAGCGTTTAAATATAGGAGGAACAACAGTAAATCCCATATCTCTATACCATGTCTCACTATTCCCAGTAACAATTGGTTTACCGTTTAGCTCTGTGAAAATAGTATTATTTTTGACGTTTACACACCAAACTTTACCACCATATTTCTCTCTGGTTACATCTCGTGGGCTTATATTTGCACACTTTCCCTTTTTCCCAGAATATACAGATAAGTAATAATTATTCCTCGTTTTCTGTTTTATCAATTTAGCTCTAATATTATGAGTTACACATAGTCCGAGCAATTTTTCTAAAAAATCTTTCTTGCCCCAAATAGATTTATGTCCATGCTTGTTAACATGTCCGTCTCCGTCAACTATAGCATCTAAAAAAATATGAAATTGCTTATTAGATAAATACCAAAGGATCAATGGTAGTTCTTTCTTTTTTTGCAAACCTACCGTTTTAAGAAAAATAGAAGCGTTTGTAGAGTTAATAAAAAACTTACCTTGAGGTAATGCCTTTATAATTTTCTTGCCACAAATTTCTTTGACTACACGGTTTCTAGTCGTAAACGTATATGGGATTTTTAACTTATTTAATAATATTTTAATTTGACCTATCCTTTGTGACTTAGATTGATAAATAAATAATTCTCCTCTTTTTGAGATACTTCCGTCAGTTAAGATCCAGCCTAATAGTTTTAAATAATTACTTTCTATATTTAGGGGCTTAGTTCTTCCAAAGGTAATAGGAACACGGAAAGAACTTTTATAGCCCCAACGATTTTCAGCAATATCTTTTTTCCATGTGTTTTTAGTTTTTTCTTGAGCAGATTGATAAAGTAGAACGTGATTCCATGTTATCTCTAACTCTAGCCCTCGATGATTAACTACACATAAAGGCGTAAAGTTATCATAAATAAAGATATCTCTAATTGGATTATACTCAACGCTATTTGTTTTCAAATTTACAGTTGGGACTATTTCTCCTATCTTTAGTTCATTATATTTTTTATACCCATCAAGCGTAAGTAATTTTGTCTTTTCCGAGAAGCAAGCACCATCGTGGTTGCCCCGAATCATAAATTTCTCGCCTGTAAGCTGACTACACCACTTGTAAGCATCCTCCTTATTACATAGAGCTAGGTCGCCTAGAAACAATATCTTATCTCGCTTCCCAACTGTTTTTTGCCATCCTTTAATGATTAGATCAGTATAATTGGCTGGTCTTCCTTCATATTCAATAATATTCTTGTGACCAAAGTGTAAATCTGACAAAATATAGAATTGTTCAGTAAGTTTCATATTATCTTATGATATCATTAATGTAATTATTTGTCAATCGCTTTAAGTAACCTTTCCCCTATAACGGCTATAACTGAAGTTGTGACAGCGTTACCGCACATCTTATATCGTTGAGTATCTGAAATTTCCCCATCAACCCCAACCTTAGTCCAATTATCAGGGAATCCTTGTAAGCGTTCACATTCTATTGGTGTTAGTCTGCGGATACTCATATCTGATAGAACTTTTAATTTGTTTCCACTTCCACTACTAGATTTAACTGCTCTTGAAATTCCAGTCTTACCATAAACATTCTGTTCAAAGTGCCAACCATATTTTGTTTTTCCTTTCAATGGATTCTGGATTGCTACCCCATGAATGTCCCGTCCTGTAAGTGTAAAACTAGGTTCACCATCTGTCTTAAATCTTCTACCATGTTGGCGTTTCTTTAATCTATTTGGGGTAAGAACTGGCATTACTACCGCAGGAAGATTGCCATGAGATTCTTTCCTAAGAGTGGGGGCAATATTTTTATCTATGATCCCTTTTTTTCTAGATGGATCATCTACCATATATAATCCAGTTTTAGCACCTAACCCGCCAGCGTTACTTGCCATTGTGGCTCCTATTCCACTACTATTATAAACTCTTTGCCCTTGTGGGAAATTTCTACTTAGTTTTTTACCATCTTTTAACCATTGTTTATTTTGCTTGCTCATTATTGCTCCAACGTAGTTAAGAGACTTTGGGTTTGTTTGTCTGATAGGAAATACTTCTGGTCGACTGACTTTTCGAGAATGTCCGATAATGAACACTCTTTCCCTATTTTGGGGAACTCCGAAGTCTTTGCTATTAAGTACTTGCCATTGCACTCCATACCCAATGTCGGAGAGAACCCCAATGATTGTCTGGAAAGTTTTTCCCTTGTCGTGACTAAGTAAACCTTTAACATTTTCGAGTAGTAAATATCGGGGTCTTTTGTCCCTGAGAATCCTAGCGATTTCAAAAAAGAGAGTGCCTCTAGTGTCTTCAAATCCTCCCCTTTTTCCAGCCACGCTAAAAGATTGGCAGGGAAAACCTCCACATAAGAGGTCGTGTTTGGGGATTTCGTCAGCTTTAACTGCTCTGATGTCTCTTTGGTCGCATTCTTTGTAGTGGTATCGGTAGACTGAGTTGGCGTATTTGTCCCATTCGTTTGAGTAGGACACAAGTAAGGGTGTCTCTTTAATGGAGGGCTTTTCCCCTTGGGGTTGTAAACTCTTTTTGCCTCGCCCGTGTACGGATCGTGAACTCCTATTCCCTGATACTCTGACTTTTTCGAGTTTGCTGGACCACACACAACTAAAGGCATTGCCGCTTTTCCTCCCCTTTTGGCTGGTGTTAGTGTCGGACTTAACCCTGTTTTGTCGTATATCATCCCTGCTTGTCCTCCCGACTTGTAAATGTTGCCTAACCTTTTCAAGCCCATAACGGAATCCTCCTACGCCAGCAAATAAATCTATATACTTCATACATAATCTTTCTCCATATTTTTTAGCCTCCACCTTTCCATCCTTCTGATCCACCATTAGGAGTTTGGTTTTTCTCTCCTTTTTGGTTGTTAATAAGGTTGTATATCCATATTCTAAATCTCCACCACAAATTCGCTTTATTCTTTTTGTAGTATTTATCCCAATCTGTTACTTTCTTTGATTTATCCATAACTTAATCTCCCTTTAGGGTGTTAGTAAACCAATCATAATACTTTTGTTTTTCTGCTTCTTTAATAACGAGTATTGGCAATCCCGCTTTCTTCCTTTGCCAGTTCATAAATATCCTACCGATTCTGCCATTGCCATCAATAAACGGGTGAATCTTCTCAAAAGTAATATGGTCTAGTTGAATATGTTTGCCGTTCTTACCAGGCATTTCAATTGAGGTTTCAACATCCTTGAGCCAACTTTTAATCGCACCCCTGATTTCTGAATAATGTAAGGCTTCTTTACCACCTATAAAAACAGGTCGTTTCCTAAAATATCCCCTTTCAAATCCTCTAATTCGCTGGTTAAGCATAAGGATTCTATGGGTTCTCAAAATAACTTGGATGTCTAATTCCTTCTGTTCTTCTAAATACTTCCAAGCAATCTCCGCTTGTTTTAAACTATCCTCATCAAAAACTCCCTCAATAGCATTACTCTCTCTCAAAAACTCCCTTACTTTCTTTGATTTATCCATAACTTAATCTCCTTTTAGTAATTTCTTTAGTTCTTTTCTAACCCACATCTTCCATCTTCCTTTACTCCATCTAGGTATTTTTACTCCATCGTTGTCCAAATCAATACAATCAAGCGTTCTATTCCACCAAGCATTTATATATAATTCAGTTTTATCTCTCATTTGTGTTTCCCCCAATTCCCCTTATGTTTTTTGCCATTGGTTTTTCTTCCATTATCAGGGTGAATTTCATCAGCACAATCTTTGGCTTGCTTGGCTTTCTTGTGTTCTTCCAAATTCTTTTTCAGTTCTTCAGGGCTTTTCTTCTCCATACCCTTAGGGGCTTGGTAGATAACCACTGGGGAAACAAAGCGTAAATCTTCCATGCCAGGAGTAACTACTTTTCTTTCATTACCCTTAGTGTATAGAATACCTTTCCCTACTGGACACTTCTCAGTCCAACCCTCACTATCAATTAAATCTTCTGTTAGGCGATGAATTGGCTCAATATCTACAGGTAAATCTAATCTCTGCCGTTTGAAGGCTTCGTTGATTTTCTGTTCGCGTTGCTGTTGGCGTTGGTTAAATATCTTGTTAAATCGTTCTGCCATATAGTTATTTTGCACTTGCTCCGAAAATCTTTTCGGCATCTCTGATGAACCCTTTAGATTTCTCTTCTTCGGCCATCTTTAATAGGCTTGCTCGATTTTCTATTCTTTCTCTGTTTTGTGGTTCGTTCATCCACCTTCTCCTTAGAATATCTAATTTTTGTTTAGTAGTGAGCATGCCTTTCATTCTTCATATTATACTATAAAACTTCTAATTCGTGTAATAGCTTGTTATAAATAGTTCCTACTTTTGTAGACCAACTAGAGCTAGTAGCATAAACAGCCCCTAGCATGTCTAGATTTTTAGCCCCCTTGTTAATTTGTCTCTTTAATATCCCACAGGCTTCAAAAATTCCTATTTCCCAAGATGAAAAGGATTTTAGCCCATTATCATCCATAATTCCGAAAGCATTATGATGTCTAGCATTAAATTCACTAGAATAAGCAGAACCCAGCCTAGATTCTTCTATTCCCACTGCTGTTAAAAGTATAGGATCAATTTCGCAAGCGGTAAATTGGTTTTCTAATCCTTGCATAGGTGTACCTTTTAATTGATTTCTAATAATTAACTCGATAGCAAGCCGAGAATCTTTTCCCCTTATGTCTAGACTGGTACTTACCGCAGGGGCGTCGGCAAGTTCTACTCTTTTTTTACTTCTTCAGTCGGAAGAGCCATTCTCTGCCTGAGCAGGATTTCTTTATCGGCTTCATCATGTGATATCTGATAAAGGTTTTTTACTTCCCTGACAATTTCTGGATGCTGTATAGCGAACATGATTTCACCCCATGATTTTCGTAGGGGAAGCCCAGCACAAGCAGAAATTACCGCAACAATAACCGCAATAAAAAAATAACGGAAGTATGTTGGGCTTTCAGATAATCCGTTCTCTTTATCTGGAGTATCCTCGATAACTCTTTTTTGATAAAACTTCTTTACTGGCAATTTTGGTTTTGCCATAAATCCTCCTTTAGTTACTTTCATAATATTTAAGTATGCTATGGCCTTTATCAATTAACGAATTCCTGTAAGCACCTGAATCTATTTTCCCATCTAGAGTAACTACCCAACAGGTATAGCCATCATAGACTGTTTCTATCTTATGAGTTTCTCCAAACTTATCGCATCCATTCTCTCCATAGCTCCCAGATGTTGCTGTTTTATAGATACCAAATATAAAGAATCCTATCATTGCTAAGAAAAACAAACCTAAGAAAATCTCTCCAATATTCCAATACTCTGTTTTTTTCTTAATAAATTTAACTATCTCTTTCCAACAACCTATCGTATATATGGCTACAACTATAAGAATATATTTAATCATATTTACTCCTTAGGTAATTTCTTAATCTTCTGTAGTATCTTCTCTACGTCATCTTCTAATAGGTGTCCAATCACATCATCAGTAATCGGAGTATCATAAGTTAATCCCCATTCGCCCTTTGTCTTTTTTATGACAGCTAACTCCCATTCCTTTTCGTTACTTGTGTAACTCCCATATCTATTATTTTCAGCGAACATTTTAACAGAAGGATCGCTACCCAACTTAAATCTAACTACACTTGCTCCATAACCATTAGCAAAATAATACTTTTTTGCTATTCCACTCCCACCTCCAGCAGGATGGGAAAATTCCTCTGATGGTTTATCAAATAATCTTATTTTCTTCATATTACTCCTTTTTATTTGGTTTATAATCTGGAAAGTCCTCTGGATCTGGTTCTGGTTCATCTTCCGCTCGTTCTTGATATTCGTTATCATTAGCCATAGACTCAGCTTTGTCCATATAGTAATAAACTTTCTTCCAGTCTTTCTTTTTTATAATCTCCTCTGCCTCTGGTGTATCCATGTAACCTTCTTTAACGCATAAGCCAAGATAGTCTTTACACTCTTTGATCTGTTCTGGGGTATATTTCATATATTACTCCTCATTAAATATCCCACTCATAATTAGCCAGAAGATGAACCAGAACCAACTGAATTTGGCGGGTGTTAAGATTACAAATAATAAATAGAATATTAAAAACATATTATTTATCTTCATTATTTAATAATTTTCTAGCCTTTAATGCTAAACAACTCTTATTATGCTGTTCTCCTTTATGTTCTCGTTCTTGATACTTACCACAAAACCTACAATAATCTTCCATTCTTCCAGCATATTCTGATTCAAACTCCCATTCTTCAGCTACAAATTTTAATATTTTTTTAACTATAGTTTCTCTTTTCATAAATTATTTCTTATTTAATTTCTCTTATAGTATCTTACTTGTTTTTGATTTATTATCCAGATTAACTCCAAAATTATCTATTGCGTTTTTGGTATCTGATGGGGTTGGATGTTCATGCTCATCTCCTTCTATATGCTCATCTCTTCCCAACTGAAGATCGTTATCCAGTTCTTTTCTCTTGGCTATTAGTTCGGGCAGGGTTGCGTTATCAATCCAAGCACAAACACGACAACCACTTTCGGGTCCAGCTTTACAATCATGATCGTATTCAGTGTGTAGAATATTCCGTAGTTCTTCTTCTTTTTTGCGGGTATTACGCTTTATTCCTTCGGCAACATCTTGGAGAATTTGTTTGGTTGCGATATTGGCTTTTGTTGTATTAGATTTCATATATTTATAAATAGTATAGCATAGTTAATAACTTTGTCAATAGTACCTTTCACTTCTTCTTTCCCCGCCTTCTGCGTTTCCTCTTATTTATTTTTCTTCGTTTTCTTTTTCGCCAAATAGCACTCATGGTAATAACCTATAAATTTCTCTTTTTAATTTTCTTCGGCAGTTTGCCAACATATCAACGGAACAAGTAGCTTTCCCTGATTGATATAAGTTAATAGCATGCTTAGGAACATTAGCGATAGTCATGATCCACTGTATAGGATAACCTTTTTTCCCTGCTTTTTTCTTAGTAAGTCTAATTTTTCTGACACTTGCTAAGTTTCCGCCCATAGCTAGATAATAGGCACCTACAAAAGTATTTTTGATTGTAACCGAAGTGGGTGTCATATCAACTTGGGGCTTAGTCGGAGCTACAAACTCTGGTCTAAGGACTAGCTCATATTTCTTTTTATTAAACGGATTAGTTAGTTTTATCTTCATATTTGCTTATATTTTCTATATCTTTTACACTTTTTATTAGAGCAAACCATTCCATAAAGAACATGACAAGAGTCGTTTTTACTTCCACACTTCTCACAATATCCCCAATAAGGTAATTTTGATAAGCGATCATATTCTTTTTGTGTTATGTATTGATGAGCGTCAGCCCAATCTCCTTTTGAACCCAATATGCCTATCCCGTTAGACCATGCTAAACCTAACTTTTTGGCTGCCCAATTCTCTGCCCTAGATTTATGCCAATCACCATTGCTAGGAGAATCTTTGAGTTGTTTTAGCCATTGTTTTTTTAACTCTGGATAACACTTCCTACAATAATGATATGGATCGTGAGGTTCTGGGGGATCATAAGAACTACAACCATAAGGGGTTTCATCATCAAAGGGGATACAATACAATCCGCACATATCACATCTTACTCTGTAATATTTATCATAACTCATATTATTTCTCCTCAAGTTGGTAGATTATATCATAACTAGCTATCTTTTTTTTCTTGCCAGTTATATTTTTTAATAACCACTCAAAATCGCTCTTAATTATATTTCTATTTATATACCCAGTATTTTCTAGTGCTTTTTTAATTTGCTTTGATTTAATTTTGATTGTCTTAGTCTCGATTTCAACCTCTTTGATTGCTGGATCTTTTATTCCACTAGCGGTCATGCTAACTACCCAACTAATTTGAGATTCCCCAAAGCGGTTTTTCTTGCTAAATATTTCCCTCGAACTATCTTCCTTAATTAGCATATAGAAAGAAGCATCGACCATGTGCTGAATTCCTAGCATTCCTGCTATCAGTCCAGCTTTAGTTGAGTGTCCAATCGCAATTAGGATTCGGTTTGTTTCTTTTACATGCTCTATTAAAGATGAAAGCCCATACTTCATCTGAGATGGAGAACCAGGTGATTGCCGAAGCGATACTGAAGAAATCATCTGTAAACTATCCACTATAATTACCTTAGGTTTAATTTCATTAGATGCTTTTATAACTTCCTCTAGCTTAATTTTATCTGAGCATAAGATTTTGGGTTCAAGCGTTTTTATCCGCTCTGCTCGTAATTTAATCTGCCCTAAGCTTTCCTCCCCAGTGGCATACAAAACTTTATATCCATGCTTTGCTATTGAGTTGGCAATTTGAAAAACGAGGGTAGATTTCCCTGCCCCAGGAACCCCAGCGAATAGTATTGCTTGACCTGGAACAAACCCACCTCCAAGCAATTTGTCAAAACCAATAATACCAGACTTAAGTCTTTTCATATTATCGGTTGGAATTAAATTTATGGGTGTAGCGATCATCTTTTCATATATTTATATATTAGCAGTATAATAACACGACTGCTAAAATAAGTCAAGCCTATAAGTGGGATGTATAACCACAACCGAGACATTCGATATATGGTTTTCCACCAGTTCTGACAGAACTACTTTCTTTAGGTAAGAAGAACCACTTGTCTTTACCACATTCGGGACACTTACCGTTTTTTTCTATTCTATCTTCTATTCTGGTATTACAACCAAGACCATAAGCGTAAGACATAGGGTCTTTAACTTCCTTTAATACTGCTTTAAAAAATTTCATATACTGCTCCTTTCAATTCTTTCAAATTTTTAAACGGTCGTGAGAAGGATATAAACAATATCCATCAAAATCATCACCCTTTTGACCATATACGCCATCTACTTCAGAAAAATCATTTCCTTCTGCGTCTGATGACATAATAATCTCAGCATTATCTGGGATGATCTCTAACATCTTCTTTAATTCTTTAGCTTTCATGCTTATTTCACCTCCTTTATTCATCTATTGCTATTAGTGCTTCTTTTATTTCTTCAACTGTATGAGTTCTGTAAAACTCAAAGTTGGGGTTTTCATCTCCTAATTCTTCGGCTAATTTGATAATTTCTTTATCAGTCATATATACTCCTTATTTAATTAAGTTTATTTTATGAACATCAATAGCAGTCGCTACTTGACCTAATCTTTTAAGATCAGATAGCCAGTTTGTTCGTTTTAATAGAACAAACTTATCTCCTAAACTGCTTTTGTGTATAGTCCACCTATGTCCTAGATGGTTAATAGTTTTCATATTATTTCACCCCCTTTATCCTATAATTCTGGTTTAATTAACCTTATAAGTTAGTTTTTATTATTTTTTTACTCAAGATGAACTTACCAGATCGTTTCTAAGCGACTTTTAGAGCTTGAGGCAGGTAAACATACCTCTTTTTTAATTAAGTTTATGCGGTGGTAGTCAAGGACGCTTGGCTACCACATCAAAACTCAATCCACCCGTGCTAACTATTTTTCAGTCCGATTACCATGTCTGGCTTCAAAGTACTTGCTTTTCCGCTTTTCATAGTAATTCCTTTAGCTTCTCTTTGTTCTGAGAAGTTACCATCTATTAGTTTATAACCAGCTAAGACAGTTTTCTCCAAAGAAATAACACTTCTAGCCCAGACTCCTATTCGTGGATCTTTGCCACGGAAGTCACCACCACCTCTACCGTTACCCTCACATACCAGCAAAGATAGGGGGTGTATCTTAAAATCCTTTTCACCCTCAATGTCTTTTATTTTCGATAAGTCGATCACTAATTTCTTGGTGTGGTTGTGTAGATAGCGATACGCTTTATCAACTTTTTTAGTAGACGGTTTTATTTGTTTACCTTTTTCCTCCATAATTGAATTGATGTTGTCTTCTGTATCTTTTTCATTATCAGCATAGTCCCCAGCCCAAACGAGTCTGGTAAAACACCAGCTACCGCCAGGAATAATTAGATTTTCAACAGCGTTCATAATTTTATTCCCGATATAGCTATGTTCCATTAGTTTTAATCCTTCTCCAGTTATGAATGTTTTTCCATCATCTCTGGTATGTTTAGTCTTAAAATCATGGGTGTATAGATATTCTTTTTTATCTAAACTGACAGGTTTATAATATTGTCCCATATTTTATTCACCTCCTTTGTGTGAAGATGTCTTCACTTTTTATTTTTTAACCATCTTATTTCCCAAGCAATAACTATGACTTGACGGATTCCATCTAATCCCCACTTGGTTTCATCTTGGTCAGATAAGCAGTAGCGTTTGAATTTTTCCTCGATATAGCTAGGGGATTTACCTGAGATCCCGCTACCGTTTTCCATCAAGGCACAAAACGCCACGATATTTTTTAACTGTGTATCGGTCATACACCTCCTAGCTTTGATAAATCATTACCCAATAAAGAATGGGGTAAGAACTTAATTTTTACTTCGGCTATACGAATATCTCCGTCACCAATATCAGTAAATTTGGCATAAACAGCGTAGCATCCGTCTCCTAATCCGCTACTAACCACAACGCCCTCTCCTGCTATACCAGAAAAGATTGGATTAAGTACTTTACTTTTAACAATGTCCTTAGTAGCGTAATCCCACTGGTCAATTAGTTTCTTATAGCTATAACCTTTAGCTTTTCCATCTGCTAATACATAGCATGGATCGACTAACATGATTTGTCCGCTATCAACAGGACACATGCCGACTTTTATCCACTTATTAAGCGGTAATTTTTCCTTACTCATAGCTTTTCACCTCCCTTCATCTTTTTATTTGCCCTCATAGAGTAATAAATTTTACCCTTAGAGAATATAATATGGTCGATAAACAAAATTCCCATGATCTTAGAGGCTTTTTCTATTCTTAAAGTTTCTGCTATGTCCTCTTTAGATGGTTTAACATCACCACTTGGGTGATTATGTAACAACACAAAACCAGCCGAGCTATACAGGATTGCTGGCTGTAGTATTTCTCTGGGTGCTAACAGTGTGCTATCTAATAAGCCCATACTAATTAACTCAGAATGTTTGAGGTTGTTTTTTGAATCGAGATATAGACCAATAAGATGTTCTTTATCCCAACTTCTTATTTTATGCTTAGCCAACTTAATGGCATCCTCAGCTTTTTTTACTTCAATCATATTTTCCTTTCTTAAATAACTGAGCCCTGTTCCCAGCGATCACTAGGAACAGAAGCAGTTATCTATGAGCGATAATCAATTATGTATGATAGTCCACTACGACTATCCACTTCTTACCAATCATGTCTTTATCTACACAATCACCATCTAGGTCAACAAAGTGTAATTCTTTCCATGAGTGGTTATCATATTCTTTCTTGTCATAACCACTATCTTCGCCCTCCCATCCTTTCAAGAAGGCTTTGTATAATTCCTCATCAACGATCATAGCGTCATCTTCATATCCCGTCTGATTATATGAATCTCTATCCCAGCATAAACCTTTATTCTTATATTTCTTTGGTGTGGCTGCTTTATACATCGCCTCTTCCATATCTTTAACTTTGGCTTGTTCTTTTTTCTTTTTGTCATCACCATAGTGGACACCAGCGACTCGGATATCTTTATCTTTTTCAAGTGCTGTAATTTTCTTTACAACACCCTTTGCCCATGTTTTGTTTGATAATTCACCAGACCAACGCCCACCAATCAGAAACCAGTCAGCTATCGGGGAAGAAAACCTCCCGCCTTCACCACAAAAGCTACTATCATCAGATAGCTGATTATTTACATATTCACGAGCCTTTTTGGATGTTTGAGCGTGTCTTTTATCTATAGTTACTATTAGTCTATAATGCATGGTTTTCACCTCCTTTCTATCTTTTAATTATTTTCCTCATAATTGATATTATTTCTCTTGGCAGGTTTTCAGATTTATTTATTAAAACAGGATTTTCATAGTTCGTTCTCATGGTTGACTCGCTAATATCAGAGCCAATACCAATACCATAAATAGTCCCACCTTTTTTCTTAATATCTTTTATATAGCTATTACGATCTCCAAACGTTTTTGATGTTTCTCCATCAGTAACGATAAATACTATACTTGGTTTGTCGCTCATATCTTTACTAATCGCTTCAAAAGCACTACCATCAACCGTACCGTCTCCAGTTGAATTATAATCATCTAGCGTGTCCAATTTATCACAATCAATACTAAATTTATATAATTTCAAGTCAAAACCTAATATTTGGCAGGTTTTTTTCAATAAACAAGCAGACATAAAAGCATGAACGGATCTTTCTCCATTCATAGATCCACTACTGTCTATAGCCATATACATATCGTAATCGGGAGCATCTGGCGTTGTTTTCTTGCTAAATATTCTTTTTGCTTTAGGAATACAAACTTTATAGGTATCTTTGCCTAATAATTTTCCACTCAGATGTTGTCCTCTCCAACGGAGAGCTGATTGTTCCTTAAGAATATCCCTTAATCTTTGAGCCAGAGTGACAGCATATGGATACATAAGAGCTGTTGCTTCTGACTCTGTGGGGCGGGATTTTATTGGTCTTTTGTTCTTAGTAGGTCGTAGTCCGAATTTATTGCCTTTACTGGCATCCGATAAACTGGCATTAGATTGTTTTCCTCGTTGTTTCTTATCCTTATCTTTTTTATTACTATTACCCTGACCACCTCTACCCTTACTACTCTGACCACTTTTCTTATTGTTTGATTTTGATTTCTTGCCCTTACCCTTGTCATCAAACAAGTCTTTAACCAGAGGTAATAATCTAGTGTCTATGAGTTCTTGGAGTTTACTTATACTATTAAGCCGTTCACATTCCCAGAGAATATCGCTGATTGCTACATGATGATTTTTGAATTTATCTGTAACTTTCTTATCAAACTTAAATCCATATTGGCATCTTTTTGCCCACTCTGCTCCATACCCAACAAGGTACCTTCTAGTAAAGTCATCTCTGGAGGAAGCTATACTAAATAAGCAGATGAAGGAAAACTGTCTTATTTTGGGTAATTTTGTAAAATCTTTATTATATTGATTAAGAAGGTTTTGAATACCCCAGAAATTCATCTCGTTAATAGGCTCTTGGGCATAATATACATAATCATTCCCTAATTTTCTTTCAATCCTGATATCTTCTAGTGGATTATATAATTCCATCATCTTTCCACCGTACTTTTTAACAGCAGGGGATCTTTTTATAGATTTTGAATATAATAAGTGTCCAATTTCATGTAGAAGTAGACCACGGACTACTCCAAAAGGTAAGCTAGTTAAGTGTCCTAAGTTATATACTAGCACTTTATCCTTAACGTTAGCTGACCAGTTATCACCAGATTTAATTTTTATACCAGTTTGACTGGATAAACCTACTGTTAAGGCTTCTATATATTGTTGGGTAGCATCCATATATGTATCCTTTAATTTATAATTAAGTATTCAGGAAGGCGGGCATCCACCCGCCATACCTCAAGACTTAAGACTTTTTCGGTACTCTCTCTAATTTTCTAACCCGTCTCTTCTCTACTCTTAATTTGATTTCTAACTTTACCTTTTCCCTTCGTAGTTTGTTATGGGTTATCTTAGTAACTGATCTTTTAAGCTTGGATTCTACCTTATAGATTTGTTCCTGTATTTTTTCCAGGTCTTCCACTTTCTTTTCATAGCTTTCTCTGAAATTCGTAGCTTGTTGTTCCAATCTTTTGATCTCTCCCTTAGTTGTTAGTATGGGAGTATCATTATCCACGCTATCTGCAGCGGACTTAAACACAGCATGGTAGAAATCTGTAAAAGCTAGCCTCTCATCCTTTCTGGATTTGTTAGCGATTGCTTTAACATAAGCAACTTCTGGAGAAATTCCGTTAAGAATCAAATTCCCCCAGTGAAGTAGGGTTCTAGTAGAAATACAAAGCATGGTTTTCTGCTCGTTGTAGGCTTTTCTAGCCATCCAAGCAACAGTTACCATCTTTTCAATTAGTTCTTCATTGATACCCAATCTGCTTTTAAGCAATTTTCTTTCTTTGGCAGGTTTCAATACTTCAATGTCCAAAACAACAGCGAACCTATCTAAGAACGCTCGGTTTAATCCTCTAGTCCCCTCGTAGTCGGGGTTCATAGTGGCAAAAAACCGAAAGTCTTTATGCGGTCTTATAATATCACCGTTTGGTAAAGATATTCTTTTATCTTCGTCCAATAAGCCATGAAGAATAAACATACAATCGGGTGGAGTAGCGTTAATCTCATCCAACACAACCATATGTCCTCTAATCATAGCATCGGTTAAAATCCCCTGCTCGTAGTAAGTAGAGCCGTTCTTGACTGACTTAGAGCCAATCAATTCATCTGGAGTGTTATAACCATGCATATTGATACGGGTATATCCCTGTTTTCGTTTATAAGCTAAATATCGGACAATAGAAGTTTTTCCTGTACCAGCTTCACCTACGAATAGGGCTGGAAGATCTTTTACCATAGCAATCGCAATGGCTTCCTTATCAGCACTGGGTAGCTTTATATCAAAAGCTTCAGTTGGAATAAGGCTGGATTTCTGATAGAGGATATCTATCTTATGTCCGCCATAGGAAAACTTCTTTTTGTTTGTTTTTTCCATTATTTTTTCACCCCCTCTCAAGGGTTTATTTTTATATTGAGTATTAGCCTCATGGGTAAATTAACCCATGAAGTCAAAACTTAATTAACAACTTTCTGTCGAGTAAGCGGACGACTGCTTCTAGCAAGTGCTGACAGTTTTTTACCCATCTCTGGGTTTTTTGAACTAAGACTAGAAATAAAATCCTTCATATCTTCTGCTACTTTTTCTGCTACTTTAGGATGTTGGTTTACGAACTGTTCTATAAATCTTTTCTTTAATCTCCTGACGGCTCCATCTAATTGAGACATTGTTTTTGCTAGATTACCTCCCGTGCCAACTGTTCCACACATGGTTGCGTCGGAATTTTTAATCGACTGTGCAATATAAACCAACCCTCGGACTTTCCTTCTTTGGATATCTCCGTCTGGTGTTTTGATAGTTAGCTCTATATAATTTTTCTCCATAATATGTTCACCTCCTTTATAAATACGGTATTTTTATTATTTATTTAATTAAAGTGATAAAGGGAACTACAATTTGGACTCTCCCTTACTTCAAATACAATATTTGGTTCTTTTTTAGTTCCACCAACCAAACACTTATGTCTTAAAAACCTTCCCTTATTAACTTTGATAAATTCTTTCCAATGCCAAGGTTTAACATGACACCTAACTTTTAGACCATCATACATTTCTACAACCTCCCAACTTTTAGCCCAAAAAAGCTCCCTAACAACATTATCAACTTTCATCTCTCCAGGGAATTCAACAAAACAAACAATACGGTTGCCCCAGAATAAATCTAACTGAGTTTTTTTAACCCAGAATTTATGTTCTCTAAGATTTATCTTTTTCATAACTATTCACCTCCTTAATAAAAACTCCACTTAGAGTAGGAATTACTAAGTGGACATAACAAGCGTGGAGTAATAGATATTATTCTCCACTATTTAACTGGTTAATATATCTTATTATATCATAGTATAGCTTATAAGTCAATAGGGTGAAATAAATCACAGTTTGACTCCAACTAATTAGGTTTGCCCACCTTTCGATGGGCAAATCTCTTTATTTGGACTTAGCTTTCTTATATGCTTCCTTAGCTCTTTTAGCTTTATGGGCTTGCTTTACAAGTTCTTTCCACTCAACTTTTAATTTTTCCCATTCCTTTTGGACATTATCATTTGGAAAAGTAAAGTTAAGAGATGCTATCCAAGCCCAAAACATAGCTGTCCAGTTATGTGTTGTTTTCCAAAGCATAAACATGCCAACTATAAAGCACAACCAAGTTAATTTTCTGGCTGTCATATTTTTCACCTCCTTTAAGGTTTAATTTAGGATTTCTGCTAGTTGGTCAAGATTAACTCAACCAACCGCACAAATTCTAAGATTTGCTCATGGTAAAATTAAAGCCGTATCTTCCAACGACTCTTTTCTTTTTACCTCTGGAAAAGATTGTTCCTTTCCCAAACTTTCCGATTTCCCTCCATCCAAGCATCTTAAGAGGAAAGAGAGAAATCTGCGTTCTAATTGGTCGCTTTATCATATAAAGCATCCTCCGCATTAAATAATATCTCACAATCACAATGTCCACCGTTAGCTTTGGCTATTCCTAAAAGCTTTTTAACATTAGCTTTGGAAACGCCCATCTTTTTCAAGATAGCTTTGGCGTATTTGTGATCGTTTTCGCAATTCCAGATGTTTTCTCCTCTTTTATCTACACGGAAATTACATCCTTCCTTGCTTCCAAGTCGCCTTAAAAAATCGTCGACTTCGATTATGGATAGCATATTTATTTCACCCCCTTATTGGCAAAGTATTTTCTAAAAGGTTTTAATCCTCGGAAACTGCTCCACTTCTTAATCATAAGATAGTGTCCAGCAAAGGCTTCAGCTACGGTTGACCATCTTTGCTGATCTAAGCTTTTTCCTAGACTAGATAACCCCTTTCCTCTTTTATGTTCAAATACCATAGTTTCAAATATAAGAGGTTTTCCAAGTCCATGACTATGATCTAGTCCGAGCCAAACGGTTGATATATACAACCCGTTTTTCAGAGTTTCCTGCTTGACTTCTCGGAGTTTTTTATTTTCATAGTCTTTTGCCCAGCGTCTAGTAGCCCATTTGCTAGTATAGGGAGTTCCATCACGCTTATAATATAACGGTTTCATAACTTTTCACCTCCTTTATTGGTAATAATTAAGATTTCTATTAGGTAACCGATAATTTCAGTTACCCTAACAAATCTTAAGCTTTGGATTCAATACACAAATCATCATCCAAATCACTAAGTTTTTTAACATGGATAATTTCCTTGTCTTCGGGTGTAAAATTGTAAGTTTCACGGAAAATATCTTTTACAGCTTTCCTTGCTTTTTTAAGATTTTTAGCGGATAGAATATGAACCCACTTTATGTTAACTTCAAAGCAGTATTGTTTTTCTGCCATAATTTTCCACCACCTTTCGTGGTTATAATTTTTACTTAGCTATTCAGTAAGGGAGAGAAATTAATCTCTCCCCACACTCAGTAGCTGAGTGGACATCGTCCATCGCTGATTGGAGTCCAGTTATGAGTTCCCCTGCCATTGGCGATTGCCCAAGCAAGAGCATCAATAGACTCCCTTGGATTTGTTCTACTGATTGTCGTTGGTCGATTTCTTAGTCTTTGAAATCCTTTCCATGTGTTAAGCCAAAATTGTGCGAATCCCATTGCTTTTCCATTATCCCCAACAGCGTTTTGGTCATATTGACCAATGCCTCTGTTGCTTTCATGGAAGATTACACAGTGAAGCACATATCTTGGAACGCCATATTCAACGGCTGCCTCAGAAATCATATTATCCACAGTTTCTTGTCGGATAATTGTTATTGTCTGAGTTGCAACAGGCGATAAAATTTCGTGAGTATCAAAAGTTACTTTGTAGACCCGAATTAGTATCGCTAGGATTATAACTAAAAGCGTTATAACGACAACTTCGAACTTCCAGCGAGGGACGGCTTTACCTTTTGTCATAAAGGTTTCACCTCCCTTACGGATATTAAATTGTTAATTGAGCTTTAACAGCTCAGGCAACGGATCAGAAGGATCATCGGGCATCTAGTCCCTCCCACATCTAATCCGCCACCCAAGCTGTTAACTTGGGTCGAGTATTACCCCACTGCGATTTATTTTAATAACCCAACTTGGTATTCTCCCAAGCTGTGTCCATCTGGTAATCACTAACTCTTAAATCTTCGATCCACTTATCAATATCTCCTTCGCACTTTAGGAAGGAATAAGCTATAACTTGAGTAGCACAGAGATTACCCATTCTATCTCCTTGGACTCCCATAGCTATCCAATCGAAAATTCGGTATTTTGCTATTTTTAAGTCAAAACTAGCTTGTTGAATATTGCCTCCAAAGAAGTCTAAAGTGGCTAAGACTGTTTCTAGTTCATCTGGTTTTAGATTATTAGCTAATCCATTATGTCTAGTATCTTTGGGCTTACAAGCCATTACTTTATCCCATGTAGACTGTTTGGACATATAACTTTCACCTCCTTTTCTTTGTTTCTGATATTATCCTCTGGACTAAAGCGGTAACTATAGCTTGTAAATCACTCCGAGTAAATTCATCTCGGTTATCCACAAGCTCTAAAATTTCCTCCTCATACTCCAAGGATTCATCACTATACGGACTTTTATCCATAAATAGCTCCTTTATTAATAATCTTTTGGTAAATTGTATAGGCGTGGTTTTTATCTATTTTCCTTAAGTATTTTTCCGCTTTGTTTTTATCCAAGATATCAGCTAATATTTTTATCTGCTTCAAAAGTATTTCGGAAAGATATTGCTGTTCTGCTTCGGTTAATTTGATTGTTTTTAGCATAACTTTCACCTCCTTTATTTTTTCTTGGACGAGAAACTTCTCTTGATCCAAGGTTGATATTTCCCGTCTAAACTTCGTTTTCTTTCTATCCGCACAATTCCAATGGGGGCTACCCTTAGTAATTGCTTGGAATATACGAGAGCTTGGCGTTTGTTAGTGCGAAACTCTCCGATTTCTTCAATAGTTTTATCGGGTAATATAACACTTAATCTGTAAAACATATTTATTTGGGTAATTTAATAACTTTTATTTTCCTTACATGTATCTCAGGAACTGAAACACCCAAGGCTCTGAGTAATTGGATACTCGTTGACTTGGGTTGTCCAAGCTTCTTTAGCTTGGATATAGACTTATGATATTTTATTTCCATCCATCTTCTAGTTCTTCCAACTAGAGTTTCGCTTAGTGTATCGGAAACCCAAGCGAGATGGACGGATTCTCTGATTATATTTTTATCTATTTCATATTCCATAATTCACCGTTTATGGATTTAATTGATAATTTGGAATTTAGCTCAAGAAGGTTCTCGCTCCCTGAGCAAAATCACAAATTTCTAGGTGGGTAGCTCATACTCATGGATTTGCTATACATCTGGTTTTTGTATGCTCTTGTTTTCGCATGGAATAGTTTTGAAAAAAAACACTGAAAATCTTTCGTGGAATTTTCGTGTTTGATTTTTTCATAATATCACTCTTGGAAATTGAGTTTTTTACTATAGGACTTGACTAACTTAATCAATCAACAAAGATTTTAACTTATAATTTATAATTATCGGCCTTGATACTGTTTCAAGTTAGAAACGATAACATCAATCATAGTCTTTTGATCGTTAGAGACTATGTTCTTAATCTTATTGACAGTATCGACAGACATATCTCGAAACAATTTTGCAGAAGTATTATGGGCCTTATTCCAATACTTCTTTTTCTTATTGTCTTCTTGTCTTTTAACTGACTTATAATCTTCAGAGTTAACAAGTTTTTTCTTCTGTTCTCTGAGTTGTTGTCGCAATTGTTCTAGTTTTCTCAGTTCAACAGCGATTTTATTGTAATTTTTAATTGTATTACTCATAAATATCTCTTTTCACTCTGTTGACTGATTGTGTTAGTCAAGCGTTTTCTGACTGACTTCGTTATATAGTCAAGATTTATTTTTTTATTGATATTTTTGTCTTAAGTTGTTTAACTCTGTTAAAAAGTTATCATCAAGTTGTGATAACTTATGATAAGCAACACAATCGAAACAACTGTCAGCGTTAAGTTTATCATCATCACGAAGAAAAACTAGCAGATCGTTAAAATAATCAAGTGATAAAACAGAAGAAAAAACTTTTCTTTGTTTTTTTGTTAACATCTTTTTATATAAGTTAGTCATAAAAATCTCTTTTCACTTGACTATATAAAGCAGTCAGTCAGTTCTGATAGTCTTAGTTAAGCAGTCAAGTATAAATAATTAGTAAGTTAGTAGTTTTCAAGATTGTAAAAATAATCTAAACAAGCGTCAGTTGCGACTATTTCGTATCTGTTATTGTTAACATAAGTTAAACATTTTTTAACAGATTGGAAACTTATGTCTTCATTGATCGCATAATTAAGATCATAAGCAAGTGAGTAAAAATATTCGTAACAATCGTATTTTTTTAACACTTGCAATTGATTGTCTGATGTTTTTATCAAGCAATTCTCAACAGTAAACTCGAAGTCTTTTCTTTCATAACTTCTCGATATGTTAAATAATAACATTGAGTAAAACAAAAACAATACAGTTAAATAAATAAATCGTTCTATTTTATCTATCATAAGTATCTCAATTCTCTTGACTACTTAGATAAGACTATCAGATTTTAAGATCATCAGATGTATCAAGTCTGTTGTTGTCTGATCTGTTTGTTAAAGTGTGATCTCTTTTCTGTATCTGAGACGATGAAAAATTACTTATACTAATATCATCAGTAACTTAACGATAAACTATTATACAAAATTGTCAAGTAGCAATATAACAGAGAAGAAAGTCATCAGAATCCTATAGTATCAGTTTCGAGGTCTGTTGGAATTTTTACTATTTCGACTATATATACTTAGATAACAGATTAAAGATATTAAAAGACTTGTCCTGTTCAATTCTAACGCATTTTATTATTATTGATGATGATTTATGCGATATGAAAAACAGCGTGTCTTAGAAGTAACAGTTTCGTGTCCGATAGTAGTTACTATAGTGTATCTTATATCATCTTACATCATACTATAGGACTATACAGATGATCACATTACTATAGGACAAAAGATGATGATATAGTACTACATTATAAGTTATCCAATAGTGTTTATTATAAACGCACTTAACAGGCAGTATAGTCAACACTATAAGTCATTTCTCTATGGATCTAAGACTATAGTGTGATACTACAGGACATAACTTATAGTAATAGTTATAGTTAGAACTAGACTGTATAGTTTATGTTATAGGATTCTAGTACTACATAGATGATTTCCCCATAGTAAATACTACAGTGTTAGTAGTTAGTAGATAGATGAATGGAATTATATAGCGTATATCTTCTAGTGTATTGTTATAGGACTATCTCTTGATTAGTAGTATCATCACTCTACTATAGGACAACTCATAGTATAGAAAAGATTATATCAAACGGAATTTTAACAGAGTAGTTATGCGTTTTCTTCTCTCATGTGGAACACTATAGGCCCCCTAGTCAGAAAATCTATTGTGGATAGCCTATAGTGGGTACCGTACATCGTTATTGCTTAAACTGTACTTCATATACCCATCTGTCGACACTTTCCCTAATGTAATGCTATATATAATGGGAACGGGGTTTTCTACTCTGGAAGCAATGGAGCAATCCAGGAGACTATGTCTACTAATCGTAAACTAGCTACTTCCGTTAGGCCTGCCCTAAAATCAATGACAAATACCCTATAGTCTTTACTACAAAAGACGGTAATTAAAAAAAATAGAAAGGTAAATGGCGATAGAAATCTGTCGACACATATGCTATAATAAGCTACTCTTTGATAACTGAATAGCTGGGAGGCGAACGAATCGCAGAATGTTCAGGTGTTGCCCGATTCCTGATATTACGGGCTCTTTGTAAGGTTCAAGTCCTTGCCCCAGCTACTGAGTTATTTATGATATAATCTATATATGGCGATTACTTCCTCAGCTTACGATCCTCTTAGTGCCGAAGATCGGCTTAAGAGAAGAACACGCGGTATTTGTACCCTTCAATGCCGTAGCTGTAAATCTCATGTTATTGCCCACATCACCCCGAGCATAGATAAAAAAATAGAGAACCTATTGCCAATAACTTATGAAAATCTTTATTCATCGTGCCCAGTTCCAAGTAAAATTAGGATAGAAGTGTCATATCTAGTCGACTACACCTGCTCTCATTGTGGATACAAAGAAGAACGTGCTTGGAAAGAACCAATGTTTAAATTACTATATGAATAAGAAACAGCCTAGACCAAAGAAAAACAAACTACCCGCAGTCTGGGATCTAGTTATTTTGGATATGAATAAGAGAGATAAATTCGGCCTGGAGAGATATGGTGTCAGATTACAGCCCCATAATGGTAGAAACGTTTTACAGGACGCCTACGAAGAGGCTTTAGATTTAGTAGTTTATCTAAGACAAGCAATCTATGAACAAGAACATTAAATAATTGGCGTGATTAATGTCGCGATTATGGCGTGATTATGAACAAGAACATTAAATATTAACAATTATTATATAAAGGTCTATATGAAAAACGAAACAATCTTAAAGAAAGCCATAGCCAAAGCAGTAAAGAATGGGTGGAGGGGTGATTTGGATTTAGAACTTATTAAAAATGACTATTCTGTAACTTGGGAATTATATAGTCCTGGGGGTTGGAAGTTAAACGATGGGAGTATATTAGGCGAAAGGTTTTATTTCTCCCCTGACTTTGCTAAGGCTTTTTTTGGTGAAGAACCACTTGAAGGGTGGGAATATTACCAACACCAAATGTTAGATGAGATTCAAGAAGGTAGAGACCCTATTAAGTATTTACAGAAGTTTTTATGAAACAACCTATATCTAAACAAATTGGGAAACCCAGAAAGGAAAGTATGAAAGAACAAATTATAATTACACCACATCATCCAATTTACAAGGAATACTTGAGAGAAAATAATATAGATAAAGAAAACACTATTTTAGTAAGTCATGAGCATCACTTAAGAGGGCTTAAAAGAGGCTTAGAGATTATATTGCTTGGTGATTGGTTTAAGATAAAAAATATCAGAGATGAATTAGAAATTTATCAACCTGGATTTATAAGGAGATAGATATGAGCTTAGGGGGTTTAATTATTATAGTTTTATTATTCTTAATTTATCAGAAGGATTAACCTATGAAACAACACATCACAGTTAAACAACGAGATGAGTTATCTAAGAAGGGGAAAAAGAGGTACGAGGACTTGTGGATTAAGAAGTATTTAGATAGAGATTATAAGTTAATAAAAGAATTATTTGGTGATAAAAAGGCTCTTGAAGATCCTAAAACTCTAAAGACATATGCTGAAGTTGAGTATATGGAAAAGAACCCTCTCCTCAACATAGGTCAGATGATAGAGTTTTTAGATGAGAGATGGAAGTTTATAGGAATATCAAAGTGGGCTAATAATAAATATAGTGTTACAGATACAACACATCATAACAGTAGATTCAGGAAAGAATTAATAGATGCCCTCTGGGTAACTTGTAAGGAGATATTTGAAAGATGAACAAAGACTATCAACATCTTTTCTCTATTATTGCCTTTCTTATCGCTATCTCTATTCTAGTGATTAGTTTCATCAGTCATCTACGTTAAAAGCATTACTTGACACTTTATACTTCCACATAGTATAATATCCTTACATGAAAAAACTCATTCATGACAACCCTTTTTACATCTACACGATATGATAAAGCACGTTAAGAAGGCAAATATGTGGGTTGTTACTATAAAGACAATCAATGAGAGAGGTAGGGAAGGATTCGAGCGTACTTGGTTTTCTACTCGAGAGAAAGCTGAAGAATTTCAAAAAGAACAGAACTTAAATTAGCCATATCTTTATGGGAAAAACGTGCTATAATAACTCAGAGAAACATAAACCTGAAACATCTATGAACATGGATAAAGTGTTGAATAAACAAATAAGGGAATGGTATGAAAGAGTGTTTGTTCTACCCAGATGGTGCGTTTTTGAGCAGAAACGAAATAGCAATAAAAAATTGTAAGGAGATAAAACCTCTATTTGATATGGCTACAGTACCTGCTCCAGATGCCGCTTGGTTCGCAAAAAAGGCTGACGAAAGAAAAGTGGACATGGATGTTCTCGATCCTCACTTTTTTTACACAAGGATTGTCTATGGCGACAGTCCTGTTTTATTATGTGTCCAATCAGACACTCACTTTGGGGCGAGGTCAATGGAAGTAAATAAGTTCGAGAAGGATCGTAAAGCGATCATGGAAACTCCCAACGCTAAAGTTGCTTTATTAGGGGATATTGTGGACAATACTTGGTTTGCTTCAGGGATGTATGAGCAAACTCACGAACCTGAGTTTCAACACCTATGGGCTAAACAAGTAATGAGGGAATATTTTAACAAAGACAAGTTAGCTTTTACTTTAGGTGGCGACCATGATGAAGTGTGGGGATTTAAAAGATCAGGGTTATCAATGTATCGGGGGATTCAGAGGGCGATTGGGGATTTCCCGTTTATGATTGGTCCAGCTAAAATAGAGATTGTAGTCGGAAATCAGATGTATAAAATAGCCTGTTGTCACAAAGGAAAAGGCTCGTCTATTTACTCAATTAGCCACGCCGCTAGGCGCCTCGAAAGAGATCGCTTCCACGGAGCTGATGCTTTCATAACCGCCCACCACCACGAAAGAGCAGTTGACCATGATGAGGTAGAAGATTGGGAAGGTAAGCGTGACGTTCTATATTGTGCTTCAGGAGGTTACAAACTTCAAGACAGATTTTTAAGTAAAGAGGCTCAGAGGACAGGACAAATTGGAGGAATTGCTTTATTGATGAATAGCAATAAGCATGAGATTTTAGGATTCAAAGATATTCTTCAGGGCATAGAATACTTTAAGAAGTTATTTTGATATAACCAAAAAGGAGATTAAGTTATGGATAAATCAAAGAAAGTAAAGGAATACATAAAATTCAAGGATGGTTCAACTTGGTTTCCTTTGAGGCAAGCCTCAGAGATATTCTTTAATGATGATGTTTACACTTATGAAACAAAATATGGTAGAAGAAAGTTACTAACACCCTAAAGGATTAACTATGCTAAAACAACTTTATAAACCAAAGAAGGACTTAAAAGAGGTAGTTTTGGAATTGATAGATATGGTTAGTGGAATAGCATGGGAACAAGCAAGTCGCAAGACAAGCGGGGAAGACCCCTATAAAGATATAATGGCTCGGTGTATAGAATTAACTGACGAAGTACACAAATGGGGAAAAGCAAAATCAGCAATAAAGGATTCAATATAGCAAATTTGACAATTAACTTTACAAATAACTTTACAATAGTCGAATATTAGTCAAATATTAGTCGAATAGGTAGAGTTATTTTCTATTTTAGACAAAAAGTGATAAATAAATCGACTTTATACCCAACTTTGATATTATTTTGACTGAAAATACACAAAAAGGTCGACTTTATTCCTAGAAATACACAAAATCAGCGAATTATATGATGCTACATGATATACAGGTGATAAACTGTCTACTAATCGTAAACACAACAAAGTCAGACTTTGAACCTAATCCTTATCTTCACAAACCTATAGTCTTAATTAGTGTCGCACAATGTAGTGAACATGTGACGCTGTGTAATGCTGTAACATTCTGTAACATTCTGTAATGTAACACCTACATGTTGACTAATCGTAAACTTTACCAAAGAATCCAAGCATATCTTCCTGGCCTACGTGGTAATTTAACGAGCTTGTCCCAATCTCTCTGTCTTAAAGCTTGTTTCCAACTTCTACGATGTCTTCTCCAGAGCATCTGCTTAACTTCTTTCTTTCTATCATCATCTATCTCACAATGATGATATGGATATGGATCGGGACTTCCCTGTTCAGGTCTTGGCAATCTATATTCAATTTCAACATAGTCGCCAGCTAAGCGATTCATCAAGTCACAAGTAGTATCACTTGGGGGAATAAGTTTCTTTTCTCTTATAATAAGTGGTCCGTAGTTAAGCCAATACTGCTTACTACGATATTTCCACTCATGTTTATGTGTGTGGCTCATAACAGACGTATAGTCATCAACTTTTGTGATTAAACTATCACGTTGCCATGAGATTCTCCTATCTAGTATACTTGGTTAATACCTCATAATTATACTTCATAAAATTACACTTGACAAGTGTGTCGACACTTTTGTATACTAGAGTTGCTCTAGTGAGTGGACTAGATATCGCTTATTTAGGTAAACCCTTTCTGAAGCAATAAAAAACAAGTTTTAGTAATAAACTGCTAAAATCTGCGTTCTCTTAAATCTGGGGAGTCGCTTCGATCTTCCAAGCAGGATAGATCATTAAGCTCTCCAGTATTAAGCGAAAGCTGTTGTTGCTCTTTAACAATTTAATATGGTGGTCGTATTCGAGAGGTCTCAGAAGGTTGCCTGTGAAGTGACCCACATGGGTTCGAATCCCATCGACTACCCCAGCAAGATTAGTTAAGTGGCTTAACTACTGATTTCCAATCAGTTGACAGGAGTTCGATTCTCCTATCTTGCTCATATTTAACTTTTATAAAATAATTTATTTTATTTATGGATAGATTTTGGAGTAAAGTTAATAAAACTAAATCCTGTTGGTTATGGACTGGTGCCAATAGAGGTACTGGATATGGCTGTATAAAGGTAGATGGTAAAACTGTTGACTCTCATAGATTAAGTTGGAATTTACACTTTGGAAAAATTCCTAAAAATAAAGTTGTCTGTCATAAGTGTGATAATAGACTTTGTGTTAATCCGAAACACTTGTTTCTCGGTAGCATGAAAGAAAATACTGCCGATGCTATGTCGAAAAAAAGACATAGATTGCCAAATAGAAGTAATAGAGCAACTGGAGAAAAGCAAGGATGTCACAAACTAACTTGGAAATTAGTAAGAAAAATTAGAGAAGATTATTCTAAAGATTATAGTTTGACTCATAGGGGATTAGCAAAGAAATATAAATTAGCATATAGTACAATCGGTACTATGTTAAGGCAAGAATCTTGGAAAGAATAAGTATCTTGCTCCAAGCTGTATTAGCTCATCTGGTAGAGCATCTGTTTTGTAATCAGAAGGTGGTTGGTTCGAGTCCAACATATAGCTCCATACTCGTGTAGTTCAACGGCAGAACGACTCCCTGTTAAGGAGAAGATTTAGGTTCGAATCCTAGCGTGAGTGCAGAATGGTTTGTTAGTCTAGTCTGGTATGACACTACCCTGTCAAGGTAGAAATCACGGGTTCAAATCCCGTACAAGCCGCAAACTGCGATAATCTTGGGTAGAGGCACTGAATCATAATCAGTTGCAAGTAGGTTCGACTCCCACTATCGCAACACAAATTGGGCGAGCATGTACCAAGGCTGGCGAGATTGCTTTGCAAGCAAACTGTGATGGGTTCGATTCCCATCTTGTCCACAAATCAACTGGTTCGGTTTTAAAGCCTTACTGGATTGATCTTGGGAAGTGAGATGACATATATTGTATTTTACTTCCCCCATGACCTGTTGGCGAAGGAGAAACGCAGCTGTTTGCAAAACGGTTATGCACTGGTGCGATCCCAGTACAGGTCTCACATGTAAAGGTAGTCAAGTTGGTCACGACGGATGTCTGAAAAACATCAGATATTGGTTCGATTCCAATCCTTTGCACAAACTACGGAATAGTGTAACGGCAACACGGAGGACTTTGACCCCTCAGATTCTAGGTTCAAATCCTAGTTCCGTAACAAAAAGCTGATGTAGTCTTCTAAAGAGGGAGAGCGGACTGTAAACCCGTAGCCTAATCGCCAACCTAGGAGCATTACCTAGAATCAGCACACATGGAAGATTACACGCGTAATTGGCACCGCCTCTGTTTTGAAAACAGCGACCGCAAGGTCTTGTAGGTTCAACTCCTACATCTTCCGCCCGTTTAAGTTCTTTGACAGTTAAATATAGCGGGTGGGAGGTAAGTATCTCGATAGGCTCATAACCTGTCTTAACTGAGTGCGATTCTCAGATTCCGCTACGGCCCTGTCGTCTAGAGGCAGGACAGATGTTTCTCAGACATCAGGCTAGGGTTCGATTCCCTACAGGGCTACTAAAAGGCGATATAGTGTAAATGGCCAACACACTTCCCTTTCAAGGCAGAGACTATGGGTTCGATCCCCATTATCGTCACCAAGCCAAATTGGTGGAATAGGTATACACGCGAGTTTTAGAAACTCGTGCCGTAAGGTATGTAGGTTCGAATCCTATATTTGGCACACAAGTAGTCTGAAAGAGTTTTTACTCTTGAAACCACGCGTAGGTTTGTAGCCTACAAGCTGGGAGACAGGCTACTATGCTTCAGTAACCCAACTGGTAGAGGTAATCGGCTTAAAACCGACACAGTATAGGTTCGAATCCTATTTGAAGCACACGGGCATGGGGAATCTGAGGAACTCCGAAGAATCCCGAACGTGCCCCGTTTGCTACTTTACCCCAACTGGTAGAGGGATCGGATTCAAAACCCGAGTAGTGAAAGTTCGAATCTTTCAAGTAGCACCATGCTGAAGTATTACATCCGTGTTATACTCAGCTACAGATGAGTAGCCAAGCGGTAAGGTACCTCTCTGATACAGAGGAGATCATTGGTTCGAATCCAATCTCATCTACACAGTCCCTACCTCGAAAGAGCGTCTGTTCACTCGTAAGGGTTTCAAGAGGGGAATTAACGGCGTAAATCTAAGTCGTAAGATATGGTTTATAGCCGCATATGGGCTTGTATAGTTTCGACAGATTACAAGTTTAATATCTGCATGTCGATTGACACATCGTTAAAGGTCCAAAGACATAATTGCAAAAACAATTAGGGGTTTCCTCGCCCAACTTAAAGAGGACGTGAAAGAAACAATCGTTTCGTTTGTGGGCATGTTTTTTTCACCAACCAACGCAAACTACGCTTTTGCTATTTGAGCTTAAAATCAAAAACGCTGATGAGGGTGTCATATACCTTACGCATCCATTAGGATACTAAACATGTAGATGATGTTAAATTAATAGTCTGGACGTGGTTTCAATACCACCAAGTCCACAATAGGCGATTAACTCAGCCTGGTCAGAGTGGCGGTGTTACATACCGTTCGTCGGGGGTTCAAATCCCTCATCGCCTACAATTGGGGATTAGCTCAATGGCTGAGCAACTCTCTTATACAGAGTAGGTTATAGGTTCGAATCCTATCTCCCCAACAAAATACTCTCGTAGCGTAGGGGACAACGCACCTGATTCCTAATCAGGCATACATAGGTTCGATTCCTATCGAGAGTACAAAGCCTCTGTAGTTCAACGGACAGAATTGCGACCTTCTAAGTCGCGGATCAAAGTTCGATTCTTTGTGGAGGCACTGCCAAGTAGTGTAATCGGCAACACGTGTGGTTCTGAGCCACAAGATTGTAGGTTCGAGACCTACCTTGGTAACATCAGAAAGCGAGATGACGCTTGAAAAAGAGGAAAGTCCAGACTGCATGGAACAGACTGCTTAGGTTAAATCCTAAGACGGGTAAAACCGCTGATTAGAGCTACAGAGACGAGCACGCCGCCTTCTACTAGAAGGTCGCATGGTGAAACGAGCAATCTCCGTCGCAGCAACTTCCGAATTGACCGTTTGAGGATGTTCCACCAAGGTCTAAAGTTCGAAGGCATAGACAGATGTCATCATAAAACAGAATCTGGCTTATTACTTTCTGATAACGGGTGCATAGCTCAGTTGGTCAAGAGCGTCTGCCTTTTAAGCAGAATGTCGGGGGTTCAAGTCCCTCTGCACTCACAGAATGGGTCATTAGCTCAGTTGGTAGAGCACCTCGCTCTTAACGAGGTTGTCGTAGGTTCGAGACCTATATGACTCACAAAGCTCCTATAGCTCAATGGACAAGAGCGTCGGTCTTCGAAACCGCAGGTTGCAAGTTCGAATCTTGCTAGGAGTACTAAAATAAAGTAAGATAGATGTGCTACTTTAAACACCCCAATAGGTTGGGGCGTAGCATATAATTAAGAGCTTATAGTCGCTCGGCGGAACCAGACATGAGCTGTCAAACCTATCGTAACTTATGTAAACTTCCGCCATTGACTAGGAAGGTTGCCAGAGTGGTAATGGAGCGGCTTGCTAAGCCGTAACGGGCAACCGTTCATAGGTTCGAATCCTATACCTTCCGCAAAATAAGAGCGAATGTTCCAAGGCTGGCGATGGGGACTCCAAATCCCCGTGGGTAAGTTCGATTCTTACCGTTCTTGCAAAGACAACAACAGTAATAGCTAAAACAGGGTGTAGCGTAGTCTGGCCAACGCGCGTCGTTTGGGACGATGAGATCACTGGTTCAAATCCAGTCATCCTGACACATGAAATTTTTTAATACAGACGAAAACGGTTATCGCACTTTTATAGAGTGGGAAAAAGGATACGTTAAACTATCTAACGACTGGTCACAGTTTGCTCATCAACGAGGATATAACTGGCTTGACTTTAAGCTTATTCAGTTTGAAGTAGAGCTAGATCGTATGTGTGGAGAACACTTTTCGATAAGATTGTCTTTTCTCGGATTTGGTATGTATATCCAGCAATATATAAGACAAAACGAAAAAGGCAGAGCTATGATGAAAGAAATAGATAAAATAGAAACGATAGAAGAAAACCATCAAACCCAAATCAATAAGTTAAAAACGAAAATTAGGGGACTAAGAAGTGAAAACCGAAAACTCAAACAAACCTGAAGACATCCGCAGTTTAGCTGCGGATTTAATTTATGGTCGAAATATCAAAACCCCAGAAGGTGCTATTGTAGCGTTAACAAAGCAAGCTGAGAAAGATGTTCTATGGGCGATAAAGCAATTTGAGGATGAGTTATTCGTCAATAGAATCTCCAAGATGGATCCCGAAAAGGAAGAATCCATTAAACGTAGCGTCATCTTAGACGCTGTTTTATTTTCCCTCAGACATGTAAAAGAAAAAGTTAAAGAAAAGTATAAAATTGAAATAAATTCATGAGAATCTCTGTAAGAAAATTTCAACGACACGCTTCAGAATACTTAGATAAGTTACCTATAGTATTAACGAGGTACAATAAACCAGTGGCGAAAATCACTCATATGTTTGGCTCCAAAAGAAAAAAGCCTAACGGAGAAAAAAAGACCTGTAAGCATGGATTTGCTACGGGTCTCTGTAAATTTGGGTGTAAATAGACCTTGATGACCCATAATACATAAAACTGTTTACTTTGGGTCAACTGTGTTGTATAATAAGATTATATAAATATGCTGAGATGTTCTTATTGTAAAAAACCTCTAGATCGACATGTTTTTTGTGGTGCCTCATGTAAAACGATGTATCATCGTAAAAGAAAAAATAAGGCTTCAAAATTCTTAAAGGAATCTGCTAACTCTGGTTTGTGTACTCATGGTAATAAAAAAGGGGAGTGTATTCATGGTTGCTAATTTTACACCAGATAATGAAATTTCAGAAGACTCTCTAAATTTAGCATCTGGACTGAGAACATATCCTGATGCTGTTAATATCAAAGGTCGTACTCATAGATGGTCTATATATAATGAACAGCCTAGGGGTATGATACTAGATCAAAAGACTGGTCAATTAAGAGATATGACTAAAACAGAAAAAGCAGAAAGATTCTTAGATGAGGCAGTTAACGGTGAATATTTTTCTGGTCCAACTCTGTCTGGAATGAATTTAAACCCAAACGCTAATATTATAACAACATCATCATAATATGGCATACACCCCACAAAAATCTATTCATATGTCAGACGCAGAAAAACCTACTCAAAGTAAGCCAACTATTCGTCAGAAAACAATGGGTGGATATGTAGTTGTTCATGATGGTTTTAGAATTGACATACCCCAACAAAAGTTTTCTTCTATCACAAAATTCCTACATGAGTTTAATATATCATCTAAGGGGAGTTCTCATCTTTTCGCTTATTGGCTTGGATATTTAATGTCTAGGGTCAAACCTACTTATAAAAGAGCTAGATGTCGTTGGTGTGATAAGTATATTAAGAAAGAAGATTCTTACCAACGCAAACCCGATCAATACACGCCTTCTCCTTTTCATAAAAAGTGTCACGAAATTGTTCGCAAGAAAGAAGGGGCAAAAAGATTTATTAACGAAGCCGCTAAGGATAAGGAACCATCTGATCGAGATATTTTCAAAACATTAGGAGGATTATCAGGTACCAATACGGCTCCATAATTATGATTGATAGCACAATGGAAAAACTACTAGGTTCTAATCAAGAGAGTATTAGAGATAAGTTAAAGAATGACAGAGAAGATATTGATGTACTAAAGTCTAAACAGGAATCAACTGAGAAGAAGATGAGTAGATGGGAACGTGAATTACGTAAATTAATGGTTAAAAGGAAATTTTTGACATATACGACATATGGAGTGGGTCTAGCTTATATAATTCTTATTATAATACAATACGTAAATCTCTATAAATAATATGGCTCAAAAAGATTACAACAAAAGCAAAGCATACGTTCAGGACAACTATAGCTATTGTCAAGAGTGTGGCAAGCCAATTGAGAGTAATAAACTTCTTAAGAAGCTCTGCGTAGTCGGCAAAGGTAAGATGATTCTCTATGTCTGCCCTAGTTGCTGTTGATTTTAGCTCTCTTTGTGTTATTATAAGCTTAGTTATGACATACCAAACTAACTTACTATCGTTAGCATCATACCTATATACAAAGGAGGATGTTAAATTTATTGGATTAGATAAAAGCGATCCTACTCAGATATTCTTTAAATTTGAACCGCTAGAAGTTGCTGAAAGTATCTGTGATGAATACTTTTCAGGTGATGGTCTAGCGAACCCGCTTGAATTATTTAAAAACTATAAAGTATTAAAAGATATGGTGTTTGAGGTTAAGCGTAGCCTCAGACGAACATACGATATAATTGACAGATCAATACCGCCGCAGAGAACATAAGTGTAGTCTTAGGGCGGACTATAAATCCAGAAGACTTCGCCAAGGGGCTGATGTTATCTAGACAGCAATCTAGATTGGCGTGAGCAAGGTGTTTACCCCGACGGAATTGTCTGCCGTCGTTAAAAACAGATGGAAAAGGGCTGAAACGAATGTCCACATCGGCTATTAGATTAGCTATCTAAGATGCATGTAAGAGACGAGCAAACGTCGCACGTTTGAATTTAATAGCAAGTAACTCTAAGAGAACAAGGGGCCTCTCGTGGCGCAACCAAGCTATATGAAATTACAAGACTATAGTAAAAAATTAAATATAGATGGGGTAGAATTTATAGATTTAAAACTATTCCCAGATGAAGGTGGAGATTTTACCGAATTAGGTCGCATCCAAAAGAGTGGCAGTCTGAATTATTTTGATGACTTTAAAGTAAAGCAGATTAACTACTCAGTAATGCAACCCAATACTGTAAAGGCTTTTCACTTCCACGAGAAACAAGATGATGTTTGGTTTGTTCCCCCAAGTTCTAGATTATTAGTAGGATTAAAAGATTTAAGATCAGGTTCTCCCACACGCTATTTAGTGATGAGATTTGTGATGGGCGGACATAAGAATCAGTTATTAAGAATTCCCAAAGGTGTTATGCATGGTTGTGCTAATTTATATCCGAAACCGTCGACGCTTATTTATTTTGTAGATAAGCACTTTGATCCAAAAGATGAGTTTAGATTAGATCCAAATTTATTAGGTAGAAGCTTTTGGTCAATTAAGAAAGGATAATATGTCTACTCTTGAAAAAAGAAATATTGCTATTGAAAAACGAGCCGATCGTGCTTTTGCCTTAGAAAAGGAGTTAATAGCCAAGAAAGAGGACATTAATTTGACCTTTCTAGATATTGGTAAGATTTTATTCGAGATCAGAGAAGATAGACTCCATGTTGAATTAGGGTTTGAGAACATTACTGATTGGTTTTCTACTCTAGGGATTTCAGTCAGGATGGCGTGGTATCTAATTTCGATTCACGAGTTTTTTGTAGTAAAGAAGAAAGTGAAGACATCTTCACTTAAGAAAATAGATGTTACTAAGTTATTTGACATCCTCTCTATTGTTAAGAAGAAACCTAATACAACTAACGAGTGGCTCGACAAGGCTAGAGAACTAAGAACAATTGATTTACGCAAAGAGCTGAAAGAAGAAAGATTAAAATTACAACAGCAAGTAATAGATGAGCCATTAAAGACTGATATCCAGACTGATGTTGGCGATAGTGTTGGTAATAACTCGATCATATTAGGCTCGAATGCGAGTGTTTTGAATAAAATTGCCGATAACTCTATTGATGCGATGATTTTCGCTCCACCGACTATTCCAGATGAAGATGCGATTACGGTTTTCTCAGATAAGATTAAGAAATCTGGTCAAATTTTAGTATTTGTCGACCATCGTAACTGTAGGGAATATTTAGAGAGCTTAAGGGAGAAAGGATTCTCTAAAGTTAGAATCTTAGTCTGGAAAAAACCAAATTTCTCAAAGCCAGCCAATATTAATAGCCTCAGTTTTCAACACGAACTAATTTTATGTGGCTCAAGAGATAAGCTTATATATAATCTAAACGAAATCCGTGGCGATGTTTGGGAATATGATTCTAAATCAGTATACGGGCATGATAGAGAAAAACCAGTAGCGTTATTGGAAGAATTGATTGAGATGTCGACTAATGTAGGCGACTTAATTTTTAACCCTTTTTCTGGTTCAGGAGAGGTGTTATCAACTGCTAAAAGATTAAATCGTAAATTTATTGGAGTAGAACCAGACAAATATTGGCACAAGATGTGTCTCAAGAGAGTTGACGAAGTGAATAAACTGTGATATTATAAGTAACTATAAGATATAATATGCAGACTTCAAAATACAATACCGCTTTTAGTCAAAAACAGGTTGACGTATTTAAGTCTTTTGAAAAAAGACTAAAACCATGGATGGACAAGTTTTATAAGGGATTAGGCTATGAGGTTATTAGTAGATACACTAAAGATGGCGAGGTCGGTAGGGATTTATTTTTAGGGAGAGATGGTAGAAAGATTAAAATAGAGGAAAAGTTTCGCACTCATGTCTGGAATGATTTCTTGATTGAGATATTACAGGATGTTTTGCCACCTATGAGTGGATACAAACTTGGTTGGTTTTATCATTGTAAATCAGAACAAGTAATTAATGTTTTTTGTGAATCAGTTGATGCTGAAGAACCTAAAAAGATTTATGCTGTCGACATGTCTAAATTAAAACAGCAGTTTCCGATATTGATTAGTCCAAAAGTAGCTATGGAAGAAGCAGAGCGTACAGGCGATGGGCTAACACAACGAGATGTTACATGGTTTAGAAAAAATATGAGGGGTTACGACTCTAGTCCATCTAAACATAAATTTGTTGTTAGTGCTAAAGGGAAAGGATTATCTTTATCTGTTTGTATTCCATGGTCAACTCTTATAACTAAGGGAATAGCAAAGGAACTTTTATGATTGATAGATGGTTTAAAACTTTATTGATGAACACTATTTGTCTATGTGCGAAGGGTTTATTCAAATACGTGGCAATCTATGTTCCAGATAAGGAAAAGGACAACGTTGAAGCAGTTGTATTCGGCAATGATGAGAAGTACATTGAACATATGTGTAAATATAAAGGAGCAAAGAAATCATGAGAGTTTATAAGTATGTTTGCGATGGATGTAAAAAAGCCCTGAGTGACCCATCTGAGAACATAGCAATTAGTCATATTGTTCTGGATCTGAAAGAGTGGGGATGGGTAGACCCAAAAGAATCTAACAAGTGGAAGTTCAGAAGTAAACTTGCCCCTACTGTGCTTCACTTTTGTAATCAAGACTGTATTAAAAAGTTTTTCATGAAGAAGAAGTTTGAGGAGTTCATAAAGTGAAAACAAAAAACGAACAAGAATTAGTTGAGTTAAGGAGTAAAAGAGTGAAGAAACTTAAGTGTTGGAATCCAAATCTTAAGGAATTTAATGACTTTATGCTTAAGATTTGGATTAAAGTGATAAACGAGAAAAAAAATACTAGAGATCTAGCTCGCAAGATACGTGTTTTAGTAAAGCAGGGTGATGAAACGAAACACTATATGGGTATGGATTGGTGTTTTGGTAGATTTATAGGGAAGCCAAAGGCTGATATGGCCTTGATTCTAGTTTACAGACTTGATGTTATGGCTGTTAATTTATGGCAGAAGGATTTGATTAAAGAACATCTCTATTATATTCTCAAGCATGAATTAAGTCATTACCTTGGTATGACTCATGGTAAGCCAGGAAAAAGTAAAAGTTACTTATCTTAATATGAAATTTATCTGTGTTGATTGTGGCTATACGTTTAAAGGTAAAAAAGACAGAGCTTGGTATGAATGTCCAAAGTGTAAGGGTAGTGCTTGGTGGGAAGGTTCATCTAAATTTACTGGTGCACCTCATGTAAAGAAGTATAAAGAACCAGTAGCTTTTGGTCATGATAAAAAAACTGGTCAACCAATAGCAATTGATAAGAAGGGTAAAAGATTTGATCCATCAGAAACGAGATATAATTTGAATCGCGACCCGAAGGGTTGGAAGGCTGTTGGCAAAAAGATCAGAGATAAAGATCAATCTGGGGAAGACAATATTTGACTTCTTGAGTAAACTATATTATAATCACTTATATATAAAATAGATGAGATAAAGGAAATACTATGTATCTTAACGAAGCCAAAAGCCATTTAGACAATCTCTTAAAGGATACTATTCCAGTTTTTGTATGGGGACCGCCTGGTATTGGGAAGTCTAGTATTATAAAACAGATTTGTAGTGAGAAGGGTTGGCAGTTAGTCGATTTGCGTTTATCTCTATTAAACCCTGTTGATTTAAGGGGATTGCCATATCTAGGTAAAGATAAGAATACAGCAGTGTGGCTTAAGCCAGAATTTTTGCCCACTGAAGACAATGGTTGGAAGAAACAGGGAATTTTATTTCTAGATGAGTTGAATACCGCACCTACATCAGTTCAGATTGCCGCCTACCAGTTACTTCTAGATAGACATATTGGAAATTACTTCTTTCCTAAGAAGTGGAGAATTATTGCCGCTGGGAACAGGGAAACAGATAAGGCTGCTGTGACTACAATGCCATCTCCACTTGCTAACAGATTAATACATATTAATGTTGATGCTAATATAGAAGACTGGAAAAAGTGGGCAGTAGGTAAGATTGACGAGAGAATTATCGCTTTCTTGAACTACAGACCGAAACTGTTATCCCACTTACCAAAAGATGAGATTAAAGCTTATCCAACACCTCGTTCATGGGAGTTTGTATCAAGAACCCTTAAAAACTATTCTGATATAGATATGGCGGAGAAAGTAGTTGATGGAATTGTGGGGGAAGGTCCGTGTAAAGAATTTTATGCCTTTTTGGGTATCTATAAGGATTTACCAGATGTAGATGGAATATTGGCTGGGAAAGTTACAAAAATCCCCAAGAAGACAGACGTACTATATGCTCTCGTTGGTGCTTTAACAACTAAATTAAGTGATGAAAATCTAGAGAACTTCATGAAATATGTGATTAGATTACAACCAGAGTTTTCGACACTTGCTGTTAGAGATGCCGCACGAAGCGGGTGGGCAGAGAAAATTCAAGAGGGAAAATATTGGAATAAGTGGTCTAATAAATTTGGAAATTATCTAGATTAATATGAATTGGACATATTTTTTACTTGGTATATTACTAACTTGGATTGCCAGACATGAATATCTTTATAGAACGTTAGTCTTAATATTGTTGACTATTATTATTTCAATTATGATTGTAGGAACATAAGATGGGAAAAGCCAAGAAGAAGCAAGTCAAGAAAGAGGAGCAAGACAGGGATGAAGTGGCTCGTAAAAAAGCAGAGGAGAAACTAATTAAGGCGAGAATCACTTTAACTAGAAAAGAGCCTTTTTTCGGAACACTATGCCTTCATATGTCGATGGAGGAAAACTGGTGGGTGCCAACTGCGGGAACTGATGGAGATAAACTTTATTATAATTATAAGTTCATTAATAGTTTGTCAGATCATCATCTACTGAGTGTTTTAATTCACGAAGTTATCCATGCCGCAATGGGGCATATTTGGCGAAGAAATAAGAGACATAAACATAAGTGGAATTTTGCCGCTGATTACGCTACTAACTTAATTATTACAGATAACGGATACGAGCTTCCCCCAGGCTGTTTGTTTAGCCAAAAATACAGGAAGATGAACGCAGAGAAGATTTATAGCAAACTTCCTGATGTTAAAGTTGTTTGTCCTTTTTGTGGCAAGGAATTAAAAGAAATTGGGCAGGGTGGTAAAGGTAAAGAAAAAAAGGGTAAGGGCGGAAGTCCTAGTAAGGGTAAGGGCAAGGGTAAGGGCAAAGATAAGGGCAAAGGTAAAAAGAGTGGTAAGCAGAGACAAAAAGCTACTACAACAAGCCACAAGTGTTGTTCTAGCCATGCTTTTTGGGATAAACCAGGAGGGAAGAAACTATCTAAAAGGCAGATGAGGCGTTTACAACGTAAGTGGAGAGCTGCGATGGAAGACGCTGTATCTAAAAGTAAAGGAGAGACTCCTGCTGGTTTCAAGAGAATTGTCGAGGATTTGAAACCTAAAGAGAATTGGAGAAAGATTTTAGCTACTTACTTATCTTCGTCAAAAACAGATTTTGACTTTATGAGACGTGACAGACGGACATTAGGTCAGCCTTTCTATCTTCCAGATTTAGGAAACGAGGACGAGTTAAAAAACGCTGTTTTTGTTCTAGATACTAGCGGAAGCATTAGTGAACGAGAACTGAATACTTTTGTAAGTGAAATTAAAGGATTGATGAAGTATTTCCCTAATTCTAAAGGTTGGGTTATGGATTGTGATGCTGAGGTTGGACAAATATTACCACTAGAAGATATAAAGAAAACAAAAAGGTTTTATGGAGGTGGAGGTACTTCCCATGTCCCTGTTTTCAGGGCAATAAAGAAAGAAGGCTGGCAGCCAAAAGTTGTTGTTTGTTTTACAGATTTGTGGACAGATTTTCCTAGAAATAAACCTAGCTATCCCGTCTTATGGTTAGTTCCTAAGAATAATTATGATAAAGACCGTAAAGTTCCTTTTGGTAGGGTAATAGTGATGCAATCTTAGTCTATTTGAAATCTTTGGGTTTTGTGGTATATTGTATTTGTATATATAACAAATAGATAAGGAGACATCTATGCGCGGTGTGATTTGTGCGGGTGGTCTTGGAACCCGTCTTTATCCTCTTACTCACATTACTAACAAACACTTACTTCCTGTGTACGATAAGCCGATGATATATCATCCAATCGAAACGTTGGTAAAAGCGGGGATTGATGAGGTAGCGATTATTGCTTCTGGTCCACACGTAGGTCACTTTATTAGAGCTATTAAAAGTGGCTCTGAGCTAGGACTTCGTAGAATTGAATATCTTTATCAGGAGAGTCCATCAGGAGGGATTGCAGATGCATTGAGTATGTCTGAGAATTTTGCTGACGATGGTAATATAACTGTAATTTTAGGGGATAACTGTACCGATGCTGATATCTCCAAATCAGTCAAGAATTTCAAAGATGGGGCAGTAGTCTTTCTAAAACAGGTTTCTGATCCAAAAAGGTTTGGAGTACCAGTCTTTAATGAAGATAACGACATAGTAGAAATACAAGAAAAACCACGAAAACCTAAGAGTGATTTAGCTGTTACTGGTCTTTATATTTATGATAATACTATTTGGGATAAAATCAGACAATGTAAACCGTCAAAGCGTGGTCAGTTAGAAATTACTGATGTGAATAATTTATACGTTAAAGAAGGTAAACTTAGTTGGTCTGAGCTTGATGGTTTCTGGAGAGATGCTGGAACGTTTGACGCTTTGTATGAGGTTGGTAGTTATTGGAATCTTAAAAAAAGATGAGCAAAAAAGATAAAGCAAATAAATTTCTAGATGAATCAGCACACGGCAGAGAATATTGGCCGATAGATTCTCTAATCCCATGGAAAGATAATCCGAGGGCGATAAAGGGAGATGACTTCAAAAGACTGAAAAAACAGATTCAAGATTTGGGTGAATATAAACCGCTAATTGTTAATAGCGGCGCCCATATTCCAGTGAAAGGTGAGATTTTGGGCGGGAACATGAGACTTAAAGCTTATCAACAACTTGGTAAAACTAAGTGTTGGGTTTCTCCAGTACATCCTAAGACAGAAGGGGAGAAGCTGGCCTATGCGTTATCTGATAACGATAGTGCGGGGTATTATATTGATGAAGAGTTAGCTGAGTTGCTATTCAAATATGAGGATGATTTCGATATAGAAGATTATAAAGTTAGTTTAGAATTTCCAGAGTCGCTCGCTAAGGTAATGGATAAATTTGGACCAGACGAAGATGTGGGCGATGATGACGAAGTCCCTGAGTTATCAGGTAAAGCAGAAAGCAAATTTGGCGAGATTTATCAATTAGGAGAACATAGATTAATGTGCGGGGATGCTTTGAAAATAGATCAGGTTGAATCTTTATTAAATTATATAAAAGTTGATATGGCTTTAACTGATCCTCCATATAATGTTGGATATGAATATAATTCCTACGAAGATAATAAGACCAATGAAGAGTATGAATCTTTTTGTTTTAAATGGTTCCAGATATTAGAGAAGAATAGCAATTTTCAGGTAATTACGCCTGGTACTGTTAATTTAGCGATGTGGGCAAAAATAAAACCTTGGAGGTCTGTTGCACCATGGATTAAGAAAAACGCCATGAATAACGGAGAGATTAGCCACCTTAGACTTTGGGAGCCGATTATTTTTTATGGGATGACAAAAAAAAGACGACCAACAGATTTATTTGAGCATAATATTTCTGGTGAACATGTTAAACATACTTGCCCTAAACCCTTATCGTTATATATGGATATTATTAAGAGTTTTCAACCGAATACTGTTTTAGATGTTTTTGGTGGAAGTGGTACTACATTGGTAGCTTGCGAGAAGTTGGGCAAAACATGTTTTATGATGGAAATTGATCCAAAATATGTCGATGTGATAAGAAAGCGTTATGGAAAATTGATGGGAGAGGAGAAAAATTGGCAAAGTCTTTCTCCTAAAATATGAAAACATCAGCCTATGTAATACTTACTAAACATGGGGTTCTATCTCTTAGAAAAGGGAAACCTAAGTTAAATAGTAATGAAGTGGCGGTCAAACTTAATTTGACAATTTCTGATAAGTTTTTCGAGAGATTTGTACCAGAGGTTGATATAGATGTTCCAGATGACTATGTAGCTAAACCTGAAATAGGTGTAGAATTAAAAGGTGGAACTATGGATAAATTATTAGGAGAGGATGATACATGAATTTAACTCTTGTGATCCCAGTCTATAATCAACTTAATGACTCAAAGGGTTGTATGGGTACGTTTAGATACATGACATCAGATGATACTGAATTTATGGTTATAGATAACGGTTCAACCGATCCAGTTGAGAACTTTTTGAGAAAATCTTTAAGACCAAAGAGATTGAATTATATCAGAAATCAAGAGAATCTAGGGATGTTGAAGACACTTCAACAGGCTTATGAAAATTGTAGTACTGATCTCATTGCTCTTTCTCATAACGATGTGTTAGTTTATGAAAAGGATTGGGATAAGAAGGTCATCTCATATTTTGAGAAGATGCCTGATCTCGGTGGTGTTGGTTTCTTTGGTTCACAGGGTTGTGGTCCAATCGGAGAGAGAATCCAAGATGTTCCATCTGGTATAGCTGCTGGTATGTCAAATATGCTTGAAGCGGAGATTCATGGAATGAGATTAGAACAACCATGGCGTTCAGCCGCTATCTTCGATGGATTCATGCAAGTTTTCCGTATGGAGATGTTAAAGAAATCTAATGGGTTTGACCAAAGATATCACTTTCATCACTTGTATGATAGAGATTCAGCCTTAGAGAGTCTCAAACATGGATATAAGAATATAGTGGTGGATATACCGTGTCATCACTTGTCAGGCTTGACTGCTAATCGCTCTGAATATCAGACTTGGATTGATAATAAAACCCAAAACGTTGGCTTTACTGGAGATAAGTGGACGCATGAAGAAAACACTAGATTATTTACAGAAAAGTGGAAAGATGTTCTGCCACTATATGTAGAGGACGATTTTAGCTTTAGAGTAGGACCAGCGGGACCACACTATGATTTTAAAGGAGATGCGATATGCCCTCAAAAATAGTCAAATTAATCTCGAAGCATAAGAAAAACAGAAAACAGATGAAGGGTAAAAAGTGGAACAAACCTTTATATAGTGCTAAGATCGGTATGGCAGAGTGTATAGTTAAATTGAAAGATGGTAGTCTAGTTACTAGACATATGAAGTATGACAAATAAAATTCCAATAATCATGCCAGTTAAAGACAGATTAAATTTAACTAGGCAGACAATTGAATCTCTTTTTAATAACACAAAATACCCCTTTGAGTTAATAATTATTTCTGATAATTCAGGGCAGGAAACAGTTGATTATCTAAAATCTATTTCTGGGAAAGCTAGGGTTACTTTGATGCGTGACGCAAAGGGTTGTGCTGTCGCTAGGAATGCTGGAATGGCTGTTGCTAAAAATAGTCAATATTATTATCACTCAGATAACGATATATATTTTACAGAAGGGTGGCTTGGGAAGATGATTAAGATTATGGAAACTTCTAAGAAGATTGGAGTGTTAGGTGGCAAAGGGCATGCATATCATGGTGCGATAGAAAGTAGAGATGTAGGAGGTTTAGGTATAGAAATTTGTTATCAACAGCCAGGTTTTTCTATGTTAATCAGGAGAGAAACTTGGTTAGATACTGGACCATTCTTACATTATCCAACCCAAGAATTAGGCAAAGAAGATTGTAAGTTTTGTACCTTAGCATCTGAAAAAGGATGGGAAATCGCAAGGATGAAGAATCAAGTTATTTATCATTGTGGGATAAGAAACACCTTTGGTGGTAATACTACTGGTCATGATGAAGAGGAGAAACAAAATTTCCCAGAGGGAGTAATCACAGAATGAAGGCAACTATTGTTATCCCCACAATAAGAGAAAAATCAATTAAGGGCGAATATTGGGATAAATTAACTAAAGCTATGGATTTATGGGTAACTTATGTCCATAAAGGATTTACCAAAAGAAAGTAATTGAGTATAATTAATCAAATAATATGTCAAAAATATCAATAATAATACCAACATATAATTGCGGCGAACATCTAATTAGAACTTTAGTAGAGTTAGAAAGACAAGATTTTCATGACTTTGAAGTAATAGTTGTTGATGATGGTTCGACAGATGCTACTCAATTGCTTTTAGATCAGTATTTAGCACTCGTTCCGCCAATAAAGGTTACTAGAGTTAAACAAGGGCATCAGGGTTCAAACATAGCTAGAAATAGGGGTTATAAAGAAGCTAAGGGTGAATTTCTATTATTTTTGGATGCAGATAAGCTTTTAAAAGCTAACGCATTAAGCTCATTATTTAAAGAATTATTAACTAATAAGGATAAAGCATATGCTTATTGTTGGTTCGAAAGAGATGGTGTCCACAATAAGACTAAAGAGTTTGATAAAGAAAAACTTAAGACTGGAGAACTGTTGATTGATATGTGTTCTTTAATTAGAGCTAAGTCTTTTACGGGGTTTGATGAGAATCTAAAAAGATTACAAGATCGTGATTTATGGTTATCTATTCTTGGTAAAGGCGGTAGCGGTATATTGGTGGATGAAGTTTTGTTTAATACTTCATCTAGGAATAGTGACATTACTTCTAGTGAAGACCTAAGTGAAGCAGAGGATTATATAAGAAAGAAGCACGATCATTATTTCAAGGTTAAAACCAAGAAAAAGAAGAAAGATGCGATTCCCTTAAATACAGATAATCTCGTAGATATTATTGTCATTAGGTTTAATACTACTGATATGGATAAGGCTTGCTTTAATTCTATTGTTGATAATACTAGGTACCCCAATACTAGGGTAACCTTTTATGATAATTACAAGAAGAAAGATTCTTTATCTATGATTTGGAATGACATTATTGGTAAGTCTAATGCTAAATACATCTGTTTGCTTCATAGTGATGTTAAATTGCCAAAGAGATGGTTAGAGAAATTGCTTTACGAGTTAAAACAAAAAGATGTGGGTGCTGTTGGACCATCTTTTGATAAGTGCTGGACTGCACAGAAACTAGAAAAATCATCCGTCCCAAAAAGAAGGACGGTCGTTGATTTTAAAGAAGAGTACGGCAAGGCGTTTCAGTTATCTAATATTTGTTTACTCTTTCCAAAGTATGTGTTCAATAAGGTTGGTTTCTTTAGTGATGATTTTTATCTTCATTCAGAGATGGAATGGTTACATAGAGTTCAGAAATCTAATTTCAAGACAATCTGGAGAAAAGATGTGTATTTAAAACATGTTGGTGGTGCAAGTAGTCATAAGAGGTCTAAATCTGATAAGAATTTTGATCTATTTGAGCAAAAAAGAAAAGAAAACAGATTGTATATGAAAATCGTTAACAAAAAGAAGAAATTATGAAGATAGGTTATGCATATGTTTGTGCTGATTTGATTCATGTCGGACACCTTAATCATTTAGAAGCTTGTAGTAAACTGTGTGATAAATTAGTCGTTGGAGTATTGACAGATAAATCTGTGATGGAGAATAAAGTTAAACCAGTTATCCCCTTTGATGAAAGATTGCGTCTTGTTCAAGCATTTGAGTGTGTTGATATTGCTGTATCTCAGGAGACTTATTCTCCATTAGATAATGCATCAAAGATTGCTGATATTTTGTTTGAGAGTACAAGTCATACTGATGAGGCTGTCGCTGAAGCAAAAAGAGTTATGGGAGGATTAGGTAAAAAGGTAATTGTCATGCCGTATTATGGTGGACAAAGTTCTACAAAGATAAAAAAGAATATTAAAGATAATTGGGAGGACGGTGAATAATTGATGGCAACTCATAAAAGTTCAGCTTTAAAAAGTCTTGTTTGGAGAATCATGGGCGTTTTTGTTTATGCGAGTATTTTCTACTTCTTTACAAGGAAGTGGCAAATTACGCTAGGAAGCACGCTTGTTCATCACACAACTTTCTTAATAGTGTTTTATTTACATGAGAGATTTTGGTTATGGCTTAGAAAACCAACCCATTGGATTAAGGCTATTACCTATGAAATTATTTTAGGGATGGGTCTTGGTGGTTTAATAGTCTATTTCTTTACTGGTACATGGAAATCAGTGACTTATATTACTGGAACATATACTGTTATAAAAATTATCATGTATGTATTCTATGATAGAATATGGAATAAATTAGTAAAATAATTATGTTAACATCAGGTCAACAAGAAGAATTAAATTATCATAAAAAGAAGTATAGCCAAGTAGATAATGATGGAAAGAAAATAAGAAATCCTGAAACTTGGGAAAATAGGAGTTATAAAAGAACACTTATAGAAGATTTTGAACTTAAACCAGATACGTTTGTTGGCAAGTCGGTTCTAGATATTGGTGGTGGACCACTTAGCGGTTTACACTTTTGGCCATTCTTAGAGTCAAGCAGGAGAGTTGTTCTCGACCCATTAGCCAAAGAATTTGGAGAACTATTAAAAGGTTACAAAAATATTTCCAGTGATGTAGAGACTATTGCTGGATATGCTGAGGATATGCCTTTTACAGACGGTTCTCTTGATATGGTTTTAACCTTTAATTCATTAGATCATTGGAATGATTGGAAGAAAGGAACAGATGAAGTAATAAGGATTCTTAAACATAATGGAGTATTCTTGCTTTATGTAAATCTGTATCGACCAGCCAAGACTGTCGCCCACCCTCACTATATAGATGAGAAATCAATTGATTGGATTATTAGCAGAGGATTAGAATTAGAGTTTTCAAACACCAAAGATCATGTGAAGGAGTCTGGACAAAAATTAAAGAAATATTTTGGTATTTTTAGAAAAATATGATAACAGTGATACTTCTTTGTTACAAACGATTTGATAATTTTGAAAGAGTTATTCAGTCATGGCTAGATCAGGACGAGGTCGATGAGGTTATTGTTTGCGATAACTCTGGAACTTTTAAAACTGATCTACCAGTGATTGTATTGAATAGCAATAAAAATTATGGAACATATTTTAGATATGTTGCCCCACTTTTAGCTAAAAACAAGCTGATTATTTGGGGAGATGATGACTTGGTTGCTAAAGCCGATTTAGCTGGAGATTTACTTGGGTCTTGGACTGACAAATCACTTGTTGGGATTATGGGAAAGAAGTTTACTGGGGCAACTTACTATGATGCTACTGGATATAGAGGTGAAAATCTCAAAGAAGATACAGATGTTGATTATCTTTGTGGGCTTTGTATCTTAGGACATAAAAAGAACTTTGTTGGGTTTGATCCTATGAGCATTCCTACCAGGTTTTTCTCTGGTAAACAGATATTCGTTATGGGTGATTGGTGGTGGGAACACTGGCTTAAAGTGTGTGGTAAGGTTGAGAAGATGACTGTGGTTGCTACTGATAAATATGAATTATTGAAAGAAGCGACCGATGATACAGCACTACACAAGGGGGATGAATTTCAGGAGGTTAGGGAATACTATTTTAGAAAGTGGATTACTAAACTTGAAACAAGGAAAATTCATGAAGTGGATAACAAATTTAGCAAAAAAAGCTGAGAATATTTTAGAAAACGCTCCAATATGGATCGCTGGTTCTGGACCATCACTTGATGAGTATCCAGACGATTTCCTACACCATAAGTTCTCTATAGCACTACATCTAGCGTATCTTAAGTTCCCAAACACTACCTATAGATATGCTAACGAATATGATCGAGTGAAGTGGTTTAAAGAGAATCGTCCAGAGTATTTAGATAAAGATAATATTTTTGCTTTCCCCTTCTATAACAAGACAGAGAGAGAGTGTAATTCTTTGATAGACTTAGACAGAGAAAATTATTATTTCTTGGCACTTAGACCTTATCCAAAAAAGACAAGCGTTGTTAGGGCATGGCACGCAAGAGGAGTTGACTTCGGTGGTTGGGGAACATGTCTTCATGGAGCTTTATATGTAGCACTGATGATGCATGGGAAACCAATTAATATTATTGGTTGTAATCATGAATCTAAAGATGGTTTAGAACACTTTAAACTTGCTAATGATAATAACCAATATCGAGACACATCTACGCCTTATGCAAAGAAAGGCAAACTGATGAAAGAGGGAACTGAAAAGATAATTAATAGGTCTAAGTTTTATACGAAGATAAATTGGATTAAAAGTTATGATGAGGCAAAAAAATATGTTACTTGAAGAGGCAAAAGTTCTAAGAGTACTACTTAAAGGTTTAAAAAAGAAAACGATTTTAAACATAGGAAGTATGTCAACAAAACAATTAATAAGATACCACCCATGGTGCCTTGATGATGTTATTAACCCATTGATGTATAGAAAAAATAAGATTCATGGATTAGATATGGTTGAGGGGGAAGGCGTTGATATTATTTGTGATTGCCAAGATATGAGAAGAAAAGTCGGAGACAAAATCTATGATGCTGTTCTATTCACTAATACAATAGAGCATCTGTTTTATCCCCATAGTGCTATTTCTGAGATTTATAGAGTATTAAAGTCAAAGGGTGTGTGTTATGCAAGTTGTCCATCAACAGGCTATCCCTACCATGAGGATCCAATCGACACGATGCTGAGGATTGCAACCCTTGAAGATTGGCAAAGATTTTTTATATCTGGTCGATGGGAGATAGACTTGTTTAAAGTAATTAAATCATATCGTACCAACCTACATAGAGTCGATGAAGTAACAATCATTCGAGCAAATAAATTATGAACAAATTGGCGATTGCTATTAATAGTCTAGATAGACCAGAATATCTAAAAAAGTGCTTAAGTTCTTTAGAGAAAAACTTGAGTCTTAATAAAGTTGATTTCTATTTATATCAAGATGGCGGAGTAAATTCATGCTCATGCGAGCAATACGTTGATGGCAAAACGATACAGAAGTGCGTTGATTTATTCAAAAAATCAAAATTACCTAATAGATTTGTTAGACAACATAAAGATAATATTGGGGCTGGTTTACAACGATTGATGATATTTGGAGAGTTATTCTCCAAAGGATACGAGTATGTGGTGTCGGTAGATAACGATCTTGTTTTTAGCAAATACTATGTTCGAACTTTGTTGACTTTGTTTGAACAGTTTAGGAAAAACCCATCAGTGGGAATGATTCAAACTTCTTTAAGAAGCTACTTAGATGTTCCTTTAAAAAGCAAGAAAGTATTAGAGTTGGAAGATCAAATTCAGTTTACGTTTTCTAGGAGATGGGAACAAGGACTATGGAAGCGTAGCTGGAAAAAGATTTGGCCTAAGTTGAAACCACTCTATGATGAGCTTAAAAATTATGATTTTAAACAATTACTCCATGAGCCTAATTTTGGCACGATCAGGGAAAAATTACTTGAGAAATATGGCTCGTTTCACGTTGATGAATCTATTGAAATCGCCATGATTATATCGGGGTTAAAAGGAGTATGTACTCGACTTCCTAGACATAGAGGCGTTGGCATTCATGGTTTATATACTTTTACTCCTGAAAAGTGGGAGGAGTCAGGGTTAGATAAAATTATTTTGCCCAAAGTGAATAATGTCAAAAAATTTAAGGTTTTTAGGAACAAGCTTTGCGTAGCGATAAGAACACTCAAGAGGGTAGAGAGGTTAAAGCTTTTATTGTCAGATATAAAAAAGAACTACCCACGTAATGTTGATTTTTATTTTTATATAGATGGTGCTATAAACCCTTTCTCTGGGAAGAGATATGCTCAAGATGTGGATGCTTTTAAGTGTTTAAGGGCTATCCAAGTGTCACCCATACCAAACAAAACAATTGTTTTCAAGCACGAAAATAATCAGACTGCCATTCAAAAATATGAGATGCTATCAACACTTTTTCCACAATATGAGTATGTGATGATGCTAGATAATGATCTAAATCTTAATAGACATTATATTAAGACGATTAAGACACTATTCAAACAGTTTAAAGATAATAAAAAAGCTGGGATTTTGCAAACATCATATATTCGAGGTAAATTTGAAGGGGATAATAGATTTGAGAAACACCTAAGAGATAAGGTTCAATATGGTTTTGCTCAAAGATGGGAACAGGGTTTTTGGAAACAAACATGGAAAGATATTAAACCATATTTCGAGAAGTATATGGAAATCGTTAAAGATTGTGATTATAAAGATTTGATTAGTGGAGCTAGTTATTTAGCAAACAAACGCAAACAGTTATCAAAGATTGCTCCTGAACCTAATACAGACCTTGTGCTTGAATTTTGTGCTTATAGGGTTGGATATTTGGGGTTACATACTGAAACTTTAAGATATAAAGGTGTTGGGTATGATGGTATGTATAGTTTTACAAACGAAGAGTTCTGGAAAGATCGCGGGTTTGACAAAATAATTGTAAAAGGATTTGGGGGTAATATTGATAGATATAAATTTAGAGCGAAGATGCAGTATGCAGAGGATAAGAAAAACCTTATGAGCGGGAAAGATATTTATATTGCTGGCTCAGGACCGTCTTTGGATACTTATCCAGATAATTTTTTAGATGATAAAACTGGGGTAACATTACACTTGGCTTATCTTAAATTTCCAGATGCTTCGTACCGTGGTGTTTGTGAAAGTCCGATTATTAGATATTTTCTAAAATCGAAGCCAGAATTTTTTGATAAAAAACTTATTTGTACTAATCCCTTTCATCCAGATATTCCAGTACAATATTATCTTGGTAACGATCTTGGAGCATCTTCAGGAAAACCACTCCCAATTCTGGTTAGATATACTAAAGATGAAAGTTATTTGCTTGGCACTGATTTCAGGAAGTTGATAAGAAAGGCAATTAAGCATGAACCAGTTATTGCTGGAGCATATTCTACAGTATTACATAGCATATTATTTGCTGTTTTAACCATGGGTGCTAGAAGAATTAATTTGATTGGAATTGACCATTCAAAGGATGGAGATAAAACATATTATTCTCTAGCCCAACAAGTTGAGTTAGAAAAAGATAACGAACTTAGACTTCCATATAAAGAAGAAGGTCGTTGGTATAGATCAGAGATGTGTGAAAGACAGAAGTTCGGAACAGGGGAATTTGTTGACGAATGTGCTAAACATGGTATAATAATCAAACGATATAAGAACTATGATGATTGGAAGAGTCAACATGAATAAATTTACTAAGAAATTCGATCAAAAGGTAGTTGATGACTATTATTTACAAGAGCTTAAAAAGGGGAATAATTTATATGGGTCTATTCCATCTCAGATTGAAAGATTCAAGAACATATTGAGATATTTTGGTTTAGACGGGAAGAAAGTTTTAGACGTTGGTTGTGGAAGGGGAGATTTATTAAAGTATCTTGTTGATAGGGGAATTAAGCCATCTAGATTTACTGGGATTGATCCGTTAAAAGATATGATAAAAGAGGCTAAAGAACTCGATAAAGAATATGGTGGAGAAATTAACACCACTTGGGCGAAAAAGAACTATTTAGATGTTGACGTAGAAGGTGGTGTGGATGTGATAATTGCTTTTTCTATTTTTGATCGTAAGTTTGGAAATATGCCTGACACAGTTGTTTATGCTAAGAAGATGTTAGAGAAGATGGTTCACGAAGCGAGTGAGGGGGTATATGTTACCTTTTTATCGGCCTACAAAACGATTGATGAAGAAGCTCAGGCTTTGTTTTATCCAGAAAAGGTTTTTCAGTTTGCTCATACTTTGTCAGAAAGAGTGGTTATAGATCACTCATACATGCCTCACTCTTTCTCTGTAATTATATATAAAGGCAAATCGGCATGGAGAAAATATTGGGAGAAGGGTAAATATGGAATTACCAAGTTTTAAGATTGATTTATCAAAAACACTTAAAAGTAAAATTAAGGAAAATATAAGTGATGTATTGGATTCTGGGATGTTTGCAACTGGAAAATATGTCAGGGAAGTAGAAGATCGTATTAAAGAGAAGGTTGGGGTTAAAAATTTCTTCGCTGTATCAAGTGGAACTTCTGCTCTAGAGTCAGCCGCTTATGCTTTTAGGAAAGAGCATGGTGTCGGAAAAGTTCTGATACCCGCAAATACTTTTCTAGCTACTTCTTTAGCTTTTGAGAGACTTGGATTCGAAACCGTTTTTTATTGTAACGGTTTCAATAAGATTTATGATGCTGACTTGGAGAATTACATGAAGCATTGTGTTGGTGCTGTTTTCGTTGACTTGGGTGGTAATATCCCACAGGATGTTAAGAGATTTATCCGTGCCTGTAGGAGTAATGGACTTTGGGTGTGTGAAGATGCTTGTCAAGCATATGGTAGTACTCTTAAAGGAAAACATGCGGGGACTTTCGCTGATATAGGAGCTTACTCCTTTTTTGCCACTAAAGTTGTTACTGGTGGTGAGGGTGGTGCAGTATTAACTGATAATCCTAATTATGCATATCATGTAAAGATGTATCGTAATTTTGGGAAAGATAATCCTTGGGTGTCATATCATTATGCAAAGGGTTGGAATTGTCGTATGGGTGAATTCTCTGCTGCTGTATTACTTCCGCAGATTGAAGATGACAAGATAATCAATAATAGAAAGAAAATTAGGAAATTATATGGAAAGAAACTTAATGCTATTACTGGGTTATCTTTTAATCCAGAGCCAAAGGGGAAACACTCTTTTAACGGCTATAAGATAATTGCCTATTTAGCATTTAATATTGATAAGTCTAAGTTTATCGAACGATGTGCTAAAGATGGAGTTAAATTTCAAGGAAACGTTTATGATTGGACATTACCAGAACAACCAGTTTATTTGAAAGATAAGGTCATGACTAATATGAATGAAGTTTGGCTAGAGAAGATAAAAAGGATGATTTGTATGCCATCATGGTATGGCATGACTGAAAAGGAGATAAACTATGTAATCAAAATTATTAAAAAGAATATAAAGGAGCATTTATGACAGATTATAAATTTGCTAGATGGATAGCATGGAAGCTACCAGGATCAGTATTGCTTTGGGCTTTTGTAAGAGCCTATGCCTTTCTAGATAGTCCAACTAAAGATTATGAAAAGATTTATGACTTAATTGTTAAAAAATATAACTTAAGGGGTTAAATATGAAAGTTCTAGTTACTGGCGGTTCAGGATTTATCGGCTCTCACTTAGTTGAAAAGCTGAGAGCTGCAGGGCATAAGGTAGATATTTTAGATGTTAGGAAACCAGTCGATAGCTCTTTAATAACAAAGTGGATTAATAAAGATATTAGAGAGAATTTAGATGATGTTATTAGTGGTTATGACGCTGTTTACCACCTAGCGGCTGTTGCTAATGCTCGTGCGTGCGGACAATTTCCAAGAAAAGCATATGGAACGAACCTACAAGGCACTTTTAACGTCGCTAGTGCCTGTTTAAAGAACGATATACCCCGTGTTCTGTACGCATCTAGCACTTGGATGGCAGGGCTTCAGGTAGGCGATGTAGTGAGCGAATTAGATCCTTTTGAAGTTCACAAGATGAATACAATCTATGGTGCAACGAAACTCTCTAGTGAGATGGTATTTTATGCGATGCTTGCGGAGAAAAAAGCACCTAATTTTACTATCATGCGTTACGGGATTCCCTATGGTGAGCGTATGTGGGATGGCTTAGTTGTGAGAGCTTTTATGCAACAAGCAGAGAAATATAAAGTGATTTCAATTATGGGTGATGGTCTACAGGGTAGAAACTTCCTATATGTAGGAGATATGTGTGATGCCCAAGTTAGATTGCTTGACAAAAAAGCTGATAATAAGGTTTATAACTTAGGCAGTCCTGAGTTTGTTACTATTCGCGAAATTGCTGAAGAAGTTGTCAAACACTATCCAGCTAAGATTTCCTATATTACGCAAGCTAGAGTAGAGCCTAAGCTGAAAAACGTGACCAGTGAAGAAGTGTTAGACGATTTTGGCTGGAAACCAGAGACATCTTTCCAAGATGGCATTAAAAAGTGTGTTGATTGGTGGAAGAAAGTGCCAGCAGATATGAAAGATGAAGTTCCATACTTCATGATATGATCTCTGCGGTAATTCTTAATTATTGGCCACAAAGAGTTGGTAATATAGCCAGGATTATAAAAGACTTAAATTCTGGCACTGTTAAACCAGACAGGATAATCGTTTGGAACAACGACCCAAAGTCAAAGATAGAAGCTCATCTAGACAATCAGATTTGTATTAACTCCAGTCACAATTTTCACTGTTTAGTTAGGTATGCTGTTGGGTTAATTTCTGAATCAGATCACTGTTTATTTATAGATGACGATTTGACGGTAAAAAGAGATACGCTTGAGTTTTTAGTTAAAAAGTCTGGAATCTTCCCAGAATCTATATTGGGATTTTATGGTAAGGATATCGGTCTAGATGTAAATCATCCATACACTTCTGGTCATGATATTAAAGACGTTGATATTATGAGAAAGGTAGATATAGTCTTAGGTAGAATACACTTTTGTAAAAGAACAAAACTTGCTAACGCTTTTAAGTTAGAGACAGAGGTCGATCTATTGATTAATAGAGTTGTTGAAGAAGATATTGTGCTATCTATGGCTAATAAAATATTTGAGATGGAGAGTAATTATATTTTTCCAAATCGGGTTATAGAACTTGATGAGAAGGGTGTTGGTTATCACTACACTAAAAATCATTATCCAAGAAGGGATAAGTCTCTTAAGAGAATATTAGCATGGAGTAGAAGGATGGGTTATGGATGAATTTAAGTTTTCATTAATTCTAAAAAAGCAGAGATAACTATGGTATGATCTCAGTAATTATTCTGCATTATTGGCCAGAGAGAGCATCAAACGTTACTAGGTTGATTGAAGATTTAGACAAAGGAACAGTTAAACCCGATAAGATAATTGTCTGGAATAACGATCCGAAGACAGAACTTAAACCTCATTTAGATAACCAGATTTGTATTAACTCTAGTCATAATTTTAGCTGTGTAGCTAGACATTCAATTGGGTTATTGTCTGGAACTGAACACTGTTTATTTATAGATGATGATTTGACAGTTAAACCTAATACGCTTGAATATTTAATCGAACAGTCACAATTATTCCCAGAAGCTATTTTAGGTTTTTATGGTAAGAATATTGGTAATAGTATAGACACTCCGTACACATCTGGGAAAGATGTTAGAGATGTTGATACACCAACGATGGTAGATATTGTGTTAGGTAGACTACAATTCTTTAAACGATCTAAGCTTGTTCACGCACATCAGATTACCACTCAAATAGATTTGAATATAAACGGTATGATTCAAGATGACATTGTGTTGTCTATGGGGAATACTTATTTTGGACACGCTGAGAATTTTGTTTTGCCAAATATGGCTATAGAACTTGATGAGAAGGGTATTGGCTTATATCATAAACGCAAGAATCATTATGAAGACAGGAATAAAACCATAAAGGAAATAATTAGATGGAGGGAAAAAATAAGCTATGGATGAATTTAAGTTCTCGCTAGATTTAATTAAGGAAGAATTAATAAAACTTAAGGGTGGTGAGTGGGCAATATTTGACAAACCAAAAAAGAACGAAATTGCTTTTGTTTATTCAAAAGGTAGAAGAAGGGGTAGCGGTAGAGTCTATTTTAACAGAGATGAGTTAAGATTTGCTTATAGTGAGAAAGAAATAGCAGAAATAGTGATTAGGAAGATGGGGGGAATACCACCTACAAAAGCAGAGATAACTATGGTAAGATTACTGGAAGATTTATGAAAGTAACTATTACTATACCTATCTATATCTCAGATGAGCTTCTTGCTGAGTTTACCGAAAAGACAGTTGAGTCTATTAAGTCATCACATGATTATGAGATTGTGATAGTTAATAACTACTGTAAGTCAGAATTTATACCACGCATGAAGAAGCTTGGTACGTTTTATAATAACGATGAGAATTGCTTGTCTAAGTCTTGGAATATTGGCATTAAGCATGGTTTAAATAACAATTCTGATTACATTATTATCCCAAACAACGATTTAATCTTTCATCCAGAAGCTATTGATAACTTAGTTAAATTTGCTGAGGATCACCCAGAGTTTATTATGTGGACATCAGCAGAACATATTGATATGAGAACAATCAATAGTGCTCCCATTGGAGATAGTTTCGATGAGCATCCACACTTCTCATGTTTCATGATTTCACCTAAGACAGTAGAGATTCTTAGAAAGAAAGAATTAAATACAAGAGAGACATACCCAGGGCTTTTTGATGAAGGCTATAAACCAGCATATTTTGAAGATGGAGATTATCATAATCGGATTTTAAGAGCTGGACAAAAAGCTGGCAAAACAGCTTCATCTTTGTTTTATCACTTTGGGTCTAGGACTATTAAAGTAGATGAGGAGTTAGGTATTAAGAACAGACGTAGTTATGAAACTAATCGTGCCTATTTTAGAGATAAGTGGGGATTTGATCCTCACAATCGTGTTACGCCAAACGATGATTCAATAAGATTCAAATATAAGGAGCCATATGGTAAAAAAGTGTCCTAAAAAACGTCCACCAAAAGAAGTGATGTGTAAACTCATTGATGACCATGAGTGGAAGAAGAAAGGTAAGTTTACTAAGGTGTGTAAAAATTGTGGAAAAGAAACTGTAGATGAAGATGCCCTTAATCAGCTAATTGCTCTACTAGAAGCTAGGATTGCTGGTTTAGAAAATCAGTTGGCACAAAATACAAAGAAAGGAACTGAAGACTGGACTACTACTTACCCACAGCAGCCATGGACTACTACAACTGAGGGTACGGAGACAACTTATGTAGGTGGAGGTGGAAGTGGATCATCTGGTGTTACATTTGGAACAAATATCGGCTCGTCTACATCCTACACTATGACACCGAAAGAAGTCGGAGAAGTACTTAAAGAATATAAGTCTGAATTAGCCTCATTAAAAGATCCATTATGAGGAAGGTTGACTTAGTAATGCATAAGTTATTGGGGAATCATGAGTGGGAAACAGATGGTATTGATATTTCTGTCGAGATTTGTTCTATTTGTGGTGAAACTCGCAAGTCACCTATTTTTAAAGATTTTTATAGAAACTATTCTTCTACTATTTACACTGCTAATACTGGTGGTACTTTAACTTTAAAGGACATAGAAGAAGCAGTCGCAACCTTGGAAAACAATAAGCCAGTAAGTTCACCACTTTATTTATTACCGAAAAAATTAAGATTTGAGTATGACGAAACCTAAAAAATTCGATAAAACCATGCGTAGATTGTTAGACTGTGGTGATGATGGTCATCAACCAGTTGCTGACTTTGATAGTTATGGCAATCCAATAACTAGATGTACTAAGTGTGGCAATCTCCTTTATCCAAAAGATACATATGGTTCTGTACCTTCTTTTAGCGGATCAGGTACTTATACTACATCTGCATTAGGGACAACATCTGTTGGTTATCAATCTGGATATAGTACTAAGAAACCAAAGTCAATGAATCACTTGAGTACGGCATCTCAGTATATTAATACGCCAGTCGGTTCAGTATCTATTAGCGATTTGAGAGCGGCATCATGATAAGAAAAGCAGATAAAACAATGCACAAGCTATTAGGGGACCATAAGTGGAAAGCCCATGGCTTTGATTATGTGTGTGAGTGTGGAGCGGTGAAAAAGAACGCCAACACTTGTAAGGTTTTTAATGACGGAGATATAATTGGTGCTAAAGATATAAATAGTAATTTCCAAGCACTTATTGATACTACTAAAGATCAAGAGCAGCAAATAATAGTACTAAAAGATGACTCAGCAAGATTAAAATCTGAAGTTAATTATCTTAAAGCAAAATTAAAGGAGGTAGAAGATGGACGTTAATTCATCAATAGCTGATATAGCTAAGGCATTAGAAAAAGAGAAACCAGAGGAGGGTTGTGAGCTTTGTGAGCTAGAAAAAAAGACGAAGTGGTATTTTGAATCCAAGAAGTATGTAGTACTTGACTGTGTAAAGTGTAAGTGTCCAATGATTGTATTCAGAAAGCATGTTAAAGAAGCTAGACATAGGGTTGACAGTCAGATGGTTTGGAGATTATCGGAGGTTTGTGATAAAGTATATGGAAAGGGAAAGTGGACTCTTGATAAAAATATGAGGTCTATTCCCGATCATGTCCATTATCATGGTCGACCTAAGAAAGGAAACAAATAATATGAGTAAGAAAAATAAAGTTAAGATAGTTTTACCAAATACTAATAAAAAAACAGATAGGATTAGATTACTTATATGGATTGATTCTCCTTCTTGTGCTACAGGGTTCGCTACGGTTGCTAGAGGAATTTTTAATTATATCGCCATGCTTAAGAAAGCAGATGGAAAGACTAGAAAGTATGATATTGATATTATTGGGGTGAACGATAGGGGTGGCTGGAAAAATCCGATTAAATATCCTTATAGAATTTTTCCTGCTAAACCTGGTGCTCAACTAGGTATAGGAGGAGATATTTATGGTAGAGCTAGACTGGTAGCAGCGTTACTAGGTAAAGATCCAGATATACTTCCCCCTTGGGATATTGTCTTTACACTTAATGATGCTTTTATCTTAGAACAGCCCCTTCCTGTTTTTAATGTAGGAACTATGAAAGTAATTAAGAAGACGCAAAAGAGTTCAAAGGATAGTCTTCCGCCAGATTGGCACTTTAAGGTTGTTTCTTACTGGCCAGTTGATTCTCCCCTAAAAGCTAATTGGGTTGAAAACTCGATTTCTATGGCTGATTATCCAGTGGCATACACTAAGTATGGAAAAGAGGAGATTATCAAAGCTGATAATACTTTGGATAGACCAACTGAAGTTCCTAAGAGATTAAGAGTTATTTATCACGGTGTAGATACAGATATTTTTAATCCAATTAGTGATAAGGAAAAAGTAAAGTATAGGAAGCAGTTATTTGATGGTAAAGTCAAACCAGAGACTTTCTTAGTAACTGCCGTTGCTAGGAATCAACAGAGAAAAGACTTACCAAGAACGATGAAAATATTTAAGGAATTTCAAAAGCGTCGACCAGATTCTTTCTTATATCTTCACTGTCAGGAAACTGATGCTTGGGGATCGCTATTAGAGTATGGTAGGCAGTTCAACCTAGAGATGGGTAAAGACTGGGCTGTTCCTGCGAAATTCTCTGCTAATACAGGATTTCCTGTAGAAGCTATGAACCTAATCTATAACGTGTCTGATATGATTATTAGTACAAGTTTGGGCGAAGGATTTGGTTTTTATAACATGGAGGGATTTGCTACTAAAACTCCTGTTTTAGCTCCTGATAATACCGTTCATCCAGAGTTATTTAATTATGATAAGTCTGATAGTCTAGATGATATAGAATCTTTAGCCAAGAAAGTGAGGGGTATTCCATATAAGAGTGGTGCTAATAGTTCAGAGTGGGCGACATATGGCACTGCTGACTATGAAAGAATCAGACCACTTGGCAACGTTGAAGATGCGGTCAAGAAGATGATTTGGATTTACGATAATCCAGACAAGGTAACTAAAATAACAGAGAGGGCATACAAGTGGGTACAAGATTATAGTTGGAAGAAAATTTCACCACTATGGGACAATTTATTCACTGAGGTGTATAATAATCTTAAGGTGGAACGTAAGAATTGGAAGCCACCAAAGAAGGTAAAAAAACATGGCAACAAGAGGTAAGTGGAATTGGCCTAAATTGAAGCGTGAATATCTCACTGGAGATTGGTTGACGGTAAAGAAGTTTCTAGAATCTAAGAAAATTCCTACTACTAATTTTAACCAGACAGCGGGGTGGGCATCTGAGAAGAAGGCACTTCAAGAGAGGATGACAGATGAGGCTAAGAATAAGATGGTTAGTCAAAGTGTTGATGAGGTAACTGCTGTCAGACAAAGACAGGCAAGATTGGCGAGATATCTTCAAGCTAAAGCTGCAAAGAAATTAAAAACGTTAGAGATTGAAACTATTGATGAGGCAAGACGTATGGTTATTGCTGGGATGAAAGAAGAGCGAAAAGCTTTAGGTATGGGCGAAAGGGCTCCTCATGGTGGAGGATTAACGCAGATTAACATTGAATTACCGAATACAAATTTAGACAAATTATTAAAGGATTCTGATTATGAAGGCGTTCTCAAGCTCCTTGCAGAAGTTAAACGAGAAAGAGCTAGCCGTGCTGGAGAAGCAACTGCTAATAAAGGCACAGCAGAAGTTCAAGAAGGAGAAGTTGTCTGATTATTTCACTTGGGTAAAAGCAGTTTGGCTTACCTCAAAGGGGAAACCTCTTAAATTCTCCGACAGGAAATATTTAGTACAAATCTATACTGACCAGTATCACAATATTGTGTATACCAAGGCATCACAGATGGGATTGTCTGAGCGTGGTATTTCTGAGGCTGTGTGGATTGCTGATATTCTAGGGAAGAATGTACTCTATTGCGTAGACGAAAAAACAGAGCTTTTATCTAAAAGAGGGTGGTTAAGGTTTAATCAGATAAGAGATGGTGAAGTTATACTTACTATGAATAAAATAACTGGAAAGAGTGAGTGGAAAAAATCTAAAGAGCTTTTTACCAAGAAGGTTAAAACTAAACTTATTTTATTGGAGACAAATAAGTTTTCTGCACTTGTTACTAACAATCATAGATGGATAGTAAAAGATGGGTGGATCAACAAACATAAGAAGCAGGGTTTTTACTTTACACAAACCAAAGATATGTTTATTGGAGATAAATATATTCCTCGTGCTGTTTCTTGTGCCGATTTACCAAAGGACAAAACATACTCAAATCAATTTGTTGAATTATGTGCTTGGGTTTGGACAGATGGACACTTTGCAAAAGCACAGGGAAAAGGAATTCGAGGCATAGGACCAAGTTTAATAGGTATAACACAATCAGAGAAAGTTAATCATGATAAAGTTCAGAAGATAAAAAGATGTCTAAAACTCAACAAACTTAGCTATAAAGAACATCTTTCCAATAACGACTCTAATTGTGTTCAGCTTATGTTTAAGGGAGAGGTAGCAAGAAAAATAAGGTTAGTAATGCCAAACAAAGTTCCATCAATAGAATTTATTTTATCTTTAACAAAAAACCAATTGAATATATTTATAGAAACATCACTAGATGCAGACGGGTGGAGAAGAAAAACAAAGAGAGGCAATCTAGTTAGAGCCTTTACACAGAAGAATAAGCAAAGAATTGACATATGGACTATGGTTTGCTCTTTAGCTGGCATATCAACAAGGATTGTAAAAAGAAAAGACGGATCATCTAATATGCAATTATATCTATCTAATAATATATCTGTAAGGAAGTTACATAGGAAGCATATTGACTATGATGGTATTGTTTGGTGTCCAAGAACAGATAACGGAACATTTTTAGCTAGGAGAAAGGGATCAATTTATTGGACTGGTAACACATTCCCCGCCCAGAAGCAGTTACAAGAGTTTGTCCAAGCTCGTCTTAATCCAGTTCTTAACATGTCTGACTACTTAAAAGATCGGGTTGAGTCTGTTCAGGGAAAAAGAGTCGAGACGTTGGGTTTAAAAAAGATAGGCAAAGGAGATATTTATTTTCGTGGTAGCACAAACGAGAAACAGATTATTTCTGTTGATGCTGATTGTGTTTTCTTAGATGAACGAGATAGGTTTGACGAAAGGAATGTTCCTTTTATTGATAAGCGTATGAACGCTTCTGATCTAAAGTGGAGACGTGAAATTTCTACTCCTACTCTACCAAAGCATGCTATTCACCAAGCCTATTTAGATAGCGATCAAAGAGTATGGCAGATTAAGTGTAAGAATTGTGGATTATGGCAAGAGTTAGATTTCTTTAAGAATATTAATTATAAAAATAAAACTTGTGTTTGCCGTCAGTGTAAAAAGAAGATGAAAAGAATTGTTGATGGTAGATGGGAAGCTCAAAACCCATCTAGTGATGTTCATGGATATAGAGTTAATGGGATGTATAATCCATCAGTAACTATTGCTGATATTGTTAAGAAATATCGGAGTGCAAAACTTATAGGTTTTTCTGCTTTACAGCAGTTTTATAATCAAGACCTTGGGCTTCCTTACGAGGTTTCAGGACAGGTTGTCCAAATTTCTGAGTTAAACGCATGTAAAAAAGAGTATGAGATTCCTATTGAATCCAAAAAGTCTTGTTTCGCTGGTATTGATATTGGTAGTAAAGTCCATAACGTTGTTGTTGTCCAGAAAATAAAAGGCGAAGGATATCGTGTAGTTTGGGCAGGTATTGTTAGCAAATTCTTCGGACCAGCTAATAGCATTGAGAGTGTTATGGGAGCTTATGATATTAAAATTGCTGTCGTTGATAAATTGCCAGAACAGGGGTTAGTAAAAGAATTGATAGAGAAATTTCCCAGGAGGATATTTGCAGCAACCTATCCGTCATCCAAGTTTACTGTCAAAGAATATTTTAGGTGGGACAATATAAAATATGAGGTTAAACTTGACAGGACGATCAGTCTGGATTATCTTGTAAGTGATATACAAAATAAGGTGGTAGAGCTGCCAAGGAACATAGAAACAGTTCCAGGTTTCTATAACCAGTTAAGATCGTTAACGAGAGTTACGAAGAAAAACAGAAGAACTGGTGAGGAAACTGCTTTCTGGGTTGAGACCAGGCAAGGAACTGACCACTATTTCCACGCCTTAAATTTTGCTCGTATGGCTCAATCTCGAGCGTTAACAGGAAAGGCTCTTTTGGATTACTACAGCCAACCAGGTAAGGATGAAAATCCTGGCTTGATAGATTGGATAAGAGTAAACGCCCAAAGGATAAAAGAGGTAAAATAATATGGGAATTTTTGATAATCTTTTGAAGAGAGTTATTAACCCTGTGATTGAGAAATCACTCGAAGAAACGATTGAGAAAGATGGAGAATTAAAAAAGAGATTAACGACACAGTCATTACCAATTGACACATATCCAGATGGTGCTGGTACGATTAATAGAAAGGTAGTTAAGAAGAGTTTCCCTGGCGGAATCAGTTATGGTATTTTAAGAGAGTTTGCTTTGTTCTATCCGATCCTTAGGTCTTGTGTCAATTATCGCAAAAGACAAATTACACAGTTAGATTGGGATATTGTTCCTCGTGAAGTTGTTAAAGATAAGAAGAAGAAAGATAGATTAAGAGAAGAATCTAAGACTACAAAAGATTTCTTAAAATATCCTACTGGAGATGAAACAATGAGTTTCAGAATATTTGTTAATAAAATCATTGAGGACTTGATGGTATTGGATGCTGTGTCTATCTATAAGCGTCTGAATAGGAAAGGTGATTTATATGGATATTTACCAATAGATAGTGCAACCATTAAATTGATGCTAAATAAGGATGGGACAGTTCCTGCGGCACCACGTAAAGCATACGTTCAGGTCATTGATGGGAAATTAACAGCGAAGCTATCTACAGATGAATTAATTTATAGACTTATGAACCCAAGGACTAACACCCCATATGGGTTAAGCCCAGTAGAAACACTAATTATCACAGTAACAACAGCTTTAAAACTGTCTTCTTATAACCTTGCTTACTTAACAGAAGGGAATGTTCCAGAGGGCTTTGTCGAACTTCCAAAGGAAGTTGCTGATAGCCCAGAGCAGATGCAGGTATGGCAAAGCAAGTGGGATGCTATGTTTTCAGGTGATCCAAGATTTCAGAGAAAGATTAAATTCTTACCAGAGGGAATGCAGTGGCATCCAATTAGAAAACCAGACGATATGAAGTTTGATAGGTTTGAGAAGTGGCTATTGCTTAATACTTGTTCAGTAATGGAAGTACCACCACAGTCTATTGGTTTTCAATTTGATAGGGGCAAAGGGGCAACTGAGGCAGAGTGGGAAATCGGTAAAGAACGTGGTCTTTATCCAACTGCTAACTTCTTGAAAGAGATCTTTGATCGCATGGTTCAGGAAGATTTAGGACAAGATGAGCTTGAATTTGTATGGACAAATATCAATCCAACTAATAAGAAAGAGGAGGCTGATGTATTCGCTAAATTGGTTGGGTATGGTGCCGTATCAGTTGACGAGTGGAGGATTGGAGAAGGTTATGAGCCGATTGGGATGGGTCACTATATTACTACGCCTACAGGTCCAGTGTTTGTTAAAGACTTGATTGAGATGTCAGAGCAAGGAACACCTATATTGCCACAATCATATTTACCTAAAGATGGAACTGGACAACCACCCGTACCGAAAGATAAACCTGGTACACCAAAAGATAAGACAGCTCCACCTAAAGATAATTCAGTTACTAGCAAGATTAAAAAAATTGCTGATAAAGAATTGTTTGAAGAGTTGAAGAGATGGAAAAAGGCAACTAAAAACGATTTCAAAAAGAATCGTGAATTTAGAGCTTTCAGTTCTGAAATAATTGATTCTAGAACTAAGAGGATTATTGGAGATGGCTTAATGACAATCAAGAAAAGAGAGGATATAGATCAATTATTTGATCCTTTCATTAGTCATGAGAATAACATGCTAACATCTATGTTAGAGCTTTATGATAATGTGAAAGATATAGTCGATGAAAAAACAACAGTTAAAAAGGGTCAAAAGAGCAGTTGAGGCTTTCTTTTATAAAGCTAGATTTAATATTGCCCTACATGACACCTTAGATAACAAGAAACACCACGATTTTAGAAAGAAGATTGAGAAGGCTATCCTTAAGCAGATTTTGTTTTTTTCTAAAAAGAATAAAGTTGCTCAGGTTATTGGAGTGAATAAAGCAGTTAAAGAACTTAATAATAAAGATTTACTTAAGAACATTATATTGATATGGATTCCTTTGACTAATTTTATTACTGAAGTTGAGATAGCTTCGTATATTGAATGGGCTGGGAATAAAGGTGGTCAGTCTGGTGTTAATAAGCTTAAGTCTGATCTTAAGTTCAAACTTGAGAATAAAGCTCTACTTGCTTCTATCAAAAAAAGACCATCAGAGTTAGTTAAATTCGTTGATGGAACAACACAAGATTGGATTGCTAGAACAATAGAAGAGGGCGTTAATAAAGGTTTATCTGAATATGAGATTGCCTCTATGCTTAGAAGAAACGCCACTTCATCTGCTAAAGAGAGAGCTGAGGTAGTTGCCGAACAAGAGGCTGCTTTAATTATGGGAGAGATGGAAGTTGAAGTATTTAAGCGTAACAAGATCAAACTTCATAGTTGGATAACGAGTAGGGATGAGATGGTTTGTGTTGAATGTATGACCAATGAAGAAGCTGGTGATGTAAAAGTTGGTGATGAATTCCCAGGAGGGGTTTTATCATCGCCACAACATGTTCGTTGTCGTTGTATGACAATGCCAAAATTTAGTAAAGAGGTAAAGATTTTATGGGCAGGGGAGTAGATAATCCAGAAATTCCAAACGCTGACGACAGAAAGCAATTAAAGAAACTTTACTTTGATTTTCTTCGTGGATTAAAAGATTTCATGCCTGAGTTTTTGCGTGACGAGTGCTTAGAACTATTAATTGGAGAAATTCCTATCAAGGGAAAAGTCAAACTTTTTGATGGATATACACAGGGTCAAGCTACTATTAAGAATCAGGGTAAATTTCCATGCTATCTATCAACAACAGGGATGGGTGGATATAAACTTGATCCAGGTGAAGTAAGAAAATTCTTCGTTAATTCTCAAGTAATAGTTACTACTCTATCTGGTACTACTATCCTTGGCTTTATCCGCACTTGACATAATTAGATTTATTTGTCTAGAATAGTATGAAGGGTTTTCTTTAAGGGCATTCAGGCTCTTATTTGGAATCTAATCTATTAGAAACCGCATTGGCGGTTTTTTTATTGTTTAAAAAGGAGGTTCTATGTGGATAAGATATTTAGTGAATATGAAAAGTAATAAAGCTGGAGATGTTGTCTTTGTTGACGACAAGACGGCTAAGAAAATTTTAAAGAAAGACAAGGTGGTTGAGTGTATTGACTCAACAGGTCTACCTTTGGTGGATGCTACTCCAGAAGATCAACAAGCTTATTTAAAAGCTAAAAAAATTAGTGAGAAGAAATATATAAAAGCCAAGAAAGGCTAATTTGTAATTTTGAAAGGTGGTGAATAATACATGGCTGCTACTTTTAGTGTTGCTCAGCAATATGGATCAGATACTGGTTCTGCTTCGTTACTAGGTGCTACAGGTTCTCTTTGGAACTTCAAGCAAGCTACTAACGCTGGTACACAGAACTATAATTCTGCTGGTTCAAATATTCCTGCTGGTCAGAACTCTTTTGGTCTACACTTTAGACCTTATTTTTCTACAAACGCAACAAATACTTTTAGTAATATTCGATTTTACCAATCAACTACATTCACAAACACAAACTATGCCGCTGTTGGCACAAGTGCTGCTGGTTATACACAATCAACTGCATCTGCTACAGCAGCTACCGCTGGTGGTGCTAGTGATACTGGTGTTCCAACTGGTTCAGCTACCAATGCTGCTATTGCCCTAGCTACACTTACGCTAGGAAGTGCAACAGGTTATGGACCTTCATATTTGAGAGTTCAGTTGACATCAGGTGCTTCGGCTCCTGCTGGAGACACTCCTTATGGTGGATTCACTTGGATATATGATGAATCATAAATTGACAATATACTAGAGTCGTTATATACTCTAGTATATGTTAAAAAGTGATCGAGATTTCTATATCTGGTTATCAGGATTAATTGACGGAGATGGTTGTTTTACTATTAGCTTGAGAAAGCAACATAATAGTAAGACTCCATCTTTATCGGTATGGTCACAAGTCTGTATAACATCAAGGGCTGATCGTCGTTGGTATCTAGACGAGATAGCTAAGAGAGTTGGATTTGGAAAGGTTTACGAGAAACAACAGAAAGATTACTACCCAATAACTACTTATCAGACAACGAATTACAAAGACTCTCTAGAGCTTGCAAAGAGACTATATCCATATCTACAGGTTAAGAAAAAGAAGGCTGAATTGTTTATTAAGGCGATTGATTATTGGAATTCGACTAGAGGTATTGTTAAGGGAAACGTTGCGAGGGGTGAAAGATTAAGAACAGCATCTGATGTTTTAAAGATGGTTAAGATTTCTTTAGAGATCAACGCTGATCGTCAGACTCGTAGATATAAAAATAAACTTACTTATAAACAGTGGGTACCCTTAATTAAAGAGTGGTATCCTAAGTAACGCTGTGATCTTTTATCTTGCCCTCTTGTTCGAGCTTCAATCTTTCATAGAAGTGATTTAACCATCCACGTTGCCAGTAAGATTTGAAATAATAGTTAAAGTTTTGTTGGATATCACCGAAACCGATGTGCTTAACCTTACCCGAGATTAACTCATAGATATCATATTCCCCGCTTTTCATCACATCCCATGAAAATTTCGAGTCTTCGTTGATAGAACTATCCCACTTATCTTCCTGCCATCTGATACCTTTATCCCAGATTTCTCTTTTGATTACGCATGTACCGCCAACGTTCCCCAATCTGTTCATAGCTGTGGAGAGTGTACTTTTTCCCTTGGTTACTTTTTTAATATATTGACTGTGGAATTCAGGCTTTACTTGATATAACTCGTTCGTCAATCCAAGTTGCCCCATGCGAGGGAAGTCTTTAAAGGCTTGTAGTGCTTCTTTATCCCAACCTTTCGTATAAATCATATCGTTATCTGACCTGTGAAGATATCTACACTTTTTATCAGCTTTTTCCCAACCCTGATTTGTTGCTTTGCCTGGATATTCGTTTTTAGTATTGAAGATGACCTCTCTAACAATCTTTTTATGCTTATGTAACATGCTCAAGAGATATTTTTGAGTTCCGTCCGTAGAGTTATTGTCTACAATAATCAGTTCATGTGGGACAACAGTATTTTTTAGATAGGAATTAATTGTTTTCTTGGTATAAGAAAGTCGATTGAAACAAACTATTGTTGTACTAATCATAACTATTTAGGTATTGACAGAGTTGTTCCTAGTCTATTTGGAGGCCAACTGTCTTGACTATTTTTATTCTTCTTACTGACTTCATCTATCCATACTACTGCTTTTTCAGTAGGCGTTTTGGCTGATTTCATCTTTTCTTTAAAGACATCTCTTGGCTTTGGCAATGTATCTGGAAAGTTTGTTAGAGCGTATGCCATATCACAGTTTCTTTACAAAGGATAATTTCTTTTCAGTGGGGGAGAAATAGTATTTCCACAATTCTCCGCTACGATGAACATAGTGATCTGTTAATATGCTTTTATATTTTTTGGTTTCTTCAATAAGAGGGATTAGACTCAACCCATCAGTTTGAGTTTGTTTTATCCCAGCGAAATCCAATATGGTTGGAGCTACATCTATATCTCTAGTAAGCATACTTACTCGCATACGCTTATGTTCAGGCCAGTGGATTAGCAGGGGGACTCTAGCGACTTCCTCTACCATGTGTGAGCCAGCATGAGTGTGATCGTTATAATATTCATGGAATGTTTCTCCGTGATCTGATGTGAGAATGACTAAAGCGTCTGATTTTGGTATCCAGTCTAAGATACTCCATAGATTTGCCGCTCTTGCCCAATAATCTCTCTCCCACTTCTCCATCTCGATCAGCGTATTTGCATAGTAAACTTTAACTTTTTTAGCAAGAGCTTTGCCAAACTTTATATTATCCATAACCCTATAAGTTTTACTCCCATCTTCCAGATAGTCATGTACGTATCCATCATGGTAAAATCTAAATTCTTTCTTATCATGTGTAAATATTGGTTTATATAAATTTGTTCCGTTACCTTTATATCTTGAATCCCATACATCCCATTCACTAGATTTTCCGAATCCAAAGACGGGACCAACAAATATTCCCTCGTTTTTTGAGTAAGTAATCCATCCATCATCCTTTAGGAATTTACCTATAGTTGGAACCTTTAAACCATTAGCCAATACTTCAGATATTTCCTCAGAGAACATCTTTTTATAGTAGTTTAATCCAGTGTCTAGCATCCCTGTGAGCATTCTAGCCATCACTGGAAGCGTCCAGTTATTTGAAGTATAGTGTTGTGTAAAAATTATGTTAAAATAAGGCCAGAGGATTCGAGCGGCATCATGTCTTAAATCGTCTACGACTAATAATATAATTTTATTAGGTATTTTCATATATGTTTATATTATATCTCATTAAAGATATGTTTAGCAAAATCTCCACTATTGAAAACACCAGAAATATAGTATACTCAAAGATATGAAGGGTGATGTATTAATTAGATGTCCAGAATGCCAGAAGGGTATTAATTTATCTTTACAGATTAGAGAATTCAAAGATACTGTTGATGAAAGACTTATTCCTTCTTTCTTTTTACTTAATATTTGGTGTAATAATTGTGAAGATATGGTAATGAGGATGGAAGTGTATGAGACTCCGATTGAAGAAGAAATTAAATCTCCAGCTTTTAAACAAAAAATAATAATCAAGAAACCAAAGGAGTAATATGTCCTTAGAAGGAACTTTCAGATCATACTTCGGGGCAGTATGTGTCCCTATATTAGATAAAGCCGATGGTACTATCTCAAACGTAACTCATGATTGGGCTAACGCTATGGGTAGTTTAGGTGCTGGACTTGCTGTGACAACGATGCGTCTACAGATTAGAAATAAACGTGTGGATCTAGCTAAAGAGAGATTGGCCGAATTAGCTTTGAAGAACAACTGTCAGTGGGCACTTTTTGTAGACGATGATACTATCCCTCCAACAGATACACTTCTGAAGATGATTAAACTATGGAAAAGCGATCCAAAATACAAAGTGATTTCTGGTGTCTACTGGTCTAAATCTAATCCTCCAGTGCCATTGATCTTTAAGGGAGAGCTAGAGGGAAGTTTCTGGGACTGGAAAACTACAGACCTAATTAAAGCAGATGGAGCTGGTGCTGGTTGTTTATTTATAGATACAGAAATATTTAAGAAGATGCCTAAACCTTGGTTTAGTTGTAATTATGGATTTGAAGATCCACGAACAATCTACGATATTAATAAGTGGAGAATTACAGATCAATTAGGTGCTGAGATAGTTCGCGGAAAAGACAGAGACAAGAAGAAGATTAAAAAGTTAACAGAGGAATTGGCAGAGGTTGGAAAGAAACTTAATGAAGCTAAAGCTGGTAAGATTGATCCGAAGCTTTATAAGAATAAAAAAGCAGCCCCAGCCACAACAGAAGATTTATTCTTATTTAAGAAGATAAAAGAATATACTGGATATGATCTATGGATTGATTGTTCAATCCAATGTCAACATCAAGATAAAAGAACTGGTAGAGTGTTTGGGATTACTCCTGATATGCCACAGGCAAGACCAAGATATGAAGGTACTATGAAGACTGGTGATGCCGTAGTACTAGACATCGGCTGTGGAGATACACAGTATTGGGTGCCAGAAGGAAAAAGAATTAGACTAGACATCAACCCAGATGTTGAACCAGATGTGATTGCAGACGCTAGAGCATTGCCTTTTGAAGACTGTTTCGCAGACATGGTTTATTCATCTCACTTACTAGAACACTTTAGCTATAGAGATACTATCGCTATATTAAGAGAGTGGGTTAGGGTGTTAAAGATTGGTGGCAAATTTGTTTTGATTGTTCCAAATTTAATATGGGCATCTAAACAAGTTTTGGATGGGGCACAAAGTCAAGAACATGCAGAACTAGCCATGAGTGTCTTTTACTCAGGACAGAGAGGAACAGTTGTAGAAGCACATGATGATGTTCATAAAGCTGGGTTTACTCCAGAAATTGTAAAGGGATTACTTGAAAGATTAGGTTGCTTTGAAGATATTGAAGTTCATACATCTGAGGCTAACTATGGGATGTGGGATGATCCAAACTTTCTCAAGAAAGATGGGACTGGTTTCAACGTCATCGCTATCGCCAAGAAAAAGAAGCATGATTCAGCTATAAGCTTACTTCTACCTATAAAAGATCAAGAAGAAGCCAAACTCCATGTAGGAGAGAAAGCTAAGAAAGTTACTCTTAAGAAGGGTAAGTCTCCAAAAAAGAAAAAGCGTGGGAGACCAAGAAAAAATAAACGTGGTCGTCCAAAGGGAAGTAAGAATAAGAAGAAGTAAATATGGCAAAGCTAAAAGATAAATATACAAAGGTTATGGGGAGATTGCTCTTCGGAGACGAATATCCTAAAAGAAAATTTTATCGTTCTTTAATGCCACATGAGAAGGTTATAATTAATATTAATGGGGGAGAATATAAAGCTGAAGTAATTTCAACTGAGGTTAGTAGCAAAGGAGATGGGTGGGAGGAATATAAGTTTAATTTAAGAGGTCTTGAGAATTGTCCTAGTGGAAATTTTGACATAGAAGTTGTTAATAGGATAACATAATCATATGCATATAAAATTCAAGATTACCTATGAAGGTGGTGGCTCAATAGAGAGCCATGATGAGGTTTATAATCAAGTTAAAGATCACTGTGATGCCTTAGCACCATTCAATCATCGAAAGTGGCATAAGTATGAACTTATTACTGATGAAGGAACTTTTATTAGAATTAACTTTCAAACAGGAACTTTTAATATTAATGGACAGGTTATTCATCCAGCCACAGGAGATGGTATTCCGCTGACTAATAGAGGCGAGAAACAGGATTTTAGAGATGTTCAGAAATCATGGGCTTTCTTATCTGATCTAAATTATTTCCCTATTGTAGGGAGAAGACAGTTAAAGGGCGATTGGGGTGAAAAGGTTATATATTTTGCTGGATGGAAGTTTAAGTATGGCGGTAAGACAATTCAGAAGATTGCTTATATCTATCCTGATGGACAAATCGTTCTAACATAGTTGACTAAGAATAAATAAATATGGTATGGTTTAGCTAGAGGTCTATCCAAAGACGAGGTTTATCCGTAAACCGATCATTAAGTAGTTTTAAATAGACAGCCGAAAGGGCTGTTTTTTTATTGGAGAATTATGAACTATGTAGACTATAAGTTTTGGTTTATTAAGAGAGATGATGATGGATTTATTCTTGAATCAGGTATCAGGTTTTATGAAGGAAAATATAAGGATGTATCTTACTACGATTTATCTGAGAACAAAGATAAAATTATATTGAATCAATATGTAAGAATTAGAAAACTACAAGGAAAAGAATTAAGGTTCGGGAAAGGCAGTAAACTTATAAAAGATGCTCGTGGGAAGGATGCGGTTTTATATACTCAAGAGGATTTCGGAAATATAAAAACAGATGATGAACTTCGGTTGTTTTTGAATATAGGAGGATAGCTTATGGCACAGATACCCCAAACAATCTACGGAAGCGGAGCAGACGGAGTTAAAACCGTTAGCGGAACAGAAACCTTAAACGTTTACAAATCAT
>Ga0207997_1000011_pt1 | contig 79885 bp, 129 predicted proteins | sample AntAceMetag02UKN_FD_184777 | JGI IMG/M metagenome (GOLD analysis project Ga0207997, IMG submission 184777) | Saline lake microbial communities from Ace Lake, Antarctica - Antarctic Ace Lake Metagenome 02UKN (SPAdes) (version 2) | ecosystem: Environmental > Aquatic > Non-marine Saline and... | reverse complement strand
ACTTCAAAACTATCATTAAACCTTTAATTATTAAGCCATTCTTTAATCCACTAACAGACAGAAATCCAAAAACTGTAACGAAGAAAGACAAAGAGCTATTAGAACAATGGGCTAGTGTGAGGGATAGTGTAGGGAGTAGTGTAGGGAGTAGTGTAGGGAATAGTGTAAGGGCTAGTATAAGGGATAGTGTAGGGAATAGTGTATGGAATAGCGTAGGGGATAGCGTAAGGAATAACGTATGGAATAGCGTAGGGAATAGTGTATGGGCTAGCGTAAGGGCTAGCGTAAAGGGTAGCGTAAGGGCTAGCGTAAAGGGTAGCGTAAGGGCTAGCGTAAGGGCTAGCGTAGGGTCTAGCGTATGGGATAGCGTAGGGAATAGCGTATGGGCTAGCGTATGGTATAGCGTATGGAATAGCGTAAAGGATAGCGTAAGGGATGGCATGTGGTCTAGCGTATGGGATAGCGTATGGGCTTATGCTTCTGGCTTCTTCGATATCGAATTTGACTACGATTTCTCTCCTGTTGTAAAATTATGGGAAAGAGGATATGTTCCATCTTTCGATGGTAAAACTTGGCGATTACATAAAGGTCCGGATGCAGAGATAGTTTATGCTTGGGAAAAAGGAGAATAGAATGGCAATCCAACATGAGTCTATCGTGAAAAGCGGAAGTGTTTATTATCTTAATCCTGAAAAAATTCAGATTGAAGAGGGTTGGAATCCAAGGGAAGACTTTGGGGATATTGAATCTTTAAAAAAATCAGTTCACGAAAACGGCGTATTGGTTCCAATTCGGGTTAGAAAATCAGATAACAATATTTATTTAACCGATGGCGAAAGGCGATTAAGGGCTGTTCTTTTGTTATCTAAAGAAATTGGAGAAATAGTTTCTATTCCGGCAATTGTGGATACGAAAAAAGAAACTGACAGCGAGCGGTTATTTAAAACCCTTGTTACAAATTCTGGAAAGCGATTATCTTATTTTGAAGAGGCAAGGGCTTTCAAGAGATTTATTAATTGGGGTATCAAACAGTCTGATATAGCCAAGCGGATAGGCAAGAGTGGTTCATATGTTTCACAGCGAATTAAACTTGTTGATCAGGCCACTCCAGAGCTATTAGAAGAGATTAAAAACGATCATATAACCCTACAGTCGGCCTTGGATATTATAGCTGTTTCTGAGAGCGAAAAAGAACAAAAAGAGATTCTTGCTGACCAGTTAAAATTTCAAACAAATGAAAAAAAAGAAAACAATAAACGAAAAGGAAAGTCACCAAACCTTTCAGATAAGAAATTTAATCTTTCGGCTTCTTCTCTTAAAAAATCAAGCGACAAGAGCGGTAGATTAAGCGAGGATGAAATTAACTGGCAAGTAAGAATTGCTTCACAATTAGGTTTGTCTGGAGTTGTTAAGGGTTTAAAAATAGCCCTGGGCACCGAGCCTCAAATTACGGCTAGTGATGATTTTGGAAACAAAGAAGAATCATCAAACATTGTTAAGTCTTTTAGGTTCGATAACTAATTTAAACACACTCGCCATTGTGGGCGAGTAATAAATATCGCTTTTGATTGGAGTTTTAAATGGAAGATATGGAAAAAATGAAGTTGGAACTTGCGCGATTGCGTGACGAAAACAAAGATTTATCAGAGTCAAGAGAGTGGATTAGAAATCTTGCATCGCATTATTTAGACAAGTATTTCGTGATGTATAAAAAGATTAAAAGCTACGGATTGGAGGAAAAGTTTTATGACTAAAGGCGAAGTCTATACTGAGTTGTCAAGCAGGTTTCAAGACATGTCTGATTGGCTAAAGGCTAATGTTGGCGAGACATCAAAATCTGGCGTTGCTATTGATCATGTTTCAAACAGCAGTTTATATTCTTTTTGTCAGTGCCCAAATAAGTTTAAACTTCAAAGATTTGATAAAATTTTACAGGTTGAAAAACCAAAGGCTTTAAGGTTTGGATCATTATTTCACACTATGCAAGAGGAATATTGGGAATGTGTTCAAAGAGGATTCGATTTAGAGATACTAAAGGCGTTTTTAAGTGACGCTTGTTTTGGCGAGATGGATAAAGAGAAAGAAAAATTATCTACATTTGATGACAATCAATTTCCTTGGTTTGACAAGGAAGAATACTTATCTAATTTACAAGAAGAAATTGATGATTGTTATTTGATGACAATCCAATATGCCGAAGATTACTATGAAACAGACAAGGAAAAATATGAAGTCCTCGAAATTGAAGAACGGATGGAATTTTTAGTTGGCGATATCAAGTATGTTGGAATTGTTGATGCCGTAGTTCGTGACAAATCAAGCGGGGCTGTTTATTTGGTTGAACACAAAACCACAGCCGATAAGAATCATGAGAAATATAAATCTGACTTACAATACAACCCTCAACCGCTTGGTTATTGTTATTGGGCGAGAGAAAAATATGGAGATGAATTTGGTGGTGTTATTTACAATGTCGTTAAAAAACAAGTTGTGTCCAGTCCGTATGTTTTAAAGAAAAAGAAAAATGGGAATTTGTTATCTGTTGCAGATACAAAACTGGCTAATGTTAGCGAAAAGACATTTTTAGAGGCCGTTATTAAACATGATCCAGACAATTATGATGCAAAGAAAAAAGAAGTAACCAGCAAGGAATACAAGTTAGTATTGGAGAAGCTACGGAATAAAGTCTTTCGTTTTCGGTATCACATTTTTTACGACAATGAATTAATAGATAAGTGGTATACGGATAGGGATGAATTAATTGGAATGATTACTTATTGCACAAGTAACAATATTTTTCCAAAGAATTATTCTGCTTGCTTTAGCTCTTTTATGCCATGTGTATATCGATATTATTGTCACAATCATGACAATATTGATTTGGGTCAGTTGGGTTTTTACGTGAAAGAGGATGAATAAAAAATGATTAAAGTTCAAAAAGCGGGTGAGTTAGCAAAAGAGGATTTTCAATTTATTACAATTTATGGAGATACCGGAAGTGGTAAAACCACGATGGCAGCAAAGTCTTGTAAGAAGCCATTAATATTATTGACAGAACCAAACGGTAGATCATCTATTATTGCTGCTAATAAAAATGCTGATGTGATTCAAATTACATCGGTTGATGATTTGAGTGATGCTTTTCAGTATGTGCGAGAGGAATTTGTTAAAGCCAAAAAAGCGAAGCAACCCAAGCCTTGGGATTGGATTATTATGGATTCGTTTACTGACGCACAGAAGTTATTGTACGATGCTATATTTCAACTAAAGGCACAGAGCGGAAACAAAAACCCCAACGAGATTAAAATGGCAGACTTGGAAAAAATTGGAACTTTAACCATGCGCGAGTGGGGTATTATTATTGATCGTAGCAACAATATTTTAAGACAGTTTCGGGCGCTGCCGGTTCACAAACTGTTAATTTGCTTAAAGAGTGCGCCAAGTTCAGATGGCCAGGATGAAACATTTACAACTTTGAATATTTATGGCACCAAACTACCAAATCAAATTGCGTCTATGAGCAATATTGTTGGCTATGTTTTTCGCGGTAAAAAAACAGGTGAGCGCAAGGTGATGTTCTCTGGTGCTGGTTCGCAAAGCTATTTATGTAAAGGACATGTAAATTTAAAGAATTTAGAATCACCGGCTATTTATGATTGGTTGAAAAAAATGCAAGACGAAGTAAAGGAAACGGCTTTTGAGGATTATGTTTAATGGTTAATAAGAAAGCAAAGGCTATCAAGCCTGTCTGTGTAACTGAACTATAGAATAGGAGATTGATTATGGAGTTTGATCCAACTAAAAGAAAAGGTGATTATGATGTGTTGCCAGCCGGTGAGTATTTGGTGAAGTGTGTATTGGTTGAAGTAAAAACCAATATGGCTAAAGATGGCAAAAACCTGAACACAAGATGGTCTGTTGCGGGAGATAAATATAATGGACGGTTAATTTTTGATATACAAAGCTTAAAGGTTAAAATTTCTTTTTGTTACAATCGACTTGCCGATATGCTTGAGGCTTGTGGTACAAAAAAGAATGTGCAGCTTAATGCAGAGTCGTTAAGTGATGCATTAAATGAGAAAACGTGTAAAGTGCGGGTTGTTGTTGATCAATATAATGGAAAAGAAAAAAACAAAATTGAGAAGTTTTTACCATTAAGCGAAGAAGAGTCTTCTAATGTTGAGGTTAGTGAAGATATTGGTGATGGCGTTCCCTTTGCTAGTGACTCTAGCGAATGGGAAGATGACGATATGCCGTTTTAAATTATGAGATCAAGAGCAATAAGACCAGAGTTTTTTTCTGATCAAAAAATGAATAAGTTTTCTTATTTTGATCGGTTTTTATATTTATCTTTAATTGTAATGGCCGATGATAAGGGTCGGGGATATGGGGATATTTTTACAGTCAAGGCTTTTGCTTTTAGGTCTGATAGATCCGTTTCGCTAGATGATGTCAAGGCGGGTTTAAAAAGGTTAGAGCTTGGCAAAAGAATTGTACTGTATAAGTCTGATAACGAAGAGTCTTATTATTGCATTTTAAAGTTTATAGAGCATCAATGGGCCACAAATCCATCCGAGTCTAAGAATCCCAAGCCGACACTTCTTAAGCTGAAGCGATTAGATTTGTCTGATGTTCAAATCGAAGAGTTGCGAGATGATAGACCTTGGAACTGGAGCAGGGGCAAAAGGAAGCATCCAGAGTATGATGAGAATAAGGCTCAGGCAGAAAAAGAGACAACAACAGTGTTTAGATTTTGGGCTAGAGTTCACCAGAAAAAGAAAAACATCAAGTTTAGTCAGGGTCGAAAAAAGAAAATTAAAGCTAGGTTGAATGCAGGTAGAACCATTACAGAATTAAAACAAGCTATTGTTGGTTGTCGATTAAGCCCCTTCCATATGGGAGAGAATGAACAAAGAAAGGTTTATAACGAGTTAACATTGATACTCCGTAATGATGAAAAGGTAGACCAGTTTATTGATGTTTTTGAACAGAACAATATCAGAAGGGAAAGTATTGGCTTGGTTCCGATTGACGTTATGAGTCGTGTTGATGGCACTGATGTCAGGGCCGATTATAAAATGATAACAGACGATGGAGATGGTTGGTCATAATGGAAAATGTTCGTTCTTTTTTAGACAGAAAAGGCTTGGTTATTGTTGAAGAATCAAAAGAAAGGAGTGGACTACAGGCTATCTTATCGGAATGCCCTTTGTGTGGAAAGAAAACAAACATCAAAAAAGGGAAAAGACGATTTTATATTAACATTGAAACAGGGGGTTGGAATACATATTGCTGTGGAGAACAAGGCGGGTTGTTTTCGTTAAAACAAAAACTAGGTGATTTCGGAATAACTCAAGGTGGTAAAAAAGAATCGCAAGAAGATTATTTAGATTTAAAAAGAAAAAAAGACTATGTAGATATCGATGTTGATTCGATGTGTGAATCCCTTTGGGATGACGAGGGTGCAAGAGAATATGTTTTAGAAACAAGAAAAATAACCGAGAGTGTTGCAAGAGAACATAAGCTTGGTTATGTTGAGAAAGGAGGCTTTGGTTATCTTGCTATACCGATATACGATAGAAAAGACAGGCTTTGTTTGGTTAAATACCGATCTATAAAGGGCAAGAAGTTTCAGAGGGCAAAAGGCGGCAAGACTATTCTTTACAACGAATCATCTTTATTAAATTCGGATTATAAAGAATGCGCTATATGTGAAGCTGAAATTGATGCCTTATCTTTTATGTCTTATGGTATTGACATGCCCATAGTTGCCCTTACTGGCGGCGCACAAAGCGGTAAGAACTTTATTCGTCAGTATAAGGATTTGTTTTTAGACTTTGATGTTATTTATTTAATATTTGATCAAGACGACCCTGGTGCCAAAGCGACAGTAGAGGCTGGTAGTGTGTTGGGTGCGTATCGTTGTAAGAATGTCAGGCTTGATTATAAAGATTTGAATGAGTGTTTAACAAACGGATTGACCGAAATAGAAATAAGAAGGTCTTTAAAGAATAGTGCTTTATTGTCTGATAATTTAATTAAGCATATTTCAGAATTTGAAAAAGACATTATGAGCGATGATTTTGACCCTCTTAAAGAAGACCCAATAAAGAGTCACATAGAGCCAATAGATGACTTGATTCATGGTTTCTATCCTGGCAACCTAACAATTATTACTGGCGACAAGGGTAGCGGTAAAAGCACATTGGCCTGTAAGATTTCTCACAATATTGCATCTGCCGAATGTCCTATTTTAATAGCATCTCCTGAGTTAACACAGAAGGAGGTTATTCAGAAGCTATTATGTATTGAGGGCGATAGAAGTTATTATGATATGGAAAAGGATGATGTGTTGGAGAATTTTGATGCGTTATCTACAAGGCCAATTTATCTTTATGATAATTGTGGTAGGATTTCTTTTTCAGAAGTTGCCGACCTGATAGAGTATAGCGTTAGGAAGCATGAGATTAAAGTTGTTCTTTTGGACCATTTACATTTTTTTATAAAGCCAGAGCGTGGAGATAACGAGAGGTTGGTTTTAGAGGAAACCGTTTATGATATGCATGGATTAAGTAAAAAACTAAATATTCATATTGGCTTGGTTGTTCACCCCAAAAAGCTTGGCCGGGACTATAAGGGTAAAAAAATTAAAGTTGAACTTGGCGACATGAAAGGGACTAGCGAGATTGACAATCTGGCGTCTTTGGTATTAAGAGTAGCAAGGCCGAGGGGTGATGATAGAAGTTATTCCGACATACCAAAAACCCAAATAACAGCACTCAAGGTTAGGTCTATTGCGGGTAGAGAGGGAAGTGTTGTTTTAAGGTTTCATCCAGACAGTCTTAATTATACAGAGTGGGATGAAGAAGAAAACACTAGGTTGAGAAACATGCGAAAGTTAACTTGAAAATAATATATTTTTGTGTTATTATTAGTGTGTTTGTTTGATGGAGCAAAAAATGAGTAAAGAATACAACTTCTGTTTTGATTGCGAATATAAAAATTCTAACGTGGATAAGCCATGTGATAATTGTACGAAAAAGAAAGAAATAGAAAATTATGGTTTGGATGGTTTTATAGTTGTGTTTAATAATAGTGTTTTTGGCCATAGGTCCACCATGATTGAGGCTCAGGTTTTAGCAGAAAAGAAATCGATTGAATATGTTAACAATCCTGTTTTTATTTACGAATGTAAAAACGTTGTTGTAAACAAACAGTCTAATCATGTATTGTGGAGAAAATAAAATGGATAATAATTCTTTAGTATTGGTTTGTTCTATATGCGACTCTGTTGGCTTTGAGTTATCCAGGGTAAACAAAGACAGCCTTTCTTTTAAATGTACTGAGTGTGGGGCTTTTATTAATATTAAAAATGGCTTGGTCGGGAAATACAACATTGACAAAAGCAAATTAAAAATCGTCATGCCAGTCCGACCAGTTCATGATGATATTAAGCCGCAAAAAGAATGGGTATCGATGTCTTTTAGGGTAACTCAGGGCCAGCGAGATGTTATTAAGAGTGCTATCGATAAGTATAAAAAAGAATATAACTTCGGCGGCAAGATACATAATGGAACTGTTTTGGAAAGGATGTTTGCCGATTATTTATCAGGCCAGGATGGTTACTCTAAAGATATACCAGATGATGCATATACACCAGACGGTATAAATGAAATATATGGCGACAAGCTAAATGCATTGTTGTTGCTCGTTGTTCACGAAAACATGAATAGGCTTTATGAAAGCGATAAAGCCAAAAGAGATTTTATTTTAAACATAACGGGTTAGTATGAAAAAATATTTCAAAGTTTATTATGAGGCAGAAGAAAAAGACCAGGAGTTAGTGGATCTTTATACTGGGAACAAACTTAAAATTTTAATAAGTATTGATCCTGGTATTCATTCTGGTTTCGCCATATTTTTTTCACTAGACGATGGCGACTGGATTCTTTTTTCTTGCGGAACACTAAACTGTGGCGATGATGTAAAAATAAAACATTACAGAATTGCAGAGTTTTATAACTATTGGTTTACAACAAATCAATATACAAAAGGAAATTACACCTTATGTATTGAGGATCAATTTAAGGGGTCGAATTTTAAAACAGTTAAAAGTTTGATAGAGAATAAGACATTGTGGGTTGGTTCTTTTTTAGAGATGTTTGATGACACATTACCAAATAGTGATTGGCAATGTAGCGTTGAAACAATTTATCCGACATCGTGGCAAACAATTTTAGATAAAGAAGTAAAAACAACACACGAAAGAGCAATTGATTTTGCAAATAAAAAATACAAATCTCTTGCGCTAGGAAAAAGGGATCATGATGTGGCCTGTGCTATTTGTATGGGCGTGTGCCAGATGGAGAAAACACAATTAGGTATTTGCTAAACTGGTTAGTTTTGGTTTTATTCGGCACTTTTGCCTTGTCAACAGGTTTTTGGGTTGGTTATTACTATAACAATTCGGTAGCCTATAAAGATGCATTAACTAAAAGCAACAATGCATTGACGGTATGTTATTACTCTTTACAAACCTGTCTTGAACAAAGAGACTATGTAATAGCATTAGAAGAAGAAGTTATTACTCATTGTTCATATGAGCATTATGTTTTAGCAACACTATTTGAAAGCGAGACTGGCGATTATGCTTTGGCCGATTAGGTTTGTGCTTGGTAAAAAACAAGTAAAACACGATAAAAAATACTATAAATTTCTAAGCAGTATGCCATGTGTTATATGCGGTAAATCTTCCGGTGTTGAGCTACATCATGTGTTAAAGAAAAGCCATGGTGGAAACTGTTATAATTGTGTACCGCTGTGTAAATATCATCATGATTTCGCTCATGGTAAAGCAGATAATAATTCTTACATAAAAAAATATGGTCTTGAAAACTACGAACAAGAAGAGGTGCAAAATAATTTAATTATGTTACAGGCTTCTTTGTATTATCTTGTGAGGTATTTTAGTGATGTTTAATGTTTTAGACCTTAAGGTGTGGTGGTATAAAGATTATTCAAACTTACCATCTTTAATATTATTGGTTGACTCGGCAGAAGAAGAGTTTGTTTGGGAAAAGAAAACTGAAGATGGTTTGTATTTTGGAGAAGAATCAAGTGGAAGGTTTTTTAAACATTTGTTTCACAGTGGAAAACCTAAACAACAGAATGGATATGGTGGAACATTGTTTAGCTTAAAAATGAAAGATGGGTCAAAGGGTGATTTACATGGTCCATGGTTTGGTAGCGTTTCTGATTATGGTGATTGTGGTTTTTTAAAAGAAGACTATATGGACATTGCAATAGCTGACAAGAGCAGTAAGTTTAATTCTCACTACCACGGATTTTGTATCAAGGTTGATTATGCAAAAGAGTTACTAGGAAAATTTGCACCATCTCTTGAGGTTTATAAAGAAAAGAATTATATACAATGTCCTGTTTGGTCAATAAAAGAAAAAAACGGTTTTTCTAAAGCAGATATGGATAATTTTGTTTTACCGAGTGTTGAAAATGGGAAACATGAGTTTGAGCCGGGAGAAAAAGATGTCTAACAAGTGGGAAATAAAAGATTTTGGAGATCGAAAAGAACATAGAAAAAACATAAGTGACAATTTTGTTAAACTCGTTGTTGAACAGGATGGCTTGTTTTATTCTGTCATTTTTATTGAAGATCATATTAGTTTTGAATTTGATGGATATGAAAACTTTAAGTATGGCAGGGGTGAAATATTGTTTACTAAGTTTCAAATGCAATTTGAGCAACCATTAAAAAGTCTTGATAGGGCAAAACGCGCCTGTTCTGAATTGATTGAAAGTATGCCGCTAAGGAAAATTGATGCAGAATGATTTTTTGAAAAAGAATTGTGAAACGTGTGATTATTTTGTTAAAACTTGTGATGCTGAATCGCATATTGACATCTCTGCAATAACAGAAGAATACTATCATTTTTGGCAAGTTTCTTTTGCTAATGGTGGTTATGGGTGTCCGTTTTATATGGAGAAAAAATAATGACTGAAGAGAAAGTAGATTTTTATGAGTTTATGAAATTGCATAAACAACATGTAGAATCAACCAATTCTAATCTGTATAAATTGACCGATGTTGTTAACAATTTTAAACTTCGTAAGTTTTTAGCCTACTGGGAAGACATTGAAATTGATAATTTTGACTTGCATAAACAAGATGTTGTATATAACATAGATGATGTGGGTTATGAATATTATGTATCATTATTGTTTGGGGATGTTATTGTTGATGAAAAACTTGCTATTAATGATTTACAGTTGACATCAAGCGAATTTGATACATTTTATCGCTATAGTATTGTTCATGGTCTTATTTATCCAGATGGAACAATAAACGGCAAGGTTAAGGAATACTTAAATCTGTTGGTGATGAAAGAATTGTTTACGGAAGATTAAATATGGATCAAACAAAAGCATACATTAAAGAATTACAGAAGTCATATAAAGACATAGAGCATAAATGTGATGTGACAAGACAAGAATTAACTGGTAAGATTTTAACGCCAGAGGATTATTTTAAAATATTGGAAGTATACCTTGATAGACCATGCATAACTCATATTACGGATAATTTTAAAATATCAAGAGACAGGGCTATTAAACTAATCAAACATGGAGATACAATTTATGGTGTTAAATTTCCAGCCCTAAATGAACATATGGGAAAGTTTGTTGACTACACAACAGATGTTATGATTAAAAAAAGGTCTAAAACTTACACCGAGGCCATGGGCGAGTGGGCACCAATTATTGATAACCTGAAAAAGAAACTGTTAGATAGGGTTTCTGAGTTGCGAATAGACGAGATAGATGTTAAAAACATTGATCGTTATATTGAAAAAATATCAAAGATTGAATCTTTTGTTTATGGTGGGCCAACTGCCAGATTGGGCGTGACGCCAACAATTGAAGAAAAAGTAAAAGCTATTTCTGATAAAACTGGTGTTTCTTATGAGTACCTACTTAAGAGATACACAGAAATATCAAGTGACTACAAAGGGGAAAAATAAATACAGATGAATAGAATTAACGTTAAGTGTTGCGACGATTGCGGTAATATTTATTATACTATTGATACCACAATGATTGTTTGCAACAATTGCATAAGGGGATATTCTAGGTCGGAATTAAAAGAAAGATTAAGAAAGAAAAACGGAGCTAAAAATGAACAAAAAGAAAAAAATGGACATTGAGTGTGGCGGCGCATATTTTTCTGTGGATGATTTAATTATGTCTCTTGTTGAGCAACTTAATACAAATCAAGCGCATGAATTCGTGGTTGAACTTGAGCGACAGTATGCCTCTGGTAAATTATTTAACTCTTTACATGGTTATTTTATAAGCGAGGAATATTTATTGGAAATGGAATATGGAACTGACGGCTGAGGAAATATTAAAAGAAATTGAATTAGAGGCCATTGCTTTAGCAGAAACTAACAGTAGTATCAAGTTAGCAAACAGGTCTTTAATGGATTTTGTTTTATACCACGATGAAGATTATCAAAATCTTTGGTTTCATGAGTTGATATCCAAAAGCCTAGATAGTATATTGGATGGTAAAATTAACAGATTAATTATTAATATTCCACCACGTCACGGCAAGTCACATTTGGTGTCACGTTATTTTCCTGCTTATATTCTAGGTAAAAACCCAAACAAAAATATTATATTAGCTAGCCACACAGATTCTTTTTCAAAGAAAATAAATAAAGATGTGCAAAGAATTATAGACAGTAAAAGATTTAAAAATGTTTTTCCAGAAACAAAATTGTTTGGATCAGATGGTTTTTCTCGCAAGGGCGGTACTTACACAAAGAACAAAAATGAATTAGAGGTGGTTGGTAAAACTGGCACATTTAGAAACGTTGGTGTTGGTGGTTCTATTACTGGCGAAGGTGGCGACATAATCATTGTTGATGATCCAATTAAATCTTGGGAAGACGCTATGTCGCCAACCATACGGGCGAAAATTATTGATTGGTTTGACAACACTTTAATGACAAGACTTTCAGACATGAATGCATCTGCTATTATTATTGTTATGACCAGATGGCACGATGAAGACTTATCCGGTGTTTTGAGAAAAAGATTTCAACATGATCCAGAAAACAATGATGAATACAAATTAATTAAACTTGCTGCATTAAGGGGTAGTAAGGCCAATGATGATTCTGACCCAAGAAGATATCAAGAATCGCTTTGGGAAAAAGACAAAAAAGGTAATTATAAATTTCCAAAACATAAATTATTAAAACTTAAAAACAGTCGCCCTAGAACTTATGCAAATTTATACGAACAGGAGCCAGTACCAGAAGGCGGCGAGTTATTTAAAGAATCTTGGTGGAAGTTTTATGATCGTGTTCCTTTGGAGTTTGAGGAAATTATTCAAACGTGGGATTTAAGTTTTGGTAGTCTAAGGTCCGATTCGTCCTATGTTTGCGGTCAGATTTGGGGAAGGTCCGGCGCAAATCATTTTCTTTTAGATTTAATTAGAGAAAGAATGTCATATAAAGAAACGAAAGAAAATATGAAGTATTGGAACCAGAAGTGGAGCGTGGCGGTTCGCAAGCTTGTGGAAAACAAAGCGAATGGCCCGGCTGTTATTTCTGATTTACACAATTCAATTCCCGGTTTAATACCTATTGAGCCAAAGGGGTCTAAGTATTCAAGAGCTATTGTACCTGCTGAGGTTGTAGAATCTGGTAATATATTTTTACCAAAACCATCTCGCTTTCCGTGGTCTACAGAGTTTATTTTAGAGGCGAAAAGATTCAGGGGATTAGACAATGAAAAAAACGATCAGGTTGATGCTTTTACTCAATACATTAATGATTACCTAAATAGAACAAGGCAGAACGCCTTGAGTGATGAAGATTTTTTTATGAACATAGATTCAATAACTGCGAGGTTCTAAATGCCAAAAACTTCTGGTGTTAAAGATAATAGTTTTTTTGTAGCCAAGGCGTCTTCTAATAGTTTTGACTCCGACTCTGATTCTTACAGTGACGAAGATTGGCAATCAATAGCTTCTTTAGCGGCGAAATATGCCAAATCTGTTGGTGTTGTAAAAAGCGTTGTTGATACGTGGGTTTCTTTTGCCCTTGGTAAAGATTTTCAATATACTATAAAAAAGGATAACAAGAAGCTAACAAAAGAAAAAATTAATGAACTAAACAAACAGTATGGTATTAACAAGTTTGCACGAAACATGGTTAAACAGGGGCTTGTAAAAGGGAATACAACTGGCCTTTTCGATGGCACTACATTAAGGGTTGCGAATTCAACAAACGTTAAAGCTGTTCGTGATGGATATGATATTGTCACTCTCAATTATCAAAACGTAGACGAAAACGGTAACGCTGGCGATGTGGTTGTTTTAGATATGGAAACAAGCAAGCACATTAGATTTGATGCACAGGACTATGAAGAGAATGGGTTGTCTATTATTTATCCGGCGTTTGACAATATTAAAACAATGAAGGCTTATCAAGCTGCCGATAGGGAGATAGCTAGACAGTTTGAGACTCCATTTAGGTATATTCAGGTTGGCGGTTACTATGGCGACAAAGTTTATATGCCAAAACAATCTGATCTTGATAAATATAAAGAAAAAATTAACAAGATGAATCCGAAGGATGCGTTGATTGTACCCTTCCATTTTAAGGTTCACACCGAGGGTATTAGAGAGTCGGTTCCAGACACAGATAAAAAAATTCAAAGTTTGAGAAGTGATATTATTATTGACATGGGCATTGCTCAAAGTGTTGTCACTGGCGAGGGCGCGAATAGAGCGACTGTAAAATCTGCCCTTGAGAAATTTGTTATTCAATTAACTCCTATTCAAGATATTGCAAGAGATATTTTAACATGGGCTTATTTTATTATTTTAAACAAGGTTGAAGGTTATGATTTAACAGAGGCAACCGTTCCAATTAAATTTGATTTTCCAGAAATTGATTTGTCTGATCGCGAAGAATACCAAAAGATTCTTATTGAGCTTTATGATCGTGCGCTAATATCAAAGAAGGCATTGCAAATTCGGTTTGATATTGAAGAAGATGAAGAAGAGAAAAAAAATCCAGATAAGGTTACATCTAATCCTGTGTTACTCGGAACCGATATTATCAATATGGTTTCTATGGGCATATTAACAGTAAAAGAAGCTAGAGAAATATTGGGTTTTAATGAAGACTTTGAAAAGGTTTTCGATGAATCGGAGGCGATAAAAACGAACCGAGAGTTATATAAATAATGTCAACATTGTATGATCCTAAAAAAAGCCAAGATGAAAACATAGGCATAGCCACAGAATTGTCTATGGGCCGAAGAAAAAAATGGGAAACAAAAAGAATTAACGAATTGCTTTCTGACATGAAAGTAGCCAGGAAAAATATTACCAAAGAGATAAGTGAATTAAATTTAATATATCAAAAAAACGAATGGACTGGATTTAGAATATCAACACTTAACGATTTGTATAAAAAAATAGACGATATATCTGACGAGTTAAAAACAAGCATGACGCTTAATGTGCTTCCTAGAAAAGAAGATGTGTTCAAACTAGGAGCAATGCAGTCTGCAAGAGGATTACGTGCTGCTAATGAGCCAGACTTTAAGGGTCTTGGTGTGGGCGCAGTTAATGTTATTACCAATAAGCAATTTAGCTTAATACCAAAACAAGCCATTCAGTTTATGGCTAACTTTGATTTGCAATTACTAGGCAATGTTAGTGACATGTTAGCTAGCGACATTAAAAGCCAAATTAATATCGGAATTTTAAATGGTGTTTCTGTTGATGATATAACAAGGAACATCGGAAACATAATAACAAATCCAGATGATTTTAAAAAGGCTGGCAAAACAGTTTTTAAAACTGCAAGCGCCAGGATAAATAATATTGTAAGAACCGAAACAACACGGTCGATGAAGAACGGAAGTTTTTTAACATATCAAAAACTTGGCGTTCAAAAAGAGAAGTGGTATACCGCAGATGATGAAAGGGTTTGCTCTTTGTGTGGACCACTAGACAATAAAGTATTTGTTTTGGGCGCAGCACCGGGACCACCACGACATCCTCTGTGTAGGTGTACTACAACTCCAGAAATTAAAAACAGAAAAGTAGACTCTTATATCGACAAGACAGAGTTAGAAAACTGGGAAAAAAACTTTTCAAAAAAGCTTGATTTTTCACTGTAAATTTGTTATCGTAGTCTTTAGTTAATGGAGCTTTTAAAACATGACAGATTTTATAACAGATTTTTTTTGGTTTTTTGCACACAATAAACGCTTTTGGCTTTTGTTTATTAGTTTTATTTGTGTATGGGGTTTAATCAGGCTAGGGAGAACATAATGGCTAAATGCAGATATATTGTGCGATTGGTTGAAGATAATAAAATTGTAAATGTTTTCAACTCTTATAAGGCAGCGTTTAATTTATTTTCTATAAAAAAATACCACAATAAATTCACTAATATTAAAAGAAAAAAACAATTCCATCGTGTTTGGAATTTGAAATACATTATAGAGAAGGTTAAAAGCAAAGATTATTTCCTTAGATTTTAGTCGGTTGAAATGAGCAGTTTTGATAAGTATAAAAGGTTTTTAGATGTTGCCTTAGAGGTTAGTCGCTATGGTGGCTTTTCCAAAAAGTATGTAGGTGCTGTTATTGTATATAAAAACAAATTTATATCAAGTGGTGCAAACCGGATAAAGACACACCCTAGGCAAAAACTTGTTAGTGTTGATACTGAATATTTACATGCTGAAACTGACGCTATTATATCGGCAATGAAAAAGAAAAAAGATCTTTCTGGATGTTATATTTTAGTTGCCAGAAAAACTAAAGATGGAAGTGTTACTATGGCCAAGCCTTGTTCTCATTGTTTAGGTTTAATTCATGAGGTTGGAATTAAAAAAGTAGTTTATACAGGATGGAATGGAAGGCTTTGCGAGATTGATTATAAGCATGACAAGTTTAGCATGGAGAAAAAAGCATGAAGATTGATTGTTACGATTCGGATATTTGTGATGGCGTGTGCATAAACTGTGGGCTAAATGATAATTACGAGGTATCACCAGTGTTAGCAAGAGTTGTTGTTTCCTCAATGCACGAAGATTTTGTTTCTCTTCGGAATATTAACTATAGGGGCATAAAAAAAACACTAACAAATGCTGGCTTTAAACCAGGAGATGAAATTGTTATTTTAAACAAGGAAATATACGAGTCTATTATTAAGGGGGCTTATAATAGATAATTTAGATTTACAAGATATTCATGCGGAATATACAGAAAAGATAATTGATTTTATTTGGAAAGACTTGAGTGATCGCAGAGGTTTTGAGTTTATGGATGACATTGAAACATATATGAAACTTGACATCCAAAATGAATGGCATGAGCAAATTGCCGAAGATTTAGAAAAATTAAACACAATAATTTTAGATGGAGGTTGTGGTTGTGACTGTAAAAAATAAAAAAAAGAGCGACGGAATTTTTGATATTCCAGATACGCCAGATGATAAAAGAAAAAAGATTGAGGATAAAATTAACCATCCCATTGCCGAAAAATTTGCGTTTGTAGGCGGGGGTCAGGGTGGGGGTAAAATCTGCGAATCGTTTTGGAACTTGGGATATCGGAGGTTGTTTGTTGTTAATACTACCAAACAGGATTTAGATGATGTTAATATTCCAGATGATAATAAAGTGTTGTTTAGCCATGCAGAAGGTGGTGCCGGAAAAGACATGAGTGTTGGCGAAGAATTTGCGCTAAAACACAAGGATGATATTTTCGACAACATGAGAAACAAATGGGGTGAAGACTTAGACCGTTGCTTTGTTGTGGCCTCTGCTGGTGGCGGCACTGGTGGTGGTAGTTGTAACGTGTTGATTGATCAGTGTAAAAAGTATATGGATTATATCGGTAAAAAAGATAAGGTTGGAGTAATTTTAACCTTGCCGAACATTACAGATAGTAAGCGCGTCCAAATGAATGCTTACTTTTTGTTTCAATCTATTTTAAAGCGTGTTGAGAATAAAGAGATTGCAACACTTGTTGTTTTGGACAATGCAAGGTTACATAATATCTTTTCGCATGAGCCAATCGGAAAGTATTGGGGCTTAGTAAATCGGTATATGATTCTGCCTTTACATATGTTCAATATTTTATCTGGCTCTCATTCACCTTTTGTTACTTTAGACAGGGCAGATTTTAGGTCTATTTTGGACTCAGGTTGCATTGTATTCGGCGCAAGCAAAGTAAAAGACTACATGTCTGAGACTGACATATCAAAGACGCTCAGAGACAGATTTGAGCGTGGCTTATTTTCCGATGCCGATCTTTCAACAAGTAAGGTTGCAGGTGCCATTCTTGTTATTAACGACAAGATGAAAGATACAATTCCTCAAGGTCATTTTGACTATACATTCACGACTGTAACTAGATTAATGAACGATGACGCTATGATGCATCAAGGCGTCTATGTAAATAATGATGTTAAAGACATGTTGATTTATTCCATGTTTGGAAGCGTGGAGTATCCTAAAGAGAGAATTGAAAACCTTAAAGCTATTGCCGGTGTCGAATCTGCCAATAGTTTTTATGGATAGACCTATAGGGTCATGTTCTTTTTTATTTTGGTGTGTGCTTGTGGTCTAGTCAAATTAACTTAATCCTACTTGACAGATCTTATGGAATAACCAACAAAGCAAGCACACACCACTTTTTTAAAATCAAGGGTGATAAATGCCAAAAAAATACACAGATAAAGACAAAGGGTTTTTGATACTAACTAGAAATTGTTTAAACAACAAATCTTTAGAGTTTGTATTTAAGCATGTTAATGGTTCCCACTTAAGCTATAGCCAGTATTCAATTAAAAACATTATGTTTCGAATGCGAGAGGCTGGACTTGTTATACCGGCGTTTAAAAGCCAACACGTATATCAGGCAATTAAATATGTTAAAGAATCAAGTGTGGATTTTGGCGAATACTTAGAGGCTTTGTTTTTATTAGACATAAACGACACTACATGTAACAATTTTGAAAAAGAAGAAATGAAAGTTGATGGCAATCACGCCATTCTTGATAAGCGCACAAAAACAAACCCCAAAAACCTTGAGGAATTATTATCTGTTTGTAATGTTGATCGAGATGAGTGGATTGTTGACAAGTATACAGTTAATAAGTGGGATAATGTTTCAAAAACAAAAGAAGATGAAATTATTGTTACACCACTGTATCAAATAAAAGCTTTTTTAACAAAACGGAATCCTGATTTTTGCCAATGGCCAGTTGTTAAGCCTGTTGTTGTTCCGAGTTTTAAACAGTTAAAAAAGAAGTCTGTTAAAAAGAAAAAGAAAATATATTCTGCCCTGTTAGGATCTTGTTTGCACGTTGGTTTTCGTAGAGATTTAGATACTGGCTACCTAGATCCAATGCACGATAGGCGAGCTATTGACATATTCTGTCAGTTTGCGGAAGATACACACCCTGATAGAATTATTTTAGCGGGTGATATACTTGATCTACCTATGCACTCTAAGAATTTTCCAAAGACTCCAGATTTTTATTTCACAACACAACCTAGTCTTGACGAGGTTCAATACCACTTGCAGAGAATGAGAAAATCCTGTGATAAAATGGATATTATGGAAGGCAATCATGATTATAGATTCACGGCTTCAATTTTAGATAATCATTTAGAGTCTTACAATTTAAGACGAGCCAATATGACTCTTGGTTCAAACCCTATTAACTCGCTATCACACTTGTTGGATTTAGAATCATTATGTATTGATTATCATGGTCCATATCATGAAGCTAGTATTTGGTTAAATGATAACTTTAAAGTTAGTCATGGTTTCATTAGTAAAAAATCTGCCTACAAAACAGCCGAGGCGTTAATTAACAATAAGTCTTATAGTCAGGCCATCGGGCATACACATAAAGTTGGTCTCGACACTAAAGCCGACTGGCGCGGTGGTCGCTATAGGTTCTATTTGGGCGCTACGTTCGGTTGTCTATGTAGAATAGAGGATGGTATTGTTCCATCTAATAGGCCAGAAAAAAATTGGGTTCAAGGTTTTGCCAGGGTGTTTTACGAACCAGGAAATGGTATGTTTAAATTTGAACAGTACGAGATATTCGATGGCGAGTGTATGATTGTTGATACTGTTTATGTTGGTGAGGACAGGCTAAAAGAAATAGAAGCCTTTACTAATAATAATTTTCTAAGGAAACCGTGATGATTGAGGCTTGGCAAAAAGGATATACTTTTTCCGCTCCAGATAATAATAATGTAAAAACAAGATACATGTCTGTTTGGAGTATAGAGTTTGGTGGATGTTGGTTTCTAGCTGGATTTATTGAGTGTGAAAAAGACGACAATGACATTCCTATCTATGCTGGTTACGTGGCAAGAAAATGTAAAACAAAGAATGATGAACCAATAATGTTTTGCAGGTCTGACAGCTTAGGAGTCGTAAAAATGCAAATGGTTAAATATTACGGTTTAGAAGTAAATTGGAAAACAAAATGAACAAACAATACATACCGCCATTTATAATTAAAGAGTTGTCACGGTTGGGCCAGATGGGATTTTATGGTGAGTTTAAAATCAAGTTTTCCGAAGGTTTAATTGTTGGTGCTGATGTCACATGGAAAAGAAAAACAAAAGACGATGGATCTGATTTTATACCTCTAAATTTTGATGTTGTAGAAGATGCGAAAGATTGACAGGCTATTATGGATAGAGGCCAATTTTGGCTCGCGCTACCTAATGCCCTATGAGTGGTGTTGGAGTCGCAAAGACATAAGCAAGGGTTATGATGATCTAGGCGGCAAAGAATTAAGCATAAGAACAGATGTTCTACAGGGAGATACACAGGGTTATAATTTACCGTTTCTTTATTGCGCCAAAACAAAACAAGATTGTTTGGATTTTTACGACAGGGTACATGAAGACCATTTTTCTTACATATTGTGCCACTCGGTTACAAAAAAACAATCAAGACATAACTGTGCGGCGTTTCCTATAGACGATGAATGTTTAATGGTTGAGTTTGACAATGGTGGTCAGGCCCAAAGAGAGTGGGAATATCTTCCCTGTACGGCAACCAGCCGTATCGCTTGTGGGCCATACAATCAAGTAATTTATAATAACATGTCTTATCGCTGTTATAAGCCAGAGGATCTTTATAAGCTTGGGCTAGAGCGTCTGTATAAATTGTTTTGGCAGAGCGGGTGTGATGAATTAATTTGGACTATTACAAAAAACGGTAAGGTGGTGATATGGTAGAGTTTAATAAATACAAAGATGATTTTTGTCAGCAAGAATCCATGGCAAGAATTAAAGGTTTTGCTAATGGTTTTTGTAACGATGCAGAGGTTAGGTTGGAGTTGAAAAAATGAAAACAAATAAAATTCCAGAGTTTAAATTAAAGGGTTACAGGTTTAAATACTCAGATCATTATTTTTTAGGTTTGTGTTTTGCAAAGAATGCAGGTCAAGCAAGAAACATAGCTTATGTTTGGATTAAACATTGGGAAAGCGAAACACCACTTGGAAATTGTGATCATACATTTATTGACTTTCCGATAGCGCGAGAAAAAAGAATAGACGATTTAAGGCCAGGTTATATTAGCGCATATGGTGGAGTTGTAGATATTGAGGATAAACTTTTTCGTTTGGTTGGTGCAAAACATATGGATTATGATGTCAATAAAGATATTTATGTTTTTCGGGATTGTAAATAGTCTTTCGGTAAATAATTATTAGGAGAACACTATGGATTGTTATTGCGATACGAGCGGGCCGGAATGGCTGCGAGAAAACGACATCGGAAAGGCTAAAAAAGAACACACTTGCTCTTGTTGTAACGAAAAAATAAACAAGGGGGAGAAATACAAAAAGATAGTTGGCCAATGGGAAGGATATATTGAAACATATAAATATTGTGAGTTTTGCATCCCTGTTTATCAGGAGGTTTTAAATTCTAACATGTGTTTTTTTTATGATTGCATGTCTTTCCATTATGCTCAATTGTGGGATAAAGAATTAGATTGTCCAGAGCCAGGACTATATGAGCCGATTTCACCAGAAGAAGGATTTTAAAGATGATATTAACAAAACCAAGTTTCAAGATTGAAAAGATTGTTGGAGATTTAGAGTTTTTAGAAGAGTGCGCTAGAACATGCTATAAAAGTCACAATCCTGGCGATAAAGATTTAACCGAGAGATTTATCAAAGGTATTATTAGTAGTGGTCATGGATCTGTTATTGAGCATTCTATGATTACAGTTAGATTTATTGTTGATCGTGGAGTAAGTCATGAACTCGTTCGTCATCGTCTTGCATCTTTTAGCCAGGAGTCAACTAGGTATGTGAACTATAAAGGTGGTTGTGAGTTTATTATACCGCCATGGGTTTCTGACAAGATCGTACCGGGAGAGTATGATTGGTGGGATGCTGATATGATAAACAAGCTTGCTGAAGAAGTGATCGAAGAGGATTATTTCTGGATTGATCTAATTGGTGAAGCTGAGTCAGTATATCAATCTATGATCGATGGTGAGTGGACACCGCAACAGGCTAGATCGGTATTGCCAAATTCTACCAAAACAGAGATTGTTATGACATCAAACTTTAGACACTGGCGGGAAATTTTTAGACAACGAACATCCAAAGCAGCACATCCCCAAATGCGTGAAGTAATGATACCGTTACTAGCGGAGTGTAAAAGTAAAGTTCCTATTATTTTCGATGATATTGAGGTGAAGTGATGAAAAAATTTAAAATAAGTATATCAACCTTCATAGGTTGTGATGTTGATGGCGAGTTTGAGGTTTCGGATGACGCAAACAGCAAAGAAGTTGAAGAAGAGGCCATGCTATGGGTTGGCGAGAATGCTGATCTTTGGTGGGAAGAGATAAAAGAAGATGAACAACTTGTTAAAGGCAGTGAAGATGTCTAATTACATCGAAATAAAACAGAGGATATTAATTGATTCAGATGATTTAATTAATAATATAATTAGAAACTGGAAGGCAGAAGAGATAGATAGTTTTATAAAGAAATTATCTATGTTGGCAGACATGAAAAACATAGAGGTTGAGAACAAGAATTAATTTTGAAAGGAGAAGAAACACAATTATGGAATCAAACAAAATAAAAGTAATATCAAGTTATCATATTGAAGCAAAAACAGATGGCGATTTTTGTAGTGATAATTGTCTTTATTTATTTAACATGTTAAATTTAACTCGGTGTTGTTTGTTTCCGATTAAGTCTGGAAAAAAAAGACTATTAAAAACAAAGAATAGAAAAACCAAAAGGTGTTATACCTGCAAGGATGTGTTTGGTGTTACATGTTTTCCTGGTAGGGTCTTGGTTTGTGAAGAAGAATTTAAAAAAGACGACTGGGGAAATGAAAGAATATTTTAAGTGTTTATGTTAAAAACCAAGAATTAATTTTGAAAGGAAAAACAAATGGCGTGGATAGAAACAAAGTCTGGTATTAAGTTTGATTATAATCAACCGAAAAAATCGATGATTAGTATATATGATGTTGCACACTCTTTAGCTAATCAGTGTAGATTTAATGGCCACACAAAAGAGTTTTATTCGGTTGCACAACACTCTGTTTTGGTTTCTTATTACCTAAAGAGAAAACAATATAATCGGCAGGTTCAACTTTGGGGATTGCTTCATGATGCGGGAGAGTCATACGTTGGTGATATGCCAAAGCCATTAAAACACTTAATGGATGTCGGGAGGTTTATTGAACTTGAAAACAACATACTTAAAACTATTTCGGCTAAGTTTAATCTTCCTTGGCCAATGCCAGAATGTATTCACCATGCGGATAATGTAATTCTTGTTTGTGAGAAAAGAGACTTAATGAATCCAAGTATTGTTTGGGATGAATGGCCAGACATGCCAGAACCAGATAAAGAGATTGTCATAATGCCAATGAATCCAGATAAATCAAAGAGTGTTTTTCTTTCAACCTTTTGCGAACTGGTAGTGGGATATGATGACAACAAAAGCGTTTAAAGATTGGGGGCATAAGGAAAAGTTAGAATATTTTGAATCGGAAATATATGAAGATTTAAAAGAGGCATTCAAGCGTGGCGATAAAAAATACCGTGGAGCAGATTATTTTGCAGATGATGATATAATGAATAGAACAAATGAACAAGACATAGCTCATGTTGGAAAGTGTCATGTTGGTGTTCGATTAGCCGAAGCTGAAGACCTTGCCAATAGTGGGCAGTGGTCAAAGTCATTAGATAAAATAACAAGCGCCATAGGGTATTTAATAATCTTGCATTCCAGAATAAACAGAAGGTATTAAAATGAATGTGGAAATTTTAAAAGAGGGAATAACTTTTGGCCTGAAAAACATATTGGGTGCTGTGGAAACAAAAAACACAATTCCAATTTTGTCAAAAGTTTTGTTTAGGGCCAGGAAAGATCAAGGCTTAGTTATAGAAACAACCAACATGAATATGAGCATGAGGTTTGACTTGGGTTGCAATTGCAATGAAGACCTATCCGCATGTATTGATGCATATGATTTGTATAAGCTTGTTAAAAATTTTCCAGACGAATCAATGGTTAGCTTAGACTTTAACGATGATTATCTTGATATCTCTTTTTGCGACACTAAATATAGGCTTGTTGTTGTTCCAGATTCGGACTTTCCGAAATTGTTTACAGATAAAATTCAATACCAATTTGTTGATGCATTAAAGATTAAACAGATGGCAGATTTGATTTCTCTTTCTATCTCGGATAATGATGTAAGATTATTTTTAACTGGTGCTGGTTTCGACAAAAGCAATGGTGGCATAGAGGTTACATCTTCAAATGGCAAACAGTTATCTAATGTGTTTCTTGATATAGATAATAATTTTATACAGAAGCCGTGTATTTTACCTAGGAAATTTTTATTAGAGCTTGCAAAGAACATAGAGAACAATAACATTCAGTCTATAGGTGTTTTTTTTAATGAAGATAAAGCATATTTTAAAATGAATGATATTGAATATCTTTCAAGGTTTATTGAAAGCCAGTATCCGAAATTAAATGTTATGCTAAAACAATCAATGGATTGTGTTTTCTCTTTGGTCGGTGAGGATCTTAGGAGTGCGCTATTAAGGATGTCTATGTTATCATCTGATTTTAGCGACAAGATAACTATAGGCTTAAAGGATGATAAATTATTATTGTTTGCACAGGATGAAACAAAAGGATCCGGCAATGAACTAATAGATGTTGTAAAAGAACGTGGTTCTATGGCAAATAGTTTCAACCTTAGTTTAGGATGTTTAATAAATATTCTTGGAGTGTTTAAAAAGAATGGGTTTAAGGATATAACAATAAAGGTTTGTGACAAGCCAGAGTTTCCTATAATTATTAACACAAAAGACTTTGATGGTTTTGATTATGCCATTATGCCTATAATTTAACAAGGGGGTTCATTGTGGAAAAGAATGTATTTAACATAAAGAAAAAAATGTTGGACTTACAGGTTGGATTAGATAGGTACGTGGAGAATACTATAGGCTTAAGCCAGGACAATAATTATAGTGGTGTTATTAATTGTTTAAACAGTTTATCGTGTGATATAGATAAGGTTATAGTCAAAATAAAAAAGAGAAATCACATCTTAAAATTCCAAATGGATTTAGAGTTTTAGATATAAATTTTTAAAAATAGCTGATGTTTTATTAAGGTCGGGCAATCCCGGCCTTTTTCTATTTTAAAAAACTTGACTAATTTTTGTGTTTATGATTGAATGTTATAGTGATTGTTTTTTATTCATATGAGGTATGATATGAAGCTGAAATTTTTTAACTATTACAATCCAGATCAGGTTGTTGCAGAATATATTATGGATGAAAACTTTGATAGTATATCTGATTCTGGAAACAAAAAGGCTAAACCAGAAGAAAAAAAAGAGGAAAGAAAGGAAGGAAAATTGGTTAGTTCTGCTAGATTTAACGTTAAATTAGAGTTGATTGCCAAAGAAGATGGTGCAAAGAGAAGCAAAGTTAAGTTAATTTTAACTCACGTTGGATCAAATGCTAATGGTGATGAATTTACATATGATGAATTAAAGAAGGCCGCTGGTTCTATTGTCGGCCAGAAAATTGATTTTAATCATGAGCAAGATGCCGAAGCTATTGTTGGTAAAGTTATCAGTGCAAAATTTATTGAAAGCGGTGATGATTCTCACGTTGAATGCATTGGTGAGCTTTTTGATGACACTTTACCTTCTGCGTCATTGGCTAGGTTGTTTATTTCGGAAGGTATTATTGAGCATATTTCGATGGAATGTGAATTCCAAAGGGGGCAATGTTCGTATTGTAACGAAGAGTATACAAGCATGTCAGAAATGTGTAATCATTTAATGTGGCACAAAGGAACTGAATATAAAGGAAAATATGTTTCTAATATCTTGCATGATATTACATTTACAGGATTGGGATTGTTGGACAAAGAGGGTGCAGATAGACGGGCTACGATTAAACTAGCTGCATCAAAGCTTATGAAAAATTATGGAGGTAATAATATGGATAACGAGAAGAAAAACGCTGAGAAAATGGGTGTTGATGTAAACATTAATATCCAAGCTGAACAGAAAGAAAAGAAGGAAGAAAAGAAAACAGAAGAAAAAGAAGACGTTAAAAAGGAAAAAGCTGAGGAAAAAGAAAACGATTCTACTATCAGTGATTTAGAGAAGCGAATTGAAGATCTTGAAAAGTCTATTGAGGCTAAAGATTCTACTATTCAAGAGTTGGAAGACGAAAAAGCCAAGAGCTTAAGAGAAGAGTCTGCTAAAGAAGTTATGGATTTGTATAAAAAAGCAGGTCGAGAGTTTAATGACGAATCATTCCAGACTGAAGTTGACAAACTTATTGAAATGAGTGAGGAAAAATTTGATGCTGTAAAAGAAACTGCATCTGTTTTTGCCACTGAGTTTGAGGTTAAGCAAAACACTGAAGAAGAAAAAGAAGATGATGTTGATGTCGAAGATGTTGATGAAAACAAAACCGAAGCATCAAAAAAAGAAATGAAATCTAATGCGAATAAAAAAGTTAAACCCGCAGAAGATAATGAACAGCCTCTTGCTGTTCGTCTTGAAAACGCACTAAGAGAATTTAACAAGTAATGGAGGTATAAATTATGGCGTACTGTAAAGCTTTGCAAAAGGGTCACGTTTATGGTGGTAGCACCATTTCTGGCGCTGGTATTCCTGGTCAGGCCGTGGTGATGAACGCTAACGATGAGGTTATTGTTAATTCGGACAAAACCGTTGTGTCATTTGGCATCCTATTGAATAACACTGATTCGCAAGCTATTGATAAGGCTTATGTAACTGGTGGTTATTGTGCTGTTGCTTACGATGGTGGAATGTACGAAACCGATAACTTTACTTTGGGTGGTTTACAAAAGGGTGATTATGTTTCTTTTGATCACACGACTGGCAAGTTTAAAGAGTGGGCAACTGGCGATGCAATTTGCGCTCAGGTATTGAGCGTTACTAGCTCTGTCTTGAAGTTCAAGCTTTTGTTAGCCCCTAATCATTTTAACGAATAATTTATTATATGGAGGTATAAATAATGAATATGTTTAAAAACGCAGAACAAGTTGGGAAGCTAATGAAAGAAGCCATTAGTGCTGGCCCAAAAGGAATGCAAGCTATCGCTGCTGCGATTAATGGTATCTTGGAAGATTACGTTGATGAACGTGCTATCGTCCCTGAGATTCTGACTTTAGATAATACTAATGGTGAAAACCCTGAGTATTCGGTTGTTGAGGATGGCAAGGCTTATTTTATTGCCGAGAACTCAAAACCAATTGAAGATCCAACTGAAGGCGCATTGGTTCGCCCTTCTATTCTGCGACTACACTCTAATCCAACTATGGATATTGGCGTGTTTGAGCGTGGTCAGGTTGGTAAAATGAATGAGCGCATTGCAAATGCTGGTTTGGCAATGGTTAAAGAAGAGAATAGTTATGTGACTACTCTCTTGTCTGCTGCCTTAACTGCACTTGGCGCAACCAACACTGTTAATGTTGCTGGTGGCTCATTAACTATGGACGCTTTAGATTCTGCTATTGCTTTTGTTGAAGACAATGGCCTAAGAGTCAAGTCTATTCTAACTCGCGGTCAACATCTATCCTCGTTTAGTGCTTCTGATTCTCCGAATTTTTCTGATGCACAAGCTTTGCGCGGCGCGGTAAAAACCTATCATGGTGCGACTGTTTACAATGTCCCTCAAATGGCTGCCGATCAAGTCATTTTAATTCCAGATAAACAAATTGGTTGGGCACCTGTGCGGTCTAAAATGAAGACCAAAGCCTCTTCTACTGGTTTCCAGATGGATATTTTATCTTGGAAGGAAGTTGGTTATGCTTTAACGCTAGCTAAATATTCTGCCCAAGTTACTATTACACCATAAGGGGGTTTATCATGGCTATTACATTAACGAACCAACTAGCGACTAAGTTGTTTATTCCAGACGCAACGACTTCTGGTGCTGGCTTAGAGTTTGCCCCGAATGGCGAGACTGGAGAGGATCAGGTTGTTTATAAAATGACATCCAGTCTTTTAACCGCCCTTGCTAATGGTCACTTATCTAGTGCCGGTACAAGCGATGATGTAAAAATCTTAGCGGAACAAACCGGAACTGGCACAGAACAAACCATTGCTCATGGCTTGGGGTCAACTCCATCCTATGTTGGCGCTATGGTTAGCGAAGTTCCTGACACTGGTTATGGTGGCGGTAGTGCCAAGCCCTTTGACGTGGTTGAAGGTGTTCATGATGCTACTAATGTTAAGTTTACAGTTGCAACAGGTGTGAAGTATAAACCTATTGTAGTTGGCTAGTTCTTTAAAAAAGCAATAGAATGAAGGGTAACAAACCTGTCATTGCCATAATTGGCGAGTCGTTTTCGGTCGGCGGGGCCGAAAGAATGACTGTCGATATGGCCAACGCTTTAAATGAGGAATATTATACTCATTTGGTCTTGACTATATCTGACAAAGGGGTTAATAAAGCTCACCTAAATAAGAAAATTGACTATAAGTTAACGGCCTCTGCTAAGAATTTAGTAGGGGCTTTAACTTATGTCCAACACGACATGGTAATTTTTAATAATTGCCGATCTGTTTTAAAAGTATTAGACGAATTAAACAACCATCCCAAAAGGCCAAAGACTATTGTTTCCATGGTTCATGGCAGCAATAAATTATCATTAGACTTAATACCAGACCATCCATGTATCGATAGGGTGTTAACGGTTTCAGATAAAGCCAGGATTGGAATTGAGAAACACCTACCATATTGGGCTGGCAAGATTGATGTAATACAGAACTACGTTGATTCTAGTCTCTTTAAGCCTGTTAATAGAAATAATTTAGACGTAGAGATTGATGGCTGGTCAAGAGATTCTAAGATACTAGGCTATTGTGGTAGGTTTTCTGGTGAGAAGTCTTTAATATCTTTGGTTACAATTCTTAATAAATTAAAAAGCATCGATCAATCATGGAAGCTATTAATGATTGGCGGCATAGATGAAGATGTTGATGTGTTTTTAGATTACTGGAAAAAAGAAAAAGCATCTGTTGAGAATATGATTAATCAGTATGGGCTAGGGGATGATGTATTAATTACTGACAGTGTTGAAGATCCAGAAAACTACTATCCACTGATTGATGTGTTTGCATTAACCAGTTGTTATGAGGGTAGCCCCTTGGTTATACAAGAGGCCATGGCTTGTGGCTTGCCTGTTGTGTCTACTAATGTCGGTGATGCTGAAGAAGTTATTTATGGCGCTAACTGTGGTTATATTGTTGATAAGAAAAAACAAGACCTTGATGACGTAGAAACAAATCAATTTGTATCATTAGTAATTGAATCTTATAAAAACAAAAAAATGTTTGGCGAAAATGCTAGAGGTTGGATTGTTAAAAACAGATCAATTGATTCTTTTGACAAAAACATAAAAGAATATATATTAAATCCAAACATATTTAAGGGTGAAAAAAAAGAGAATAAAACAAAAAGATCAAAACCCAATAGTGTTTGTTTGATTCCAGATCAGCCGGGATGGGCCTTTGATAGAATATCAAATCTTATTAAGTCTAAGTTGTCACATAAATATAATTTTAAGATATCTTATTTGCAAGACTTAATAAGAAACAACACAAAAGAAGATCGGGGAATTTTATTTTGGTACAACAGCATAAATGGAAATGTTATCAACAAAAAAGATAGTATACCATGTATATATGATGGTGTCTCATGGGGCGATTTAGACATATCAAATTTGGCAAATAGTGCCAAGGCGATAGCTGTAGCAAATAAAAAATTAAAAAAAATAGTTTTAAAAAATAAAGATGTAATTAAAAATAAAACAAAAATATTTGAAATACAAGACGGTGTTGACACCTCTGTTTTTTATTCAAACAAAACAAAAAACAAAAAACAAAAAATACAAGTAGGGTGGACTGGAAACTCAAAATTAAAATTTAAAAATACTGACGTGAAGGGTTTTTGGATAATACAAAAAGCGATGAGTCTAACATCGGATATTGCCGATTGGCATATTGTAGATAGAGATGTTAATGGTATTCCGTTTGACAAAATGCCAGAATGGTATAATGGTCTTGATATTATAACCTGTATGTCAACAGAAGAGGGTACGCCGAATCCACTACTCGAAGGCTTGGCCTGTGGGTGTTTGCCCGTTATGACAAATGTTGGGTTGGCTCAAGAGTTGATTGATGATGGCTGTCAAATAGAAATAATAGAGCGAAGTGTTGATTCTTTGGTTTCAAAAATAAAACACATTAGTAAAAACAAAAGCTTGATTCATTGTGCAAAAGATAAAAACATTCCAATTGTAAAAGAAAAATGGGATTGGAATATTAGAATAAAGAATTGGGAAAAAGTTATTGATTTCTATTTGGACAATAAAAAAGAACCATTAGAAAGAAAACATAAAACAGATTTGTCAAATGATGTTACTGTTTTTGTTACAACTATTGGTGCTGTTGACTATAAACACTGTATAGAGTGTTTAGAGAATCAAGATTGTAAATTTAATATTGAGGTAATAAAGAACGTATCGCCAATGAATGCAGCTTTTCAAAAAATGATAGATAATTGTAAAACCAAATATTACATTCAGGTTGATGAAGATATGATGCTCTATCCACATGCGGTTAGGACAATGCATGATCGAATATTAAAAGAACCTGACACAACCGCCATACTTGTTCATGGGCTTCATGATGTTTTTATAGACATGAATATAACTGGCGTGAAAATATATAAACATAGTATAATAAAAAAATTCCCATATAGCGTCAATGGTTTTTCGTGCGAAACAGATCAGTTAAAAAAATTAAATAATTCTGGATTTGGTATTAAGTTTTATTATAACGGATTGATCAACACAATAGACGATACCGTCATGGGCGACTTAAATGAACACTGGGATCAATGGGGAGTGTTTGAAAAATATAGTAGAGATATGCAAAAACTAAAAAGAGATCCAGATAATCAAGGCTGGATGTCTATGTTGCTTCCTATTTTTATTGACAAAATCAAATGTGGATATGATAATATTGCGCTATATGCTATACTTGGCGCTATAGTTGGTCTTGCATCGCCCTTGCTTAAGGACAAGGAAAAAGACTTTACAAGGCCAGAGTTTCTGCCGGTATTTAATCTTTTAAAAGAAATTCTAAAAAATAATTTTAATGAAAACGTAAGCCTAAAAATTAAGAACATAAAAAGAAATATTGGTAATTTATGATTAAAGAAAAAACAAATGGACCATACTCGCTAAATGTTTATTTAACATATAAGTGCAATCAATTGTGTCCTTTTTGCAAAAGGCAACAATCTGGATATGTTAATAGCCAAGCCAAAGACTTTGATGCACAGATGGCCAGTGATGTTATTTCAAGGTTTCAAGATTTAAAAAATATATGTATAGCTGGTTTTGGCGAGCCTCTTTTGTCTAATAGTTTGTATAAAGTAATAGATGTTTTTGTTTCAAAAAGAATATCGACAAATGTTATTACAAACGGAGTGTTGTTAAAAAAACATGCGACAAGAATTTTAAACTCAGGCTTATCATCTATTTCTGTTTCTGTTAATGCCTCAAACAAAGAAGAAAGAAAAACAATAACAGGACTAGACTCTTGGGATGATATGATAAGTGGAATTAAAATTTTGATTTCTGGCGGCATGGATGTTTCTACTTCGTTTGTTATTACAAAAAACAATTGGATGAACATACCATCTTATTTTAAGGAAATGTCATACCTTGGAATTGGATACAGGATAGACTTACTTAATCTGTTGCCCCATTCTGATGACGAATTAGATATAAATAATTTTAATAATTTAACAATAAAAGATACCGATACAGACATATTATGTGAGATAGATAAGTTTAAAAAAATGGGTGGAAGCCAAAATGTTAGAAATTGGCCGGTTGGATCACCAACAGGAAAGATAGATAAGTCATCTTGTCGGTCGCCATTTAATACAATAGGAATAGATGGAGATGGAAATTGCACGTCATGCTCTAGGGTATATGGTCCTTCTGATATGGATGCAAACATAAAAGATTTAGACGTTTGGAATAGCGAGTCATTTATTAATTTGCGTAGTGAGGTATCTGGAGAAAAAGAAAAAAAGATTCTTTGTAGTAAGTGTTGGGGCCACTTGCAATGAAAAACAAATGGGAGAATGGATTGTTAAGCGAACTGGGTTATTGGAAGTGGACAATGAAACAACCATGTTATGGAGAAATGAAAGACAGGGACAGTAAAAACAAACCGCTTGATTCTTTTGTTCGGTCCTTGTGTCCACAAAACACTAAAGAAAAAATTAAGATACTTGATGTTGGTTGCGGTCCCTTAAGTCCATTAGGTTTGGTTTCTGATATACAGATACAGATAATCGGTGTTGACCCACTTGCTGATAGGTATAAGGAAATGCTTATTAAGCATAGCGTAAACACAAATAGCGAATTGTTTCCAGTGCAAGGCAAGGCCGAGTCTCTTGTTTTGCTTTTTGGAAACAACATGTTTGACGTAACCGTATCATTTAACAGTCTTGACCATATGGCTGATCCACTTGTGGCTATAAGACAAATGACTAGAGTTACAAAACATGGTGGCGTTATTTATGTTTGGTGTTATGAAAACGAGGGTTTGTTTGAGGATTATAAAGGGTTACACCAATGGAATGTTGAATTAAAAGATAACCATGTTTTTGTGTGGAGAGAAAACTATAGGAAATCATTAGATGAAATAGTTAATGGTTTTGCAGAAATTAAAAAAACATGGAAAAGTAAAAAACACAACAAAGATATTGTGCATTTTATTTTAACTATAGACAAGAAAGAGATAGTCTAAATGGAACACATAGGAAACATTAATAAAAACATTTTTGTTCCCGTTAATTGGATTTACTCAGAAGACAAAAGCATGCAGATGATTAAATCTAGTGCTATTCCATTTTTTAAACGATTACTGAATGGAGAAATTGTTAATCCGCATGATGTTGAGTTTCTTTGTTGGTATGCTAAATCGTTATCAGACATAGGACAAGGATCATATGATTCAATTATAAATCAAAAATTTACTAACCTATTGTTTATGGTGGACCAGAGCAGGGTGAATGGTTTTGATTTTGAGTTGCCAGCATCGCTTGATGCAGATGGTAAGTTTAGGTTGTTAGATGGCCACCATAGGGCAACCATGGCTATCGCGGCTGGAGAGAAAAAATTAAACATAACAGTTAAACACGTTAGTCCTATGTGGTTAGATTTAAACAATAAGTTATTTTCGGTATACAATAAAAAAACATTATATCAAGAAATAAATCATCCATGGTTTAATGATTGGGATGTTGCAAGAGTGGGAAGGCTTGGGGTTATTGAAAGGTTTATTAATTCTATTGGTCACAGTATAGAAAAAAGAGATTGTGCCGATGTTGGAAGTTGCACAGGGCACACTTGCAGAGGCTTGTCGAGGCTAGGCGGGATTGTATATGGTTTTGACTTAGACCCTAGAATTACATCGATAGCGGAATATTTAAACTTTGTATATCCAGATCAATATGTATCATATTATTTACACTCAAATGCTATTGATCCAATTAAACACATAGGCAAGTTTGGAATCATTACATGTTTGTCATTATTGCATCATTTTTTATGGAAAGAAGGTGATGGTGCAAATGTTGTAAGGTTTAAAGAATGGCTATCTGTTTTTGGAGACTCTTCTGATTTGGTTATTATTGACACAACAGTGAACGGTGATATAAATTTAGACACTAAAGAAATACCGTTTGACACAATTGGTTTTAAGAAATGGATGAAAGAAGTTATTGGTATAAAATCTATTGTTGAATTAGAAGTTAATGATGGAAGGCCAATGTATGCGTACTCTAAAAGGTTATCGTTTTAATGGAACACCTTAATTTTATATTTGCGGCAAACTGTATTATTAGAAATGTAAAACTACCAAGCTTTGCAGCCCATACAAACGGTAGGGTTTATTCAGACATGTTTACAGATGGTCTTGTTAGGCTATTAAGTGGATCTAAAATAGAACTGCACCCACAAGACAAGGCTATTTATTATAAAGAAAACAAAGAAAGAAAAAAATCACAATGGGATATTTTTAATCCAATATGTCCTGATTCTATTGATGGTATAATGTGGTCGCCATATACCGATTGTGTTAGTTTTGTTCCACAGGCAAGGTCTTTAGACTATGGTTCGTTTTATCCATATGTGCATAGCTCTATATATAAAACATTTGGATACACGGGTGGTTTATCAGAGAATATAATAATATCTGTTTGGAAAGATTTTATTAACATAACTAAAGATATACCCAAAAAGGGATTGTTTATTTATCCAACAGACTTTATAGATGATTGTGATAGCACGCACTTAAGAAACAAAACTAGGGTTGATGGGCTTCAGGCGTGCGCGGTAGATCTTTTTGCAAAAGCAGGGTGGAAGTTGTTTAAGCCAAGTGAACCGATCAAAATTTCAAATGATAATTGGTGGGCGCACCTTACTGACGATTCAATTTCCAATATGACTCATGATGCAAGGCGTAACGGTGATGCTAATATAGTGTTGGGTTTTGTTAACCAAAACTTATCAACAATAAAAGAAATAAAATTTTGTCCACACAGATCAAATGTTTTTGTTATTGTGAAAAGACGTGGTGACTGTCCTGTTGTTAAACATAACTGGAATGCAACACAAAAACACAACAATAGGCCACCATGGGGAGACAATGAAGAAACTGGTGATGTTTAAGGATGAATAACAAATGAACTACAACAAGAAATTAATTTTAATTTTATCACCAAGCTATTCGGGTAGTACATATACTGGTTATGTTTTAGGATCACTACCAAAATCTGCGTTTGTTGGCGAATCGCATAGGGTCATAACAAAGGTAAAAAATCCAATTGATAAAAATCCAGAATTGCCGGACTTGCCAACAGAAACCGATGGGAACTTTGGCTGGAGTCAGCTAAAGCGCAACGTTATGGTCGATTATCGCTGGAAATCAATACTAACCCCGGAAGAAATGGAGGTTATAATAAAAAGTGAATTAATGAGGAAAATGTATCCATTGCTTGTTTCCAATTTTATTAAAAACATTACAGAGTATAACAATAAATAAATAAATATTTTCCTCTTGTTTTTTTAGATTTGTTAATGTATACTGTTTTTGTGATTGACTAAAAGGAGCTAATCATGAAAAGTAAGTACCTAACAAGAAAAACAATTATCCAGTGTGATTTGTGTGACAAAATCATTACAGACCATATCACCAACAAACAATATAAATATGCGGTCATTGTGGAGAATGGCATTGATGTTACCATGTGTGATGTTTGTTTGGCTAGGTATATAAAAAGAGCTAACAGGAGATAATCATGATTGTCAACACAACAAGTGGACTCACTGACCAGGAAACGGTAGAGTTAATGCATATTTGTTATATCCGAGAAGCCATTGGTGATGAAGGCGAGATTATGCTTGGCGACTTGGCTGGTGAGATAAAGAAAATAAAAGATGAATTGTCTTATTATGTTTTTCGCGAGATAATTGTTGATGGGAAAATGTATTCCGATACAGCCAACCCGTTTTATTTTCTAAAAAGTAGAATATACAATGGTGAATTTTGGTTGTTGGAAACTGCGCTTAATGGTGAGTTTGGTTTTGAGAAGCAAGATCTTAGTGGTGCATTAAAGCTTTTAGAAGAACACAGGGGTAAGTTTGAAGATTGGGAATATATTAAATTGAAAAAGATCCTGAATAAACTATATGCCGAGGCGACTGAGTAATGACCACTATCGAATCGGTTAAAAATTTAAGTCGGCAGTTGTATAATAAGTTGTACCTTGATGATCCATATGGTTTTATGGTTGAAATGATAGCTGACAAAAACACTCATGCTTGTCTTTGGTTTATAGAATCGAAGCCAAAGATTTTAGATGATTTTCAAATAAATAACTTAATGGGGTTCGCAGAACAGAAGAATGAAAATTTAGTTTTTAGTTGTTTGAATTCACTGTTACAAGAGGGGTAAGAACAATGAGTAAACTAGCTGCCATGCTTGCTGCTGCAAAACTAATACTTTATGTTGGCGAGACTGTTTATGCTTTTGGTAAAGAGAAGTTTAAAAAATACAGAAACCAAAAACACTTTCATTGATCGTGTCGGTTTTCCACGATGCCGTTTGCTACATGATTTTAGGTGATCTTCCATGTGGCAACTCCTTTGATACTCGGTTGCCAGTTTGCGAGTTTAATTGTGGAACACTGGTTTTTAGAATGGATGTCTTAATAAATCGTAAGGAGAACAAAATGCCTAAATATTGTTTTATTAAAATTTATAAAAATGAAACAAAAGGAAGCCCAAGGTATTGTAGTTTTAAAAACGCTAGAATGGCAAAAGAGTTTAGTTGGAAACTATCTAAAGGTCACGGTGTTGAATTTGTTTTAATCGATGGTGATGATGGTTTTGATTGTGCAGTATATGCCGAAGGTGGTGGTTGGAACAATTACCCTGATGATAGTTTGATTGGAGGGTGACATGGTTCAGAAAATCAATATGGAAAAGATGGCAAAGAGACTTAGGGTTAAGGTTCCAAGGGGTGAGGTTTACAAGAGAGATGGCCTATATAGCCCACAAACGATATACCCTTACCCTTGTGGCTGTGCGGTCATTGTTACCAACGGATGTGGTGGAGAGTTGTGGAGGTGGGCGCACTGCGATAAGCATCAAAATCTAAAACTGGATTGGGTGTAATAATAATGGGTGATCTAACAAAAAACTTTTCAAAATCAGAATTCGCATGTCCATGTTGCGGTCTTGATGATATAGATTTAAAACTTGTTGAAAATTTACAGTTGCTAAGAAATAAAATTGGTGTTCCAATTATTATTCATCGTGGAGGCGGTTGCCGGTGTCAGTCGTATAGTGAGCGAGTTTCTATTGTTCCAAACACAAGCTTGCATAATATTAGAAATGGGTGCAAGGCGGCAGACTGTCATGCTGTTGACATGAGCGATAAGACATTAAAACGTTTTGCTAAAGAGTTAGATCAGTTTTTAAATGGCGGTATTGGATCTTATTATTGGGGTTTGCATTTAGATGTCCGTGGGCATCGCGCAAGGTGGTAATTTAATGCCATATAAATACACACAACACAGTGTTAACAAGGCTATTAAAAAAACAATAGAACGATGGGATGAAATATATAAGGTGGCTTGCAAAAATATTCAGCTAGCAGATGATATGTTTAGTAATGACGAGTGTGCGCTGTGTGAATTTTCTGAAGATATTGCAGAGGAAATCATACTTGGGCTTGCATTAGGTGATAACGATTGTTGTTTATGTCCATTTACTAACGCTTATGGACATATATGTCTTTACATGTTTGATAATTTACTTTTTTATAGAAATTGGGATAAGTCAGATCTTGATAATATAAAGTTCATTAGAGATTTAGCTAGGAATTTAAAGGGATATAAACTAGGCAAGAGCGATTTTATTGCCAAGGAGTATTTGTGATGTCGATTGAATTTTTTGCTATTATGCTAAAGTCTATTTCTGTAGCTATTGGTGTTTTTATAGTCGGCTGTTTTCTATTTTTTATAATGTTTGGTATCACTAACTTAATTATTAAGGTGTGGCCAAAATTGTATGTAAAGTTATTTTTTAAGGTGCTTGAGTACCGATTATTTAATTGGTGGCAAACAATCGATCATCCAGGCGGGAAGTTAGAACTATCTTTTAAAGATAAAAATTTAGGACCAATAAAGGTGACATTTGAGCAAACACAAAAAACCACAACCGATACAAAAGGCATGTGTTAACTGTATTAATTATAACACCATCCAAAAGCGAAATGTTTACATCGGTAGATGCAGAATATTCAGTTTTGATGTATTAAGTATGTCGAAATGTAAATTATATAAACGCCAAAAACTATAGGCGTAAAAACTATAGGCGTTTTTGCGTTTATATTGATAGTATATTGTCCGACCGCCATTGATCCACTTATTGTTAGTCTGTCTTAATTTCATTTTATTGTTTCACGTGACTAATTTCTGACACATTGTTTATTTGATATATTGAAGATAGATCATAATGGTTGCCGATACGAAGAATATGACTATTGCGATATCATCCCTCATAATCAATCTCGATAATATCGTATGTTTTGCAGATTTGTTTTAGTAAGCTTATCAATGCAATTGCATTATCACACACTTCATATTTTCGGTAAAACAAATGTTTAGTCTTTTTGTCCTCAATTAACATGGTTTTGCATTTCATTTCTATTCTCCTTTTTCCCAAGTATAGACTATCTTAGCGTCTGGCCCTTTGTGTAGTCTCCAAACTTTACCATCAAAAGATGGAACGTAACCCCTATTCCATAGTTTAATTACAGATGAGAAATCGTAATCAAATTCGATATCGAAGTGGCTGGAAGTATAAGCCCATATACTATCCCCTACGCTATTTCTTACGCTATCCCATACGCTAGACCCTAAGCTATTTCTTACGCTATCCCATACACTATCCCATACACTACCCCCTACGCTATACCCTACGCTATCCCTTACGCTAGCCCCTACACTATCCCATACACTATTCCCTACACTATCCCTTATACTAGCCCTTACACTATTCCCTACACTACTCCCTACACTACTCCCTACACTATCCCATATGCTAGCCCATTGTTCTAATAGTTCTTTGTCTTTCTTAGATACAAGGATAGGGTTTCTATCTGTTAATGGATTGAAAATGGGCTTGATGATAAGAGGTTTAATAATAGTCTTGAAGTCTACAGACTTCACCCATTCTTCAGCTTCTTTGCTATCATCAAATTTCCCGATGTAGTCTTTAGTGAATTCTTTAGTTAAGGGATTGTATTCATATTTATTCAGGTATTTCTCTTGTTTCTTATTAAAGGGAGAATTTGTATCTTCAAATCCATAAAATTCTGCTATGTAAGAATGAGAATCTAGCTCACTAGAATCTTTTCCATCTGCCATATGTTCTTTTCTTTGTTTCCAATCGAAGTAGTATTTATTACCATTATTATCCGTTACGAATGAAAAGAAATTACACATTTCTATTCTCCTTTAGTGCTATGGTGGCACAAAACTCACTACAATATTTCATGCGCCTACCAGTTGCGTTATAAGTAAACTCCTGGCCACATATATTGCATTGTCTTTTAATATTGCCTTTGGGTTTCCATGTTTTACAAAAATATTTTAATGATGTTTCTATGCTTAACTCGGCAATACCTTCTTTTCTACATTCATCACTACAGTAAATCTTATTGCATTCATTACCGATGGTTTCAAATTCTTTACCGCAATAAAAACATTTTTTAATTTCTCGCTTGTATTGATATGGGTTTAGTTTTCTTCTTTTTGCCGAATGTTTTTTTGACCTCCTTCTTGTTACTGTCAGTTTACATTCATCACTACAGTATTTTCTGTTCTGAACGCTTACTTTAAACAATTTACCACATTCTTTACACAATCTTTTATTATTTTTAATATGTGGTTTTTGGTTTTTTGAATTATATTTTTTACGACAGTCGTTGCAACAAAATTTTTGATAAGTATATTTTTCTTCAAACTCGTTATCACACCATTTGCATTTCATTCTATTCTCCTTTTTCCCAAGTATAGACTATCTTAGCGTCTGGCCCTTTATGTAGTCGCCATGCTTTACCATCAAACGAAGGAACGTAACCTCTTTCCCATAGTTTTACAACAGGAGAGAAATCGTAGTCAAATTCGATATCGAAGTGGCTAGAAGTATAAGCCCATATACTATCCCCTACGCTATCCCTTACGTTATTCCCTACGCTAGCCCTTACGCTAGCCCATACGCTATTCCATACGCTATCCCATACGCTAGACCCTAAGCTATTTCTTACGCTATCCCATACACTATCCCATACGCTATACCCTACGCTAGCCCTCACACTAGCCCATTGTTCTAATAGCTCTTTGTCTTTCTTCGTTACAGTTTTTGGATTTCTGTCTGTTAGTGGATTAAAGAATGGCTTAATAATTAAAGGTTTAATGATAGTTTTGAAGTCTACAGACTTCACCCATTCTTCAGCTTCTTTGCTATCATCAAATTTCCCGATGTAGTCTTTAGTGAATTCTTTAGTTAAGGGATTGTATTCATATTTATTCAGGTATTTCTCTTGTTTCTTATTAAAGGGAGAATTTGTATCTTCAAATCCATAAAATTCTGCTATGTAAGAATGAGAATCTAGCTCACTAGAATCTTTTCCATCTGCCATATGTTCTTTTCTTTGTTTCCAATCGAAGTAGTATTTATTACCATTATTATCCGTTACGAATGAAAAGAAATTACACATTTCTATTCTCCTTTAGTGCTATGGTGGCACAAAACTCACTACAATATTTCATGCGCCTACCAGTTGCGTTATAAGTAAACTCCTGGCCACATATATTGCATTGTCTTTTAATATTGCCTTTGGGTTTCCATGTTTTACAAAAATATTTTAATGATGTTTCTATGCTTAACTCGGCAATACCTTCTTTTCTACATTCATCACTACAGTAAATCTTATTGCATTCATTACCGATGGTTTCAAATTCTTTACCGCAATAAAAACATTTTTTAATTTCTCGCTTGTATTGATATGGGTTTAGTTTTCTTCTTTTTGCCGAATGTTTTTTTGACCTCCTTCTTGTTACTGTCAGTTTACATTCATCACTACAGTATTTTCTGTTCTGAACGCTTACTTTAAACAATTTACCACATTCTTTACACAATCTTTTATTATTTTTAATATGTGGTTTTTGGTTTTTTGAATTATATTTTTTACGACAGTCGTTGCAACAAAATTTTTGATAAGTATATTTTTCTTCAAACTCGTTATCACACCATTTGCATTTCATTCTATTCTCCTTTTTCCCAAGTATAGACTATCTTAGCGTCTGGCCCTTTATGTAGTCGCCATGCTTTACCATCAAACGAAGGAACGTAACCTCTTTCCCATAGTTTTACAACAGGAGAGAAATCGTAGTCAAATTCGATATCGAAGTGGCTAGAAGTATAAGCCCATATACTATCCCCTACGCTATCCCTTACGTTATTCCCTACGCTAGCCCTTACGCTAGCCCATACGCTATTCCATACGCTATCCCATACGCTAGACCCTAAGCTATTTCTTACGCTATCCCATACACTATCCCATACGCTATACCCTACGCTAGCCCTCACACTAGCCCATTGTTCTAATAGCTCTTTGTCTTTCTTCGTTACAGTTTTTGGATTTCTGTCTGTTAGTGGATTAAAGAATGGCTTAATAATTAAAGGTTTAATGATAGTTTTGAAGTCTACAGACTTAACCCATTCTTCAGCTTCTTTGCTATCATCGAATTTCCCGATATAGTCTTTGGTGAATTCTTTAGTCAAGGGATTGTATTCATATTTATTCAAACACTTCTCTTGTTTCTTAGAGAATTGTGAAGTTGTATCTTTAAAGTTGTAGTAGTTTGCGATGTAGGAATGAGAATCTAGTTCACTAGAGCTTTTTCCTTCTGTTATATGTTTCTGTCTTTGTTCCCAATCGAAGTAATATTTATTACCCTTTTCGTCTGTTACGAATGAAAAAAAGTTACACATCTTAATCTCCTTTTAAATAGTTGCCGCCAATGTGATTTTAAGCAATGCCATTATGACCAGTGTTAAAGTTAAACATAAATCGATTAGCATTTTATATCTCCTTTTCGGTCAAAAACTATAGCCATTAATCCTTAGACCAGTAAGCAGGTCTATCAAGTTGTGTCATGAGTAGCCCACTTGGGAATCGCCATGTTTGCAATTCGTTTAACCACATACATATTCTGATTTTTCCATAGTGGCTTATCGTATAGTATAGCTTGTTTTCTGTTGGCTGTTCATTTTCACAGTAGACAAGGTTTTTTAAATTGTGCATTGTTAGCTCTCTTTCTTTTTTAATACTATCAGTTATTTTTGTTTTCGTCAATGGCGATTGGTAGAAACTTAAAACTTTCTTTGGGGTATTCTTTTTTTATCTTATTCATAATATCCTCTGCAATGGTTGGGCTATCTTTAGGGTCATAATGAAATAGGTTTGCGTTATTGATATCCGATACCCATAAGCTATTACCTGTAATAACTTCTAAGTGCCAATATTTACTATCAGACTTCCGTTGTATGGCAAAAAATTTCTAGTCATGATCGTTTTCCTTTGTTGTAAGCTCTACAGTATTCAGCATCATCGGTGGCCACTGTAGATCTTCTTATAGAACAATGGCCTCGGTTAAATATCCCTGCTGGCATACTTAGTCTTTGCCAGTGCGCACAGTCTGGGCATTTCTTTTGTTTTCGTATCGTTTGCCGGGTTTTTCTACCCCTCTCTATCCTTGCTTTTAGGTTTCTTTTTTTTGCTTTACCTTTTTTCTTTGGCATTTTTTATTCTCCGTTTGTTTCGCTAAAAACTATAGCCAAAAAAACTATAGCCATTTTTCAGTTCTGTTAAGTATATATACATTCCACCACTCGTCTATTGTGCATTTCAAATGCACGATTGCATACTTTTTTATCCATACCGATCTATTGTGCTGTCTTTGTTTTACAAGAGTATTTTTTTATTCATGTTATCCTTTCGTTATTATTCTACAATATATTTATTGTTTTTCTTTAAGTTGTTTTTCCGCCTCATTCCATGTTAGCCAGTTTTCATTATTATCTCGAAAGATGGTTTCACTATCTATAATACAATCGAAAGCCTGATATAGATAACCGTCAAGATCATTTTCACAATCAATCATTTCCATTACTACAAAAGGGTTTTCGTGATTATCATCCCATGGATTAATATAGCATGGAAAGATAGCATATATGGGATCATCATTCCCGTATTCATCGGGATTAGAGTACCCTACTGACACTGTATGCAATTTAATATCTTCAATCCAATACTTATGTGAAAAACCGTTATTCCTTTCGATGATAGCCTTTAGGTTTTCGATTGCCACTACTCTTGCTTTATTATCTCTTTGTGTTTTCATTTTAAAACTCCTTTTAGTTTTCCCAAGTGATTTCTTTATCCTCTAATTCGTTAACGTAGAAATCAAAGTCGTTCATACCCTATACATAGCAGTTAAATGACTTCTTAATTCTTCAATTTGATCTTGAATAACTTCTTTAATATAATCAGTTTCTTCATCTACTTGAATATAATTTTGGGTAGGGTAGGGATTCTTTCCTTTTTCATGAATAAGCGTTTGAGGTATATAACCGTATTCAATACCCCATAATCCACTTGATTCAGCATGATCTAGCCTACATGAATTATCTTTCATGATAGGATTGGGAATAGATAGCTTTGCAATGACTTTAATGCCCATAAAAATCCAATCGTCACGGTATAGCGATTTAATCATTTTGTACTGTTGTTTTGCATAACATCTTGCCATAAATTCAGAATTACCTTTTGAGTATCCTAATTTATTCAAGCTTTCCCTTTCGCTTTTAACATCGGTTTCAGTAATAAAATATCGATATTCATTTCTTTCCATATCACCATTCTTTTTTCGATCTATAACCGAACCGTCCGACCGTTCTAGTTTTCGGTATTCGTCCATAGATAAATTATTTTTAAACTCACCACAAAACTCTGTCATTGCATGATCATCATGGCAAAAAACGATTTCTATATCTTCAATTCTGGCCAGTGGATATTCTGTTGACGTTTGCATGATTGACTCCTTTTTTGTTTGTTATGAAAAACTTAAAATACATCCACAGATAGGGCACAAAACGTTTCCGCTATCGTAAAAACATAACACTTCTTTTTCCCATTTGGGATGATCATATTTTCCTTGATAAAACCCTAACCATTCATCTCTATCCCATTCATCCATTTTGTTTTCTAGCCATTCATTATCATCTGGTAATCTTTTCATGGGATATTCTTCTAATTGTTTTCCTTGTGTTCCACCGTCCATATACCAGTGATAGGAATCATCGGTATACCAGTTTGTATAACATTTTTCTACTGTTGGAATTCCTGGCAAAAGGTTTTCGTTATGCCTTTTAAATTCTTCCGTTTCTTTATAGCAATGAATAGTACCATCGGAGTTATTAAACAAACTCGGTTCGCTATAATTTCCATTTTCTGTTAACACTACGATGTTATCGGTTTGCATTAAAAAATATAAAATATAATTGTCAACTTCTGCATACGTGAAAATAATATCCTCATCTAAGATATTTTCTTCATTACAAGTATTCACGAAAAATTCATCACCCTCACCATATATACCTGTAATTTCATGGTCATTGTCTCTTAAGTGTTCGATAAACATTTCTAACAAATTATCATTAGATAGATATTCATCTTTTTCTAATTCTGCTTTAAAGAATTTATCAAGCTTTTCCTGCCATTCATCATGAATTTCAACACGTTCTAGCATCCATTCCATTGTGTTAATATAGTACTCAATATATCCCGGGTTGTTAGTACAGGAAGATTTTTTAATATGGAAATCCGCAAAAGGTTTATCTACATGGTTCGGGAAAATACTATGTAACATTTCTTCTGTTTTTGTTAGTTTGTTTTCCATGATTTATTCCTCTTCACTTTCTTCTTTGCAATCATCACAAAGACAATCATTTTCATTATATATTTTTTGGCTAATTTCTTCGCCACATTCTTCACAAGTTGTTATATAATTATCAACTTCGCTGGTTTCTACATGGCCATTATCGTATTCTTCATACATATCATAATCAAAAGAATCCCATATTCCCTGATCATAACCAATAGGGTCCATTTCTTTTAATACATCCGCTGGCTCAAAACCAATAGAACCAATATAAATTAAACCTTGTTCATTCAATCCCTCAATAAACATTTTTTCTACGTCACTTTCGTCAATAAAAGCAATCTTGTTTCCATCGATACCGTCTTGAATAATTTCTTCTCTAGTCATGATAAAACTCCTTAGATTAAACGTTAGAAACCTTGTAACCGAATTTAAACAGTAAATACTTTTTGACTGCTTTGGCTACTGTTTTAGTAATATAATCACAATCAGATTGCGACCGTCTAGCGTATGGTAAGTATGATCTTTCAATTCGATAATCAGTCCATCGGCTATGCTTTAAAGATTGAATAATTAAATGACCATGAATTTTATCGGTTGTTAACATTTTAAAAAGTCGATTGTCTTTTAATGCCAGTCTTTCGATTTCAGTAGGAATAACAGGATTGATCCTTAAAAAACCATTCTCGTTAGGATATCGTTTTTCTAATTCCTTTGACAATTGTTTGCAATACTTTCTAACAAAAGACCATGATGCACTATTTTTATCAATTTCTTTTTTCCCTTTGTTTGGATTTAATACCTTGCCACTGGATTTTACTACCTTGATACCATCAAAAAAGGGATAAGTTCCATGGTCTTTTAAAGATAAAAACCACTTTCCTTTTTCGGTCCAAACATGATTATTCTCCTTTTTCTAACTTTTGTAACGTAAGGTGGGAAGTGGCATAACCAAGTTGATATAGTTTTTCTCGGATACTACTAAATTCTTTGCAATAATATTCAATCACAATTTTTTCTGCTTTTATTTGAGATTCTAATAAATTTTCAGTGAGTCCATAAACACCCAAAAAAGAACTTGGGTGTCTCATTCTATATTCGGATGGTTTTTTGTTTTTTCCACGATAAACCCTATATAACTTTATAATATCACGCCAGTGCCAAGCCTGATCTCCAAACATATCTGTTTTCTCTGTCCAACCATGGCTAGGTATTGTTTGTTTGTTTTCCATTTTATTCTTCCTTGTTTCCTGTAAAAACTATAGCCATTTTTTGCCAAAAACTATAGCCAAAAACTATAGCCATTTTTCCATATCTATACCTATATATAGGCATATCTCTATGCATATCCCTATCCTTACCTATGTATACTTTTTGTTTCATCGTTTGGTTTTTCCTTTTTAGTTATGCCTAACTTTTTTTCATGCTACACTTTTTGTTCCATGGTTAACGGTCTGTTTTTTTGTGTTGTTTTTTCAAGATTTCTTTTAGCTCCCTTTTTAATTCATGATTTAATAGGTCTGTTTTGATTTTATACGCTCCCTTTATTCTTCTAGATCTTCAATTTCCATTAACTCATTAAACAGTTCACTTCCTAACAGTTTTTTTAATTCCTTCGCTTGTCTCTGGCATGAGCTATAAATCTTTTGAGCCTTTACGCTATCGTAACCAAAATCATCACACCACCCCTCAAGATTGTACCATCCCATGTTTTGACAGTCCATAACTAGAGAATACAAAACATCACTACAAAAAGGTTTTTTTCTATCCTCTGTTTTTCTCCTTTTATATTCCATAGGTCTATCTTCTTTGAGTCTATATAACTCACCTTCGCCCATGTTTGACAGAAAGTGTCCGCTTCCCATGGAATACAAAACATCATAATGGTTTTTGTTATATGTTATCCTAACCTGGAAGTGATGGGCTTTATTATCCCATTCGTCACCGTCCGTTTTGTCTGGTCGAGAAAAGACAGGAATATTTTGACTCGTGATATCGTTTGCCTTAATAAATTCTTTTAGTGTCTTTTTCATTGCCTTATTCTCCTTTGATTTTCTTTTTTGTTAAATGACGTAAACTTTTGCCTCGGGCTCTATATCATTTTCCTCTTGTGATTCTGCTGGAATTTCACCTGGTAAATTATCGATAGTGTCATATATTTTTTTTACTTGCTCTACCCCCCAGCATGTACCATTCCAATATTGACCACACGTATTTTCTATCACATAATATGTTTTCTCTTTTTCCATTCTTTACGCTCCCTTTATTCTACCTCAACAGAAAGAAACTCATTAAACAAGCTATAGCCTATAAGGTTTCTAAAGTCGTTTGCATTCCTGCTACATAACCGATGGGTATTTTGCACCTTTATACTATCGGGATCATAACCAAGATCATCACAGAAATCATTAAACGAATTGTCCGTGACGCACCTAAAATCTGATAAAAGACTTTCCATAACATCTAAGGTTTTTGGACTTCCCTTTATACCAGTCCCCATGCTGTAGAAGAAATCAATATGATTTCCATCCTCACCATATAGCCTAATCTGATAATGAAAAGCCTTCCATTCTTTGTCTTGAATGTTCGGGTTTGAAAAAACTTCGATGTATTCCATGCCAAAACTATTTTCGTTTATAAATTCTTTTAGTGTCTTTTTCATTGCCTTATTCTCCTTTGATTTTCTTTTTTGTTAAATGATGTAAACTTTTGCCTCGGGCTCTATATCATTTTCCTCTTGTGATTCTGCTGGAATTTCACCTGGTAAATTATCGATAGTGTCATATATTTTTTTTACTTGCTCTACCCCCCAGCATGTACCATTCCAATATTGACCACACGTATTTTCTATCACATAATATGTTTTCTCTTTTTCCATTCTTTACGCTCCCTTTATGGTTACTCGGTTAAATCATACCCTAACGCCACTAACGCACGTTTAATGCTATCCTCGGAAGGATAAGCGCCTTGATCATCACTGTTATCTAACTCATCTTGTTCGTTATCCCATAGCCATGAATAAACTTCGCTTGCTGCCTGTCTGGTATCTTTATCAATACCCAAAAGAAATGCCTCGCTTGTAATATTATCAAGTGTTGCGGTATATTCTAAGCTTGAGTAATGACTATCGTCTAACACTGGATAATCTTCTGCTAGTCCGTCCAAGATATTTTTAATGTAATCCGCTATAGGTGTAACATTCCCTTGACAGTCTAATAACTCGAATGATAAATGATAAACCCAACCTACTGCCCAGTGGTTACAGGTTGTCAATTCCCATTTATCATCAAACTCTTTGTTATCTTCTAGCAATTTTTGTAATGTTTCACTGTTGCTTTTATCTATCAATCCTGAATCTCTATGTTCTATAACCGGCCCTAACGTCCAAGTGTTAAACATATCATCATTATCGCCAAGATAACCAAAGTCGCTAGGACGTTCTAACGCTTCCTTTACTTCTGACTCGCTCCAGTATTCGGATAAATATTTTTCATGTTTTACTTGATAGCTATATTTCTTTTCGTTTGTATTAGTCATTGTTTACGCTCCCTTTTATTTTAATAGCTTTGTGAAATTCGCTGGGTTTTTTACCATCACCATATGAAAAAATTTGCATCATTAAAAAGAATTCTTTTTTGTTTTCTTTTTGATACAAGGGAATTGATACCATTTCCCCTTTGTGATCCTTAACTATAATACATGCTGTTGTTTTGTTATATTCTGTATTATCTAAAGTATATTTTTTCATGTTACGCTCCTTTTTGTGTTGTTTGGCTAACTGATAACCCATTCCATAGTTATTTCGTAGTCGTCTATTTTGTTTTCTAACTCTTCTTTGTTTATATAATAATTACCATGAAAGCATTCGTCATAAGTATCATTTATAAAACATAGAAACATTTCACGGTATGCTATAGGATCATGATCTTTCAAAAGGTCTATTGACTGATAGGAATAATCGAAAATGTTTGTTTCCTCTTCGTTATAATACTCTTGAAACATTTCTTCCAAGTCGTAGTCGGTATACATTTCAATCAAATCATTTTCGTCTAAGTAGCCCATGAAATCTTCCTTGGTTAACTTTCTTCCTAACATGCGGGTTTCATGATTATCCTCAAAACCCTGTTTATCAAGTTGCGTTAAACATTCAACACATAGATTGTTTTTTTCGTCATTAGTTAAATTTTCGATATTAAGGTTTTCTATATCTATTGAAAAACTGGCTAGCTCATAACCATGAATGTTTTCTACCACAAAAAACATTTTTGTCATGTCTGTGTTAAAAGGTAAGTATAAAACATAATGATCCTTTTCGGGGTTTAGAAGATCATTTAATGTTTTTTCGGTTTCTTTATTTTCTAAGTAGTGTAACATAGTATTGACTCCTTTTTCAGTCGTTTGTTATCTTTATTTGCTTGATCATGATCTACTTATCTTCTTTTTCCCATACGCTATCGTGGAACTTATTGAATAGAATTGTTAATGGACATACGTTAGGATAGGCTGGTTTGATGTTACCTACATAGTACTCATGCCACTCACCATCTTTTAACAATCTAAAGCCAACGGCTACGCCATCGGCCATCTTTTTAAAATATGATACTCCGGTGCCTTGGGAAATTTTGTGTATGCATCCCAGGACATGTACTAGAAGCTCGTTTATATCAGTTGAACTTCTTTCGCCACCACTACTATACCACGTAAACTCATGCTCCGTGAACCCAACATTCCATAATTTATCATGAAACCCGCTGGCTATTGTTTTATCCATCACTTACCTGCTTTCTTTGTTTTTTTCGGCAACTTAACAGTAACATTTTTTCGCTGGATAACTAGCCAAGATTCTTTTTTAACATCGTAAAAATACCGTTTCATGTTACGCTCCTTTGTTATGTTTTAAACATTTTTTAGCTCTTTTAGCTGCGTGCCCCAAGTCGGTTAAAAAAACCCCGAATAACTCACAATAAGGAAAGAATTTATTTCTGTTTTCTTTAGCCGAGAACATTACTTTAGCACTTATAAAGTCACAGTGTAGCCCGCACATATTATTTTTAATATCGATTTCATTATTAACCATTATGTTTAGCTTCATTGTGCGCTCCCCTCGGTGAGCTCTAATCCCTCAAAGCGTAACAAGTCTAGATAATTGTCGGTCTGTTGTTTATTGACGTATGTTTTTGAGTCTAGTTTGTAAAAGGTATCTGATAAAGATTGTAAACCGTTTTTTTTGCTAGACGAAAAAAAGAAAGTCTTTTGAACGTCTACTGGGCTAACACTGGCTATAATACCTTGCTTTAAAGCTTCAAAGATGGCCTGTATAGCGTTTACTTTTTTGATTGTTGGTGGTAGGTCTTTATTGTACACAGTGTATGTATATTGCATTTTTACGACTCCTTTAATAAACGAGTAAATCTAACCAACCTGCGAAACCGTAGACCACTACAGATATCATAACTCCGATTGCGAACGCTTCTTTTATTATCACTTCGTTTTTCATGATATTAACCCTTTTTTAATTCGGTATAAAATCCATCCGCTTCCGGTATCAACTCTGATTTGTCGGCAAAAGTAAAAACCAGGAACCCATTCCTTTTTTCTTTTTTTAAAATCAAGTCGTTAATTGCATTGTGATTCATAACTCCCCACATTTTACCGTCAAACTTGCTAGCTATTGTTTTTTTCATGATATCAACTATCCTTTGTAGTAATGGTAAAGAGTAAACATTATAAGGCTGAATAACCCATAACCGATGATGCCAGCGAGTGGACCGACTAAAAGAGCTAATGCAAGGCTGTTTATTTGATTTATCATGTTAAACACTCCTTAGTAAGTCTTGTTTAATGTCCTCGATAAAACCGATAAAACGCCAGGAGTCGCCATTACGGTTAAAAGGGTTAGTATCGCCATACCTGGATACAATACCTTTATTACTGATCTTGACTTTACAATCGTTTCCATTGTGGCCTAGGTAATCACGAATCATTTTGTTTGTTACTTGCTTCATGACTTACACTTCCTTAATGATATGGTTTAACATACTCAAAAGACTTTTGTTTGACGGTGCTTTACATTCTTTTATTACGTTTGATTTCTTATAGTCAAATAACATTATATTATAACTAAAACTTTTGCCAATGTGATTGATATCTAAAAGATATTGATCAGTTTCAAACGTGATGGAATTTTTATCGGTATTTATAACAGTCCAGCTTTTCAATAAAGCCTGAATGTTTTTTTTTGTTTTCCAGTTCATGTTACGCTCCTTTGGTTATTCGGTTATCAATAGCTCACTCAGGATTACTACCGACCGTAACAGACACATGCTCACAGTCGCCCACCTGCTCTTTGTTGTCGTCAAGTAACCAGACACGTGCTAGCACAGTCTCTATCCCGTTTGCCGGTGTATAGTCACCGGCTCGTACCCACTCCTTACACAAAACCATTGCGTCATCCATACTGGACGCTGACATTGTCTCGCGACTTTCTCCGTCAAAAAATTCATACCTGTTTTTGTTCATCGTTTGCTCCGTTTCGTTTTTGTTTAATTGTCAATCTCTATCTAGCTACATGATACCACATTAAACATAAACGTCAAATAAAAATAATAATTTATTCGTTAATAAAAACAAGGGCTTATGGAATAGTTGTCAACTATTTTTGTTTGTTTGGTTAACCTAATCTTGAAATATTACGCTTTATGTATGATAGAACCGATAGAGGCCAGGGAAGAATAGCCGACAAAAGACCATAAATAAAATACTATCATATGAGATAATAGATATACACAAAATGAATAGTTATGCATATTGAACAATGGGTAGCCATGCGGATACTAAAAATATACAGGTGTTGCAAAATGCTACACTAAACGCAAAATTTGCGCCTATTGCAAAAAGTGTCAACTAAACTTGACACATCATAAATAATAACTGTAAAGAAAAGTTTACACATTCAATAAGTGTAAAGCAAACTTGACACATTACATAATGGGCAACGTGGGATAATAATAATACAAAAAGAAATGAAATATATAAGGTAATGATAATAAAACATGAGTTAATAAAGATATATGGGGGCAAGGTAGGATATGAAACAATAGGGTAGGTAGGTGGATAATAAGTGTGCCACAGCCTCTATCGCCCCACCTTTGAATATTTAAAAACCTATTTGAATGTATAGTTATCCATAACCTACCAATATTACTTGCCACCTTTTTTATGCATATTTATGCAAGATAATGTATATTTATGCATCCATGGGCCACCCCTTTTGATACGTGTGTTATGTGATACAATAGTTATCCAGTCGCATCATTATTATTATTTTGTATCAGTATTGTATCGGCAATGACTGTTATCACTTGTGGCTATACACAACGATAGAGTAGCGTGCTAGATAGTACGTGTTTCCCTGTTAAGCGTCATACAAGCGACATATGGAAGGATTATAATATATATACAGGGTATGCAATAGGTAGTGATTATATATAGATAATGGGTAGTGAGTATATGTAAACATATTAAACAGGTAACAAAGGTAGGTTATGAATCAATAGGGGCCACCACTAACCATGTAACAATAGGTGATACACGTGAGGTATGATTAACTGCTATCATATGTAACAATAGGGTGTGCATAGACTATAATCTGGCATGTAACAATAAGGGGTAGGTATGGAACACTTGTGAACCATATTCTGGAAAAATGATACATGGGGAGGGGTGGATAAGAAGCCCCCTCGACAATGTAAGAAATTTTTAAATGATGGTTTTGTGTTTTTGTATTTATTTTAATTAAACCCTTGTTATTGTTATTGTTTTATGTTATTATTATTTTTGAAAGGAAGGTATCAACATGAAACTAGGTGATAAATGGTCTAAGAGATATGAGGATATAGATAATTTTTATGTTTCCAATGAAGTTGCCGAAGATGGTCAACTTATATTTAGCGGCATTTTTTTTGATACTCTAATTGATGGTTCTGAGATTTTATGGACAAAAAACTCTGATAGCCACAGTGATATAGAAGATTCTTTTTTATCGTTTTACAACAATTATTCTTCATTTATCAAGTACGGTTGATTTTATTAATCCTTTATTGTATCGTCTGTTTCGGGGTTATAGTCTTGTAATCCATCCTGGTCATCTCGACCAATGGTATATCCAATCAAATTTTTCAAACTACTCAAAAGCTCTGTATCTGACGAGCAATAATAATTTATTCCACAACAAGGGCCAATAACCTGAAAATAAGGACAAGATACACACTCATCATCTACTGTAAAAGAAAAACTACAAAGAACCCCTATATTACATTCTTTTATTGCCAGTTTAATTGCTCTGTCTACATTTTGTTGAGTATAATTATTCATGTTTTACCTCGTTTTCCTCTTATATCCCTCACACCAAGAGCGTTTATGGGTTTGGTTTACACACATTATAGATCCTTTTGAAAAATATTGGCATGTTTCACATTTTTCATTTTCGGGATTGTGTTCACACCGTAATTCATGTTGATAAATATCAAAATCACCATTACCAGCTACAAATTCATCATACCGCTCTCTGAGATATGTATATTTACTACATTCTTTATATAATTTACGTGTTAAACTATTGTCTATTTCGTTTAATATATCAACAGGTTTGGAGGTTTTTGTTTTTTTTGTATCGCTCTCTGATTCCCATTTATTTATGATCTTTATTACCTTCTTCATGTTTTCTTTCATACTTGGGTGTATTGCCAACAATGCAATCTCCGATATAACTGTATCTGTATCTTTATATTTTTTATATATTTCAAACAACTCTTGTGTTTCTTCTTGTGGCCCCTGATCTTTTATTCGGCATTTTTTCACAAAATCTAAAACGTTCATTTTGTTAGCTCCATTCTTTCTTTTCACACTATACCATTCTTTTTATCGGTTTTCAAGTGATTTATTTTTTATTTCTACTGCTCTCTGAGAGTCGGTTTTTTTGACATTTTTATCTATTTTTATTTTGGGTTATTTTTTTATTTATAAAACCTCCGCTATTTTGCCCTTATTTGATTTCAAAACTGTCAACGAGGGGGATTGTCTATGTTTTGCCGAGAAAATGGATTCTAGGGGTCGTTTTGGAAGCGACTGGATAGTTTTTGAGATATATTTTAGACCGATGATTGGCATTAACGCCGCAAAAGGTGTAAGGGCTGGTCTTTTGTTTTTCTTTTTGGGGATTATCTTATAATCTCTTTTTCTTTTAGTTTTTATATATTATATATCTTAAGATTTATATATATATTATCTTATAATATTATTTATCTGAACAAACAGTTGTTTAACTTTTTTGTGCGTTGGGGTGATTTGTAACCAACTGCTCTCTGTGTGCATACGATTTTGAAATTCGTGTTACTGACATGTGATTTATTTTAATATTTTTTATTTTTCGTTTTGTGTTTTTGTTATTTTGTGTTATTGTGTTGCTGCTAGCTTTTGAAAGGAGTTGCAACATGAAATCAAAATACACTCAAAGGTCTGTTAACGGGGCTATATCCGCAGAATTAAAGAAAGCAAAAAAATGTCTTAGTGAGGGTTGGGTTATTTATGGCACTAGCGAATCTCCATTATGCGAATGGAGCGAACACATTATCTCTATTGCCCCTTTTGATAATATATATCACTTCCCTAATTGTCCCGCTTGTCCACTTGTTCATACTTTCGGCATTTCATGTTGTGAAGATGGTAATAGCCCTTGGAGTCCATATGTTCCAGATTGCGAAAACATGAAGTGGTATATTCCAATGTTGGAAGACTTAGTTGATTATACTTTATATCGTGATGATGAAGATTTACACAATGAGGATTAGAAACTAAAAAGGAAAACAAAAATGAAGGTTAATATTAAAAAATTAAGCGATAAAGCTATTGAAAGAAGAGATTATAGCGAGGAATTAACCATCAAAGTTAATGGTAAAAAAATAATTGATTTTTATGATGGAGAGCCAGAGGACAATACTCTTGCACGCAATTTCAACGATGCCTATAAAATCGGCGGCTTAATTAGAATAGCATATGAGGCCGGATTAAAAAACGAAGGATTTTTTATTACTGAAGAGATTATTGAGTAATTGTAAAAGGAGTTAAATCATGCCGGAAGAAATCACTCGTTACATATGTGATTATTGTGGAATAGAATATGATTTTTTCAATGAATGTAAACGACATGAGTATACTTGTCCGGAAGGTGCGGATAATAAAACTTGTTCTACTTGTAATTTTCATTCGTATGATTACGCATGTTGTCCACTTGATATTCATAGTGATAGCTTGGCGAATGATCGTTGTAAGTTTTGGAAAGAAAGGAGTTAAATCATGCCATATAAAATAGAATGGAGAAAACTTAAAGATGGATCTTGTTTCGGATACCTCGATAATCCTAACGGCCAATCTTTCAGAATAGAGATTCCAGAAGGACCAAATTATTATACTGGAAAGTTTGCTGTTGTATGTATTTTAAAAACTCCCGACCAATCAGACTGGAATACTGTTTACTCTATAAATAGACTTGAACTATTCTCTAAAGATTGTTCTATTAAGGAAATAAAAAAACAAACAGTAACAAGTTGTTTTAAAAAATTACAGAAACTTATGTTTAGCAAGGTTGGTATTGAGGTTGTTTTTGTCGGATTGTAAAAGGAGTTAGTCATGCCTAATAAAATTATAGAATACGAATGTGTTTATTGTGGTTGGTGTGTTTCTAACCTTAGTGGTTGTGAAGGTCATGAAAGCATTTGTTATTTTAACCCCAACTTAAAAGGTTGTGAAACCTGTAAATTTAACGGAGAGAATCTTTCTTATAAAGAAATTAAATCTGCACCTATCTGTCCTTTTGCAATAAAGAAAGGCTTGAGTCAAATTAGACCAATGATTGAAAACTGTAAAGATTGGATTAAGAGAGATTAAAATGAAAGTATATTTATTTACAAACACGCCGGACGGAAATATGATAGACTGTTATGCGATGTGTGAGGATGGCGAAATGCTGGCCTATCACACTTGTTCCCATGCAGGATACATGAAGTTAGATTTATATACATCAAAAATTGATAGATATAAAAAGAAGTTTCCTAATGGCGATTATGAATTAGTCTACTTGCCGCTTGGGAAAACGCCGCCAAAGAGTGTAATTGAGGCAAACCAAAAGATTTATGGTGCAAAAGGAGATTCAAATGCCATGGATTAAAACGGATAAGGAGAGGCCGGAAGAGAGCGGCGATTGGGAAGCCATATACTGCAAAACAGAGGACCAAGCGAAACATATTGTTGATGCAGTTAATGACAGAATAGAAAGTGAGGAATCATGATACCTTGGCGAAAGACGGAAGAGGAATTGCCATCATGCGGCGTTGAGGTGGTATGTTGCTACTTACTCAATAAAAACATAAGTCCATTTCAAGCAATACGAATAAAGCGCGAAATATGGATATACAAAGACCACTCTCCAATCAGGGTTAGAGATATACCGCCGCTATGGATGTATATAAGGGACATTCCAGGGCCGAAGGGGTAATTTTGGAAGATTTAATTAAATTCATTTTGGCGTTTGTTTTTTACTGTCGGTATTTATTATTATCTACCGACACTTTATAACAAATAAAACTTACAGGTCTTCTCCTTTTTTATAATCCTCTAATTCTTTATCGGCAAAGTATCTCTTTTTTTTGTCGAAAAATGTTCTAGTGCCTTCGCACCATGGACATGAGCCATGGTTTCTACAGGTGCAATCAAACGCCTTAGACCCACGGTATGGTTTTCTCCAGTCTTTTCTGTTTTTATAGTTTTTGTCAAAACCCATAAATTTCTCCTTTCGGCAAAAACATAACATTAAAAAATTAAAAAGTCAAACCCATTGAGTATTTTTACTCACGGTGCTGAGTTGTTTGTATTTTTTATTTGTATTTTTTATTAGTTTATTGTATAAGTATTAATTAGTATGTTTGTTAAACTTATTGAAAGGAACAGAAAATGCTAAACATGCGATTAAGAGATTTTGTTTTCGAGGGTGTAGTTGTATTGGTTATTTGTTTTGCCATGCTGTTTATGAGCGGTTGTTATTCAGCCAGGATGTATTTAGCAGAAAACAGAGAGGCAATTTATAGCACAGGTATGGATTGTGTGTTTAGTATGCCTGACGAAATTACCGAATCATTCGGTTGGACACAAAGGCGAAATTTGGTTACTGGAGATTATGATTTATCAAGTATTAATTATGTAACAATCGGTGTTATGTGTAAAACCCTTGTAGACATTACAACGGGAGAAACATTTTCTACGCCAAGGGTAAAACATTATACTGTAACTTGTGATGTAACTAAAAAACCAGAAGAACAGCCTTGTTTTAATATGGTTGAGTGGGAAGTTAAAAACTAAAGGAGTTTAAAATGTTGGTACAAGAATGTGGTGGATTATTTTTAATTATTCCTATTAATGATGAAAAAAGAAAGTTTTTCAAATTTAAACCGTATGAAAAAAGGGAAATTGATGGTCAGTTTGTAGAAATCAAAAGGGCTATTAAGAACGGGCTATTGGAGGATGTTGGGTCAAGGTCAAAAAAAGTAAAAAAACACGACAAGCCAATGGTATCTAAGAGCAAGTCTACAAAGCCACCAAAAATTATTAAAAAATCAAAAACGCCAGCAAGTGTAAGGATTTTTGAATTGGCTAAAAAGCTTGATATGCCATCTGTAGATGCTTGTAGTCTTGTTGAAAAAGCATTAATGTGGGATAAAAAAGCAACACACATGAATTTGTTGGGCGAAAAAGAACTGCAAATGGTTATTGATTATTGGCAAAAAAACTATAAATCACAGGATTAAACATGTCTACCAGTTTGACAGATTTGGTTGATAAGTTATATTTAGAATACACTGTTAATGGCAATCCTTTGTTTACCAAAGACCAAATAACAGCCAAGGCAGAGTTGTCTATTGCTGTTGTTAATGATGATTTCAGCACAAGTTTTGTTGTGGATGATTCTAATCCTGCAAATATTATTGTAAATCCAGATGTTGAAGGCGTTCATTATAGTGCTTGGTATACGCTAACATCTTATTACCTTTGTAATATGCGCGTTGTTGGCGTGAGTGATAATGTTGACTATAAGAGTGGTGACAAAAGTATTAGCAGGGGTAAATCTTCTGCCACATGGAGAAATCTATGTATGGACTTGTATAAGGTTTATAATGATTTAGTTGACAGATATAGCACAACTGATGATTACGCCGAGCTTCCAGATTGGGAACCTAGTGTTTACCGGAAAGGGAGCGAAGAAGATAATGATGAACACAAAACTTAAACTATCTTTGAGGTTTATGTAGTATGGTTTTTCCAGAGGGTGTTAGCGCGAAAGCAGATATTGAATTGATTATCGAATCTTTTAATATAAATGCGGAAATATACAGGCCAACAATGTCAACTTCCGATTTCCACGGCAGAACAGAAACGTCAGAAACCAAAATTGATGACATGTGGATAGAAATGAAGCCACTTGATCCCCAAAGCCTAGAAGAGTTAAAACATGATATGCAAGCCTCTATATTTGCTGATAGCGATGTTTTAGAGGGTGACAAACTTGTTGTATCGAGTGTTGATTATCGTGTTGTGGATGTAAAAATACAAAATTTCTTTGGAACAGTAACGCATAAGGATTTAAAGTTGGAGATTATTAAAGACAACTATGCCTAGTCGTGGCGGAAAAGATTTAGTTGCAGAAATATTAGTTGACATTGGTGCGTTAAAAGGCGCTCAACTCGCCTTGCGTGAATTCCCATCTATAATGGATAATGTAATAAAAGAAAGCATTAAAGACATATTGTTATATGTTGAAAAAATAGCTAAAGAACATGCGCCTACAGATACGGGTAGGTTAAAACAATCAATTCATGTTGGCAATATTACAAAAAAGGGTGGTCAAGCAGGAACTAATATTGCATATGCACCTTTTGTTGAATATGGAACTGGCAAACATGTAACCTCTAAGGATGGCGATAAGTTTTTAGAAAACATTGAGTCTTGGGCAAGAAGGCATGGAATAAAAGACGAGGATTTGTTTTTTATCATTCGTAGTATCCGCGCCAAAGGAACCATTGCACAACCCTTTCTGGAACCTGCTTTTATTCAAGGTGAAAGACAGGTTAAAAAAATAATTAATAGACATATGAGAAAAGCTCTCAAACAGGTTGATAAATTATTTAAAAAATTCGGAAAGAAAATGGTTTAAACATGGCGATAATATCTACGGTAAAATCTGCATTAGCTTCTTGGTTATTGTTAAACATACCAAACATCTATGTTTTTACTGATGACGTTGTAAATGAAAGCAAAATATATCCTGCTGTGGAGATTTCGGAAATTTCTGAAATTAACAATCCTTTAGGTTGTGGTAAATATCATGCCACAGTGTATGATGATGTAACAGGATATGCCATACAACAAGATCGAATAATTATTAAAACAAAAGACTTCAGATTGCACGTTAAGGCTATCCCCGAAATTGGTGAGTATGCACAAAACACAGTTGATGGAATTGTTAATGGCATTCAAGACGAAATAGAAAATTTATATTTTAATAATAATGCGCCTTTTATTTTTGTTGACACAATATCAACTCCTAATGTAACATATTATATACAGGCTGTTGGTTATAGATCAAGGCAACATTTGCCACCAATAACAAACCAAAAGCCTTTTGTTTGGCAAGGCTCTTTAACTGTTCGGTTGACATACTGGAAGCATTACGAACGCGCTGTTGATGCGGCAATAGAGGGCATAGAGACACCAACTGGTGATATTATAGATTAGGGAAGGTATAATAAATGCCGAGTATACAAAAAAAGAAACAATCTAACGAAAAAATTCTTAGTTTATTTAGGTTAAAAAAAGAATCACAAACCGACAACGGTGTGCATAATGCTATTTGTGTTTTTTACGAATGGCTACAGGGTGATAAATTCACCTTGGAATATTATATTAAGAAACGAGAAGAATGGTTAAAAATGGAGGTATAGAAAATGGCAGTTTCATCTGTTATCCCTGATATTTATACAAGTTATCAGGACAGACAACAAGGACAAATTACACCAGGATTGGCTAATATCCAAGGCATGATAGGTAGTAATAAAGCCGGAATTCCCGGCTACATTTATTCTTTTAGCGGTGCAACCGCAAAACAAGATGCAAAAACCTCGCTAATTGAAGGTGTTTTGTATCAAAGTGTTATTGATGCGCTTAATGGTGGGGCAAGCGAAGTTCGGGCTTGTCGTATTGGCGACTCTGTTCAGGCTTTTATTACTCTTGATAACACTGATAGTGCTGATGCATTAACTATTACAGAAAAACTTTATTATTCCTCAAAAGGCAATAGTATTTATGCTAGTGTTACAAGAGCAGAATTGTATGGAACGGTTACTTTAACTCTTACGATTGAAGACAGGAACGCAAGCCCTTATACCGAATATGAATATGAAGTATCTGGCGCTGAAGCTGCGGTAACTGGTTTGTTGGCGACTGCTGTTAATGATGGTGGTTATTTTACCGCTACAACCGTACTTGGAACCAAGAGTTTAAAAACTTCTGGCGCAACTGCAATGGCAAGTGGTGCTGACGGTACTGTTTTAACAAACGCTAATTTTACAACTGGTTTTGATAGACTTAAAACACAATCTGATGTTGCATGGGTAAGGCCAGTTGGCGGAACCACTACTGCTATTTGGACATTGGCATTAACTCACTGTCAGGATATGTTTGACGATTACGAAGTTGAGTGTTGGGCGCTGTTAGAGTGTCCTGCTTTTACCACAACCTATGACGAGGGTACGGCTGGATATATCATTGATGTAACAAACTATGTCACTGCATGTGTTTTAATGACTGCCGCCTTGGCAGATAAAAATGCGGTTATTTTTGCCGGTTCTGTTAAAGCTCTTGACGTGGACGGTGTTGAAACATATAGAAACGTGGTCAATTTCTGTAGTGGTCGCATTGCAAACCTTGAAGTGCAGCAATCTTTTATCAATAAAATTATTCCTGGTATTTCTAGTTTGTATCCAGTTTTTACTCCCGGTCAAATGACTCAATTAATTAATGCAAGAATCAATTTTGTTCGATTTAAAACTGGGCGCGGATTTATTATGGGTCATTGCTTAACTGGTGCTGCTGCTGGTTCTGATTATAGTAGGGCAAATGATTTGCGAACAGTATACTATGCCGGTAAACAAGCGAGAGAAGCCATGCAACCATTTATTGGCGAAGCAAACGACTCTGATGGTGTTGGGCTTGTTAATCTTGAAGCCGCTGGAAGCGGCCCGTTAGATACAATGTTAGACAATAATCAAATTGATGATTTTAATATTATTGCCAGCAATGTAGCAGGTACACAACGGCGACAAGTTAGGGTTGATATGGGAATCAAGCCTGTTGGTGCTATTGAAATTCTTGATCATCAAATTACATTGTCTGAGGACATTTAAAATAGAGAGGTAAATTATGCCAGGAGAAGGATATATTGATGGATATTCAGGCCAAGAAATAATCTTGATGTTTGAGGGGGTTAGAATTGCTAGTGTGCAAAACTTAAATTGGAGAGCAAGCCAAAGCAAAACACCATTAAGGGGTGCTGGATACGAGAAGGCTCATGGTATGGGTCGTGGTGTTCCAGAATATGAATTAGACTTTGAAATTAAAGAACTAAACAGTGCTGTTCTGTCAAGGATGGTGCCAGAAGGCCAACAAACAGAAATCACACTTATGAGTTTTGAGATTAAAGGTGTTGAATATAACAACATTTTAGATCTTAAAAATTGTAAATTGTTTATTCTTTATCCGGCTAAAAACAACAAGAAAAAGAAAAGAGAATTTTTAGGATTTGAGTTTACAGAAGTAAGCGGATCTTATTCTTTGGATGATGACAGCATTACGGTTTCTTGTAGTGGTGTAGCTCTTGACGCAAAGGGCATAGTTTAACAAAAACCCTTAACGGTAATAAACCGAGAGGAAATTGATTATGGAAGAAAAAGAAACACAAGTTATTGTTGCGGATTTAAAACAACAGTATAAGGGTTATTGTCTGGTTCAACTAACGTTGCCAAACAATAAAGATTTTTTTGTATGTAGGCTTTTAAATTGGGAACAATATAAACCCTTGGTTGGATCTTCTGAAAGTGTTGCATCGGCATTTGAAACGATTGTAACAAAATGTTTAGTGTACCCAACTGTTGATTATGAATCTTTTCAAAATGATGCCGAGAAATGGTCGCCGGGAACAATTCAGGGGTTGGGTGAAGCAATCCAGAAAGCTCATGGATTCTCTCAGGGCGAGGTAAGTATAAAAAAGTTGTAGACAAGGAGAAGAGAGATATGGCTAGAAAATGGTATAAGCAAACACTTGCTCTAGCCTGTCATTTTTTTCCAAGTTACAATTTTGATAGTATAAAAGAATTAGATCCTGATAGCTTTAAAGAGTTAGCGGCAAGTGCATGGTGGCTTTGGGAGGTTTATAATCCAAAAAAAGGGTCTGGAGCGAATTCGTTCAAAAACCCTAAAGGTTATTAAGCATGGCGGGAATTAGTCACGCAATAAATGTTATGGTTCGGGGGTCTGATAAGCTAACAGGCTCTTTGAATAAATCAAACAAATCTCTTGGTATGTTTACAAATCAAGTAAACAAAGCCAAAAAAGCATCAAGCGGATTAAAGACACCACAGTTTAAAACTACTGGTATTAAAAAATACACCATGGCTCTTGGTGGTTTAGCGACCGCTTCCGCCGCCGCAGGTGCCGCACTAGGTTTTGGTTTAAAAAAAGCCACAGACAAATCAGAGGAATTTCAAAAAGGCTTTGCCGAGGTTGCGACATTACTTCCTGGCGGAGAGAAAAAACTAGGCTACCTAAAGGAAGAACTATATAGGCTTTCGTCAGCCATGGGTGATTTGCCTACTGATTCTGTTAAGACATTATATACAACCATTTCTGCTGGTTTTACGGGTGCTTCTGAGGCAACTGAGGTATTAGAAACATCTATGAAGTTGGCCATTGGTGGTGTTACAGATACAGAAACAGCCGTTGACGGTCTTACAAGTGCATTGAACGCTTACAACCTAACAGCAAGCGACTCTGGATATGTTTCTGATTTAATGTTTACTGCTGTTCGTGTTGGCAAGACAAAAGTAGATGCTCTTGCTAAGTCTATTGGTATTGTTGCCCCTACTGCCAATCAAATGAATGTTAGCCTTGCTGAACTCTTAGGCACAATTAGTACGTTGACCCTTGGTGGCTTGTCTACAGGCGAAGCTGTTACTGGTATTAGATCTATGTTAGCGGCTGTTGCACAGCAAACAAAAGAGTCTATGGAACAAGCTAAAAAGATGGGCATTGGTTTTACGGAAAAAGATATTAAAAAGAAGGGTATCGTTAAGTTTTTAATGGATATCGGAAAAGCTGCTGGTGGCAACAAAAACGCTCTATCTAAGTTGTTTGGTCGTATCGAAGCCTTGAATGCAGTAATGGTTCTTACTGGTGCTAGCTCAGATAAGCTAACAATGATTATTAACGAGATGGAAACCAGTGTTGGTGCTACAGATAAGGCTTACTATAAGATGGCTGGCACCCTGGCACAAACCAAGAAAAGGCTTTCTGCTTCTTTCCAGATTTTGCAAATTCAGATTGGTCAATCACTATTGCCATTGTTAACAAAATTAGCAGACGCTATAAAGGTAGTAACTGATTCTTTTTTGGGTTTTCAGAAAGTAAACCCAGGTCTTGTTAAAATTTTAACAATAACAAGTGCTATTACTGCTGCTATCTTTGCAGTTATTGGCGCTGGTGGACTAATGGCAATGGGCTTAATGTCTGCTGCATCTGTGGCGGGATTGTCTATGGCTGGCTTGCTAATGCCAATAGGCGCTGTTTTAGCTATATTAATAAGCACTATTGCTGCTGTTGCTCTTTTAAATGAAGAGTTTACAGAAACAAGTGGCGCACCAAACAAAATGGGATCAAATTTCTTAGATCCATTAATAGAATCTACAAATAAACTTCTGTATAGTTTAGGTTTTCTAACTGGTACTATTGATGGCTTAATAGAAAATGTAACAGGCAAAAAAAATGGGTTGTTGAAGTTTTTTGATTGGATAAAAGTAAGCTTGTATGATTCTTTTAGGGATAGCATGATGGGCATTGTCAACCAAATAGCAAGTTCTTTAACTACCGGATTAGATTTGATTTCTTCCTTTATTGTAAATGCATCAAAACTATTTGTGGCTTTCGATGACTTAATGGAAACATGGTGGGAGGGCGGTGACACTAGCAAGTTTGGAGGTGTGTTTAAGGATTTGTTAGTATCTGCAAAAGATGATTTCGGCCTTGTTATAAGCAAAAACGCAGAAAATTATTGGGAAAGACAAAAAAACATTCATAATGGTTTTGCAAAAGAAGAAAACGTAATGATTTCAGAGCAAGGTATGGGTTTAATGAAAAGCCTTGATGTCGGATTTCGTGGTTATTCTCCCGGTTTATCTAGCCATAGTGAAAATGTAAATGGCAGCTTTAAAGATTATTTACCTCAAGAAACAACCATGATAGAAAAAGGTTTTTGGGCGTCTTTTGCCGATAGCACCCTTGGTAAAGACCTAAAAAGGAGCATTAGTGATTTGGGCAAAACTGCAAGTGGCGATATGTATAGTGGTGGCAATACCGGAAATCAAAAACTTAACGGTAAAAACATGGACAGAAGCGTTAATATTAATGAAATAAACATCTATACTGCTGGTGGGGATATTGAAGAAACAATAAATCAAGAGGGACCAATAATAGAAGCTTTTAGAGAAATAGCCAGAAAAAGTGGAATTAGTCAATGACGAGAAAAGTAGGCGAAGGCGCAGAAAAAGAAACGTTTGAAACTGTAATTCTTGGCTCTGTAAAAAAAGATGGTTCTCCAGATATTTCTGACGTACAGATTCAACTGCCAATACCGCATACACAAATGACCGTTAAGCAATCTGTTGATATTGATCAAAAGAAAATAAAAGGCAGAAGCGGAAAAAGAAAACAAGCTAAAGGTTACGGCGACACAGAAATTGCAATGTCTTTTAATTTAGCGGACTTTCCAACTTGGCTTTTTAGCTCTCGTATAGCCGAAGCAAGCGATGGTGTTTTTCCTATGTCGTCTGATGAGATTTTTGAACATTTTCAAGATGCTTTTAGATCATTAAGCTCTCCAATTTTAGACAATGAAAAAGGCGTAAAAAGAAAAGATGTTCCACAGGTTTATTCCATACAAAGCAGAGCGACTGATTTGTGCGGAGTAAAGACTGTTTTGTTTAAAGAGTTAAACTTACAAGACTCGCCAGGATCACACGATTTAATTGTTAATATGTTATTTGTTGAATTTAGTCAACCCCAACCACCTAAAAGAAAAAGAAAAAACAAACCAAACAGTGGTGACAATAAAGAAAAGAACGATAAAGACAAAAACGAAGATGATTCTGATGAGGCCATGAATAGAAAAAAAGAAGAAGAAAAAACAAACTTTCAAGAAGGATATGATGACGGTGTTGGAAACAGTGTTGATATAGAAGTTAGCGAAGATGCCTCAAATAAAGGATTAGTTATAAATATGCCTGACACAAGCGAACATCCAATACAGCCATGATTATAGGTTTTTAATTGTCATATACTCAATCAAATATAAAAGTTGAAATAGGCGAACACGAAATTGAAGATGAAACAGATATGTTTCAGGTGGAACATTTTGATGGTCTTACTGAGAAAATATCAACTTGTAATATAGAGCAAAATAATCAATTCGGTTTGTGGGATGGCATTACTGTTACAAAGGGCGATTTGTTTAAATTGTATTTTAAATATTCACATGAAGAAGATTGGAAACAAATCTTTGATGGATATGTTTTATATGTCCATAAAGATGAAAGTGTTTTAAGGTTGATCTGTGTAGACAGGACACACCAATTAACAGTAAGGGATAATTTATCTACATTTAGCAATAGCAAACCAGAAGATATTTTAAACGATCTTTTAAACAGTAAAGAATATGATTTTGAATCTGTTAACATCGATGAAACAGAAGAAGATGTTGAGATGGCTTTTTTAAGCCTAAGAGATGAGTCTTTTATTGATGCTGTTAACATGATAGAAAGAAAGCTTCAGCTTGAGTATAGACTGTACTGTGACGCTACAGGCAATTTGTATTACAAGCCAAAACCAACAGAACTTGGCGATATAAAATATAAATATATATATGGTGACAATGTTATATCTGCGGATTATTTACATGAAGAACTTTTAAAAATGTATGTTTTCGAGGTTGATATAAGCCTGTATGATTTTGTGTCTTATGAGAACGAATTTGAAGAGAAAAAAAATTATCTTGTTGTTGGAGTGGTTGCTAGTTGTGGCGTTAATGAAGAGGATACAAGATGCATATTGTATTTGGAAGAATTAACAGATGATTAAAAATGTAAAAGAACAAGAAAATAGCTTAGTAAGCCTTTTTAAAAATGCTATTGAGGCTGTTTCTCCTGAGTTGCGTAGATATATGAAAGCAGAGATGCAAGCTCAGGTTGAAAATGTAAACGATAATAATGAAGAGGATAATTATTATACACTTGATGTTAGTTTAATGCCAGATGGCGATACGGCAGATAGAGAAGAAAGAGAAATAATAAAAAGTGTTCCGGTGGATAGCGTTTGGAGTGAAGATGGTTATGGTATTTGGGTGTTACCAGAGGTTGATTCATTTGTAACAATTTGTTTTGATAACTTTGAAAAGACACAACCAAGAATAACTATGTCTAGGCCGAATCCAGATAAAGCCCTACCTACAAATTATAAGGCTGGCCAGTTTATAATTGCGGGAAGAAAGGGCCAAAGAATTATTTTTGAAAAAGATACGAACGAATTAAAAATTGCTGCGGCTTCATTAAAAGAAGTTGCTACAATTTTAAAACAATCTTATTTTGGTGATAAAAAAGAAACAATAAAAAGAGACTTAGAGCAAACAATTGATAGGCATAAAACAATAAATATTGCTGGCGATAAAAACGAAACAATAACAGGTAAGCATAATTATTCGTCTGGCCCATTAGAACAAGAAATTATTGGCGGCTTAACGCAAAACATTGCTGGTGGCATAACACAACAAATCGGTGCAAGTATAAATCAAAGTATTGGCGGCTCTGTAAGTAGAGCTATTTTGTTTAATGCCAAGGATATTGTCACTGGCCAGTATAATTTAATGGTACTTGGCACTCCAGGTATATATACTCCCAACCCATTGTATCCGGCATATAATGTTAATGTAATGGGCGCTGGTGGCATTAGCTTAAACTGTCTTGGCGGCATAGTCGGCATTGGAGATCAGGAATTAATGGCCCCTTCTATTTTAAATATCGGCAGTTCTTTTGCTGGCGCAACTTTTGTAAACGGTGTAACTGTTCAACTTGGCGGCACCGAGGCTGTGCCATCTACAGAGCCATTAGTCCTTGGAAATCTTTTTAAAATATGGATGACAGAACTTATAACCGCATTGCAAGGACCACTACAAACTGGTAATATTGGTGTTCCAACCGCTCCAAATCCAGCTTTTACAGCACAGTTGATTACCCTTCAGGCAAAGATGGAATCATTAATATTTTTAAGCAAAAGGGTATTAACCTCAATTGCATAGGAAAACAATATGGCACTAGCTGATGATTATCCACAATTAATATTAGATATTAGAACACACTTTTTAGATCAAATGGATAATAGAATTAATTTACCCGAAGGCTTAACATCACAACAAGAAGAAGAAATAAAGGCTGGTTGGGAAGTTTTAGGCTGGTCTTTAGGAACCGCTATTGTTGAAAGAATAATGTTATATATCGTAGCTAATTTGGAAGTTAACGGCGTTGTGGTAGACACTGGCACTGGAATCCAAAGCAATAGTGGTACAGGAAGGGTAAATTAATGGGTAAAGAAAATTGGAGAGAACTAGATAAAGACAAGTTAAAAAAAGAACTTGAAAAGAATAGGGATATTATAGTACAATATATGCCAATAGTGACTGATGGGTATAAAAAAATACTCATAGAGTTAACAAAGGGTTTGGTTGATTATGCTGAGATAAAGAAAAAAATGGAAGAAAATGACAACGCCTGAATGGTCCACATTTACATTATCCGATATTGAAGAAGTTAAAACTTTTTTAGGTTGGCTAGAAACGGGCGCACAAGTCATAGATGATGTTTTTGCTTTAATAAGCGATGCTCTTGAGGTTGCTGCTGCCGCCCTAAGCGTGGTAGCAGAGGGTATTATTGAGGCAATGGCGGCAATTAAAAACGCCATGCAGATACTTCTGGATGCAATTTGGGATATGATAAACATTGGTCTTTATTTTCTTTATGATGTTAGTAATGTTTCTTCTAATCCTCTTTTTGCAGATGGTGTTAGTGGTGTTTTAGGTAGGATAGATTCTTCTTTTGACGATCTTGGCGATTCTATGCGACCACAGTATACAGACTCGGCAGAGGTTTTGGGTCATGTTTTTTTAATGGGCGCAAATAACTTTCCAAGCATTGTTGATATTATTAATCTCATAAGGGAACTGTTCGGCATTCCAGAGATAGACTTTAATTATACCGATACAGATTTAAGTTATCCAGAATTTATTGTTAACGGAATGTCAACACCTCCTGATTGGCACAGCCAAAAAATTAGTGATATTTTAAGGCCATATGAGGACATAAAAAATCTTTTAGAATTTGCTTTAAATATGTTGGATTTTGGAACTGCTATTGGTGAATTAATTGGACAATTTGTAGAAATAATAAAACAAAAAATACAAATACTTGATGCTCTTAATGAGAAGATACAATCTTTTATAGATGCTATTGAAGCTTTAATTGCATTGTCTGGAATGTATATGTTACAAGTCAAAAGCAATACTGGCCTCCCTGGTTTTCGCGCTGGCATTCAAGAGTCTATTGGAAAGCCAACTTGGGATAGTCAATATGTTATTGGTTTTTGCATGTTAACTGGCGGTCCTGCTGGATCAACAGATGCTTTTGAGGCGTCAATGAACTTTTTATTTAAAAAGACAAAAGGACAGATAGAAGAATGACAACCGCAGCAATAGTAATAAATTCTACAGTCGGCAATAAAATAGACACATATGCCAGTCTTAGTTCAACAGTTACGCTTGAGAACGATGACAATACTGGTGTTACATCATGGCTATGGGAGTTAATATCTAAACCCCCAGGAAGCTCTGCTGTATTATCAGGCTCAACCGTTGCTAGTCCAAATTTTATTGCGGATAAAATTGGTAGCTATCTTATTGAATTAAAAGTTAATGGTGGTGGAACTGTACTTTTAGAAGATAAAAAGATTTATGGAATAAAAACAAAATTCCTACAACATAGATTGCCATCCGGTTATGAAACGGATGAAACAACAGATGGTTGGGCCGATGAAATACAAAAATCCATACTGAGAACAGATTTGTCTTTTGGTGATGCAATTGTTATGGTATGTAAAAATACATCTGGATCAACAATAAACAAAAATGATTTTATAGAAATTACAACAGATAATGCATATGGAATTGGTCTTGTTCAACTGGTTAATATTGATGGGATGGGTAGACCACAGGAAACAGAGAATCGTGGTTTTGTTATATCTGATATTGATGGCCTAGACACTGTTGCTAATAATTCTTATTGTCTTTGTTGTATGTTTGGTGTTGTTGTTAACACATCAATACTTGGCGTTCATGGTGGTGGATTCGGCTCTCCCGTTTCATTGACAGACGTTGATGGCAAAGTAAGATATGCTGATCCAGACTTATACCATAAAGATTTCGCTATTGGTTGGGCTACGCCAAATAATACATTTTTAAAACAACCGGCAACATTATTAACTGCTGGCGCACAGCAAAAAGAAACAGTTGAAGTAGAGAATAATGTTTCTCCATATGAAACGTATTTAAACGCTGTTGACCATAGGGATGTTTTTATTAAAGCCATAAGTGATACAAATGAAAACTTAATATCTCTACCTTATTTAACACAACATTATCATGATGGTTTTGTTGCAAGAATAAAAAACTCTGGCAGTAATGATTTAAAAATTGCTCCATGGTTTAGGCTTTATTCAACTGGTGTTCAAATTAGAGATACGGGAACAGATTATATAGTAGTTAAAAAGACAGACTTACATCTATACCTAGAGCAAGACGCTTTAGCAAATGGATATTTTGAAGTTGCCGATGCAGGTCTTACAAATAATCAGCTTGTGCAAATTGCTATAACGGGTATTTATGAAACAAACATATCTGGTTATCCAACAGGTACAGACTATTGGCGATTTGATTTAAAAAGCGGTGTGTTTTCTCCGGCTATTGATACCTCTTGGAAGCTTGTTAGAATTCAGGTTGGCGATTCTATTGATGGACCAACCGCAGTTGATAATTATGTTCCATATGGCGCAGATTCTTATGTTGAATACAGATTTACATGTAATGCGGCAAGCGATAATAACTGGGATAGAATTAGTGGTGAAAACTTTTTAAGTTCTACATCTAATTATGTTTGCGTAAAGGCATCTGGAGGTGATTACTCAACATTGTCCGCAGCTATTACAGCCGAGGGCGTTGCTAACTATTTGGTTGTAGGAACAATTTCGGAAAGTCAAAATGTTTCAATACCAAATGATGCCAATGTTAATTTTTTAGATGCCACAATTAACTTAAGTGCTGGATACCGGCTTGGATGGGGTGATAATTGCATATTAAGTGGCCAATTAAAAGTCGTTGGCGATGGAGATGCCACTAACAGGTATTTAATTCTTGTAACAAGCAATAATTGGGATACATCTAATTTAACCTTACGTGTTGATGTTACATCTACGTCTGGTGGCAGTAGTGGTAATTTTAGACCAGTATATATTTATAGTTGTCTTGATGTTATTTGCGGTTGGATAGTTGTAGAGTCGATAAGTTTTACAGGTAATACATTCGCACCAATTATAACTATTGATGATATTACGAATAGCAAGTTTAAGTTTGCTGTATACGGTATCGGCATTAATGGAACGCAGGATTTATTTGGTCTAAGGGCGTCTAATTCAAGCCAAAATGTTATAGAAACAAATATTAGAAGCGTTTTAAATCCAGGTGCCGGTACTGGTTATGGTGTTAGAATAGAAGCAACTGCAACTAGCAATGTGTTTAGGGGGATATCGTTGAGTAACGATACTAATCTTAGCAACTTAGGTGCTTCTAATAATCTAGCTGGTTTATTATCATGATTGAAGACTTTGAACAGTTACTATTTATTGCAACTTCTCTTGAGGTTGACAACATACAATTACTAAACAAGAGGGTTTATTATGTCGAAATACACTAGAGGGCTACCAGGAAACAATATTAATTACAAAACAGGATCTTTGGTTTTGTCGAATGCTTATCAGAATATGTCTGATTTGGAATACTCTAATGGCAGTTCTATAACGGCACAATCTTATATTGATTTAGACAATGTAAGAGATTTTCAGGTTGAGGCAAAATTTACACACCATCCAACACTTGGCGCAAATTCTAAAATGAAATGGAAAGTTCTCGTTAGTATGGATAAGGTAAACTTTTTTGACTATAATCAAAATGGCTCTGCTTCTCCATTCCAAAGTCAATCTGCGGAATTTTTAACAAGCATTATTGCTTCCGGTGCAAATACCGTTCAATATGGCGGTTCTATTCAGTCTAACTTTAGGGCAATGAAAATTCAGTGTATTGAAACAGATACAAATGGAACCGCATTGGATCAAAGTGGAAATTATGGAACTGCTGAAATTTCAGTAAGGGTTAGGAGTTAACAATGTCTTATAGCTCTAATATTTCAAAAGATGATAATCGAGTATATATAAAGGGTTCAATTAATTCTGCTGCTGATTTTCCAACCCTGGCTGATGTTAATCAAGCATTTAACAATGGTGCAGTGTGGACGTATAGTATATTGTCAGATGTCACAGACAATGATGTAACAAAAACAAATACGGGACAATCGTTTGTAACAGACTCGGAAATATCATGGACTGGTGCTAATTGGTTTGTGTGGGGCGTTTCACCAGTAGACAAAATGGATAAACAGGTTGCCGCGACAGAAGATAATTTTGTAGCCTTTGATGGATCTGGAAATTCTAAAGATAGTGGAAATAAATCAACAAGTTTTGCGGCGGCTGTCCATGACCATAGTAATGCTGGTTCTGGTGGAAAGTTATTACAAGCCAACTCACACGAAAGCCCCGACACTGATGTTGCTCAAGATTCCATTCATCATACAATTGAGAAAACCACACCGCCATCTGCTTTAGGTGTTGCCGCACCAGGAAATGCCACAAAACCATCTGCATCAAACCATGTTCACATTATGCCTAGTGCTGCTGATGTGGGTGCTGATGCCTTTGGTGTGGCCCAAGGTTTAATTACAGGCCATGACCACTCTGGAGCGACCAATGGCCCCAAGCTCTCAGAGTCCAATATTGATTTAACTCAATTTGGGTCGCCATCTAACCAGACTCTACAAGATTATATCCAATCGTTCGGCTCATCGGCTGTTATTGATGGTGGTGACATAACAGAGAATGCGGCACTGGATGGCACTATTGATATAGCCGAGTGCGAGGGTTTTGTAAAAGTTACTGACGCTCAATTCGGTGTAGGATTCAAATTTTTCAAGATTGCAGCTACCACTTCGTTTGCCGTAGATGCAGGATCAAATAAGATCTACGCAGAGTACAACGATGCGGCGGCAGGGTCGATAGCGTGGGCGAAAGGAAGCAATCCTAATCACACAACCCAAGTGGTAGTCGGTGAAGTTTATAAAGATGACCTTAACCATGTTCATATCCTACAAGGCGGTATGGAATTTACTAATGGGATGGATAAGGTTTTAAAATACCATTCGCAAGTACAAGGTATGCAGCGAGTGTCTGGTTTGGTGTCGTCGGAAGCCACGGAAGACTTATGCATAAACACTACCGCCGGTGTTCTGTGGAAGGGCATCAATAGATTCACGACTGAAGAAATTGATACTTCCGATGAAGAGACTATTGCGGACTTCACAGCCACTAACACATTAACTGTAACCGGAGACATCACGGCAGATTTAGATCACGGTGGACACGTTTATATCCATGGTAGTACGAGTTCGGACGGTGGTTATTATGTACAGTCAGCGACCTATTCTAATCCAACTACCACAATAGTATTAGAAACCAGCCCACTGACCGTTGCTGATGCGGACAAAGGTCATCTTCACACGGCACCCTTTCTACTACACTATAACGATGGTGCTTGGCAAGACGATATTGTGGCTTATTTACCAGTAACTCAGTATAACAATTACGGAGTAGGGTTGGCGAATTTAGGTGTTGGGCGTTTCGGCGTCTACTGGATTTTCATGTCATTTGATGGTCATCTTCATGCTGTCTATGGACTAGATAGTTATAAATTAGCCAAAGCTGAGGATGCTGTTCTTCCTGGTAATTTGCCAGATCTTATAGCCGACTTCTGTATTCCTATTGCAAAAGTATTGATCGAAAAAGACGATACTGCCTTTACTGGAATAACGACACCATGGCAGTTATCTTTTGAACATGGATCTGTAGACAACCACGATGATCTTGGTAATTTACAGGGTGGCGCGGCTGATGAGTATTATCACCTGACAGCAGCAGAACTGGCCGCTCTACACGTTGCTCCTGCTATTTATGATGCGGCTGTAGCCTCGGACGCTGCCGCCAATCCGTCGAAGTACAATGCAACCACAGGCTACCCAACCCTGAGTGCTGCTATCATCGGTGAAGGTGCTACGGCTCCCAGTATATACATTGCTAAGGGCACCTATATTGAAACCTCGACAAATCCCGGTGGTGCAGGCAATGTTGTAACTCCTGTTGCAGGTACTAGGCTATACTCTGATGAAGCCAACCTCCAACTTGATGATATGTATTTTGTGTTAGGATCAGGTTCGGAGCTAGACATACACGGTACGCTTATCCTCAGTGGCACCGGAGAACCAGCATTTAATACATTGTGGAACTCCTATCTTGCATATGTTAGGACTTTCGGAGAAGTCGTTATCGATCCTACTGTAAGAGGAACTACCACAGACGGTACTTATAGGTTCGTAGCACTTGTAATGGACAAACAAAGCGTCATTAACTTCCGGCTTAAGTCTTTCAGTATTAACTCGGCTAATACGGTCCATGGTATATTCCATAATCTTAACACCTACTGTGCAGGTAAGCTCGGTGTTATTGTTGAAGGTATCACAAATTCTGCCTCTCAGACTACTAATGGTTTATATTTACAAGGTAATGGTACATACCATTGTTACGGGTTAGTTGTCGAGTGTAATATCAACTTAGTAACGGCAGGAGGTGGTAACGGAAACGGGATCGAAGCTGCTAATGATTGCTATGCTACGGTCTACGGGTCAGCAACAGGTAGTGATGATGATTTGGCAGGAGGTGCTGGGTTAAACAGTACTGGTTTAGGCATTGAAACATAATATCTCATAAGGAGATTGATATGAAAGCTTTTAAGTTCCTCGCCAGTCTTGTTTGGGCCTGCATGTACCCGATACGTTTTCTGTTCGGGATAAAGGATAGGACCGATGGTAAATAAAGCACAGAAAATATCAAGAGCAAGACAAGAACTACTGACAGGTAAATTATTGTGAGTGTTGCTCTCAAAAAGAAGTCTGTGGGCGGGAATGATTATTTGTTAAACGTTTCTAATTCTCCAGAAGTTGGCTCTACAACCGCTAGTTATAAAGATTCTGGAACAGAAAAAAACGGGTCTTATGGTAACGATGTTACAGAAAGACTAAATGCTTATGCTTAATAACAAGAGGGTTAAATGAGTGGTTTTGGATACAGCATATTTGGTTTTGATCCTTTTGGTTTTGGCGGATCTTTACCAACGGAATTAAGCGTTGATGATTACGCAAAGGTATTTGATTGGGAAAACCTTGGCATTGATCTTTTGTTGGACGAAACAGGAGAGATGCTTTTGGAATCAAATGGCGACTTACTTGTCACATCTAGTGGTAGAACATCACTAATGCAGGACGTAAAACATATTTTGGAAACAATCCCAAGTGATTTGCTTGGGCATACAGAATATGGCTCTGGCATTGGCAGGTTGTTTGGCGAAAACAAAACAAAACAAAATGTTGATTTGGTAATTCGATGCATAGAGGACGCTCTTGTTTTTTCAAGTGCTGTTGCCCCAAGAATTCAAAAAGACTCGGTAAAAATTACATATACATATTCAAACAGAACACTTACTTTTTATATTGATTTTAAAGCCATAGATCAAGAATTAACAACACCAATAAACATGGTTTGGGCTTTTAATGCAGATTCATCTAGTTTCGGAGAAACATAATGGCGATACCGCAAATAAAAACATATGCTACTATTGTTTCCGATATGATTACATCGGTAGGGGCTTCTGTATCTGGCTTAACTAACTTTAATGTTGGTAGTGTTATTAGAACAATTATTGATGCAACAGCATTACCAGTTGGCGAGTTGTATCAGGTTTTAACAGAGTCGGTAAACCAAAGGTTTTTAGATACGGCAGAGGGTTTGTTTTTACAAAGAATAGCACTTGAGTATGGGTTAACACAAGGCGTTGCAAATCCAACAAAAGGTGATGTGATTTTTACCCGTCCAACAACTGGTGGATCAAAAACAATTCCCCAAAATACAATTGTTGCCACAAAAGAAGATAATGAAGGTAACAGATATAGATTTTTGACAACCGCAACAAAAACAATAACAATTGGGTTTACCGAAGTTACTGTTCCAGTACAGGCAGAGTATAATGGTGCAGCTTATAATGTAACAGGCAACCAAATAACAGAAATAGCCAGTTCTTTATCTGGTGTATCGGTAACAAATTCCACAGGCTGGATTAATACCGTTGGAACAGATGCGGAAGAAGAAGAAGACTTTAGAACAAGAATTTTAAATATTTGGAATGAGCTATCAAGAGGTTCAATCAAAGAGGCTTATGAGTCATGGGCTTTAAATGCTGATTCTTCTGTTCAATATTCTAGCGCAAAAGTTAACACAAGCATACCAGGACAGGTTGATGTTATTATTATTGGCGAAAGCGGATTGACGCCTCCGGCACTTATTAGCACGGTACAAAGCTATATAAATGAAAGAAAACCAATTGCCGTTAATGTTTTAGTCAATGCTCCTACGCAGGTATCTCTTGATATTACAATGTCTATGACACCAAACGATTCTTATAACGATTATACCGGCTCGGAATACAGTGATGCTATTGATGTTCTTGAGACATCTATCACTACGGCTATTGATGGATTTATAGATGATATATCAATTGGTCAGGACTTAGTGTTATCCTCATTGGTTTCAACTATTGTTGGGGTATCTGGAGTTTATAGCGTAACCATCACAAGCCCAACTGCAAACATCCCTATTGGTAGTGATTCAATAGGGGTAACAGGAACAATAACAATAAATACCACAATCCCAAGTGACGAGTAATTATGTCAGATAATATATATAGACCTACAGAATATGTTGAGAATATAAAAACTTATATATGGTGGTTGCTACCAGAGTTTTTTAAAACAATGGGCGCTGAAGCAAGCAGTGTAAACTGGCCAGTTGTTACTGCTTTTGGTGACTCTCTTGATGATGCCAGAAATGCAATTTTAACATGTGATAAAATGTCTTTCATTAATACTTCTGAAGGAATATATTTAGATCGTCGCGGGTTAGATCGTCACACGCCAAGAATAGTTAACGAAACGGACGAGGATTATATTGTTAGGCTACAAAACGCTATCGACACCAAAAAACAGGCCGGTACTAAAATTGGTATGGAAAACGGATTGTCTGATATTGGTTTTACAACAAGTGTTTTAGAAGACTATATTGGTTTATATTGGTGGAATAGATATACAATCCAAATTACAGCGTGGGATGGCAGTTATCCAGAGCATCAATTTTTTGCAATTGTAAAAAAACTAAATCCGGGTCATGGTATTCCGGTGTTTGAGGCGAGTGCCATAACTGCGACATTCGATGATTGGACACAAAATAGCATTTCATCTTTTGCCGATGCGGGTAGTGGAAAAGTTACTGTTGGTTTTGGGCTTGCGGCACATTTAGTGTTGGATGGAGAAATGGTAGAAATATATGGCACCATAAACTATGACGGTATTTATACTGTAGAATATGTTAATGGCGCACAGTTTAATATTATACACTCATGGGATGGTGATGATGCTACAGGAAACATACAACAGTTATTTGATGATTGGGATTCAAGAGAAGAGTATTTTGATGATTGGAATCCAACACCTTAATAAAAGGAAATAAGAGATGGCTCAAACAAGATATTTAGATTATAGATCGGCCAGATCAACACAGTTTTTAAAAGATAAAACAAAACATCATTTTTTAAACAGTAAATTTATTGGAAATGTTACCGATGGTTTAGAACTACAGTCAAATGGTGATGTGAACAGTGGGTCTTTTATTTCTCCAGACGGTACAGTTATTGTAGAATCTGCAACAACTTCCGTTGGTGTTCCAGCGTCACCTGCAATAGCGGCAGGGGAAAAAAGATACGATTTGTTTTATGTAACATATGAGTATTTAGCAACACTACCTGTACCTGTTGCAACCTTTAGGGTTGAGGCCGGAACACCGGCAGTAAGCCCTCTCCCACCAGAGGTACCATCGTTATATCAAGATAAAAGTGTTCTTATTGGTTTAGGAAGAATAAGTTTTGGATCACCTACATATTCTGTTGTTTATCAAAGCGAAATTGAAGTTATTACAAATCTAACAAAAATTGGCCATCAAATATACGAGGTGATAGATGGGGCTTTAATTTCCACCAGAGAGTATTACGGTAGGCACTATTTGTATTCTCTTGGAATTGAGTATTCTCCTGCTGGAACATTTTCAACTGGTCAAAAAATATCAGCAAGTAGTTTGACAAATATTTTCACTATTGATCAGACGGGGAAAATAGAACAACTAGAAGACTTAGCTGGCTTTGGAAGAACAACAGAAACGGTTAAGGGTAATGCAGATGATATTATAGTTGTCAAGGGCTTAGGATGGACCGTAGAGACAGTTAAGGACAACTATGATACTCTGCTAGCGCATATAACAAGCGCGTATCCAACTGGTGGTCATTTGGCAGATAAAATTAGTATTTCTGATGCGGGAAGTATAATTACTGAAACAACTGTTGAGGGTGCATTTCAAGAAATTGTTGGACCGCTAAGAACGTCACAAACAATTAAGGGTAATAATGATCTTGTTTTAGCACGTGTTAAAAAATCAGGTGGTGAAATTACGGGTGCCTGTCGCGTTAGAGATGATATTGATATTAACTTTGGAAACGCCGATAATTATAAAATAAGATACGATTCTGGATCAGATTCTTTGTATATGAGTGGCAGAATTTTGACTTCTATTGGCGCGTCAGGGTCCGTAATATTCAATGACGGCGCATGGAAAACAGTGCCTTTTATTGGTACTGAATATGATTATCCTGGGGTTGCCGGTAGGTGGAAACCATTAAGTAATCACTTTACTGCTGATCGCGGCGTATATTTACAGATATTTGCACAAATTGGAATGCAAGCACCAACACTGGCTCACACGTGGGCCAACACTGATTTATTAGAGGCAATGGTTCAAAAATATGATGGCACCATATGGAATGATTATAAATATTTAGGAAGTCAAACAATTTTTGCCGCAACTACAAATGATTTATATCTAAAAGGAACAGCCATGGTTAGGTTATCTGCTGGTGAAAAATTTAGGGTCCAAGCTAGGCAAAAAAACACAATTGCCAACGGTACTTATTTGCAAACTCTTAATAGAGCAACTAGAATAGAAATTATTGAGGCTAACGGCCATGGTCTTGGATAGGGAAATTTAATGGAAATTCCACAATGGGCATTCGGATTACTAACGAGTTTTATATTTTTCAGTAGCGGTATTATTGCTTTTTTTCTAAGGAAACTAATAAGCAGAATCGAAAAAATGGAAGAAAAAATAAACAAGTTAGAATTAGTAATACAAAGCAGGTGTGCCACAATAAAAGATATGGATGAATTAGAGGATAGGTTAAACAAAATAGATATTCTTCATGCAAGCATGGGGATGTTAAAAAAGGATTAAACAATGGTTATTTTTCTAAAGAAAGAGTGGTGGAATTTAATGGTGGCATTTTTTATTGCTGCTATTTTTACAACATCAATATGCTTACCATCTATTGTATTCGGTAAAACACACTCAGGTAAAGCAGGGTTTTTTCAAGCCGAAGAATACTATTATATGTATCCTTTTTTATCTGGTGTGCTTATTAATTTTGTTACGAACCTATTGAAAACTCCGATGTTTAAAAGTGTACTAAAGTTACTGAGTCCGAAATACAGGGCATTCATTCCTCTTATAATTGGCTTATCGTGTAGCGGTATAGCGTTATTGTCTGGCGTGTCAATACACGATTCTATTATGATTGTTTTTGGTGGTCCGATATCAATCGGCATTCACGAATTAGTAACCGAGAGCCTTATGAATGGATACAAAACAAGAAAATAACGTGTGTTCTAAATAAAAAATATCCATTCCTTTGTTTTTTGAATCATTTTTATGTTAATTGTATAAATATTAAGCAATAACAATTAGTTGTATTATGTATTGTTTTGTGTTTTAATACAATACTGTTGTTTATTTTTAGTTATTTACATATAAAACAATCAAATTCACACCGAATTACATATAATATATTAAAATATGTGCAAATCGTTTGCCGACAAGAAAAGACAGTGGCCAGTTAAAATTAATTAACTGACCACCAAGGGCGGGAAAATGAAAGGAGCTTATATTCTTTATATCAAAACACAAAAAGTTTGTCAAGATTTATATTTGTTAGTCCGATCTAATTTTGTAGATTACCGATGGAACCAAAAGTTTAAAAGAAAAAAGAAAAAGAAAGAACCAAAGAAAAAGAATAAAGAAAAGATATATTTATATTATTAATATATATCTTATATATAATATATTTAAAGATTTAAGATATGAGATATAAAATAAAATAAATCAAAAAAAGACTTGCATGTGCCGTTTTTGTGTGTTATTTTGGCGTTGTGATTTGAAAAGGAGCAAAAAATGAAAAAAACAGAATTTAAAATTTATCAGACTTCAACAGGGTCAGCTTGGATTGTTTCTAAGCGCGGTGTTGTTGTTAAAATCTTTGGCAGTATTTGTGAGGCCATGGATTTTTGTGGCAATGAAAACTTTGTTTTTGCGGAATTTTAAATCAAATCAAAGGAGAACAAGATGTGCAAATTCTTTTCATTCGTAACAGACAACAAAGGTAATAAATATTATTTCAATTGGGAACAAAGAAAAGAACATATGGCAGAAGATAAAGATTCTCGTGAACTAGATTCTCATTCCTACATAGCAGAATTCTACAACTTTAAAGATACAGATTCACCCTTTAATAAAAAACAAGAGAAATA
>Ga0207997_1000010_pt1 | contig 81907 bp, 132 predicted proteins | sample AntAceMetag02UKN_FD_184777 | JGI IMG/M metagenome (GOLD analysis project Ga0207997, IMG submission 184777) | Saline lake microbial communities from Ace Lake, Antarctica - Antarctic Ace Lake Metagenome 02UKN (SPAdes) (version 2) | ecosystem: Environmental > Aquatic > Non-marine Saline and... | reverse complement strand
CCAACCTGAGCAGGGCCAACTTGAGCGAGGCCAACCTGAGCGAGGCCAACCTGCGCGGGGCCAACCTGAGCGGGGCCGACCTGCGCGGGGCCAACCTGCGCGGGGCCGACCTGCGCGGGGCCGACCTGCGCGGGGCCAACCTGCGCGGGGCCAACCTGCGCGGGGCCGACCTGAGCGAGGCCAACCTGAGCGAGGCCAACCTGCGCGGGGCCAACCTGAGCGGGGCCGACCTGCGCGGGGCCAACCTGCGCGGGGCCAACCTGCGCGGGGCCGACCTGCGCGGGGCCAACCTGAGCAGGGCCAACTTGAGCGAGGCCAACCTGTGCGTGGCCAACCTGGACGGGACGAACCTAGAAGGAGGCCAACTACTGTGGACGATCGGGAATGGGCACGAGATAAAGACTGTTATCTTGTCAGAACATCACGTCTCATGGACCAAGAATGAGATGGCCATAGGCTGTGTGCAGCACTCCATCGAGAAGTGGTGGGGATTCGACGATAGCACTATCTCGAAAATGGACCGTGGCGCGCTGGACTGGTGGCGTAAATGGAAACCAGTTTTGAGACAGTTAATAGAGATGAGCCAGGAGTGACATGAACATTCAAGAAGAGTATAACAAAGGGCAAAGAGATTTCAGCGGAGCCGATTTGAGTGGAGCTGATCTGAGTAGAATTAACTTGTGTGGTGTCGACCTGCGCGTGGCCAACCTGCGCGGGGCCAACCTGCGCGGGGCCAACCTGCGCTACGCCAACCTGAGCGGGGCCGACCTGTGGGGAGCAACATACAATTTACTCTCAATTCTCCAAGCAAATTGGAATGGTAAAATATCTGATGGCTTATGCGCTCAAATGATGGCGTTTAACCGCGAAAGTCATCCTCAACCAGATACATTTGAGACGTGGGCAGCGGGTGGCAGTTGTCCCTACAATGACACAAGAGTTACCAGGTCACTTATTTTCAATGAGCAGAGAGATTGTTATAACCACTCACTCGCTACTCCAACTCTTTGGAAACTTTGGGAGATGATTGCGAATGAGTTTGAGATCAAGATACAAGAGGGAAAAGATGATTAAAAGTTACTGGAAGCAAGATGTAAAAAAGGCGCTAGATCAAGCATTCGGGGAGTGGATGAGTACCAAGTGTCTGGTAGCCTTCTCCCAAAAAGAGCCAGCAGACGTCACAGACGAATTTATGCAATTTATAGAGGTATTCTGGGCAGAACTAGAACGCCTCACCCCATCGCCCGATCCTGAACTAACACTCGACGCATTGCAACAAGAAGCTGCTGGCAACAAGTTAGCTCGGTTCGCCACTTTCCTCGATGCCATTCGTATCAGCAAAGATGCGGTCGCCAGGGGCCCCGGCGCAAAGACAGATATTGCGGGGTATCTGGGCTATTCGGCGCTGACTGTCACGAAACTAGCCAAGATGTTTGGCCTACCGTCCGACTGTATCAACCTGGACGCCAAGCCCGATATGTACTGGACGGCGTTACACCATAGCCCCACACCGGTCGAAACGATCCGCCACGCCGTCGCGCAAGGCTGGACGACGGGGACGCAAGTCAAAAAGTATTTGGGGATTGAGACCAGGAAAACAGAACTGCCATTACTGGTCACAGAAGTGAACCTGCAGATCACGCCAGGAAGGGCGGTCATACTTGACGATAGAATCCAACCAGAGGACAACTGGCCGACAGTAGAGGTGCGGATTATGAAGGCCAAGAAGAAGGAAAAGTAACAGCATTATCTGATTAAGGTGTTGGGACAGGAGCTTGCCTCCTGTCGCGGGCGGCTTACTGGACGAGGTGAGCCGTCCGTGAGAGGAGGGGAGGGAAAACTATGGATAAAATCAAACAAAGGATGACGATAAAGCAGGTCGCAGCGGCAGCGGGATCAAACTATGAATTGGCCCGCAAGTGGAGCGTGTATCTTCTCGATACGCCGCTCGTTGAGCGCCAGAAGAAAAGTACCAGGTTGCGCGTTTTACCCCACGTGGTCAAGCTCGTCAAAAGCAAGGTGGGCAAGCACGGCCCGGCGAGTGTCCCTGAGCCTGAGCGGGTTTACCGGTTGTATGAATCCTGGGACTTGTTCGCAAAAATAACCGACGATGAAAAGAAGGTGCGAAAAATAGCAGCAGAGATGAAGTTGGAACCTGCGCTGGTGTTGGAGCAGTGCGTTCAGATTGGTCTGATAACGATAAAAGGAGAGTGAAATGACAGAGGAAAAGTTTGACCCGATGCGAGATGTACTGAAAACCACCCAACGATTCATAACGAATATCCGTTATGAATTTGACAAACAAGTCAGTTATCGTTTAGATGAAGGATGGTTTGTTGTACCTGATACACTCGGCGCGTCCCCGGTGCTGGGTACGATGGGCCAGACAGTTGACCACGTGATGTGGTGCGTGGTAGAGAGGGAGGAACAATGACCAACCTTGAAACTGTTTTCAGTGTTGATGATAGAGGCAACATAGTTGATTTCTACGAGAGGCTAGAGGATGGTACAATTGAACAAGTGGCACAGCTTGACAGGGAAGCCGGGAAAACTGCAAATGAATTGGTTTGGGATAATTGGTCAGGGCCAGAATTAGAGGCGTGGGCAGTAAAAAACGGGTACGAAGACGAGATTTTAGAAGCGGGTGTGTGGTTACAGGGAGGTTGCATTTGACACCCTAGAAATAGAACGAATGTCACTTGTAAACCAGTTCGCAACCTGGTATTATAGTAGCACGATTGGGAGCGGGTGCAGAACAGGAAACTAGCCTGAACCGGAAATCGCACCAATCCAGGCCGAACCGTTGCAGAGGAAGCTGAAGCCGTGAGGCGGAAGCAGGAAACAACTGTAGGGTGAGAAAATCCTTCAAAGCCTCTGCAACGCTTTAACAAAAAAGGGGGGGTATGTACTGTCCAAAATGTGATACAAGAAAAGAGGATGCACAAGAATTGATTATCCAGGCGTGGCTTGACGACGATGGCGAAATTGATATTCAGGTTGAGTGTCCTGATTGCAGATGGCGATGGGGACAGACTATGGAGTTATCTGATATGATACAGCATCAAGGGTTTGCATTGGACGGTGCAAGACACGCCCTGATGGCGATGAAGCCCGATTTACAAGGAGGAGAAATGACAATAAATCGAGAAGAGCTTTTGAACAGAATCCACAAGTTGGCTACTGATAATTCTCATTTGCTCGTGTCGTATAATCCTGATATTCACAAGATGGCAGTAGCAGTTATCGAGAAAATGGAAGCCAAGTTAAGCGAGATTGCCGATCTGGTGCAGATTGTATTGGATGATTAGCTTCATAATCGCTGCCGGGCCGCGTTGTAGCACTCACGTGCATCCAGGCGAACTTACGGATTCCGGGGCAACGCTGCCCGGCAGCGGCGATGAAGCCGATAGTCTGAAAAGGAGAAAGACAAAATGAATATGGCAGCTTTGACAGCAGCTTTGACAGCAGCTATGAAGGGAGATTTTGCAAATGCAGCCATCGCCTCAACGCCTGGAGGTATTGAGGCACAGGAAGCACGTGGACAGCGTGACTTTGTGGCAAACGAAACATTGCCCATCAAATGTAACGGATGCAAGATCGCAGAACTTGAGGAGATGGGTATTGTATATGGCGAGCCGGTAGACGATCTATTTGTGAACGTCCAGTTACCAGAGGGATGGAAAAAAATCCCTACCGATCATTCTATGTGGTCAAAGCTCGTTGATGAACAAGGGCGTGAACGGGGTAGCATTTTCTACAAGGCTGCTTTCTATGACCTCGACGCTCATATCTCTGCGGTAAAACGCTTTAGCTATTCTGTTGTCCCTGTTCTAGGGTGGGAGCATTCAGACTATAGGACAGGGGAATGGCAAAGCGTGGTTATGGATTGCGGAAATACAATCTGGGTTTCTCCGGAGCGAGTTGAACCAGAACCGAAAGGGAGCCACAGTAGTGCAACTGAGAAAGAAAGAGGTGTATGGATAGATTGGTATCAGAGAAAAAACACACTTGGCAGTCTCGGCAAGCTCTGGCTAGATGAGCATTATCCTGAATGGGGAAGCCCGCTAGCTTATTGGGATTAGTACATTATAAATCGAATAAACTCCTGCCCTGTACGTGACGCCACAAACACAGTAAGGCGCGACTAATGACCAATGCAGAATCATCGAATAGACGGCAGCGCGGGAGTGGTTACAGAAGCGGCGGTGTGGTTGTGTCATCGGGTAAGGGTGTACAGATGTGACCGTGTAAAGACGAACTGCTGTATAGGGCTGTTCCAGACGCGGAAATCGCGGTGAATAGAGAGGACAGCTCCAGGGCGTTTAGTCCGCTGTGAGAACACAGCCTAGCAGTTGGGCGAGCCTGTAAAAACTCATAGGAGCCGAGTGGGGAATCCGGCCCGCTTCTGTAACCGACTTGGACTTGTAACTCAGGGGGAGAGTACGTGAGCGAAAACCATAGTAGTGGATGGCGCGGGCTTATAATCCGGCCAGGTGAAGCTACATAGTTGGTCATCGTTGATGCTAAAACACGATGATACAATTTTCAGGTAGGCCGTCACGAAGTCGCGGGTTCGAGACCCGTCAAGTCCACAGAGCCGATCCTGGGATGGTAGCCCAGGTAAATACAGAATGAAAATACCAGATGCTTGAGTTTAACGTTTCGGTTCTGTTTGGTGTGACACTTTATATCCAAAGTGAAGCCGAGTATTATGCCGAAAGGCGAAGAACAGGGAAATAGTCAAAGACCAATTCCCTGCGATATACACATTTTGGGGAGGATAGAATGAGCACAAGAAAACGATTGCCTAGCTGGCTTACAAGAGCACCTGCACATTTATCAAGGCCGCTACGTTACGTCACATTTGGAGAGATAGTGGCAAGAAAGCGCAAAGAGCTTAAAATGTCTCAACAGGTTATGGCCGAAAAAGTTGGAATCTCACGCAACTATCTCTCTTTCATAGAGCGCGATCTAGCTAGTAATTTGTCAGTTGCAATTTTAATTCGGTTAGCTCGTGGGTTAAACTTGGACAAATGCAAGTTGCTAAACAGCTACGCCGCGAATCTTGTAGAACGTGACGCCATCACTGATGGGCGTGCAGTATGATTCGATGACGTCGGGTTATTGGAATGGGGGATGAAGATGTTTACCGATAGCAAAGAACGAACCTGGTTCATTTTTGAGCGTACTGATGGCAGTATTAGTATTTACTATACCAAGCCGGGAACAAGTGCGCATTTTGTTGTATTTGACACACTGGATAGCAATGACCCAATGGAGAAAAACAGAATAGAAGCGTGGGGTATGTGCGCTCAACTAACCTGCTGCTTTGCTCATCCAAACGGCACTTGTAGCAATCCGATAAATATGACGCTAGAATGTCACGAGTGGACTTGCCCCAGGAGGGAAGATGGCAATTTTGTGCAAAAAAGGCCATAGAGTGATCACCGCTACACGACACATTGTTGAGTTCACGCCAGATACGGAGCCTTTTGAGGCTGGTGTGGTAGAGGACTGCGGCTTTGAATTGATCGACGCAGAGGTGTCAGTGACAATTCTGTGGTGTCCAGTTTGCGAGGAAGTTGTGGGTGCTGGGGTGGATTTTTCCTAATGGACAGAAAACCAACTCGCTCCTGGTGCATTGTGCCACAGAGATGAAGTTCCGGCAGGGGAGATTGAGAAACTGAAAGCTGTAGACGCAAAAGAAGGTAGGAAATGAGATATAAGTTGATTGAACAAATGGTATCAAATTACAATGCTCAGGTAGAAATCGTAACGAGCTATAGAGCTAAAAATAAAGTGACCTTGCGAGAATACCTGGAAGGAATAAAAGCTGAATCCAATGCAATGACTCAAGACGAGGTTGAATATGGAATAGGCATTGCAACTCCAAGTTCGTGAAATCTTTCACGGTATCAACTCGCTCGCCAAAGCGCCCAGGGCAGCCCCGGCAGTGAAAAATCCCAGCAGCCACCAGATTTTACCACGCATCCATTTCAAATCTTCTTGTTGAAAACCTGACACGGTAGTAATCCTGACGAGAGCGAGCGAGTGCTCGTTGACAGTATCTTCCAACGATTCAATACTGACTTTGTTCTCGCCGCAACGTGTTTGTGTACTTTCAGCAAGCCCGGTCAACTTGATCACCTCTTCTCGCAGGCCGGAGAGGGCGCTCGTTACACGCTTGCCGCGCTCCTTGTTATCAGCCTTGATATTCCGCAACTCTTCCAAGATTTGTCCATATAGTCGATCTTCTGCCATCATTCTACCTCTCTATTGTACCGTAGACCTCTGAACAAACCTCTGAACAGTCCCATAGAATCTCATCTATGGGTTACACTTGCGTCTACCTCTCCACAAAATTGTCAATCGCTTCCATCAACGCGGGGAATTGAGCCAAACCGAAATTAGCTTGGTCGCCTGCAGCATCGCGCCGATAGAACAGAATACCGTGTACCTGCGGATACTCATTATAGATAAAATCACGTGCCCGATGTACCCATTCCCAATTCTCCGCAAGCCAGCCAAGTTCCACATCACGTACTCGAAACTGAGGATTGAGTTCTGTTATCCAGACGGGCAAATCTGCGAAACGTGACGGTATCCATTCCAATTGATCGCCAATCGTGCGAAGATGCTGCGACCGGCCAGCGATGGGTTCGCCGAATACCTGCCAAGAAGTGTCGCCGTCTATGTCACTCAGTTGATTTGTCTGCGTCTTGGCGTGAAGACAAATGCCATCCGCTCGAACGATGTGCCGATAGATGTACTCTGCCCAATCTCGCGGGTCGCCCGGCTGCCCGAATTCCTGCGCTACGACGTTGTAAGGATCGAGCGGCGCTGGTGCAAATGGAACACCCGGCAATTCTGACACGATGGCATTGTAAATCTGTACGTAGTATTCAGGTGATAGGACGTAACGCGGTTTCGGATAACTTCCGGGCCACTCCCCTGGGTTGTTGATCTCGTTCCCAATGTGCCACAACAGCGCGGGCGGCGCTGCTTTTATCGTCTGAACCACGGATTTTACCCAGGTGTCTCGTTCATCTGGCGTGGGAAGCGTCCCGGTTCCTGTGGCGTAACCTCGCTGCAAACGGACGATGGTCTGCGGGCCAAAGTGCAAGCGGATCGGGTCTTTGTGGATACTGCGATGAACAAGGTTGAACAGTGTCCCGCCGTCGTGGAGGCCCACGAGCATCTTGACACGTGGCTCCTCTCCCCACCTCAACGCCCGAATCCCGCTATACGTGCTGGGATTCTTGCGGTGATACTGGCCGTCCCACGGATCGATCACCCATAACCTACCACCCTCTACCCTGTCCAAGTAGACGAAATGAACAGAGTTGCCATATCTCAACACCACACTCCATCCGTCCGCCTGCATCCGCCTCAGTTCGTCGGCGCTGTGGGTGCGGTTGACCGACTTACTCTCTGTGAAGCCGTGGAACAGTGGAGGTAGTTTGTCCCAGTCCAGAAAATCATCATACACAAACGGCGTCCCGGCCAGCGCCAGCGCGTCGTTGAGCGTGGGCGGAATCACGTCCGTGCCGTAGCGAAAGCGGCATATCATCGCTAGGTCTGTCAGCAAGCAACCGTGAGAACCTATTGTCTCGCCGCCCGGATCTTCCCCCAGGTCGTGGTCGCGCCATCGTGGGTCTCGTTGGAAGAGAGCAATTTTACTCACAGAACACCTGCTAGTGAGTAAATATCTAGTATTTCGTCGGTCTCTTTACGATCACTTTCCTTTTCGGTCTCTGATAATTCAGCATACGGGGTCTGTATTTGCCGTTGCCAGCGTTTAACCGCCCACATTTCGTGAGCGTGTGCTGCTAGTTTTTCTCTCATAACGCCTCCGACAACAGCGCCAGCAGTTCGGGTGGCGACTTGGCCTCGATGCACGTCACGTTGACGCCGGGGTAGTATTTTCGGTAGAACTCTAGTAAGTCGGTAGGCCAGTCACCAGGATTGACAGCGATCACGTTGCGAACATCCAAGTCACCGAGACCGGCATCGTCGGCGCTTGGGCCAATTGTGTACCGTCTGTTGTCCCAGGTCGCGGCAACGACGGCGTGTGCCCAGGCAGCACCGGCAGGCGGCGGTAGGAGTACGTATGTTCTGGCATATTGCTCACGTGGTGCACCTCGTCCAGATGGCGGTTGTGGTTCTGGCTGGGTAGGCAGTAGCGCGTTCGGTTCATCTTTCGTTTTAACCATATACTCTACTGCCATCGGGTAAACCTTCTCATAGTCGTGAGTTTTCCATTCTCCGGTCGGCCCGAGGGTGAATGGACAGAAGGCCCAGGCATAATAGTCGCGCCTCATCAGTGTGTCGTACCACACGATGCGCTCCAAGATATTCTGCGCCGATAGTCCTCGCTGGTCATAACCGCACCACTCACTCACGACAAGCGGTATTTTCTGTTCGTCAGGAATGAGTGAGTAAAGGTAACGATAACGGAAGTTCAGCGAACCAGCGCCCTCGACTACCGGGCTACCCGGTATCGTGTTGCCGTGCCACTTGTCTATCGGGTCTTTGGCGCTGTGAAGGCCCTCGTGGAGCGTCATAATGTGCCCGCCCGCCCTAGCTCTGGTAAATACGTCGGAAGCGACCATCGCTTGCATCTCATCCCATTCCGGTGTACCAAAATTGAGCGAAAAGATAGCGAGCTTGAGGCCGTGCTTTTCGGCCTTTTCCATACAGATGATCATCAACTCAGACAGCCTGGTATAGCCGTCCGCGTGGGGTGGGTCAGGTTCGTTGCAAATCTCCCAGTAGTCCACCGCAGCGATGAGCAGGGAATCGGACGCGATCTTTTTCAAGATTTTGCCCAGCAACCTGTCCGCCAGCCTGTCCAGGTCAGCGCCCGGTGTTGATACTTCTTGACAGTGCTCCCACTCTTTTGAGGTAAGCCGGCCTATCGTGATCGTGTCGGGGTGACGTTGCTTGATTGCTATCAATGTGCTCAGGTCGTCAACAGCTTTGACGACTGAAAACCGCGCACCGCCATCAGCGAGCATCTGAGCGTAGTCCTGTACCCTGTTCGGCCTGAGCGTGTGAACGCCCAGCTTGCCTCCCTTCTCGATGACGGGATAATCCCACTCAATGGGGTCTGCTGGTGGTGCTCCGTTGAGTGCAACCAGTTCAACGTCGTCGAGGTAAAAGTCATTGTGTTTGAAAGCATATAAAGTGACGCTGCGAACGAACACCGTCACCGTGTCGCCTTGCGCTACCGCCTCGACGGGTGGAACAGATGCATATTCATTAAAGATGTGCGCTCCTATCCCCCAGATTACACTATCGGCCAGCGGGTCAGTCCCACCGGTCGGATCAATCCCCAGGTAGAAAGTGAAGTTGCACAGGTTGGCGTCATCCGTTTCGCCTTTGAGGATTGAGACTGCCTCGTGTTCCGCGCCCTCGCTCCAGCGCCCGTCATCAGGGTGGGGGAATGCCAACAGGCAATCGCGGTTGATCCCCGTTCCACATTTCGGACAAGGTGCAAAGTCAAACTCCTTTTCAATAGGAACGTTGGCAAAGCAGTCCCAGCATTGAAACATATCAGGGTCTTTGTGGTTTGACCACGAGTGCGCGAAAGCCGCCAAACGCAACTCTGTACCCAGTTTCACGTTTACCTGTTGGAGAAACCCGCCGTCGTGAAGACGTCCTGTCGTGAAGAACTTGATTCCTTTCTTGCCAGAATGAACACGGTTTGCATCGTGAGTTATCCAGGCGTCTTTGACTTCTGGCTGCGCGAATTTGCCAGTATGACGAAACCAAACGAGCCAACCGGGAGGCGTGTGTATGTTTTCCACATCCTTTTCATACATCGGCGCTGGCGCTTCTGGAATAACCAGACACCGGTGGCTCTTTTCATTGCCCCAATCGGCCTCAAAGTTTCCATTTTTCAATAGGTTCATAGCACTCCTTACACGCCAATTCCAACACGACCATCAGTCTCAATAGTCAGCATCTGCCAGCCCTGACAACCTTCCTCGCCACAATCGCAAGGAGCACCACACTGACCGTGCTGATGCAACCATTCAACAGTGACATTGCTACGGCTGGCATATCCCTGTTCAAATTCATCCAATGACATAGGCTTTACATCGCCCGATATGTCTAACTTTGCCGTAGGGTTATTTACCACGATTCCTGTGCTCATTTGTACCGCCCTCCCTTTTCCTGTTGGGCCTTCTCTTTCGCCGCCTTCTCAGCCTCACGGGTATAGTGCGCCCCCGCGTGACTTTTTAGCACGCGAAGGAAATACTCCCACACGATAGCCGCCCGCCCTCGTTCATCCAGGTCGGCATACTTGATCGGCTCTTCCTCAGTGCCGTGATCGCTGTGCCCCTCGCCCCACATCGCCAATGTGCTGTCATTGAGAAGATTCTGCATCCCTTCATCAGAGCACTCAAAGCTGAAAACGATTGGCTCTCGTCCTGGAAAGTTCAGGGCGAGCGTGAGTGTGGCGGTCTTTTCTGTGTTCATTCGATCTCATCCTCTTCATCCTCGTCGTCAAACTCATCAATTATTCCGAGTTGCGCCCGCAGATGCAATGATTCCTCGTATTTGTCGGGCGGCCAGCCGGCAAATTTTTCAACAACTTCTTTGAGCCAGCGGATCAACGGCCTGCCCTTGAGAACGATTGCATACCTGTTAGTCGCTTTCTGATTCCACGACGCCGAACCGTTGGGGTAAATGGTGAAGCTGATCGCTTCAGCCTCCGCGTCTATGAAATTCACAGCATCAAGGATTTTATGCCCTCGGTGTGAGTTTTCCATCGTCAAACGTTGTCCGCGAACGATCAAGCCAATCATATACCGCTGCCAGATTGACAGGTCAAGCTCTAGTCTCTTTTTGCTGCTCATCTTGCCTCCAATATCTCTATGCGCTCAGTTAGCGCCTCTTGTTGCTCTACTCTTTCATTTAGTTGTCTAATTGCCCCGGTCAATAACATTGATAACCGTGTAAAGTTAACCATTGCGTGCCCAGGCTTATTATCATCAAAATGCGCTATGCCAAGTTTCTCTATTTCATCTCGTTTATCCTCCATAAAACTGCCAAAGTTGCGTAAGATGCTATCATCGGTTGCCAATGCTTCCAGGTCAGCCAACAAACTTACGTCATCGTGTTCGTCAAACGTTGTCCATTCTACTTCGGCGTGTGCTGAACCTTCAGCATCAAAGATAAATTGAGTCGCAGCGTGGGTTCGTATGACAACCAGATTGCCATTGGTATCTATGGTTCCCTCGTCGTCCGTGCCGTCCTTTTTTGCTACCATGATCATTATTGCCCCGTATGAATTATTTCCCTTACTGGTATCTATACCAGTTGTATAGATACTCTCAAACTCAAGGCCTATGCCATACTCCGTATATCCTCGTACCTTTAGGCCGCCGCCGGTTGCGCTATATTTCTTGAACGTTGCAAACGTGTCTGTTTCGGTATCATCTGTTATGCCGTGAGCCACGTCGCTTGATTTGAACGCTAGTATCTCATTATCATAGGCTCCCTGGTTAATAGTGGCGCCCATACTTTGAAAAGCGTTTGAGGTTTCATTGATATACAATCCATCAGCCAGCCAGTGCCCAATATCCGCTCCTCCAATTTCAATGTCAATCTGATCGTCGGTCGGGGCGGATATTGTCGTATCGCCATCGGCGTCTAATATCAGCACATCAGCTATGCCATTAAGGTCTAGGACGCCATCAACCAATCTTATCTCATCAGTTGCGGGTGTACCATCAAAAACAAACCTTGCTTTCGCCGCGTCCAATCCTACCCAAGCATCATCTTTTAGATCTACATTACCCCCACAGTAAAAAGTATCCGCAGCGAAAGCATAAACAAATCCACCCGCCAGAAACATTGAAATTATATCATCAGCAAATTCTGTCAGATAACTGTCCCCATCAGCATCAAGGATATATTTATTTCCCTGGGCATCAACATCGCCAGCAACAGTCAAGGTGCTTGTCGGCGCTGCCGTCCCAATTCCAACCCGCTCATTCGTGGTATCAATGTTGAAAACTGGCACACCGCCATCGGCGTCAAACACCTGGAACGCCGTCACACTATCAGCGGTCGTTTGAAACAAAATTGCATTGCCAGCATCAACCCGAAAGCCACCCCCACACCGGAAAAAGAACTGGTCGGCCCTGTCCGATGTAGCATCAGCGTTCGTATGGTCTGCAAAAACCATCGCGCCATCGTGAGCAGCGTGAGCGCGGCGGCCAGCAGCGAATCCGTAATCTCCAACTACATCGTTCCAAGCGCCACCGGGGATTGCACCGTATTTGCCAGAGACGGCATTGTAATAACCACCACCTATACTCCCGCCGATTGCCTGTATATCGTTGCCATACCCGCCTGCGATGCTGGCGTATGTAGCCTCAATGTTATTGTAGCGGCCACTCCCAATCGCGGAATAATCACCGGCTGCGGTGATCGAACACGAGTAGCCACCAGAGATAGAGGCATAGTCCCCGGCCACGTCGCAATTGTGGCCCCACGAAAACGAATGTTTACCCGCCGAGATCGAGGTCGCCATGTCACCGCCGACGAACTGGCCTTCGATGGAAAGGGCACAGGTGGGAGTTGACCAGTTGATGCCCACGTAGCCACTACTACCTTGCACGTATATAGCATCAGCTACACCAACGGCCTCTACGATGAAATCAACGTCTTGTCCTGCCTCATTGATAGTTACCTCGCCCTGATCGGCTGCGCCATTGAATCCAGCCAACCGTAGTAGGAACCGGTCAGTGCCGTTCATCGTAACCATAAAGGCCATCCCGCCGCCGGTGGCTCCGTTCGTCACGTCAAGGCTTTCGGCCAGCCAGTAGGCATAACGGTCTTTGGCTCCGGTGGACGTTTCACCGTAAAAGTCGAACGCGCCCAGGTCATCATTAGCAGCTGGGCTAACGCTGTTCTTGTAGAAGTCAATCGTTGGCGCTTCCCCATCGGCGTTAGTATTTTCAATTGTCAGCACTGGCTTGGCAGAAACCGCCGAAGTCCAAGTGTGGTCGCCTGTCCAGGTCGGGGTTTGATCCCAGGCAAAAGTAGTGCCATCGGAGACCAGGGCGTAACCAGCCGCTCCAGGTTCTGCCAGTGTTGTCCAATCAGCAGCGCCACCTATTATCAGACTACCTTCAGCCCATCCTGCCAGGTCAACCAATGGAACAGCGCCGCTCGACAGTATACCAGCTGCATCCGACTGAATAACACCTGCGCCGTAGGCACTTATTTGCAATATTCCGTCGTTGCCAATCGCCAATCTCACAACCGGCACACTCGCTGCGCCGGGATTGTCTGGTGTTGTAGCAAAATCGAGCGCCATTCCACCGTCAGTGTCCGCATTATACCCCTCGGTTGCCCGCCCCACCACCGCCGCCAGGAACTTGGGGTTTTCCGTCGTAAATTGCGCATCGGTAGACATAAATTTGAGCGCCGGTGTGTACTTCGGCGTCAGCCACATCGCATTTGCAGATAGCTCAACGCCTGCCATTGTCCTCGTTAAAGCCGCAGCACCACCAGCGGAGTCTTGTAGCCAGACACGAGGTGTGGCATCATAAAAATGACCGAGTACCTCAGGCGCTGCCGTCCCAACTCCAAACCGCTCATTCGTGGTATCCACGTTGACGACCGGCGTCCCCCCGTCGGCGTCGAGTACCTGGAAGAAAGTCACTGAATCGGTCGTCGGTTGGAACATCACACGACCAGTTTCGGCGGGGACTACGAGAAGGTCACTGTCGGCCTGCACGGTAAATGAGACGAAACTGTCCACGTCGTAACTGAGACGTAACTGCTCGGTCGTTGCTAGGCTCTCAAGTTTGGCGCTTGGGGCTAATGTCCCAACTCCCACAAAACCATCAGGCATCAGACAAATGTGCCCACCAGCCGCAACCCCGTCAACCGTCGTGATGTCGAGTTGCCCGTCACCGTCCACTGCGAACGTGGCATAGTCCGTGGCGTCGGTATGGGTGATGCGGAATTGAGGCATCGCGACGGAGCGAAGTTCAAGTAGATTATCGGGCGCTGCCGTCCCAATCCCAACCCACCCATTCGTCGTGTCCACGTTTAGAATCGGCGTCCCGCCTTTGTTCGCCAACACCTGGAAAAACGTCACTGAATCGGTCGTTGGTTGGAACATAACACGGCCAGACTCGGCAGGAACTACTAGCAGGTCGCTGTCGGATTGCACGGTGAAGGAGACATAGCTATCGGCGTCATAACCGAGGCGTAGTTGCTCAGTCGTTGAGAGAAAATGACCCGTGGCATCAGGGGCGGCAACGCCCGCCCCTAGACGATCCTGGGTGTAATCATAAACGAAAAGAGGATCGGTTCCAAGTATCCCACCGACATTGACCTGGATTTCTTGATCATTGCCCGCTGCTGTAGCGGGTGAATATACTGTCGTGGTATTTTGTATATTAGTACGCAGTCGGTTTGCCCACCAACCTAATGTCTTACCCTCAAGTAGTTTTTGTCTCGCTTTCATAATTTGCCTATAATCTGTGATAGCATCAAACTAACACTTGTTTTTGTGTCTGCCAGTTTTAGTGACAGTTTATCAGGCGCACTGAATTTTACTTCGTCAATATATGAAACTTGTGGATCGTCCCAAAAATTGTATGACCCTGGTGGCAACTGTCCTGCTGGCGCATTCGTGTTTCTTAGATAGAACCCTGGTTTGAGCAAGGTCGGAATCACTAGACTACTACCCAGGTCGTAAAGCATCCCATCTGTGAGAATATGCGTTTCTTTGCTTGGTGCTTGTTTGTAGATCATCCCCCGGTTTTCGTACACACCGCCCTGCCAGATGTTTCCAGATATATCTCCCTGGTCAATCAGCATTTCAACTAGATCGCCAAGCCCCTGTATATTAGGATCACAATCCACAAATGAATCATCACTGTTTGTCTCAATGCGTCCAACAGTTACGAACTCAGAATCCCCCGTCAAACTGGTTATCAATTCAGAGGTCGTCCCGGCTCCTGATGTTTCTCTGTGTCTCCAATTGAGCGTGTGCCAGTATCCCTTGACAGTTACTTCCAGCACATCTCGAGTCTTTTTTCTTTTCCCGATCACAATGTCACTGCCAACCATTCTTGAGCTAGGCCACGCATATTCATTCAGGTATCGGTCTCGCAAGGCTGTCGCCGCAGCTGGCTTTGTGCCCGGCAAGCTGATCACATATTCTTGCCTGCCATATTGCTCAACACAGTCATTATTAGTTGTCCATCCAGTATCCTGGCGCACTCCAGAAAGCAACACGTTGCTCACTATATAGCTAACCGGTGTTTTACCGGCTACAGTTCCATTCCAGCCTGCAACGGTCAGGCTAACATCTGTATAAACATAAATGCTATCGTTTGCGTTTGTTATAGTAAATGCAAGCCCTAGAAAACCATTGGCCGTGGTATCATCGTCGTTTATGACACTGATGCGATAAACTGCTGGTGGGGCAGCCGGATTGGTATCCCAATCTGAAAAGTCTTGCCCGTCGTCTTGAAAACTATGAGCAAACGGGAATGCCCTATAGAACAAGTTGCCTTGCTGGGTATCTTCGACGGTAGGATAGGAGTAGACTGCCTTTACTTTATTTGCCCACCACTCTACATCAAATGTACGACGGAAGTTGATGCCGTCGAGCACTAGGTCAAGTTGCCAAATGATGCCCTCCCAACTAAGCTTGCCGTATGACTCCTCCACTAGCCTATAGCCCAACCAACGGTCAAAATATTCAGTTAGGGTGCTTCTCGCCAGGTTTTCAACTGTGAAAGATCCCTCATCAAATCCGCCGATTGCAAGTGAAGTTCTACTCCAGTTTTTTGCTATCTCTGCGAGATTATCTGATTCGATGAATGCGTTGCCCGTTAGTGGGCCATAGAGATTCAAGGAAAACATTTATGTACCTCGAATAATGCGCCATCGCCTGGCATAAGCCCATCCTATGTCGGCTCGGTCGGTTATAACACTCTGGTCGCTACGGGCAAAAACCCCAACTATATAACCCTCGCAACTGGGGAGAAAGTTGAACTTATTCGCGTTAAACTTAATCTTTTTTCTAATGTCAAAAACGCGGGTAACTATACAATCCGCCGTTCTGTATGGAGATTCTACGTAATAAATAAAGTCTGTGTCAGCGCCAGCCTTATTAGCTGCGGCTCCGCTTGTAAAGAAATACCCCTCATCAAGTGGAATGGGGCATAGACAATCAACGTACAAATTATCCGTCCCACTGGTTCGCCTTGCCCACACCTGAATGATAAACTCTTCAGATTCGGAATTGATAGCTTCATACGAGTAGTCGGGCCAATATCCACGAGAATCACGAAATGGTACTTGACGTTGCCCCATATCGAAAAAGTCCCAGTTTGTGTTATCAACAGTGACAATGCCGTTTTCTGCTAACTCATCATCGGACATATAGTTATAGCCAAATCTCAATTGGGTTTGCCATTCTCCGGCTGTAACCTTTGCCCGTAGAAGCCATTTGAAAAAGCCAAACTGCGCTCTATATCTATTTGCTCCAACAATTTCTGACATTTTGATAGTCAAGACCTTGTTCCACGTATCATCCCAGTTAAGATCTACATCTGCCACTGTGACTCGAACATTGCCACTCGCCGTTGCATCAGCGTCGAAAGTTATACCACTTTCTGCTGCATTTCTTGTACCATCCTCGAGCTCCCAGGTATCTACAAACTGAGATGGATTAGGGCAATGTTTCTCTGTTCTCAATCCTACCCACAATCTGTCCACTTCCATCCCCGCCGTGTTGGGGGCGAAGTTTACAGCAACCATACGAACTGGAGCATCACAAGATATGTCTGTACCGCCTACACGATAATCTCTCATAGTAGAGGCTCCAGGCCCAAAGCCAGTACCCTTACTGGCAAGGCTCAACTCTTCCCAGTAAGGCTCTCTGGTTATTTCCAGCTTAACTCGCGCCATATTGTCTTCGATGTAACCACAAGAATCAGTTATAGGTTCCAGTATTTTATAGTTGATATTGCGGATATAAGAGTTGATCTGTTGACCGCCATCAGGATTCATTGCCAGATAAACAACACTGCAAGATGATGAATCCGTTGCTCCCATCCGCGCTACACTTGCCATAAGACTTAAATCAGCAAATTCACTTTCCAGATTTGCTTTGCTTGATGCAGTCACAAGACACGTTACTTTTTCGGTAACTGGCAGCACACTGCCATCTTCTTCTATTTCTGCAACAGCAGGAACCCATTTCTCAATGTGCCAGCCATAATTAGCAGTAGGATCACCCGCAAGCAGTGGTAGCGTGTCTCGGATATTAGAGACGTCATCAGCGTTGATAAAAGCTGTATTCAGCCAAGTAATTGTCGCAACAGCAGCCATTATCCCAACACCGCCTTAGCCAAGGCTCTATAATCAAACTCGCCGCCAGTCATATAATCGTCTGACTGTATAATGATAGGTGCGACTACGATCGTTTTCTCCATTCCTACGCCTCCCCTTAGTTCCTGCGCTCGATCTGCCGGGATAACCATTTCGCCTTGATGAAGCAATGCCAGTCCGGTGCTTGGCACGAAACTCGTGCCGTGTTGGTACTCTCAGGGCGGCAATGAGCCATCAGGACATCGCGTAGCACCCCCGCCGCCGCTACCTCCCCCCCCCGTATCGCTTGGTATATTATCGAGCGCGTCAATCAGCCCCCAGACTGCCAATTCAGCACGGCGATAGTTTTCCTCAATTTGCAACCCGCGCTTGTTTAGCTGGATAAAATTGGGGTCGGCCAGTTCGATAGCGGTTGACGCGCCAGCGACAGAAGTTGACGTGCCATCTATGGCAACCGTGGCTTGCCCGGCGCTTCGTGGTACTTTTCCAAATTCATCTGTCAGTTTATCCATATCCACAGCGCCGTCTTGGGCATCCTCGATCAAGGCTGCCAATGCTTCATCGGCATTCTCTGTGGGTATAATGCCTTCCTCGATCATCAAAGCCAGTCCACCGATATTCTCAGACAAGGCTATGCTTTCCTCATCCATTGTGCCAAAGGCGATTCCAATATCTTTGACGGCCGCACTGTACGCATCAGCCCCCATTTTCTTGGGATCGAGCATCCCTATCATTTGCTGTGCTATCTGAGAAGAAGTAGCATCCTTGAGGCTTCCAGCTAATGCAAGCGTTTGTTGCGCTTGTCCTGCCGCGGCAGTGGCGGCATCTCGGTGAGCATCGGCCAATTTACGAGTGGCGTCGGCGGTAGCCATCTCTGTTTGAATAGCTTGGCGCTCGGCTTCAGTCAGCGCATTTGTTCCTTGTGCCACCCCTTCTAATCGCTGGCGGTACTCGCCTGCCGAGATTGTGCCTGCTGCGTATGCCTCGGTTAGCAGTTGAGCGTCTTGTTGTGCCTGCTGTTCGGCGGTCGTGACGACTCCTAGCGATTGGGAGAGCAATTCAATGTTCCACGCTATACTCTCCGCAGACAAGTTTCCCGCCTCGAGCGCATCAGTGTATATAATCATCGCGTCATCGGCTTCGAGGATCGCGTTTACGACTTCATCCTTCGTTATCTCTGCCAGATTTGCCGCAACCTGAGTTTGGCGTTCCATCTTTTCATTGAGTGCTTCCTGGCTCTGCGCAGCATTCCAAGCTGATTCGGTTAGTGCAAAGTTTTCTTTTGATACACGCTCGATAGGAGCTATCAGCCCTATGATTGTCTTGTTGAGGATGTGATCTGTATTGATTAGATTACCTGTCGCATCTATCGTTTTGCCTGTCGCTGCCGCCACTTGTTCCATACGAGATCTATATTCCACGTATGTTTCAGATGTTTTCTCTGCCTCTTCAGTATTCCGGCTTTGCGCCTCTGCTAATTTGTCACTCCAATTCAGAAGCAAATTAAGCGTTCCGGCAAACTGTGACACGGCAGGTGCGGCTTTTTCTGCCATCGTTGTTTTAAGGTTGACCATCGTGGCGTCAAGTTGTTCAAAGGCCAGTAGTTCGTCGCCCGCTGCGTCTCCCAGGCGATTCATTGCCAAAGTACCTTCTTCGATTACAGCCGTGTTGAACGCTTGTTCACGTGTCATTCCTTTGACTGAAGCCATCAAATCAGTAATCCGTGTCTTGACACGTCCAGAACTTATGCCATACGTATCAAGCCTGGGAAGAGATTGGTTCGCAAGCATCGCGTTCCAATTCTCCATCGCTGGCCCGGCTTCCGTTCCCATTGCCGCGCCTAGCTGGACAGCCATTTTAGTCATCACACCCAACTCTTCAGCATTGGAGGTGATTCCCATCTGCAACGATTGGGAAGCGGCGGCCATCATTTCCTGGTCAGAGAGTGCACCACGCGTCGCTGAACGCATCGCTTCCAGGTTGGCCGTTGCGTTATCCGCACCGCCAGAGATCGCATTAAAAGCAGATTCAGTACGCAATGATTGAGCGCCAAGTTTTCCAAGTTCCCAAACAGCTTCAGCGGCTTCTTTGGCGAGGTCTATTGTGATCGCAGCACCAGCGCCCTTGACGATGTTCTCCAGACTGAACAGGTCATCGCCCACTTCCTCGGTTGCTTCCCCAAGTCCATCGAGCCCTTCTGCAAGCTCCTCACTGGAGATTTCCCCCTTGTCCCACGCGGCGACGAGAGAATCCATCTTCATCTTAGCTTGAACTTGTGCTTGAGATGTTACACCCAATTGGGCGGCAAGGGAACCTAGTTCATCGGAGGATGATTCAGCAGCACGATCGGTGTTGAGTAGGGAATCAAACGCGGTTTTTGAGGACGTGCTGAAACTGCGAAAGGACTTTGATACATCCTGCGTTGCTTCCCCAAGTCCATCGAGCCCTTCTGCAAGCTCCTCACTGGAGATTTCCCCCTTGTCCCACGCGGCGACGAGAGAATCCATCTTCATCTTAGCTTGAACTTGTGCTTGAGATGTTACACCCAATTGGGCGGCAAGGGAACCTAGTTCATCGGAGGATGATTCAGCAGCACGATCGGTGTTGAGTAGGGAATCAAACGCGGTTTTTGAGGATGTGCTGAAACTGCGAAAGGACTTTGATACATCCTGCGCGGTTTTTTCAGTTTCACCGAGATTGTCGGTAAACTTTTTTATGGTTTTCGTCGCATCGTCCTCAGACGTAAGCAGGACTGCGATGGTATATTCAGCGCCCATATTCGTTCCTCAGATTGATAACCTCACCTACGATTCGCCACAACCCAGGGTTAGAATCTATCCAGGTGTTCCAGTCACGGCTTGTTTTCCACGCTCGTACAGCATTGTATACGTTTAGTGCTGTTAGCGCTCGGCGCAACTCCCCGGCGCGTTGATCTCGTACCCCTCCCGGTTCTGGCAATGCATCAAATGCTTTGCATTGCCAGGCAAGTTCTAATTCTGGCGGCGGAGGGTACTTCTTTGGGTTTTCGGCGTGATCCGCCGCCGCCAGGATCATTCCCCCGGTACGTCCTGAGAATCAGCGATCCAGTTGTCGATCTCACGAGATAGCCAATGCACGGCAGCGGGGAGCATATCGTCAACGGTCTCTTCTGTGACATCCTTGAGCCAACCACACGAAGCTGCTGCACGCACAATAGCCCCCCGGTTTTCCGGGATAGATAGTTGTGCGCTGCGCTTCTGTTCTGCTTGCAAGTTGGCTATAAACTCACGCAACACCAGGCCGAATCGCTCGCCATCGAGCTTGGGTAGCGATTTCACAAAATCCGTTATTTCCTCGCCGTATTTGTGAGCGTCTATGCCACCACCTTTGATCCGGCGTAGGATGGCGAAAAACTCCTCTACTCCCCGTTGGCGCAAGTTTGGCAAGTCGAAGGACAGTTCTAGCTTTTTGTGTGATATATTCATTAGCTTGCGATAGTCTCCGTCGTCACGTAAGCCACTTTGAACTGGAATGAGCACTTGATCGGACTACCATCACCAGCGTCGAGCGGCGGGTATTGGAAATTGGTGATCTTTGTCAGCGGAGTATAGTACCGCTGGTCTCCAATATCCCCACCTCCAGGACTCCACCGAATATAGATCGCGTCTCCACAGGCAGCCTCGTGCTCTGCTCGTGCCAATTCCCAACCCTCGACGTCGTTTTCTGAGTAGATGACCGTTACAGTCGGCGTCATCGGTTCTCTTTTGCCGAAGGTGATTACGGCAGTGTCACCGTCTTGGGTATACCCTTCTCCACTCATTCTCGATTGGTCTAGGCCAGAGATTGATTGTGCCGTCCCACTGATGTCTGACCAGGACGCATTGTCACTGCTGAACTCTATTTTCCCGCAAGCCATTGAAAAACGTTCTGTAGTCTGTGCCATTTCGTCTACCTCCTGATAGTTAACCTATTTTCAGCCTTTACGTCTTCGTGCAGGCTGTGAAGCCGTAATCCATTCTTGTGCATTTCGTTTCCACTTCTGAATCGTGCTCGTTTTGTATTTGAATAATTCTGCTACTTGTTCATCGTCGGCATCTAAAAATTGAGCTACCGTGACAATTCCAATCATTGCAAGCCTTTTTCCTCTCCTCACCCAGCCGGGCAACTCCGAAAGAGGCGGCGTGTAAACTGGTGCGAGAGCATTCTTTTTCAACAGCACACCGATTACGCCGGGTTTGAAATCACCCTCGGTGACAAGAGCGCCAATAGGTTGTCCTGTGCTCAATTGTTTCAAAACTGTATATCGTCCCATAGCTCTCCTAGAACACATTCAGCACAATCGTGAACCGCCCACGCAGGTCTGTTACGCCCTGATATTCAAATGAGCCTATCGCCCACGACCATTTGAACGTGCGAATACCTGTCAAATCAAACGGCGGGCAATCCTGAACTTTCATTATCGCTCGGATCGCGTCCACCCCGCCAACGAGCGCCTTCATATCCTCTCCCAGGTGACGACGCGGGCGGTACACGTCGGCAAAGATGATTATTTCCTCTACGATCTCAGCGTTGTTGAGTGTCACTTTCTGCGTTCTGCTGTCCGTGCTCACAGGTGAACCAGATTGCGGCCAGACCTGGAGCAGTAGATCTTCGTGTTGTCCCTCGGTCAGTTCGTCGTAGGATTCACTCCGGGCAATCCCCGAAGCGACGCTCAGTTTGCCTTCTATCGCATCGCACATCTGTGCTAGTGTTAGGGTGCTGCCTCCCATATCATTTCCCCCTCGTGATGCTGCCCACTGCCCGGTCAAAGATGGCAAAGATGCGCTCTTTGTTTTTTTCTATTGCTCGGCTCAGATAGAATTTGCCCTTCATAAACTTTGTTCCGAACTCTTGATAAGGCGCATAATGTACATTGCTTCCTACAATTCCCTCGACTGGATTTCCTTGCCTTACCTCTGGTGTGATGCTTGCCCGCAATCGCCCAGTGTCTACCGGGGCATTGATCTTGGCATCCCTCACAACTATCAAAGTAGCATCACGCATTGCCTGGAGCATCGGCGATCCGCGCAAGCCTTGAACTGTGCGAATCATAGCACTTTGGATTTTTTTCAACCCGCGCACTTCAACACTGACGTCCACTTACCGCCTCCCCGTCATCGGCTTGACATAGCGCCCATCAACGAGCAGCCGCTTGATGTCTGGGTCGAGACTTTGCGTATACATCAACGTCCCCAACTCCCCACTTGCCAGCGTGTCACTCATTGCAGCCTGAAGACGCTTGAACCAGCGCGCCGATTGCATAATACATGCCGTCACGATGTCTGCTGGCGTATCTGTCGCCCAGCCCCACTTGGCCGTAACTTTGACAGTAGGAACGCCCCGCGAGACAGTCGTGTGGGGTTTGAATCCAGCCTTGAAAGAATAGTCCCCACTGGTGAATAGACTATAAGCTGCGTTTGCCCCAATGACGAGCATCGTGTAAGGCATAGATACGTAGTCAGGCAACTTCGGATCACCCGTCGCCGGAAAGCAGTCCGCATCTGTCGTAATGCCCAGGGTTCCCACCGTCCAGGCCGTGTATTCGTCTTCATCGTCGCTTGGTGAGTTTTTTACAGCGACTGTTGAGATTGACGTGCACTCGTCTATCAATTGATAGGGCTTTCCTGAGCCAGAATAATAACGAGCGGTGGCGCTATCATCTGCCGTAAACCCATCGGGACGATTACAAAACCGGTCGATGTTTCTGGTGGCGCTATCGAGCAAACGAGTGATCGTCGCTGTCCATTTCCCAGCGGTGTCTTTAAGGTCAATCTCGGCTTTGAATATTGCTATTGTCGCGTAAGCCATTATTCCTCCACAAACTGTTCGTACTCTGTTCCACGCAAGTGCCCAACGATGGCCTTCCAATTTGAAATCGTATCCCGCCAGGGCGCATGGTGAACCTTCTGCATTGCATACGAGAGTGGTAAATATGGAACGCCAAGAAAACCACATATTGACCGTCCAAAAGTTTCTGGTATCCAACTAGCGTTTTCGCCGCCTGTAATCTGCTCATAAGTCAAGTTCAAAACTGGGAGATTGCTTCTCGTTAGTTTTCTTTCGGCTAAAAAGTAGCGTCCGGCCTCATCATTACAGCGGGCCAGCACACTGCCGGGACCGAGTTTACACGGTGGCAAATCAACAGGTGTGAAGGTGTGCGTTGGATGTCCCTTTATAGTTCCCAACCGCCGTCCGGCGTTTATCTCGTGACTGATTGCCTGGTTGAGAATGTTTTCACGCTTCAGGAAAATCACCTTGACGGGTGGCGCTTGAGACGTGAGATATTTCCATACCGGTGAACGGAAAGCGTGATTATTGATTAGCTTACACATTGCGATCTTGTAATGCTGCGAGTGCAAGATCAATTCAAGACGCGCTACTTCGTCAGGCGCAGCTTTGGCCCATTGGCTACGTTTCGCTAACGGCTCCCCTCGTTCACAGAAGATGTCCGGGTGATTGCTCAGGCAACCAGCCAACCAGCTTCCGCCCGTTCGTTGCAGTGTAATGAGTACCGCCGGATTAGCCGCTGTCATTTTTCCTCCGATAGAAACGACGCTCGCCGTCGAATAATTCAAGACTACACTCAAGTTCAAAAGACTTTAGCAATTCATCCCTGCCTTCGTCATTGCGAACGTCTATTATCAAAAGTCCTCCAGGGCGAACTAGACGACTGGTTTCTTTTGCATAAGCTTCCAGTGGGAAATGCCAACCCCATGCAAACAAAGAAAGTGCCAAGTCTACTTTTACATCTGTAGGGATCTCACAGTCATCTGTTGCCTCAAGCAGGTGAATCTGCTTTGCGGGCACACCGTTGTTGCCCATCAGTTTCCACGCTGTCCGAAGCGACGTATAGAAAGCGTCTTGGGTTTCTGTTCCATATTCTGCGTTGATTGATGTTTTATCCAGTAAATAAAAGTCAGCATCAGGATACAGTGAATACAAACGTGCATCTATGGCGGCAATGCCACACCCGATGTCGAGGATAGCGTCAGCCTCGTCGGACAACCAGGGCCTTATTAGCGCCATATCGTACTCGATAATCTCTGAGTACATCAAATCAAGTCGCCGGATCGCTGTACGCTGGAGGACGGCATAGGCCAACATCTCGTGATTCAGTTTCAAGTAGTAAGATTTCATTGCCCAATTCCCAGGCTGTCGGCAAGTACCATCAAGGCGGTTTGCAGATCTTCTTCTGAACCATTGAAAAACGACGGCTTCATCTTGCCGTTTTTCAATGTGTAGAATCCATCAGGCAGCCACTTGCCTTTCTTCTTGAACAGGTTACGGTATGCCGTTCTGTATTTTTCATCTTCTGGAGAAACCGTTATAAGCAGTCCATTCATCTTGTACAGAATACTCTCAAAGATGAATAGATTCTCTACCTGTTGGCGTTTCAGTTTACGCTTTTGGCCCACTAGCCCATCCTCCAAATTGATAATCAAACACCCAGTGTTTTTGCTGATAAACGTGTCCGGCCATCCGCTTGTCATATTTCTTGGCTGTGAAGTGAGTTCCGACACGTCCAGTATTTGTCACACGGGATAGGGCGGGAAATAGATTGTACACTCGCTCCCCCCGCTTTCTAATGTAGTTTGCCACGCTGTTGTCCCACATCCCCGGACGCCCCCACAATATCTCGGCGTTGCACCAAGCCGGATTGCCATAAGACCACCACTGGCGCTCACCCATCAAAAAGCCCCACCCAACAAAGGCCCGCGAGAAAAGTAGGTCTTGAGGATTCTCTCGTCCCATATCGTGCATTTTACACAAGCATAATGCCCCGATGTCATCGAGGCCTGGCGTGGCTAATAGTTGCGCTTCGTTTTCAATGTACCAGTTTGCGACGTCAAGCGCATCAGGAGATAGTACCAGGTCATCTTCCAGGTACAGGTTGTAGCCAGCCCCTTCGTGGTCAAATACGTGATTCATTAGCCAGTAGGTATTTTGGTTTATACCTTCATTCTCTCTCGCCCGATGAATCGCCGTGTCAACAAAGTCAACTTCTTCTGCTACCGCCCAGACATCATCAAAATTCCCACCACCCGCGTCGATACGGATGTGGAGTTTCCAATCATCAAAGGATGCTTGTTGGTTATATAGTGAATCAGTGAGCAAGCGCAAGTTGTCGGGTCTGTTGTAAGCCGCTATCGTGATCGTTTTATTCATCGCCTTCCTTGACAGATGTAAAGTGCATTTTTTTAGATCGTATATTGGCAGAACTAACGAGCATCCAGTCTGCCTCTTTTCTTGCCCACCAGACAACTCCCCCCTTCGGCACTTGTGGATCGGCTAACGTTTCGTCTACTGCCCGGATCACACCCTCGCGCCCTTTTCCGTAATCGTGCCCGCACAGAATGCCGCCGGTTTTCAGTAGGGGGGCATAATGCAGAATATCAAACTTGACGGCTTCGTAACTGTGATCGGCGTCTATACATACCAGGTCAAAACAACCCGCCGGAAGTAGTCCAACCGCATCACTGGTGAGCATTCTCAAGACTGTTACCCTATGCCGCTTGTCTGTGATATTCGCAAGGAAGATCGCCACGTCTTTATCGCCCACTTCACGACCACCAGGTTTGACTGGTGGCAAGTTCCAATTGTCCACACACCAGATGTGCGCGTCACTACTGTCGAGCAGTGCTCGCGTCGAGCGCCCGTGATAGCAACCGAGTTCAATGATTTTCTGACAACCGGTTGCCAGTTCAGCGAGTCGTCTCAAGTCGTGTTCAAACATAGACGACTGAACCGGAATTTGCAAAGCTCTCGTTAAATCAACGCTCATTGTTTATTTCTCCCATCTAAACAGTGTTTTGTGTCCATTATATCCCAAATATATCCCAAATTTGGGATATAAATATTTGCAAAAAATTCTGTAACATTTTTTCGTACCCCTATATATAGACAGAACTCCTTGGATTTGCTACTTTTCCCTACATATAGGGGTAGTTTTTATACCCCCTAAAAACGCCATACTATATACACATATTGCTCTCATAACACGTCTAGGGGCTTCCTATATCCCTAGTTTTATCCCAAATTTCAGGGGAAACAGCCCAGATATGATGACCGCACAACTCAAAATCAGCCCCGAACATCTCCCCGACGGCGCGTGCTACACCGGGCCATCGCTCAATATAATCGTGGCCGCAGAGGATGGCATTTTCTTCGAGCAACGGGATACTGTTTTCGATGTCAAATTTGACGGCCTCATAATCGTGATCGGCATCTATAAATATCAGGTCAAAGATACCAAGCGGCAATATCTCAAGAGCCTCTCGTGTGAACATTGGCATCACTGTCACTCGCCCCTGAACGTCTGCAATGTTCTCTAGGAATACTTGATAGTCGGCGTCCGTAATCGTGACACGGCCTTGCACTCCACCCTCGTCAACTCCACTCCAGCTATCTACACACCAGAGACGGGCATTGGAGTTGTCAAGCATTGCTCGTGTCGAACGCCCGTGGTAACAGCCCAACTCCAGAATATTTCCACATCCTCGTGCTTGCTCTGCTAACCATTGCAGATCGGCCACAGATGTGCCACCAGCGCGGATAGATAATGCTTTGCTTAAATTCATTGTAGCCCCTCATTTACATTGTCTGCAAAATCAGTCTGTTGCAAAAATGCAACGACTTCATCCCAATTGGCAACTGTCTCTGCCATTGTTCCCCGGTGGAGCTTACGCATATCGCTATACATCTCTCGATATGGTACTTCCAGAAATTGACAAATCTCCTCGGTGGCAGAATTGGCAATACTGGATGTTTCTACGCCTCTCGTCATCTGTTCGTAAGTCACGTGCAAGACAGGCAATCCGCTCTCTTGAAATCGCTGGCTCCAATCCCCTTGTCGCTGCGTCAAACTACGACACCAGTTGAAAACATCATACGGGTCTAGCGTTGCCGGTGTTGGGTGTACCTGTTCAAATGTATGCGTCGGATGATCGCACACTTTCCCTGAGCGTTGCGCAATGTTTATCGCAACGCTCACAGACTGCTCTACAATATTCTCGCGTGTTAGATAAATGATCTTTACCTGCGGCTCGTACTCTATGATACATTGCCATACCTGCTCACGGCTTGCGTGGTTGTGCATTAGCTTACACATACAGGCTCGATAATGCTGTTGGCACCAGATCAATTTCAATCGTTCAGTCTGGTCTTGGCAGGCCACCCCCCACCGGCTCCCCCGGTGGAATGGCTCCCCCCTTGTGCAAAATATGTCGGGATGATTACTCAGGCAGCAGGCTAAAAATGTACCGCCTGTGCGTGGCCCGGCCAGTATGATAGCGGGTTGCGGGTTTTTCATTCTGGCCTCTTGTATGCTGCCAATGAGTCCGGCGTGTCTAGTTGTTCCCATCTTGCTTCCTGTGCCCATTCGCTGATTGCCCGCCTCACTCCCTCGAGGTGAGGCAGTAGTACCAAGTGCTTGGGCAGTGGGGCATAGTCATGCATCACGACTATGCCCCACGGTACAATTTTAGGTGTCCAATTCACCAGGTCTGCTTTCACCCCAGCATAATGATGATCGCCGTCAACGAAAAGCAGATGAATCGGCCCGTCAAATGCCGTGTGGCAAGTCACGCTATCTGCTATGATGTCAGTGGTACGCAAGCTAGGAGACGGATCAACGTCTGGTTTTTTGATGTCAATTCCATACAATTTCGCTTTCTGTGAACCTGCCCGTAAGCAATACATCGAAGCATAGCGAAAAATACCGATGTTCACAAAGACCGGATCTGTGAACCGCCCGGCAATGAGCGAGGCGGTGTTCTTGAGGTATTGTCGCTCGTCTGGTGTTAACTGTTTTCCGTAAGCTGTTTTCCAGTCTACCATTGCAAAATCCTGTCGTTGTCTCTCGTGGGGAAATCGCTTGAAATCATCACTTGTTCCCTTGAATAAATTCCCTGGCAACGTTGCCACTTTTATACCTGTCTTCCAGCGCACATAATCGAATGATAATTGATCACGCTTTGCACCTCTCTCGTACTCGTTCCACCACAGTTCGTTGAATCGCTCCACAGCCTCAGTGTGTCGCCTGATGAGCACGTAACAAGCCGATAATCCAAAGTGCTCTGGAAATCCATCTTGGTGATAACGTTCCATCTGTGCACCGACTGTGCCCGGTTTCGCCTTGCTCTGGCGTAACACCTCGCGGGCTTCCTGGTAAATACAGTCACGCCCTTCAGGATGGGTAAACACCGCCATATCAGCGTCTTTGAGATAGTTCGTTATTAACCTTTCAGGACTGGTAAGCATTTGAACGTTGCCATCGTGATAGATTGAATATTCACAATTGAGATGTTTGTGAGCCAGAATCTTACATCGTCGGTTTGCCCATTTCGGATCGCGGCCTGAGTAAATAGACTGGTATGACCAGCCGTTCACGGACGGCATACCGCCGTCTGTAAAGCATAGGCTTTGATACCTCGTTGGTAGCAACGTGTCGTAACCTCCAAAGACAGCGGAGTAAATAACGATGCTCATTTCTTCAAAATCCTATGGACAAGTTTTATATCACGCCACGATGGAATATTTCCTCTTTGATAAACTGCCAAGTTCCAAACAGTTGCCGTGATAATCAAACGGCGGTATATTAAATCGGGGATGTATCCCCACCTATGCCACAAAAAAAGCAAATATGAAATTGCTCCGCGTATCCGAACCACTTTGAAAGCACCTTGCAACGGCATAAATTCAGCAACACGTAGCCTGAATGGCCCAATCTCAAAAGTATCCCCGGCTGAAAGTTTTTCCTTGCCGATCATATCAAGTAAACAGCAAATAGAGATTTCAGTTACATCGCCGCCTTCCCACCTATAATCAACACGCTCTGCTTTGCCTGTAAGTGGATTATAAAATTCCTGAACTTTTATGTTTCCATTAACTTCCATTTATCAGTCTCCGATTTACTTCTGCTACCTGCCGCGCCGTTTCCTTCCACGCATCATGTGGTACAATGAGCCTCTGTACAATATCCAGCATTTGCTCCTTTGTCTCATAACGCAATACCGGAAAATCCCAACTATACCCAACGTCGGGAGCAATAATCGGAACTCCTCGCGCCAGCGCCTCAACTACTGGCTTCGGCCCCCCTTCGTTCTCGCTGATGACAACCAGATAATCCAAGCCGTCATAGTAGGCAGGCATATCTTCCCTCGCCACGTTGCCGTCTGTCGTCTTGACCACAACCCCAGGAATAGCGCGCAGTTCGTCTACCCAGTGCATCCGCTTGCGCCCACTTTTGTAGTCACGGCCACAGATGCCGATGGTAAGATTGTCTCGATAATACTGCGGGCACGGCCAGACCGTCATAATGCTCGATTTCCATTTTGGCAGACGACGCAATGTATTCTTGCACATCGCAAAACACCAGTCTACGGCATCGGCCACCTCAAAGAAAACGTCCACCCATTTTCCTTCTTTTTCAAGATGTGTGAACATCGCCGTCGTTACTGTGTCTACAGGTTCGTACAGGGCGTAGTTGATGAACATATTCACGTCCGCTTCTGGATCGGGCTTCTCTGTTATGACTGCACTAGGCATCCACTCGGCCAGGTTTTCAGCGTCATAGCGCAGTGACCAGCGTTGTTTTTCTGTCTCTGTAACGATGTTCAGTTTCATTGGAACACATCCCGCGTGTATGTTTCTAACATTCTCTGCTTGAATACATCAGAGTCGTGTATCTTCCAATCAGACTTGAATCCAGAACCTTGATGCTCGTGCCAGAGATAGACAGCCTTTACCCAGACGCTACGCCAGTCCGCCCTCCGTGCTTGGATACAAAACCAGGTATCAGATGAATAATGAATAAAATCCTCATCCAGGTAACCGATGGTATCAAATACCTCGCGCCGTATAAGCGCACACCAAAAAGGAACGGTATTTGCAAGTACCAGGCCAGTGTTGCCTAATCGTCCACTCTTCATACTCGATGCACAGTGCCCAGACGGAACAGCGATCCCGTAATTCTCTTTTGCGTAGAGCGCGGCTTGTAATGCTGCCAGCCAACTATAAGAAAACCGCTTGATGTCATCGTTCAAAAAGCAAACATCTTCATTTGATAACGTGCGCTCTAGCCCTGCGTTGACTGTCTTCGTAAAGCCTTGTCCTTTTTCGTCGTGTATAACTACAAGTCGGGTGTCCATACCTGCTGAAATCTGTGCCCGTCGCCCGGTGTCTTCACCTTGTTGTTTGTCAAGCGTCGGTATGATAATACAAATATCTCTCACAGGGCAGCCCTCCCGAATAAGTGCTCTACAATCTCGCCGCCGTTAAATGGTCTTCCGGCAATGAATAATTTTACCGGACTTTTACGAAGCGCCCTGAGTAGCGCCCCCTGGTCGTGCCGTCTCCATTGCAACCATTCTTTGTGCCAGGCGTCAAATAATTTCTGCGTTCGTTCATTCTTTTTGAACCACATCACACCGGTATTGAGCATCAGTGGGAAATTATCTCCAAGTTCTTTCAGTGTCGCCAATCGCTCATTTTTATCCAGGTGGTGCAATGGCTCTCCAGTTATTTTGCTTGGCACGATTACAAAATCCCATCCATCGTCTAGTGCCCTAAATCCCCACGACACATCTCCGTGTACCCGTGTGTCGGCATCCAGGAAAAGTGTGTCAACGAATGGCGTCGTATGAAAAAGCATCGTTTTGGCCCATCGCCCCGGTTGGCCTATGTTCTCACTGTCCAGGGTAAAATCAACTCCCTCAATTCTGTCTCCGACGACGGCAACAGGATAATGATTTTGTTTTCTTAAAGTACGAATACTCGCAGTTGCTTCTATCACGGCCCGCTCTCCATAAGCCACGTATATGACGCCTCTCATAATTGTCGCAAGTTCCACTTCGGTGGCAGGGTGCATACCATTGCACGAACGGCGTAAAGTGAACGAAGGAAAGCGTGCTGTTCATCTGCCCCTGATTCTATTTCTGAACGCCAGCGCGCAACGATGTTTTCAGTGTTGGCAGTTCTGCGCATCCACATCAAATTCGTATCATAAACCGGGATACGTAAGTCGCCAACGATATTCAGTGTGCGGGCTTTTTCTTCATCAGTTCCATAGTCTTTTGCTGTTTCGTTTTCGTCTACGAGCATTGCCAGGATTTCCCATCCTGGCTGTCCTGTCTCCTCAAAATCAAGTAACCGAGAGAACCCAGCGATTGTGGCGTTCTCTGTAACTGTCACTTTATCCGTATTCCATAACATCGTCCCGGGGAAAGGTAAAGAGATAGCGCCACACTCAACGTCGAGCAATTCACCGGCCCGCCCCAAGAAGGTTATAGTAGGAAGAGTGTCTGAGCGTGCCAAAATCCCACAGCCGTCAAACTGCATAGCTTCTTCAAACCGGTCTTGTCGAGGAATCTCTGCCTGTCCAGCTGCAAATAGTTGGCGGGCACGATTCTTGTAAACAGGAACCCAGCTACCCGGATGGTAAACCACTTGATCGCCGTGCTCGTCTGTCTCGCGAATGATACCTGTTGCTTTGACGTAGATCTTGCCCATAGGTTTCCTTTGGGGAGCGGGCAATGTATACCCGCTCCCCTTGTCAAGCCTCGGTTAGTCAATCACCTCAGCAAGCGCCGAAGTGGATACGGGCGGATAGGCCGCAACGAACTTGATAGGGATGAGTTCACAGTAGACATTTGCCGTGCCCACCGTTAGAACACCCCGCACATAGTCAAAGCCGCCGTCCACGTCAAGCTCTGCGGTGCGTAGTTCAACCACGCAGGTCTCGCTTCCATCACCACCAGCCTGCGTCAACTGCGTGATGGATTTGCCGCTGATGTCTTTCGCACCGGTTCCAGACGAGTCAGTCGCCTGTTGCAGTTTGAAATCCAGTGTCGCGGTGGCCGCCATCACACCTACACGGACGAGGTACACCCCGCGCTGGTGGCTTGCATACGATGCCCAAGCCGAGTTGTAAGCTGCCGGGATTTTGTTCGCCGGGTAGAGACCGGCGATTATCTCGTTCAGTTCTGTAAATTTAGCTGTATACATTTGTCATACCTCCGATTAGCTACTGGACGGATCGCCCAAGATCACGAACGGTGAAATCTGAGTTACCCCATCGGAATAGGTTAGTGGCGCGGAAAGCCAGGGCCTTCCATCCACGCGGTGCACGGCGCGCCATGCGGTGATGTCATTTTGGAACCTATAGTGGTTCGAACTGTCCACTGTGATGCTCTGGCGGTCGCCAATCAAATACTTCGACCAGTCAGCCAGGATGAGATCGCCAGCCGTTCCAAGCGCCGGGCAGTGTTCATTGAAGATGAGCGGATACCCGAACAGGGTGTGCGGCATCGCGTCGCGGGCGCTGGGCATAAAGACGTAACTCGGATTCTCTGCCGGGCCGTTCAGCAGCATCAGGTTACTGAGCAACTGCCGGGAAGCAAACCACACTGGGCTAACGCCCTGGAACGACTCGATCATATTGACCACGTCGGCGAGGACAACAGCATTCGCCCCAGCACGGTTGACTGTGATGGTAGCGGGTGCACCGATGACGCCGAGGGGTTGCCCTGCTCCGGTTCCGTTCACAAACGCCTGCTCTTCATACCAGTTGATCGTACCCTGAAAGGCTTGCATCAAGAGAGCCTCCAGGCTGATGGCAGAATCCTCGAGCAGTTCATCACCGGCCTCAGTATAGCAGACCAGCTTGTGCGCCGTCAAAGTCAACTGGCGAAAGGTCGGCTCAGTCTCGGTCTTCGATGTAACTTCCTCGGTCCACTTCGCCAGCACACCGCCCCACCAGTGAGGCTGTCCGCTAGTCGTGCTAGTCTGGTTGAGCGAGGGGAAGCGGATCGTCCGGCGACGCATAGGGATGATGGTAGCACGCTGGCGGACGATAGTTTCAGGCGGCTTGATAAAGAACAGTTCAGTGCCTTGCTCTACAGGAACGAGAAAGCCACCAGAAGCCCCCACGCTTTCGACCAGATCTTTTTGTTCTTTTAATTCATTCCATCCGCTCGTCTGTCGAACAGGCGTCCCCGGTTCAGTCGGGTCCCTCCACGACTTGAGCTGGTTGTCGTGCTGACCTCGAGCAGAATTATAGATAGCCAGAAGGAATTCACCCAAGGTCTTGAACCCCTGTGGCTTTTGCAGTTCTGGATCATCGTCGTGGACGGTGGTGGACATAAACGCCTTGCTCGCCTGCTTGATCTGAAGCAGGGAATCGATGTCTGCTGTGATTGCTATAGCTTGCTCAACTTTGGCGCGGGCAGCCTGCTTTTCCTCTGCTGATGCTTCTTCGTTGAGCAATACAGGTTGGGCTTCATTGAGCAAGAAAGTTCCTTGCCCCTTCATCTCGGCGATCTTGGTTTCTGTGATTTCCATTTTAGTCAATCCTCCATCTCAGCTAACCCGTCAAGGCTAGTCTTATTTTGTGAATATCCAACAACGTCAACTCGTCTGAGGTGGGTAGACTATCATCTGGCCCGGCCTGCGCTGCGATTGACTCTTTACTCGCGGCCTGTTTGTCAGGTGCGGTTTTATCTGGTGGTGGTTTCGATTGGGGTAGTTTCTCCCAGCCTGGAACTTCCACACCAGCGTCCTCTAGTATTTCGAGTATTGTGCCAAGTGCTGTTACTAGACGGTCGGCGTTGCGTTGAGCTAGAACACGCCCGGCCTTAGAATCTGGATATGAGTTGACATCTGGCAACCGGATCAATTGACATTTAGCGTTGGCTACAAATCCACGCTCTTTGCCGTCTAGCCATTCGTTGAATCTATGAGCCTCAGCCGTCATTTCCATATCAGTGAGATGATCTTTGATAACCAGTATGAAACGCCCTGATTTTTCGTCTTCATCTAGCACAATTTCGTCAATATCCGTCTCTTTATCACCTTCGCCCGGTCGTTCGGCCCGTCGCATCTGCCCCCCACACTCTGGACATTTTACATCCCGGCAGTGTTCGCTCGATTCCATCTTGTAGCCACACTCGATGCACTCACAAGAAAATCCCCCCTCCTCTTCTGGTACGATTTCGGGGTTGTCTTCTTCTGTCATCTGTTTATCTGTTTCTTCGTTGGCATACAGCGCCGCCATTTGCGCTTGCGCCTCTTCCTCTGTGTCGTGACAGCCCAGACTTTCACCAGTCTGATTGCCTTCCTCGTCTACCTTGTAGACACAAAACTGTTCGCTCTCTGGGAAAATATCCCAGGGCTTTTGTTCTTTCTGCTTTGTCCCTGTCGTAGCAGTCTCGGAGTTCACACCCCAGATGACGGGGGAAATCTCCCACAGTTTCAATGTGCGAAGATTACGAACGGTAACTTCTTGCTCTTCCTTCGTGGCCTTCGAGAAATCGCAATCGAGCACGTCATACCCAAAGCTCCATTCCCTTACGTCGCCAGCTTCGAGCAAGTGGAAAACCTCGCTTCCGTTTTGGGTTTTCATATTGAACTTGATACGCGCCCAGGCCCCACCTGTTGCATCGGGACAACTGGATTTTATCTCAACAGGGAGTTCATCACGCCCCAATTCCCGAAAGGCCATTGGGTGGCCCAGGACACGCAATACACTATCGGTCTGGTGTTTGTCGAGCACACTCACATTTCGCCCGTGCTCGGCAAACGTCTTCGTAAATGCGCCAGGGTGAATAACGTCAAGGCCCTCGTCCACGTTTCCCATCACAGCCCAAACCGCCTCGACGATCCCTTGCGCCTCGTCTGACTTTGTTACCATTGCAGAAAATGTCTTGCGTTCCATTTTATTAGTCCTCACTTTTTGTCTCGACTGGCCCCGGTTTTATCTTACTGAGACACCGGCGGCATAATTGTTTCCCGGCGTGTTTGCTATTCGGTGGCGCTACCACCAACAGGTCACAGCGCATAGGATAGTCACATCCAGCACACCGAGCGAAGTCAATCTGCAAGCTAATCATTGCCATCACATCTCCAGTACCGGCAAGACCGTGCACCGACAAAAACAAATCTGTTCGGGCGGCGCGCTCTTGTCGCCAGGGTGCTGCATTGGAATCCCAGCCACGTCGAAAGGCTCGTTAATAGGCCGCACTTGCCCACTGGTCGGCGGTTTATGATCATCTCGCGTCCTCTTGTCACCCGTCGCCAACCACTCCTTCCCTGGTGCGCCCCACGCTTTGTACAATTCCCACGAACCGGTATTAGATGCTCCTACAGTTTCAGTCCGGGCAATGTTTTCACGGCGATAAAAGGGCATTCGAGAGGCGTACCATTCAAAGTCCTCTTTCGTCAAATCACCCTTCATCCACTGCTGAAACATCGCCTCCAGATTCTTGGTCATATCGTGAATGCTCCAGCCCTCTTCCATCGACTGCTGGAACATAATCCGCATCGCCTCGTTCGTAGTGTCGAGAATGGGTTGGGCAAACTCGATGACGTATTGCATAAACCATTCTTCGGCCAACAGGTTCTCAACGTCAAATGACATACCAAACTCAATATTCAATTGCTTGGCTCGGTCTTCGACTAGTCCCGCCAGCACAGGAGCGAAAGTCTCGCGCCAGTTTTCCAGGCCGCCCATCGCTAAATAATCCTCGACGCGCAAGAGAGTTTCATTCCAGGCAATCGTCGCTTTGCTTTCCAGCGCCTTTGACTTTGCGCCGTGGACGATGGCTAGTATCTCGCGGAGGTCGTGGGCAAAAGCGCCGTTGGCAGCGTCTCCAAACTTCGGTTCCCAGGAAATAGCCTGAGTGTCCATCTGTTTCCAGAAGGCAGCTTTTTGTTCCTGCATTAAGCGGTTGGCTTTCGTTTTAACCTTACCGCTTCGATCTTCTTCGTCTTCCTCTGCCTCGACGGGTTGATCGGACGGCTCCGGCAGTCGTGGCGTTTCTGACGAACCCGTTGCCATCAGATTGAACGGCAAATACCCCCGGTTGCCACCGGGGATGGGCGGAACTTTAAGCCCAACAGCGGCAAACGCTTCATCGGCGGGTGTTCCCATTTGAAACATCGTATACGCCGCTGTAACGAGCGCGGGTACATCTTTCTGCAATGCTGGCACGTCGCTGAAATCATAAGCCACCCAACTATTTCCACCCTGCAAATAGTAACGAAATTCATCTTCATACAGTTTCATCTCTGGGTACAGTGTATCTTCCCAGAAGCCGCGCCGGGCAGTAGGGTAGTTAGATTCTGTACTTCTAAACAAACCAAGCCGCGTCCCGATAAGCATTGGGTGAACACCAAAAGGTCCACAGATACGGCTCTCGTTTCGTTCGTCAATTACTTGAAACCCCATCTCGTCAAACGATAGACCGATGCGTTCATAACTTGCACTCTCATCCAACACCGCAATTTCCTCGGCCCAGTTGCGATAACCGCCGTAAATCTCCTTGTAGCGTTCTTTGATACGGGAAGCAGTAGCCTCGTCAGCGAATCCCTTGACACTGATGATGCCGGGCAGAATAACACCTTTGTCGAAAAACAACTTGAGGAAATGCGTCACCGAGTTGTCGACGTCGGCACTCCTGGCGACTGGTGAGATGGGCGATAAACCTTGTCCCATTCCCTCGAGCGGGTCAAGCGGATTGGGTAGCTTGACGTGCATCATATCCTTGCTCAGAATCGCTTCGCCTTTCTCCCAGGTCTTGCCCTCCGGTACATAGAGATAGCCTACCTCGCGCCTGCCAAGTGGCACAACGAAAGTGCGATCTGGCCGAAGTGCATACAGGGCAACCGGCACATCTTCTCCCGGTTTTCTTTCCACGGCTACATAGCAATTCCCTGAAATGTTAAGGTACACCTCGCACTGAGCTTGAAACTCTGCAAATCCCTGGTGTGGATTGGGGCGTGTTACCAGTTTTGAAAGCGGATCGTCTTCTGGTAACATCTCTGGATTCTCGCGTGTCCCGGTGTAGGCCCGCAACGGCACTTGCATCATAGAGCGAGCTTTGTACATTATGCAACTATACACGACTGAGTTGAGATTGAACCCCTCCTTAACGTATGCCTGATAATCACAGAGTTGCCACTGCGGTTGCTCGTTTCTCCAGTTCGGCCAGATAAACGGCGCTGATTTCTTCTCTCTGGAGCCTGTACTCTTCTGAGGGAAGCCGTTTCGGAAAACGTTCAGTGCTATTTTTGCCCGTTCAATTGCGTTTGGTCTTGTCATATAAACACAAAAAAGCCCCGCTTGAGGTGCTCAGGGCACACAAGCGGGGCGCTCATAGGCGCTCAGTATTTAGTTGTAACTACACTAGTTTAACACAAAATATCGTGGATGTCAAGCAAGCGGAATAGTAACAAACGTTGCCTTTTCACTCATCACAGCACCGTTGTAAAAAGGAGCAAGTGGCACCCAGCCGACTGAAGGAGCGTCGGCTATCTGTGTGGCAGAGATAGTTATTCCAACAAAGCAGTTTTCCTCAGTATCAAATCGTATCCAATCCATCACACCGCCAATGATTACAGGGAATGTCAAATAGCGACGCTCTGAATGAATTGATCTAGCGTAATTCAGTAGGTCTTCTTTGTTCTCTTCATAGTAACTGAGAATTTTCTCTTTTAGTTCTACAGATACGTTTTTATCCATCTTGCTCTCCTTGCTCAGAATCAAATTCCATCGACACACAAGCCCCCGGCTCAGACTGGCGAACGTGCGCTTTCAGGCTGTGCGGCTCTGTGGGTAGGGATAATTTCGGGTACAATGCACGCATCTCAATAACAGTATATCCGAGACGTACGGGCCACTTCGCCTTGAACCACGCAGGAGCAAACCGTTTCTTGGCGTGTTCTAGCCAGTTAGCGGGATACTCAACTTTAACCCATTCCAACGTCTCGCCATAGACCTCTTGGATGATACGCAAGACAAGTTGGTTTGCGTGGAATTCCGCAGCTTTCAAATCAACCTTCCGCTCACCGACTACCGTTTCTTTTAGATTATCATTAAGGTATTGGAACAGAAACAATTTGAACTTTTCCAATTTTACCTCACGTTCTGTCATTTCATCCATTATCATTCTCCTTTATCTGTAACAAGTTTTGCCCCTTGTTGTTATCCTGGTAGGTTATCACAAAATTACGTGGATGTCAAGTTAGTGTTACTCTTTTTGGTCATTTTTCTCCTTTAGTCAACTCAAATATATCTCTACCCCTAACCTGTTCCCTCTGCACAAGTCCAAGCCCTTCTAGTGTGTTCAACGCTATGGCAATATCATCGGGGAAACAATACAGCGCCGCCACCAGTTCAACCGCCGGGGCAGGCCCCATCTCAAGCAACCGTAATATCTTGCGCCCCTTTTCCTCAGTACCACAGTAGCGGCGCACCAGGTTTGTGATAGGGATGACGGTCGTGTGTTCCTGGCCGTGATGCTTGGCCTTGACGACCAGGCAACCGTTTTGCACTTCAGCGATAGGGGTTTGGCAGGCGGTACAGCGGATGTAGTTAGTAGTCATTTGACCTGCCTTTCTTATTCCCATTCATCACTGCCACAGTTCTTGCAGCACAATACACCTATCAGTTTTGCCCGACCGCAATATGCACAGTGTTGCGGCTTGCGTTTAACTGCCTCGCCGGGATGCAATAAAGACTTCCTTAACGATCCGGTGTCAACAAGGCGGCCATACTTAGTTTCATTTCCTAATTGAAGCTCCATAAATTGCAATAAGCTGAGGAAACTACTCATTATCCGCTCTCTCCTCACATTTTGTCAATCCATTTTACCACGCCTTTCTCGCCATCCCATTCGATCTCTCTCTCTTTAATCTCGTCACCAAATTCAACTGTAATGCGAGTAGGTCGTGGTATATCGCCAATTTTAATGGCGCAGAGCGGCAAATGATGAGACAACTTTGGGAGATACCAGTTACCTTTGTCTTCTGGGTCATTTCCCGATACAACTCCTTTGAGATAGGGATACTCGTCATTTTTATGAAGATGAATATTTGTCCACCCTTCTGTTATTGCCGCCTCTATATCGGCTGGCGTCCAGGTATACGGTTCATATCCTCCCGCAGTCCAGTATTCTCTAGGATTCGGAAACTTGGGACTAGATTCTTTGGTAAATAATTTGCGTATCCAGTCACCGGCTACATTTCGTATTTGTAATACAAGACTCTTTCCTGTCTTTATCATTGACAACCTCCTCAACGTCATCCTGTGTTAGAATCGAGCCACAATCACAGCGCATACCAGATGCACAATCGCACCTGTTTATTTCTACATAGTGCGTTTTCCCTTCTTCCGTTCCCCGGCGCTGCCATCATCTTCTAATACCTCGTCAATCCGCTGAATAACGCCAAACAGTCCAGATAAGAGAGCAGCCTTTTCCTGAGCAGCGGCAAGTTGTTCCTGTTCAAGTTCCGCTATCCGCTCACGCACCCTCTCTGCCGATATGCCCTGCTCGAAAAGCATCCAAGAATAGGATGAACCTCGTCCTGTCGGTTGCACACTCATCATCTTTACTCCCTCCCCACAATAAGCCGGATCACGTCTCGTCCACATCTTGCCTACCTCGACGCACTTCGGGCAATACGGGTCAATAAACCCGTCATCATCTGCCTCAATTTCCTCAGCCCGAAAAGTAACGTACCATCCATCAGCGACCAGGGCATCTAGAAAAAGTTGTTGATCGTCGTCAAAGTCTAGGCCGTAATCAAATATGCTACGCCGTTCACCACACGGATAATTGCTACATTCTGCTACGACGATAGGCCAAAGACTCATTAGGGCTACTCCAGTGCTCGCTCAACTTCTGGCAATCGTACTAAAAGTAGTTGATACGCGGTGCATATTGCATCGGATAGATCGTCACCTACCGTATCAATTATCGTGAGTGCATTGGGTAGCAAACGAATGCCGATAAAAAAGGTCTTTTGCTCAAGGGAATTCTCACTCATTCGCCAATGCAAACCGGCAGCCTCAACAGTCTTGATCGCCTCTATGGCCTCTGGCGTAATTGAACGATCTCCTAACCGCTCAGAGAATGATTTAGTCACTCCAGTATGTGATATGTCACGCAGTTTATCCAGACAATGCGGACATAGCTCCTCAACTGAAAAAGAGATAGACGCCGTGAGCCAATCATTATTAGGTTCACCACAAAGCGTCTTGTCTGCGTCTCTGTGGTACAAGCATCTGGTTTCACTCACCTTCGCACCTCTCGAAACTAAACCCGCAATTGGGGAACTTTATCAAGTTGTCAGGGTGAAAAGGCCAGTAACGGCAGATGGGCCTAAAATCATCTTCGTCTTTCCAGATGGTACAAGCGCTTAATTCATCTTGTGAGGGACAGGGGTGTGGCGTATCATCTATTGAACTAATCTTGAACCAGAACCAAGTGCCCTGCCCGTAAATTATTGACCAGCCTTCCCAATTAGACCAATCTGCTGGTTCTTTTGAGCAAACCTGTTCTTCTCCCTCTTCTGGTAGTGAATCCACAAATGACACCTTCATAGAAAACTTAATCGTGTTGTGTATACCGCAGCACTCCCCGCATCGGTTACACTGTCCCAGGCGGTTATACTCTACGAGTTCATTATTCTCAACGATGTAGATGGTCGTTTTTGCTACCAAAACCCCATCCCCCTCCTAGCGCCGTGATTCGCCAAAGCGCCAGCCGCAATGTCATCGGGCAAGTGCCCCTCCCTGTATACGTCATCCACACTGGCGTACCTGTGGCCGTCGTGCATAAAGTCAATCATCGGCGCAACAAATTCCCCGCGCTCAATAGCAGAGATGTAGTTACTGAGCATATCCGAACGCGCCCGCCCTACCATTATAACACCTTCGACGCCGCCGCTTTTCATAAACCCTCTCACCACATCCCCGATGCCAGTTTCGTCGTGGGCGGCGCGTCCTGGATACCGCTGTACCCGTTCGTCAAACTTGCTTACCATCACCGGCCAGGGCAAGCGCCCACAACGTTCAAAGGCCACCAGGTGCATCGGGGTAACATCGGTGCGGAACGTCACGATCACTGTCCAGTCTTTTTTCCTTGCCCAGTCTGCCCCCGTGCTGTACGTTGCGCTCTCCAGATCTCTCCCACCGCAAGCAGGGCACTTGCTCGTTTCCACATCGCTCGTCTCTTCCTGACAAGCAACGCATCTCTGTACCGGCGGTTCAACTTCGATGTATTCCTGATTGCCGCCTACCCAGTGGCCGCGAGATTTGTCAAACATCGCGGCCACCGCTTCAGGGCGAATAGCGCGGTCTTCTGGTGACGGTTCCTGGTGATCATACTCTGTGAGCCACTGCGCATCTGTCACCTCTAAGCGTTTCCGTTCAATCTCTGACTGCAAGAGCCACCCACCAGCCGCGCTCGTTTCCTTGTAACACCAGGTATGAATCGGAAAGTTGCGTTCCCTTGCCCGTTTCAGTATTTCCGTCATCGTTCCATCGGCATAATGATGTGTGCTGCTCGCTACCGTCTGAGCGGGTACGATGATGTCCCCGTCTTCTACCAGGGCCATCGTTTGGCCCATCGCAGCGTCAAAGATTTCGAGGGACATTTCGTCGATTTCATCGAGTCTCAAGCGGGGCGTATGCGGACCTCTCACGCTCGCCTGTGATGCCATCAGCGCCTTGATCTTGTTCCCCCATACCAGGCGCGTCTCACGTTTTATGTCACCGGCCAACAAGTCCAGCGGCGATCCTTTGTGATTCCAAAACTCGCCGATGTACTCCAGAACACGCCCGGACTGCTCCCCACTACCACCCAGAACGTTGACGTTTGCTTTGAGCGTTGCGGCCTCAGTCAATCCGAGAAGTGCCAGAAGGTAAGATTTTCCACCGAATCCTCGAGATGCTTGCCATACCGTCAAGGGCGCGACCGCAAAGTAAGCGTCTGCAAAAGCTCGCCAGGGTGTCGAGTGATCGGGGCATACTTGCACATCAGGAATAGATACACCCCAGGCTTTCTCGACGAACAGGCGTAGCTCTGCCTCATTTCGTAGGGGTAACTCGAAGTGCCAGTCAGTCGGCTGTTGGCTCATCCACGTACTCACGCACTATGATGACGTTGGACTTGATCTTCTCGCCACCGGTCTTGTGATCGATCTCGGTCGTCGGCAACGTCTCCCTCGTCGTGATCCGTGCTAACTCATCAGCGGTCTTGAGGATACCCGCCGCTGCCCTGAGCGTCGTGGGTGGGATGGCTTCGACCGTATAGGCGACCGCTACCAATTTATCACCGATCATTTCCTCTCGCGTAGCAATGCGTGTCGTCGTGGGCAGCTTGAGCAACTCCAGCGCCTTGTCTCGCAACATCGCGGCGTCTTTGAAACGGTTGGCCCGCCACTCGTCGGCGTCCTTTTGAAACTTTTCCTTGATACGTTCTAGCTCTGCAATGTCCCACGCTTCGGCTCTAGTTTTCCATTGCCAACGCTCAAAAGCATTATTCCACGCACCGGGCACTGCGTGATACTTTTTCCTACCGGTTTGTACTCTCCAGCGATTGACAGCGCCTAACAGCGACCTCTCTGTACCCATCGGACGGTAAATCTTGTCGAATCGCCCGTACCAGAGCATCGGTTCCAGTTCGTCGCCGTCTCGTTGGCGCTGCCAGGGGTTAGTCATTTTGCCTCACTTTCCTGCTTTACCAATGCGACTATCTATCGCTGCAATCTTTACGCCGTTGAGGTAAAACTCCAACACACGCGGCTTGTCTTGTTCTCTGATGATAATTTCGAGACTGTCTTGGCGGACTACATTATTCTCATCGAACCATTTCACGTGAATAGTATTCCAATCGCCTGCGCCACCAGTATGCAATGTTAGTTCCATTTTTCTCCTTTCCTATCGCCTCGCCTGCCTGGAAAATACAACAGAGAACGATAACAAAATATCCAAACAGATGAGGACATAAATCGATGCCGTTTGTGCTAAATTCATATCCGCAAAAGGTGTTACGTTCATTCTAGCAAACTCCTTTTCAACGCTACGTTCGCAGCCCGGCTCTCGCCTAGCGGATACGGGCGGGCTAGTGGGTCGGTCTTGTTCCAGGTGAAAATTATCATCTCATTATCCATTATACCACAATTAGAACAAAATTGCTACACTGCGAGATTACTACACGTATTGACAGATAGCTTGATATATGGTAGAATATAGCTAGATAGGAAATCAAACAAACCAGGAGAGAGAAAATGACCAGCAGAATAAAATACGAACCAACAGCAGGAAACGAGAAAAAGTGGGCCAGGTATAAAACGGTTGAGATGCCCACCGACGAGCAATTCAAAACCCGCTGGGCAAAAGCCCATCACGGAAAGGTAAGCGGGTGGGGAATGATGAAACGGGATTGGGTACTCAGCAATATGGTTAAAACCCGTGAATACCAGATCGGTCTCTGGCAGGGACGAGTAGACACCGCTCGCGAACTGGGATACTCTGAGGAACGAAACGAGAACACCTACAATCTCGGATACAACCGAGGATATAATGGCTACGAGAGCAACCGGCGCGGATGGGACAGTGCAACCCGCGAGCGATTTGACGCCAAGTACGTTAACGCATAGGAGAATAAAATGCCTAATGATTTTGACAAAACGGGGTTGGGAATCGGTGGCGCTGGCCGCCACGACCTGACTGCCGAGACTGCCGAATTGATAGCGCGAGGCGAGATGATCTATGTTGAACGGGAGAAAATCGGCCCAATGCCCCACGGCCAATTGTGGCAAGAGTGTTTTTGTGGAAATGAGCCGGTTTGTTTGGATTGCGAACGATGCTATAAGCACTGTGCCTGCTAGGAGAAACAAATGAGACCCATAAACAATCGCATCAGCGACGACGCCGGAGACAAACTAGACGAACTGGTCAGAAAGTTTGAGAGCCAACGAGTAACTTTTGAAACACTGATTAGAGACGGATTTGAAAAATATATTCCAAAGGAGAAGAAGATGAACACGCGCAGATTTGTAGAACATTCGCAACTCATTGAGGGTGGCGAGTATACGGACGAGGAGTTGGTGGCCTGTCGCATAGTAGGTGGTGTCAACCTGTTCAGGACTGGACTGTATGAAGGAATAAGTCAATTGCGCGCCGATGCACCTCCAGGCTGGCGCGTAGCCAGCAGCGACGGAAGCACGCACTCGTATGACCCACCTGTACCAGAGCGCCAGGATGCTATCACTGAACCTATTCTGTTGGGTTTCATTCACGTTCATCACGGCGATCCCCATTTCCCAATCTGGATATTCAAAATCAAATCATAATTACTCAGGCCAGCCGGGAGCCTGTACCAATCTCGACAAAGGAGAAAAATGTCTGTCATCTATCAACCTAGCAGAAAAGCTCGTGAATATGCACCTCTCGCCTGTAATATTTATCGTGGCTGTGACCATCGTTGCACATACTGTTTTGCTCCAAGCGCCACATATAATCCTCGTACCGTTTTCAACGTTCCCACGCTACGAAAAAACTTCATTCTGCAACTCAAGAAGGATACATTGAAACTATGGAAAAGCGGAACCCACGTTCGTATCTTACTCTGTTTCACCTGTGATCCATATCAAAAACTTGACATTGAACACAAGCTAACCCGACAAACTATTGAGATTTTGCACGGTCGCCAACTAAATGTACAAGTCCTCACGAAAGGCGGCAGTCGGGCGCTGCGCGATATAGATCTATTCACCCCCAATGATGCATTTGCCTCAACTCTCACCTGGCTTGACGACGAACGTAGCTTAGAATGGGAACCTGGCGCTGCGTTGCCATCCGATAGAATCTACGCCTTACATCAATTTTACGAAAAAAACATTCCAACCTGGGTTAGTCTTGAACCTGTATTGTCTCCAGGTGTAGCATTGCAGATTATCAAGGAAATCCACACCTTTGTCAACCTGTTCAAAATCGGAAAGCTCAATTATCACTCATTGGCAGAAACTATCAACTGGCGTGACTTTGGCATAACTGCAATCGAATTGCTCGAAAGTCTCAACCAACCGTACTACATCAAGAACGACCTGCTCAATCTTCTACCAAGCGAGGCTCTAGGCCCATGTCACATAACCGTTGCAGAGTTAGAGCGACGTTTTTTGGTTCAATCTCTACGCCAACCGCCCGCCGCCCCAATTGCTCACACGCAACAAGGGTTTGACACATTTGTCCTTCTGTAGTATCATTCGGTATATGGGAAGAAAAACCGGTTGTGAAAATTGTGGCAAAGAGCAATACAAACACGATTGCTATATTAAACGAAGCAAGAGCGGTATTTTCTTTTGCTCTTGGGAATGCCAGCGTGCCTACAGAAAAAAGCAGAAAGTGTTCACTCGCTGCCCAGCTTGCGGAAAAGAGTTTTATGCAAAACCGTACAGGCGAAAAAGGGCTGGCGCTGTTGCTTGTAGTCCTGAATGCAGAATGGTTATATTGGGATGGGGAAGTCAAATAGTTGCTTGTGATTGGTGCGGCAAAGAGTTTAGTCGCAAAAATACACAAATCAACAAACACAACTTTTGCTCTCGAAAGTGTATGGGCAAATGGCAATCGCAAAATCTGACCGGTGAAAATCACCCCAGCTGGCGCGGCGGCTATAAACAATACTATGGCCCAACTTGGAAACGCCAGCGCAGAAAGGCACGACAGCGCGACAACTATACCTGCCAAACCTGCAACCTGACCGAGAGTCAATCTGACCATGCCCTGGAAGTGCATCATATTAAACCATTTCGACTTTTCGATAATCATAGTAAAGCCAACTATCTATCAAACCTCATCACGCTGTGTCGTGATTGCCACGTTGCCGCCGACGCGGTTGCCAGACGCATCTTTGATGAGGGATGGAACGAGTCCCATATCCGCAAATCGCTGGAGAATTACAGCACAGTATTTAGGCTCTATTTCTATCATCCTTGATTTGCGCCCAAGTCTCTCACAGGCTATGCCGGTTGTGCCGCTTCCGGCAAACGGATCATAAACATCGCCAATCAAACAGTTACCCACGAGAAGCCGCACCCAGTCAAACGGTTTTTCGTGCTTGTGCGATTTGTGGATTTGCGTAATGCCCATCTGAAACACATCTGAAAGATGCTTACCGCGTTGATCGGGCACAAAATCATATTCTCCCCTCGTATTTCTAACAGTGTGCGCCTCAAGTGGCTCCCCATAATGAGCACCGTTAAAATTATAATCTGTGAGATTGCCGTACCATAGGGCCAGTTTACCGCGTCGCAGTGGGCGGTTAGGAGTATACCACGATGTCACGCAATCCCAAATAAAAACCCAGGCCGGGGAGCCAAGAAGATCAATTATTGTACCTGCCCGAAATCCATCACAGAACGCGAGGGTTGATTCCCACTTCCCTTCTGGCACTTGAAAACCTCCATCCCAGGACGGATCATAAAATAGATTACAGGGCAGTTTTCCCAACTGCGCCACCACCGCCGCGTCCGTGCAATCACCGCAGATCAACTTGTGTCTGCCTATCTCCCACAGATCGCCCGTTTTAACCTTCCACTTCTCTTGCAACTCATCTGCCCGCGAAATCTGCGGTTCTGGCGCTGGTGGCAACTCCTCCTCAATCCCCGCCAACAAATCAGCCAGCACCTCGTCGTCGATCCCCGGAATCTCAGTCGGGTCATCCCGATCCCCCAGCAGCGCCGCCAGCGTCTCGTTGTCGAATTTGCGCGAGGGCGAGAGGTTGTCGGTTATCATTAAGTCCTCAGCCTCTTCACGCGATAGATGACTCTGGTCACTAACGACGATCTTTGTGTCACCTTTCTGCTTGGCCGCCAATAGCATACCGTGGCCCGCGATGCAGTAGAGAACGCCGTCGTCAGGGTCTCTCCAAACTACCAGGTTTTTGTATTGATTGAACTTTTCGAGGCTCTTCTCCAGCGTGTCAACCTGAGCATCGGGATGCTCATTATAGTTCTGAGGATGGAAAGTCACCTCGTCGACGCCAATCAGTTTCAAGGTTTCGAGTAGGTTTGTCACCGAGCGTCTTTTCCCTTCACCGCTTTCGAATAGGTGTAAACGCGAGCAACGAGTCGTTCATAATCTGAACCGTCGCTCTTGCACGGAAATTTACCAACGCGGAGATAGGGCCACTTCTCTTGGTCAATCGCCAGGAAAAATGCTTGCGTGGCTTCTTGCAGTTCAATGCCCAACGTCTTGCCACCATCTTTGACTATGCAGACTTCCAGCGTGTTATCGACCAATTCATCGGTATTACAGTAACGCCACTGATTATCGTCGCCGTATACAAGTTCACGCCCGTCCACCGTTGCTTTAGCTGTCATTCATTCCTCCACCTGTTCCAATATGCAATCCTCCAGGTCGATATGCCTCAACCAGTTCTCTTGCCCTCGTAAACGCAGGATAAAAAGGAAGAGGTTAGCAATCGCCCTCTCTGGCGTGTCACCGTCTCCACAGGGAGGTGAGCCAGGGAGGTCTACCAGGTCGGCGCGGTAACGGGTGATCTTTGTGATTTTTATTTTCACTCTTTTCCATCCGTCTCAATCCACCCAAACTCAACCGCCGTATTCAAAAGAATTTCCATTAACTGACTAGAGATCCCGAACCGTTCTAGGTTCACCGCCAATGATTGCTCTATGCTGCCACTGTCGTGCCGTTCGCTCGCTGCCTTCCAATCCATCAGCATCTCAACCACGTCAACGAGGGTCATACCTCTGATACCGTGTTTGTGATGTTCTGGGTGATGCCTGTTATGCTGATAATGATGATCTAACGCTGGCCCTAATCCATCCAATGCCTCTTTATACGCATCACTGCCATAATCGAGAGACGCGAGCAATGGCGTGTACTCATCAAACATTTCCTTTTCAGGTGGCTTGAGTTTACTCTCGTCGTGGTCGCTCGCTCTATCTGAAAGTGCAAGAGTAAAATTAACTAGAAGTTCGCGCACTCTCTGGATGTGATTTATCGTGTCTTGTTTGCTATCGTACACTATTCCCCCTCCCCAAACGCATCCGCCAGCGCCGCCAACCCCCCGCTTTTGTTATGAGATCCTGTTGTCTATTTCTTGCAGGTATTTTATGGCCGCCCTCGCTTTACTCGTCATAACATCCAGGTTGATTTCAATGACAGATAACACACAACCACCAGGTGTCGATTGCTTTTCTTCAGGTGATTCGTTGCCGCTGATTTTCATCACACCTGTAACAATATCTGTCAAACAATCATCAAGCTGATGAATTTTGTCGAGAATAGATTCCCGCGGCATATCTGTGCCAGTATTTTCCACACCGACTGCTACTACTGTTTCATAAGTTGTCATCTCTCACCACCTTTATAGTCATTCTTGAAAGTCTCTGCTAATTTCCCCAACGGACGCCACCTCTCGCGGCTGGCGTCCGTTGATGTCACGTTCAACAGCCTGACGGATCAACTCTGATCGGCTTATGCCGCGCTCATCCGCTACAGCATCCCACCGGTCGCGTTGTATTCTCAAAAGTTCAACAGAGGCGAATACCTTATCATCCATAGAGCTATTGTACCACAACCGTTGTCAATTGTCAACGGATTGTCAAGCATTCTCGACGGGTTTTTGAGCTAAAATTCCATTGCAGTAACTTGCCATTTTTGTCTATTTACTACAACGAAAAAGGAGCAATATGACCAATCACTTGACAACCCTGGCATTGTGGTGTATACTAGTGTCAGATAAGAGAGAGACAAGGAGAGAAGAAAATGACCAGCAAAATCAACTACGAATAAATAGAAAAAATCGAACAGGAACAAATAGCACTAGCCGAATCATCCGAGATGCCCTTACCGACCAAACACCAGATAGCAGGCGAGTACATCAGACAGGCTCAGGGTTACAGGAATGCACTCGTAAGGGAATTGGTAGGAGATGAGTGCTATGACAACCTGATAGGAAAAAGTATAACCTGGCTAGTCCGGGCAGCGACGAGAGAACTAGCCAGCCGGCTAGAGGCCAGGGAGCAAGGCGAATGAAACAAGAAGTTGTGGAATTCCTAAAACGAGAAGATGCCAGATTGTCTTGCCATAGACGTTATATGATGTACCACGAACAAAGAAAAGAATGGTGGGTGCACACCCGTGCAAGTTATCCTAAAAAAGACACTGTGATACTTCGTGTGGCAGAAGAACGTCTATCAGTTGCACTTGAATGCCTACGCACAGGAGCACAATGACCCAACTCACAACAACCCAGGCCGCCGACATCCTCAACCTATCCACCCGGCGTATCGTGCAAATGCTCACCCAACCCTGCCCGGCCTGTGACGGCCAAGCAGAAGACTGCGCCCGCTGCCGGGGTACTGGTGTCAAGCTGCCTCACTCTATACCCTACTGGGCAGTGGAGTTGCCAGACAATAAATATCCAGTACAAGGGCAGCCTTCTGGCGTGCCGGGTGTGACACTCGCCCAAGAGAAGGACGCCCAAGCAGTGTACTATGAGGGAAGACGCATCGGTTGGGTATACCAGGACAGTGATGCTCGGCGGTCGTGGGTGTGGTTCAACGATGATAACCAGGGGGGACAGTTTCGGTCGCGGAAGGCTGCGATCTTGGAACTGTTGGAGGCTACAAAGTAGACCAGCATTTCTCGCTCCTACTCCTCACGCGCCACAAACGGCAGGTACACACGCTTCCCATACAACGGAACAAGCCCCGGCAATTCCGGCATCCCGTCCCAGGTCAACGCGACGGGGTAAATTCGTAAGAGTTTAAACACGACGTCCGAATCTGTTCTGCCATACTCTACCCATTCAATTCTGCTACTCCAGGTCGAGCAAATCGCGGTCAGTAGCGCATCATCATCGTAGCCGACTATCACCCAAGAATGCCCGCCACCGCCGATGTAACCCAGGGCCGGGAGAGGATAACCGCGCTCTAGTTCTGCCACGACGGTATCCCAGCCGAAGGAATAGACCGTGTCAATATCTATCTGGTACTCCGGTAAACCGTGTGTTACAGAGACATAGCGCAGGTACTCGACCACTCCAGGCAGAACTTTGTCAGACCAGGTTGAGCCGTAAACCAGTCCATCAGCCGATGCGCTCGTCCTCATATATCCAGCGAGTGACGTTGGCGGATCTGGCGGATCGCAATCGGGCAACTCTGTACAATCAGGGATGGGAGGGCCATAATCGATTGGCAAAGATACAGTTTCGTACCATTCGGGACTTTCGATATAGTCGCTCTCCGGTTTGTCGTCGGGAATAGCATTGAACCCCAGATCGTCGAGGTACTTTAGCCAACAAAAGCTCGCAGTAGGGGAACAGCCGCCCGTCCAGGTGTGGCAGATACTCTCTGCGCCATCGAGGATTAGAGCGCCGAGGGATGGTTTTTGTTGGATAGCAAACTGTACAACCGCTGGGGGGATGGGGCCTAACGATGCGCTGTGCTTTTCGCCTCTGGCAAAGATGAGAAGCGTGGCGAGTGCGGCGATTGTAATCCAGTTTGGTTTGGGTTTCATAATTTTCATCCTGACATCTCTGACTCTGGGTTTGTACTCTCTCAGTCACCGCTATAGATTGCACTCGTTACTGATTGCCAACCTGATAATTATGATACTGCCACTCATCCATCAGTACCACGTACCTACCTCGTGGCCCGTAAGGAAACGTGTGAAAACTACTTCCGCACTTGCGGAGATACCGAGCAATAATCCAATGCCAGAGCCGCCTAAGTGTCACTTTTTGTCCTGATGTTTCAAAATAGCTCTTGGAGGCTTGCAAATAGATCGGGGGTTGCGTTGCCTCACTCAAAACGGCTGCCCAGACACGACCGAACAGTAATGCTGAGAGACGTTCGCGGAATGACATTTGCCAACAAGAAACGCATCTCTCGTTATCCCTCCATACCGGTAGTGACAAAATGCTTTCATCTAAAAAGTCACTTCTGTATCCTTCTAATGTATTTGTCATTTCATCAAATTCTACTGGTTTCATTTAGTTCCTTTTTCATAGACTGCCGTATTCAGAATGCATCCCTGGCTGCGTGCTATAACAGTTGCTAATGCCAGCCATAACGCAACCTGTCTATCATCCAGTAAAAATAGTTCACCGTCTACTCGCTCTCTCGCAAACAACTCGTGGAACCAGGTTTCTACCATTTTGCCATCGTCTACCTGGATAGAACCTATCAAAACGAGTGGTGTGCAAAACTCGCGGGAAAGCTCACGGCGGCGTCGTTCGACATTGCTTGAGAATCCTATTTTGTGTAGGCGGCTATCGATATTTGTGACGTGCATCAAATAGACCATAATGCTCCAGATAACAAAAACCTCTCGCGCTATTCTCAGACGGCGCTTCGGCGACAGTCCATCAAGTCACTCAACCGTCTCCTCGACCTCTGTCTCTGTTACCATCGGGGTCTGGTTATAAAACGTTTTACCGGTCGCCGGATCGTAGTGCTCTCCAGTGGCGCGGTCTTCTATGCGATTCAATACTGCCCGCTTGACAACTGGATTGCGAACGAGCGTTTCTAGCACCGTGACCATCGTACTACTGATACGCCTCTCTGCCCCGAGTTTGATCTCTAGTTCCCTCTCTCGTAGGCGGCCCGCTTGAGTACAAAGTACCTCGGCCTTTGCATCCAGGTCGCCAGCAAGTTCAAGTTGGCTGTTTAGTTTTTCGACCTTTTTTTTCTGGTTATTGAAATTACGCTGAAGTTGTGTGCAATTGTCCCCGGCGACCTCTAGCTGTACCTGGAGGTCTTCTATTCGATTCTCCAGGGCAACAACTTCTCCAAGCCGCGCCTGTAACACATCCCCGACCTGTTGTGGCAGATCATCGCGGATCGCTTTCTCGATTTTAGCCTGTAAGTCTTTGTCCATCTTTCACATCTCCTTTAACTATTGCAGCAGCCTGTCAAGTCGCTGCGGGCGGCTCAATTTAGCTCCAGATTGCCCATCTCCAAGTATCCTTGATAAGTCTCCATAGCAGCACACACGAATGAACCAGTAGCATAGCGACACCGATGACAGCGACGATGGGCCACGCGATAGCGAGCAAGAATTTTTCTTCATTGTCAAACATCAGAAAAAAACCGGTGATTACACACCCTGATACATACAAAACCAGGACTATTGCCAATACACTAGGTGTCGCTGATTCCATTTTTTATCTCCCTCTTACTAATCGTATACCCAATCGCCTCGCCGCTTGCACCACGAATCCAATTCACGTCTTCGTCGTCGGCTAGATAGACGCCCATTATCTGCCCTGTCATCGTGCGACCATCGTAAGGTGTCGGGGCGGGGATGAAGCGTTTACCATCGGTCGTCGTCTTTAATCTAGGATTCATCGCACTACCCCGCGCGCCACAAACGGGCAGTATGCCCACGGCACAAACGGCGGCAGCAATGTCGGCTCAGGCGGGGTGGGAGTGATGCCAGTTACGTCGGCGAGCGGTGTGGATGCAAACGGTGTAAGAAGAATCAGGACGAGAGCAACGAGAGCCAAAAGTAAAACGGATTCAGGTTTTTTCATCTTGTACCTCCTTTCGTAACTCGTTCAACAGCGCAGTGCATCGCGCAACCGCCTTATGGCGTCTTCTGGTAGTAGATCGCCTTCTTTCCAGGGAATTGAACGTGTTACCTTCCAGCTTTCCGGCGGCTCTGGAAACGTCACCGGTTGCCATTGGCCGGTTACATCGTAAAGATTGTAAAAAGTATTCCGCCCCCAAGTGTAACGCGGAATATCCTCGATCAACTCGACCTCGACGTAGAAAAAACTGAGCGGTTCATCATAACCTAAAAATCCCCACGTGCCATAGAACCAGTAGAACCCCGGCTCTGTGGGCCACTCGCGTGTCCAGTTATTCGCCATCGTTCACCTCGATCTCCTCAATCCCGTGAGCCAATAGAAACGTCCTCTAGTCGGCGCGGGCAACCAGCTTTCGCTGGCAAGGAGACGGGAGAATCAGGCCCGCGCCCGCGCCGACCGCTAGAAGGTTAATTGCTATACCTCATCGGAGAAAAGCTCAAACTCGTCTTTCTTGAAAACGTCGTGAATCAGGGAAGATCCGCCGCCGACGAACAAACAAGTTGCGATTCGTCCAACGAGCAAGTCGGGAATGTAGGTAGTAAACAGGTTGACTCTGGCAAACCAGGCCAGGATCGCACCTGTTACCAGCGCCACGTAAACCAGCCACCACAAGTCCAGGTCGGGGAACTTTTTGCGAAACGGCGCGGCCAGGCAGTCTATAACGGCCTTGTTTGCGCCAGCGAGAAAAAGACCTGCTGTAAAAGTTTCCATCACAAAACCTCCTCAATTATATGGGCTGGCCGGGCCGTCTTCGACCCTAGTTCTCTAGCGCCTGCTGGCCCGGCCAGCCATTCGATTACAGTATACACCAGGGAGAGCCGCTTGTCAACAGGGAATGTCTGTAAAAAATTCAAACATTGTGTCAATTTTCGCCCCTGCTCGCCACCCCATCGCAAAAAGTGACGGTTTCCAGAATGGCGGTGTCCAACCAACAAGTGAGGGGTTTTGCAACCAGGGGATCAAATCTGCTTGCGCTGGCACGGGTTTTATCAATGCTCCATTACGTTGCACAATGTCTCGTTCTGTGTAACCGGCCTGCTCAACCAAGACACTTGCTACTCGTCCAAGTCTCAGCTTGCCTATATGAGTAAAATAGTTGCAAAGTTCTTGGACTATCTCCAGGTTTCCAATACACCGCGCCTTGTAGGTACTGCACACCCGTGTGGGCGTAGGCAACCGGCGTTCCATCCACGGTCCATTTCGCGTCTGGAGTTTAGGCCGGTTGTGCAAAAAACCTTCTGAATTGCGCTTGTGTCGCACATACACATCCTCAACGGCTTGGGCAGCTGGGTACAACACTGATGCAGCCCACAGCGGAAATCCATTCTTGTCCCGCCACAGCATCTTGAATGGTAACGGTATCCAATAGCCATCCTCTGAATCTGCGAGTAGTCGTCCTTCGGTAGCAATCTCCACGACGGCGCGGGCCAATAGGCCATCGAAATGAATCGGGTCATAGTTGACGATCCGACTATTGGATTGCAGATTAAATGTCACACGCAACGGCTCACAATTGCACTGCGCGAATCCTGCGGTAAATCGGTCAAGTTCTGGTAGGTGGATCATATCATTCTCCTTATCGAAGGAAAGTGTATTGATAACTGGTTAAATTTCTCTGGAGCGATACGTTTCAATGTAGAGTACCGTCCTAGATTCGAGGCAACCTCTCCAAGAAGAATTGAAACACGCCAATGCTTTCTAGGTACGCCAATTTCGGCCATCTTGTCGTAAATTTTGTTATATGGCAAGTCGCGTGACGCAATATAAGCCCACACGTCCTCATCTTTCCAGTCAACTATTGGTGTGCAGTGGTGATGCTGTACGCCATCCAGGTATTCAAATTTGACTGGATAAAAATATCCGCGCACTTTTCTTGACAAGCGCCGCCCCGCGCTCTCTTGCGCCCGCAATCCCATCACGGTCACGTCAAACTTGTACTTTCGGACAAATCTAACGCTTGGCTCACCGACTAGAAAGGCGAACCAATCTACCTCATCGGCAAATTTTTCGGGTTCATGCCCCCAATATCCAAAATCACGACACAGATCGGCCAATGTTCTATAAGACTCGAAAACATCCACATCTGGATGATGGTTTTTTAGCAATTCAAAACATTGATCATATTCAGTTTCAATACCGCTACTGAAAAATGCAGCGGGTACGCCTGGATATACCCGCCGTACTAGATCGAGTGTCACTGTTGAGTCTTTCCCTGTACTGAATGAAACTCCCATCTTGAAACCGCGCTCTACCAACGATGAAAGCAGATCAATAGCACGATCAGCTTTTCGCTGAAACGCTGGCAGCATAGCATGCGCTTTATCCCCGATGGTAATTGCCCTCACTTACCCTGGCCCCTTGTTCCTCCCCCTGATGGGGAACCACCCGGTGGTCTTTGCTTGAATAGAGCTTTCATATCATCACCTCCTGTTCCAGGCAGTTTTACGTATTATAACTTAGAATCCGATATGGGTAAAGTCGCCCATTATCCTCGGCTAAAAGAAAACCTTGTTTTTCGAGCACTGGCAATTTACGATGCACATTGCTCTTTGGAATACCTAATGATCGCGCAATATCTACCTGGCGACAACCAGGAACTAACATCACCTGTGCATAAATTGCCGCCAGGAGTATGTGATTTATTTTACGACGACCGCCGAACAACACAATGTACCATCCAGTATTCCAGAAAACAGGCGCTCTTTGTTCTCCACCAGATACGCCTCATATTCTGCAACGCCACTCGGTTTCTCACCAAGCCAATCCACAGTGACATGTCCGTGTCCGCGTGCCGATTGGCCGCCGATCACGTTGTCATTGTCGGCGTAGTAAGCCACCGCTGCCGCGAGAGCACCCTGAGTCAATGCGGTGGTGTAGGGCGTCAGCGTCAACTCGACGTAGACCTGAGTACCTTTTATCAACGTTTCATAGTTGTAAATCATTTGCCCTTCGCCACTGGCCGTAGCATGGCGAGTGCGTGTCACACTGTCAAGCATCTCAAAAACGCTCGTTCTTGACTGCGCTGTGTCACGTAACGATTCAGGCAATGCGTCGACATTTTCAGAACATACAATCCAGGCCGAAACTTTTAACTTGCTCTCGCCTAGATCAAAAGACGCTGTAACTCCACCAAGCAGGTCAAGCGACGGATATGCCTTGCGAATTTCATCACCGAGAAAGAAGGCATTTGTCGGTTGCTTGGCCCCTGCCTTGATATTGCCGCCGTTGTAGAAAATGCTGTCAGCGTGGATGGGTATTTCACCCTCCCCGCGTGCCGCTGGCTCAATTCCCAATGCATTGCACAAATGCAACCAGGACGGCTCACGCACCAGTTGGTGGCGGAGGCTATTGACGCTCACAGCAGGCACGTCAAGCACAATGTGATCCTCTGGCTCTGGCATTGCGTCATCCGAAAAGCTGGCCGTGTGCCAGGATTCAGGCGCAAATGTTACACCCGCCCTTTCGCAATACGCCTCGTCCTGTTCCTTGTTTTTCGTGTGCCACACCCGCGCCAGTGTTGCAGCAGCACGATATTGCTCAGTCATCGCTGTGAGTATCTGATACTGTACACTGGGTGGCAATGTCCAGAAAGCTGCAATCTGAGTATCCCATTTCGCAGGATGAATACCGAGTTGCAAATCGTCGGTGAGGATGGCCCACAGTCGGTGAAGTGTGTGGCAGCGCACCGCTGCCGTCTGTAGCCGATTCTCCAGCATCCGATAACGCCCCATACCGGAAAGCAGGCCCTCGCCATCCCCTGCGTTGTGAATGTCGAGCAAAAGCCGAATATAAGCCACACTCAACCACTCTGGCATATTGAGACGACTCGTCAGACTGGCAATAGTTTCCGGCATCGGATTTTGCTCACAGATAGCATCTACCAGGTGGCGAAACACCGGCGTATCAGTTGGCTTGCGATAAACGAACTGTTTTTGACGATTAAACGTCAGTGTATTGCTATCATTGCCCGTCGTCGGATCGTGGTGGCTGATTCCCTCAAGGGCCGTCAGCACCAGTGAAAAAATTTGGCTTTCCATCTCATTCTCCTTTCTGTGCGATCAAAATCGCAACAGCAAATTCGGGCAATGGTCGCAACTCTTGAAGGCGCTGCTCATAATCCATCACCAGGTCGAAGTTATCGGACAAAGCGCCATAATGCGAGAAAAGACTTTCAGCTATGGCCTGTTTCCTAAATCCTTGCGTGTACACCTCCTCTACAAAATTCAGAACCTCTATGAGTCTTTCCCAGTCGATAGACAAATTTTTCAATACGAACCGTCCTGAATCATAAAGCAGAACTGGTGTATTGATGCCCAGTGGCCCAATTGTCGCCCTGGGCCAGATTTTCTTTTTGTAGTCATCTGTGATGATACATAGACAATTCTGCCCCTGGCGCTGCGGCCATATCTCCCGAACCAATACGCTCCAATACGTGCGTTCGCTTTTGGCTGCGCTCTCCATACCGATGTAGGGATGGTACATCGTGCTATCCTCAAAGATAAGGCGACTTCCCATATTCCAAGAGCCTTTGAATGCGGCAGCGGCGGATAGGGATAGGTACTTAAATGTCATTCCGTGCATCAAATCAAGATATTCTCCAGTTGAGGAGGGAATTACACGCTTCCAGGGAATTCCTTCCGTGATTCTCTCTCCTGTGATAGCACAAACGGTATCCAATTCGGTTGCGATGTACCGTTCGATCCCTGCTGGTAATTTACACTCTAGTCCCTCAACAAGAAAGGTTGCTACAGATTGCATTATTATTTACTCCCTATCGTATCCATCATCCAGTGCGCTGTATCTGCTACTACCAACCCAATGCACCACCAGGCAATGAGATGGTAGGGCAATGCCACGAATGCAGCCCACCAGTCTAACATCCACGCCAATGCTCCGATGATCCCCCAAAAATAAACCATCCGAACGAGTGTTCCGACTATCGGCGCGTGACTCCAGAAAGAACGATGTTTGATGACTTTTGCATACGGCCACCAGAACCAAACCCACAAGAAGTTTTTCACCTTTGCCTTGCGGTTTTCGCCCAAGTCCAGGTCAGGAGAGAACCAGACGCCCGAAATGCAACCAGCGAAAACACAAAGCGCTACAGTGCCGTCACTGGTGTAATAATGAGCAATGAGGCCCGTCGGTGCAGCCAGAGCTATTGAGGCCAGGTTGTGCGCGACAGTTTTCACGTTCGTTCGTTATCCGTTCGTTCGTTAAGCGTCCCTTTTAGCTCTCCCGAACCACCTCAGGCAGTAGGGGGGTGGGGTGGGGGGGCGAGAACCTTTTCTATGATTTTTTTGCCAAGCGCATCAAAAATCATTCCCTGCCGTCTCTCTGGTTCACCATCGAGTTGTGTAACTTTCCATCGTGCCAAGTGCCTACTAACGAACCAATCTTGAACTTTGTGCAACTCCTCACGCCCGCCAAGAGGCTTTCCGTTCCCGCAGACATTCACCTCGGTTAACGACTTTCCAGAATTCAAAATCTGGCAGAGAGACGTAAATCGCACATCCCCCACCGGTGGGAATAAGTTCATCTGACTTGTAATTCCCCCGGCCTTTTGTTCGTTAACCTCGATGACAATACGCCGCTCTGGTTGTTCTTGCTGCGCGGGATGTTCTAGTCGTTTCTGTCCCCATAGTTTCAGCAACTCGCCCAGAGCGGTGAAGATCGCGTATTCCTGGAATGGAGAGCGGTAGGCAAGTTCCTGAACGAACGCCAGGATAAGCAGCACCGTGAGAAACCAGAAAAAAATACACAATACCATTGCCAATAATGCCGGGCCAGGTTGCCAAGATTCTGGTACTGCCCACCCAAAACTATCTGTAAATGCCCATAGGAACCACGCGACGGCAGACGGTAGAACAACAATCGTTACACGCTCAAACCACCGTGATTCATAGTTCAGTGACCAGATAAATGCCGCCAGCGACATAATACCAGCAATAAAAAACAGAATCCGCTCGCCAATGAGTGCGGGCGCAACGATAAAACACAATATAGCCAAAGTTGCCGAGGTACTTACCAAGACAGCTTGTGTGCCGGGAATTTTGACGCTTGTTTGCTGGTCTTCTGTCCGGCTTTCTTTGCTTTGTACTGGTGGGGGTGGTTGTATACCCCCACCAGTATGGCGCATTCCGTTCATTCTTCCTTCTTCCCCACTGCTAGACCAGCCAACACAATTACAATCAGTATACCGATCATACAACCAGTATACCGATCCCAAAGCCCCTTGATGAAGGCTTTCCAATCCTCTTGGCCTTCCTCGCGCCTGATAGTCTCGGCTTGGCGGGTGACGACCTCGTAGACAATTTGCGTGTTTGAATTGACGGCAGCGGCGGCAGCTTGAGTGAGCATTCGCAGAGAATCCGCTTCTGCCTGTGCCTTTGCGAGAAAGCCCTGAGCCTGTACCAACTCAGACCGCGCCTGTACTAGTTGTTTCTCAAGTTCAAGTGCCTGTTGCTCATTATCGCCCTGGGTTACGATTTGCTCAACACGAGCCTGCTCAACCCCGACGGCGGCCTCCACTTTGCGTGTTTCCAATGCCTCAAGGGCATAACCGATTCCACCCCAGGCCAATGCGACTACTGTTGCAATGATACAACAGAAAAAAAAGACCCCGATTGAATAGCGTATCAGCATCAAATCACCTCCACGGCTTTTCCGTTTCGCTTCACGAGTTTTGTTTGCGGGCCGCTTTAACACCCCGCTGTGCAGCGCCCAAACTAATGCGCAGCCTCTCTGCAACTTGCCGGGGTTTTGTACCGTTGCCATCTGCTAGCATGTACAGTTCTGCTCGTGACTGTTGCGGTAACAATTCAACAAGTGGTGCTAGTTTGTTGACATGTTCAAGCTCTGCTTTGAGTGTGTCGCGTTCTCTCTCAAGTTCTGCAACCTGCTGAACAGTAATGCTATTCTGTTCAGCACCCACTGACTTTGACGAAAACGAGTAGACAATCGAAAGAACGGGCAACAGGGCAGGCAAAATGAGTACGCGGGCATTTGCGATCTGTTGTGCGCCAACACCGAGCCATTGCGCACCAGGTGCGACGGTCATCATCGCGGCATTGGCAATGGCGTATAGAAGTTGCGTATACGTGGAGGCTGCCCCACTCACGAACAACCCAATGATGAGCCAACCCGATTTGCGCTTGCGTAGTCCCGTTGCAGATAGCGCCATACCTGCATCGACGGCCAGTGCGGACATATAACCCCATACCAGGTTGCCGCCCTCAAGCGATGCAAATCCAGCAGCACTGTGACGCAATGTTGCAACTGTGACGAGGACGTACAGCAAAATAAAAAGCCCAGTTAACCAGTTAAGTTTGAGTGTGTTCATTCTTTCCTTTTCTTGTGCCAGCCTCGCGCAGGATACGACCGGGTGGGATGGGCCTGGCGGGTTGCATTTATACCTCGTTGGTCGCCTTTGCTTCTGCCAGTGCTGTGATCTCGGCGATAATTTCATCTTGGTCGTAACGTTTGTCAATATACACGGTCATTGGGAGCGATGTATCAAAAACGAGGCTCACGCCCTCTATTTTCTCTAACTGCGCTTTTGACAAATCGGTGTAAATACCCAATCGGGTTCCAGATTCTACGTCAATATGAATTGCTTTCTCTCTCTTTGCCATCGTTTCTCCTTTTTCAAATAGGCGGCGCTTATCCAGTAACCACGATCTCTACGCCCTCGTCATCCTCTCTCACCTCGACCATCTTGCGTACCCTCATCCTCACCAGGTAGTCAATCGCTGCCAAGTCCCATCCCGGTAGCCAGAAACCGAGTGATAGGACACCGATAATACCTTGTAGCAAGGTAGCCCAGGCGACGAACCAGAACAAAAATCTGCGTTTCACCCAAGTACCTCCCTCGATTCCATAACGAGTTGCTGGTTTTATGGTTGTCGCTACCTGCTGCCATCGTGTGAGCCACTGGTTCATCCCGCCGGTCTCCCCTCTGTCAGGCTCACAGCGCGGTGACGGGCGGCGGCGAGGTCGGCTTCGAGTTGGGCGACTTGGGCGCGGAGTTGAGCAAGCTCAGAAGGTTGCCCGTTTTCCGTTTCTTTTGTCTCAATCCATTCAATGAGACCCCATCGAATAACAGACGACAAAACTGCCTTGCCGTCTTTAGTTTGGACGTGGCCGTGACGTTTACCAAGTGCAAGGAGTCTCTTTTTGAGGTCAGGCGGTATTCGAGCATATACGATTACGAGTGATTTATCCATAGCATCAGTATAACACAAACACTTTCTGTTGTCAAGCAATTCTCAAGCAATCTCGACGGTTTTACACCACTCAAAAAAATAGAAAATGATACCACCTATGATACCAAAAACCGACCAATCTGACCAATATCCTAAAAACACTTGACAACGTCAAGAAATCTGTTATAATATACTTACCTGAGAGAGAGAAGCACTAGAACTTAACAACCGAAAACACTAGAACCCCCCAAAACCTGAAGTAAAATACACAAACGTAACTGACCCAGACCAGAAAAAAAGCGGAGGCCGGAAGGGGGAAACCAGATAATAAAATGAACCGAACGAAGAGGCCGAGAAGCAGGCCAGGGAGGGGGATTATCCCCCCATAAAATCAAAGTGTGGATAATCAACTAATAGAAAAGGAGGGAACAAAATGACGTTCCGAGAATTGGCAGCACAACTAATGAGCGAGTTTGATTATAGCGAAAATGCGCAGATGCGAATACAGGCAACCGTCGAGGTAGCAGGTGACAATCCAAAAGGCTGGGATCGAGAAAAGCTGGACAGAATTGCAGCGAGTTTGCGGGGGAAACGTGACCGTGCTGAGGAAAAACACGAAATTGAGGGCTGGCACACTGATGAGTTTCCCAATGAATTATGCCGAAAGTGCCGAGATGCTGGTTGGTTGTAACGAGAGGCTAGATCGGTTGCCCACAAAAAACTAAAGCCGAAGTGCAAAAATTAAAACCACAAAAGGAGAGCAAAATGGAATACAGCATCAGTAGCGAGAAATTACAGGCAGTTACCGAGATTTTCAATGCCGACAATGGAGTGACAGAGACACCCGAACTAGTCGAGAACAATATCTGTGCCGACTGGAATGAGGGCGCGGAACATCAGGACTGGATTGACACTGCCAGCGAACAAGAGATCGCCGACTGGCTAGCCAGCTTTTACAACTAAATAAGAGCACTCAGGGGGAGAGATTGTATCTTTCCCCCACCCGCTCAAAACGACCGCGAGACAAGAGAACGAAATGCCCCACGCCTTGAACCCGCTACGGTAGGGGAACGCCTGGGGCCTGGGATAGTGTGAGATCGGCGATTGAGGGCGTGAGGTACATACGATAGTGACCCGCTGCGCTGCGCGTTAAAAGCGCCGAGAGATTGCAAGCTCTCGATTCTGCTTGACTACTGGTCGAACATAATCGAGGGGTTGCAATTTGAGAGCGACCCAAGAGAGGAAAGGGAATACAAAATGTCAAAGTATATCGGAGCTTACAAAGTCCCAGATGGTTATCTGGGAGACTGGCAAACCGTGTACGTTGTGTTGTTGGACAAAAAGATAGTACATGTGCACCCACACGGGTGTTATCTTAGTCCTTACCTGTCCAGTGAGATGAGCAGCGTTGAGGAAGCTCGTTGGATGATAGAAAACCACCCGATGGGCCGCAGGTACTACAAATAGACGAACTAGCTATCCCCACCCGGTAGCCGAGGGGTTGCCGGGTGGGAAAGGAGAGGAACGATGATGTTCAGAACAGTCGCGGGGTATATCATTATTGTCGTGAAAGAAGATTTTGAATATGACTGCATTTTCAATAACCGTCTCTTTGATACTGAAAAGAAAGCAGAAAAGGCGATTGGCAAAGCTAAAAAACAAGATAAAAGAGAAGGTGAAGTATACAGATATAGAATCACCTCATTATTTGCGGAACCATAGAACACCAAGCGCCAGCCGAGGGGCCTTGTACCCGGCAAGGAGATTTTGATGTTTGTGCAAGTATCAGCAGGTAGCGGTTATGGAACGAGGAAAGCTTTATACGAAATGGTCGTTGAAACAATCCTCGTGCTCAGAGACGAAGGTGAACACGATAACTTGGCAGGCAATTCGGTTGTGGTGGATTTTGAGGGATTGACATTTGAGCAAGCTCAGGAAAAAGCGAAGGCGCTCAACGGTGAAACGGTGGGGCATTCCTATGATGGTTGTCACGCCTGTACCTGGAGCATAGAGGTGAGTAAGATCGATCCGCCGGTGTGGTTCACATACTGTGAACCGCCAGAATCCGAAGTGATTCGAGCGGCTTTGGCAAAGTTCAGGCAATAAAACCACCCAACCCCGCCCACCCGCAGCGGGTAGAGCCAGCCGAGGCTCTCGCTGAGTTGACGCTGAACCCCGGAAACGGGCTATTGGCGGACAGAGGCGAGAGCCGGTGGCATAGTCGGGCCTTAGAGCATACCTGTAAAGTCGAGAAAGCTTTAGGTGGTATTTAGTAAACCTTTCTCAATTCTCATTACCCCGCACCCTCACAGCGCTGACGCCTTGAGGCTGGCAACGGGACGGCGGCGGGGTGCGGTGGCTGGGACTAGAGGAAAAGGAGGAAACACGATGAAGATATTGGAATACTGCATCGCAGGCGAACCGGTCAACGATTGGCTCGTTGACCAAGAACTTGAAAAGATTCTTTCGAGCCGACAGGAAAATTTCTCGTACAGTACGGCCAATATATTTAACAGAATACGGCTCGCTGTACACAAAGATGAAATAGACAAAGAGGCATTCTGTTTTCTTTTCGATGAAAAAATACTAACTATGAACAAACGAGGAAGGCTCAAGAGGTGGCCTGATGGGTTTCTCGAGCAGGCTTGTTATTTAGATGGGATGCTAGAGGAAAAGGAGGAAGAGGATGGCTAGAATCTCAATCCCACCACCCGCCCTACACGGTGGAAGCAGAGCCATATAACCTGACCCTGCGGCGGGATGGATTTGTTTTCAAGGTGACGGTGGATAAGGAGGAAAACAACAAATGAAATGGCAACGCATAACCAAGAAGTATACCGACGGACACGCCCTATATCTAGGGAAGTGGAAAGTCGGTATGGTGACAAACGACGGCACTGTGTCAAAAGGTGATCCTTTGCGTTATCAAGCAGCTTGTTTCTTGCCTGGGTTGAACAAGCGGCAAGGAAACTTTTCGACTATGGATGAGGCGAAAAGCAGAGTAGAAAGGGTTGTGCGGCACTGGATTAGATTTATGGAGGAAACCGATGATACCACAGTATAACAACGACGCATTCCTCGCCTTCATCTATGGTTCCCTTCTGGGCGAACCGGTGAAGCACCTGAACGTTGTCCGTGAGAAACCACCCGAACTCCTCACCGATCTTGAACGAGAGCGAGTATCAGAAGCAGAAAAGTTTTTTCACTCTGGATGGGGACGTGAGTTACTTGAAAATATTGTGGACCCAGACGTGGCGCTGAAGGCGCTGGGGATATGAAGGCCACTTGTCCAAGCTGCAAACAAGAGGCTATCCTGCGCTGGCTCACCACGCTGCTGTGGCAGTGCCTTGAATGTGGACGTGTCATTCGTGGATATACCGGTGAACCGGGACGGCTTGCTGTTGTGGGTAAGCCGCCGGAAGCGGAAACTGTTGTCCAGCCGGTACTTTTTGAGGAGTGAATGTCAGATATATCCCAAATTCTACCATTTTGAGGGGGTAAAATATTTGCAAAAAATTCTGTAACATTTTTTCGTACCCCTATATATGGGCAGAACCTCTTGAATTCGCTGTTTTCTCCCACCCCTGAGGGTAGTTTTTATACCCCCTAAAAACGCCATACTATATACACATATTGCTCTCATAACACGTCTAGGGGCTTCCTGTGGGGTGGTATTTTTGATGAAAAAGGCAGTTTTGTGCTTGACAACCCCACCAAGATAGTATATAATATGTATATAGATTAAAAGGAGGTCTGAAAATGATTGGCGCTTCACTTTCTTTTTGTGTATCAGATATTGCTCGTGGTAACATCCAATATGATCAAGTTGAAAAAATTATCTCTAGTACAAATGTCCCAGATGCAAAGTCGTGGGAATGCACGATAGGAGAATACAAGGAAGCATACTGGCACAATTTTCCGGGCGAAGCTGAGTCAATCGCTCGCAAGCTCATTGCGGAAAATAAAATAGTTCAGCCGAGATTGGAAGGAAAAGCGTGCCCTTGTTTGATTAACAACGCTCCTATCTGGTACGAGAAAGAGAAAGGTATTCCCCTACGAGAAATACTATGACAAAACTTACCCTCCCGCGTAGAACCTACGGTGACAAGGCCGCCGGATCAAAATTGATCCATCTAACCCCTGGTGCAATGGAAGCGTTGCAAGCATTGTCATTTGACAGGCTGGAAACCGCCACGGCTTGTTTTGCTATCGAGGTACTTTACGCCATCACGTCCGACGACGATGACCTGCTTGATTTGATTCTCCAGCGGCTGTTCATAGCACTACCCGACTTGATCGCGATTGAACAGTTGTATAACAACCTGGAGGCGATGACCTTCACAGTTGAGCGGCTGTTACACCTGGCACGGTTGTCTGAACAGATACAGCCTAGCGGCGAGCGGGCAGCGGTGAGGCAAGATGAGGCAAAAGGAGAAAGTGAACGATGAAACTGAACAAGATGCATACAATAACGACAGAACAAGGACGCTTTGAAACTGATGGAAAATACATTATGAACAAACCAGATGAAAAAATGGTATCACTGGCACAAAAAGTCGAAGAGCAACTTGCAAATGCCATCCTAGATACACAGATGTCCCAGCGTCCTCCCGATGTAATACTGAACGCGGACTATTTACAGAAAATAATTACCGCATTAGGATCTAACGGATTGTATATCTGGATCGGCTCATCGCCAAAGTCGCCTGTTATAATTAAGGCGCGTAACAGCGACGCCACTATCACCCTAATGCCAATGGAGAAAGCGTGGGAGCGAGATGAGACAAAAGGAGAAGTGAACAATGACTAAACAAGTGCCACCACAAGGCAAAGCTGAAAAACACCACATCTCAGGGGACTATGATTACACTAATTTACTCACCTCTGCCGCCCGTGCCGCTGCTATACAGTCGGAAGAATGCACAGAGCATTACTATGCACTAGAGGACAAAACAACGACCTCTGCCCGTTCTGTCCTGGTAGCGGCAGAAGCGCATCTTGAGGCTGCTGCCGTGTATTACATACACCTTGCAAAGTGGAAATTGGAAAATGCTTGACAGCGGGGCGGTGTTGTGTTATACTGTTGATGTAGGTTGAGATTTACTGTAAGCGGTGTAGCACCGCAGAGGTTTAACAACGTAGGCCTTCAGAGAGAGGCAAAATATGACAATCCAGGAAACTCCTGAGTATTGCCAACGGTTTACCGGTGGGTGTGTACGTTATGCTACAACGCACACCTCTACTGAACAACCGTTCCGTGTAGCCGCTCTCTCTGATCGGTGAACCGTTGGCAATGGCTAGGAGTTTTCTGTTATCTGAGTAAAAGGAGAGAAATGGAGTTTGCAGAGCTTAAAAACGCACTACAACAACACGTAGCCGATATGCTACAGGACACACGCCAGTTATACGTGACCGGCGTGAACAAGGATACCTTGTGGGAAATATATCTCAACAGCTTTCCACAAGGAGCAAATGAAACTTTCCGAGAGCGCCGTTTTTACGATTGTAGTTGTTGCCGGTCATTCATACGAGCATTCGGTAACGTCGTTGCAATCAGAGACAACAAAGTGGTCAGCATTTGGGACTTTGAGACAGGCGACGAGACGTTTCAGCCTGTCATCAACGCGCTATCCGCTTTCGTCAAGACGGCTCCAGTCAACTATTGCTTTGTCACGAAAGAAGGAGCGTTTGGTACAGACTTTAACCACGAGCAACGTGACGATGGAACCGTTCACACCTGGCATCACTTCAGAGTTGATCTTCCAAGCACATTCGTTACCAAGTCGTCCAAGTCGGTAGCGGCACTGATGGGGGAACTCCGGGACGCCCGCAACGTCTTTCAGCGAAGCCTTGAGGAAATCTCACCCGATGCGTTGGGAACAGTGGTTGACCTCATTGCTGAAAAGACTTTGTACAAAGGTGACGAGTGGGCGGGCGTACTGGCACGATTCTCAGAATTACAGGCCGAGTACCGCGCCCTACCCGACGATGAAAAAGACAACTATTGTTGGAGCACTCAAGTCAGCGGCGCTGTCAGCCGTATCCGCAATCATTCTATCGGCACACTATTGAAAGACGTAACCGAGGGTGTGGATGTGGAAACCGCTGTACGCAAATATGAGGCCATCGTTGCACCTCAGAATTACAAGCGGCCAAAGCCCATTTTTACCAACCGAATGGTTGAGCAAGCGCAGCAGACAATTGAGGAGCTAGGACTTCTTGACTCACTTGGTCGTCGCCACGCTACACTAGGGGACATCACAATCAACAACGTCATCTTTGCAGACCGAGATGCTGCCAAACAAATGAACGGTGGTGTGGGCGTGTTTGAGGCGCTGAAGCAAGAAGCGTCTGTGAATCCCAAACAATTCGAGAGAGTACCCGGCGTAGGTATAGACCAATTCATCACTGATATACTGCCCAATGCTACAAGTTTGAGCGTGTTACTGCTTAACCAGCACGCGCCCAATCTGGTTTCCCTTATTGCGCCAGAGGTGAAAGAAAGCCCCACCTTGTTCAAGTGGGACAACGGGTTTAGCTGGGCGTACAATGGAAACATCACCGACAGTATGAAGCAACGAGTAAAAGCTGCTGGTGGTGACGTTAGCGGTGTGTTACGGTTCTCGTTGCAGTGGAATGAGAATCACGATGATCGGAACGATCTTGATGTGCACTGCGTTGAGCCAGGCGGCAATCACATCTACTATCCTAATCAACGGCGTCGCCACCTGTCTTCGGGTATGCTCGACGTTGACATCCAATACCCTGAGCGGCATCAGATTGCTGTTGAGAACATCACCTGGGCCAATATCAACAGAATGCCCGTAGGAGTGTATAAACTTTTTGTGCGCAATTATGCACATCGCGGTGGCCGCTCTGGATTCAGCGCAGAGGTCGAGTATGATGGACAAATCTTTGAGTATGAATACCACAAAGAACTCAGGCAGAAAGAAGATGTGATGATCGCAAAAGTGAAACTTGACGAGAACGGTTTCAAAATCGTTGAATCCCTACCATCAACGATGAGCGCCAAGACGGTATGGGGAATAAAAACCAACCAGTTTCATCCCGTATCAGTTCTAACGTTTTCCCCCAACTACTGGGACGAGCAAAATGGAATCGGCCACAAGCACTTTTTCTTTATGCTTGCTGGCTGTACAAATGATGAACAACCCAATGGATTTTTCAACGAGTATCTGCGCCAAGAGTTTATGGAGCACAAGCGCGTCTTTGAGGCACTGGGTAGCAAGATGAAGATTGCCCGGTCGGAAAATCAGTTATCTGGCCTCGGATTTAGCTCAACACGGCGAGTGTCGCTCGTCTGTAAAGTTGACGACAATCGAGTCGTCAAGATAGTCTTTTAGAAAAGGAGTTGAAAATGTTTCAAAAAGCATCACGTATGAAGTTGCGGTTTTCGTTTCGCGGACTGTGCACTGTTGAGGATTTGTGGGATTTGCCCGTCGAGGTGCTGGACGCTATCTTCAAAAGTCTAAACCAGCACGCCAAGCTCCAGTCAGAGGAAAGCCTACTTGGCGAGAAGAGCCAAGAGAATGAAGCTCTTGCTCTACAAATCAGCATCGTCAAGCACGTCGTAGTCACCAAACTGGCAGAGACAAAGGCGAGGGAAGATGAAATTCTAAAGGCTGCCAAAAAGCAGAAACTCCTGGCCTTCGTTGCAGAAAAGCAGGACGAGTCCTTGCGCGCCCTGCCCATCGAGGAGATCCAAGAATTGATCAAAGAACTGTAGCACAATTCTCACCCTATCCCGCAGCGTGGAGGCTTGCGGGATAGGGAAACTTTTTTGCTCACCCGCTGGCGACTGAGCGCGGAAAGGGATAAAAAATATGATACTTCCACCAAGAAAACCATTTGCAAGTGACTTTTTTTTCCGCGCCGTTCCAGACTACCCGGATAATCTCAACGATTTTTTCTACTGCCTCCGCCTCTGGCTACGCACCTCTTGGCGCAACCGGCCCCGGTTCGCTCAGTGCACGGTCTGCGGGCAGGGGGAATGGGTGACGGGTGAGAATATGTTCACCTGCTCAGAGGGATGCGCGGATGAGTATCTGATGGCAGACGGGAAACCGTTTGTGTAAAGGAGAAGAAAAATGACTGACCGAATATCAAACGCTATGCTCATTGCAATGATCGAAGCAGAAGATAAACTCACGAATGAGGACGCCACCTTCGAGGAAAATCTCAATGCGGCTATGCTGGCTACCCGTAATCATTGGATGTGCGCAGACAAAAACGAGCAATTCCAAGCCGCTGTTGGAGCCGTGGCGTCACACTATGGAAGAAGAAGTGATGAATATACACGGCTAAAACGCGAAATGAAAATACTCCGTGGGTTCAATAAAATGATAGACACATCCCAAACTGGTGTACCAGTAGACTGGGATTTTCTTATTACTGATGACGAATTTGAATCGGTGGGACTGATGCAATTATGGAGGGAAACGCAATGACCAAGAAAACCTGGCAGACTATGCACACACCACCCAACACCACTTGCCCACACCGTTACCTGGATGTGCAAGATGAACCCCGGTGTAGAATAGCAACGAGAAGGAAGAAGACAAGATGCACCTTCGAGGATTGCCTGTGCAGGCTGTTCACCTACATCGAGGACGGCCTACCTGAGCCTGGCGTTGACGTGCTGGCGGCGTGGGTGAATGAGATTGGAAGTATCATTGTAGAGCGAGCCTGTTATTATCCTGATGACGGCTGGTGTTACCTCGGTAGTACCCCCAGCATTGTCTTGCATCGCACTGTCTACGCCTGGGCACTGCTACCGGACGCGCCGGAGGTGAGGGGGAAATGAACGATCTAACAAACGCGCCTGATGAGTATCTATGCAAGGCACTCAAGGAAGCAGATACTTGGAAAAGGACAGGTATAATAAAAGACGGGATTTTTACAGAGTTCACACTCAATCATCAACAGGAACATCAGTTTTGGAGCCTGCTTGATACCATACGGGTGTTACACCAAGAAACCGCCCGGCGCTGGTTGGAGTTGCAAGATGTGACAGTAGAAGAGAAACACGAGTGCTACGATTGTATGCTTGAAGAGACTGAGTCAGAAGGCGAAATCATCAAGGTTGCCTGTGGTCACTATCTCTGCAAAGACTGCCGCGGTGATTCCTACGGCCCGCCGTGTGACGATTGTGACGGCTATGCCGATAACTGCTATTATAGTCTGGAGGCAAAGTGATGAAATTCTATTGCCCGGCCTGTGATCACTGCAATACTGCTTTCTTGGTTTCTATCGAGTACCAGGAAATGGAGTTACCTGATGCCGTGTAAAACCTGCGAACATCTCAAGTTATGCCAACAAATCGTCATAACAAAAGGCCGCGTGATGTGCGAGATCCCCGACAACGGACGGCCCGCAACCCGAACTTGCCTGGACTGTCCAAAGCCCATCAGTCGGGGAGCAACCCGCTGCCGAGCTTGCGCCGCCGTGCATCGGTACAAGGATGTGGTGAAACCGCCGGTGAGCACGACGTGTGTTAGTTGCGGCACACCGATCAAGGGTTTTGGATTGAGGTGTAAATCGTGTGCGTCCACGGTGGCGTACCGGGAGAGGATGGAAAGTGCTTGACACCCTGAAAGCATACCGAGTAAACCTCCCCGGTGATGACTTTTGCCTACTCGTCTTTGCCCCAACGAGAGGAAAGGCAAAGATTCACGCAGATCGATGGGGGCCTCGTGAATATAATTTTGAGTTCATAGAATTGCGGGCTGTACGAATGTCCGAAATGGACAAATACGCAGAGGGTGAAACTTCATATATTGTATGGAGCAACGACGAATTGCCAGACAGCGCACCGATGTTTTATGAGGAGGAGGAGGACAACGATGATTGACAACAAGACTACAGAAATAGAGACATCCAGCAATGACCTAATCAGCATATCCTATACATTTTTCGAGGTGAGGATGGGGCAGATATTCCACACACTTTACGGAAGTTCGACTCAAATGCTCCACGAACAATCCTTCTGGCCCGCAATCCAAGAATTAAAAAAACTGGCGCAAGAGGAGCTACCCGGTGGTGCTTGACAATAGAGTGCCAGTGTGTTACAATATACTCAGTTGGGAGAGGCAGGCCAAAGCCAATGACACCAACTAACTTGACAAACAGCGGTAGGAACCGAGGCAAAACGCCGATTTTACCAGGGCGGTTTGCGGCTAGATGATAACCTGGCACGTTACCAGTCTTCCTACCGCGAGCCGTCAAACCGTTCTGGTCAAGTCGGTGTTTTTTGTTATCTGATAGACAAGGGAAAAATGAGAAAAATAATAGGTCGCCATCAGTGGGTATTGGGTGCAACTATCTCAGAATCATACCAAGACGGAAGTGCAGAACGACGTTTCACCGCCACTATACGGGGCTACCAGAATTGGAAGATTTTTGATGGAATAGTTTCCGAGGAAGTCTTGCAACTTATCATCAAGGCTGTAAGCGCCATTCGAGAGCAAATTGACGACACCGGTGAAGATTGCGAAGCTCTGATAAACGTCAATAAATATGCCCACACGCTGGCCGAGTTGAAAGATAAGGTCGAAATGTTTGAAAATCCAATCTCGAAAAGGTTCGATGAATTCTTATCTGAGCAAGGAGAGAGAAAGTGTGTAATAATCCAAAAATGACTAGTGAACAGATCGAGAATCGGCGTCGTGTGTTGGGTGGAAAATTCGGCGCAGCCGCTCTATATTTGTCGAAAGAGCAAATTCAGAAAATTCGTGACAGAATACAAGCGCAGGCTGACCAGATGAGCTACGACACGGCACTCAATAAAGCGATTGACTTTATCAGAGAACAAAACTATACAGGTGAAATAGTGCTATTGTCAATTGAACAACGTGAGGGGTACACTCACGTAATGTGTCTTGAGCCAAACGGGTTGTTCATCGTTTGCCACGATGGTACTGTCAAGGATAACTACCAGGTCTTTGAAAAACAGAACTAGACCAGAATACTGATAAGAAGCTTTTTTGTTATCTGAGTAAAGGAGATGAGAATGTACAAAGAAACAATATTTGAAACAGCACAAGAGTTTTTTGAAAGTCTTGCCGGGCACACCAGTTTACCTGAAATCCCGCCAGAGGTTTACGTGGTGCTTGAAGGGGATAACGGCGTTTGTCTTTCCTCAGAAAATCATACCCAGCCGTCAAGGCTCCGACTGGAGGAGAGTATCAGTCAAGAAGATATGATTAAAGAGGCGTTCAAACTTCTTGGGTTAAAGGTGCATTTTACATAGCAATACTTGGCCTGATATGACTGCCGAACAACGAGCCAAGCGAGAGGCCGCAGAACGTGACAGCGGCACGTACTCGGTTCCGATGTGCCAGTGGCCGGGAGGGTGTGGGCAAAGGGCGGATGACGCCTGTCACGTTTTACCAAAAGGAAACTATCCAGAACAGCGAGCCGACGTCGAGAATCTCATTTCGCTGTGCCGCAAGCATCACTCAGAGAGTGAGAACCGTAAGTCGCGGGTTAGACTGTTGAGACACTTGGCAGAGTTGCACGGGTATGACTATTCGATGGAGCCTTACTCGGAGTATTGGAAAGAGGAGGGATAGACTATGTCTGACACCAAACAACCCGAACAGCGCCGAGTTTCGTGCCTAATTTACTCACGAGTCGTTTGATACTTGACGCCGACTAAGCAATGGAACGCGGGCAAGCTCGCCGAGTTTGGCGACCGGCGGGATTTTGACGTGTCGAATTTGCTTGATGAGAGAGAGGAAGACGATGAAAATACTGAGCAAGAAACGTAGGCCCAAGATACCTGGGTTTCCGCGCTATTGGCCCAGTGTTAAGGCTAGGCGTGGGCGGTGGTGGTGTATGACGTGCAGAAAGGAGAAGAAACGCAAAGAGTTTGAATGCCCAGGCGGTGGTAGGCCAAGAAACATCTGCAAGGAGTGTCAGAAAGATGCTTGACAACCAGCACGTGATCGGTTATAATTACAGAGTAGTAAAACAACGGCCTCTGGCGGGGCTGGTGGGAGAATCGAGAAACACTTTTTTTGTGTGTTCTGGTTGAGCTTACATTGCTCCCACAGGTTCCGCCAGAACTAAACCAGAACACACAAAAGGAGTGTTTTTTGCTATATATCAAACGAGGAGAGAGGTGGATATACTAATGAGTTGGGCAGCACTCACACTAGCGATTGCGTTAATCTACAAGCTGATAGCATTTCCTGAAACGCCCGGACCAATAAAAATATTCTATGCCATTTGTGCTGGAATTGCGGTCACTGCTGGCCTGTATGGAATCGTTCGCCAGAGTGTGAAAGATGTGATGAAGAACAACTGACCAGAACACCAGCAGTCATCAGGTCACTTAAAAGGATTTTGACGCTATGAAAGTATCAAATAAGAAAAAACACGAATACTGGAACCACTTTGCCCAAGAGTGGGCCGTTATGAAAATGCCCACAGCGCCAGATGTTACAGGCCCACGCCTACGTAAAATCAAAGAAGAGATCTGGCAAGACGATTTCTTTTGGTCGGACATCGTTTGGAGACACAACGGTGACAAGCAAACACCTGAACAGATGCGTGAGAGCAACGTTGAAACATACCATCATTGCCTGGGCAACTTTTGGGGAATGATTATACAGACTTTGGTTGAGCGCGGACTAGTAAAAACAACCGTCCGCCGATAGTGACGTTTGCCAGGGTTGCTTCACTGAAGATGGGTTTTTTTGTTATGTGAGTAATAAGGAGAAAAAAATGAAAACAATCCTCGAAGATAAGCGGCCAATTCAAACCATCACTATCCCCAATTATGAGCAGTGCTGGCAAGTTGGACAGAACGGTGTTACAAGAATTAAAGCCTATGAGGAAACCGGGCAATGTGCCTATGTCCCCTGGTTGGCGATCTACAGAAACGATACTGTTATCACTCGCATCAATTGCGCTAGTGTGGAAAGCATCTGCTATGTTACAAAATAGTCGTCGGGGCTGCTCACTATCCAGCATTTTTGTGTTATGTATTAAACGAGAAGAGGGATAATGTATAAATATCGAGTTCAAATTGAGAAAACCGATCACTGTCAAGTCGACATAGAAAGTGAAACCGAGCTAACCGCCACCGATTTATTCATCCTGGTAAAACAAGCTGGCAATAGAGAATTCGGGACAACTGATGAGACGACAATCATCAACGTAGAGTCTAACGTGATGGTGGACGTTAAGGGGTTGGGAGGCTAATCGATGGGTGCGATGTTAATAGCAGCACTGGAGTACCACAAAGAGAATTTATGCGTGATCCCTATCGTAGCAAAGAACAAGATGCCTGCAATCAATTGGGACGACTACAAGACGAGGTGCTCTACTACTAAAGAGATTATCAAGTGGTGGAGCAATGGTCACTCATTTAACATTGGGGCCGTCCACGGCGAGGTATCCGACGGCTACATCCTGCTCGACATCGACAAAGACGCCGGAATGTACCGAGCGTTGACAGAGAGATTCCCCGAATTGACAAAAGGGAGAATTATTCAAAGCGGAAGTGGTGAGGGTTATCATGTTCCGGTTTTTTTGTCCCAACTCCCCGACTTTGGCTGGAGTACGAAACATCAACGGCCTATCGGGAACCGCGCTTGGCGTACCGCGCTCGGTTCCCTCAACGTCCGCGCTCAGTTCTGCCAATCTGTACTACCGCCCTCGATCCACCCCTCGCTCAATCCATACGTTTTTCTCCAGGAAGGCCCCATCACACAAACCGATAACCTGAATACGTTGATCGCCTGGCTCAACGAACTTGACCCGCCCAGAGAAAAACCCGCCCGCAGGCGCAACGGCGACTATACCCCTCCTCCTGCCGGCTCTCTCCAGGCCGCCGCCCTCACTGCATGGCCTGGGACACTGGCTATCTTCGAGCACTTTGGCCTCGCCAAACAGGGTACTCGGACAGAGAACGAGAACGAGACGAAGGTGAGCGGCAACGGTGGGTTGATCATCGCTCCAGATGATACAACCTGGTACTGCTTTACGGCCGAGTTCGGAGGCGGCCCGGTGGAGGCGTGGGGCTGGTGTAGGTTCGGCAGCGCCTATCGAAACGGGCAACGGCGCGATGTGATGCTGGAGATGGCGCAGGCTGCGGGCGTGGACACGGCGCGGTTTTACAAGCAGGGAGATGAGCGCGTAAGCGTGAGGGGAGAGGGCGGGCGGGATTATTGGGAGAAGAAAGATGGGGGACGGTGGGGAGGGTTGAGGTGAACAAAACAGACTACAACAAAATACGCTCAAAAAGCACAAGAAACCTACGTGAAACCATCCTATTCTGGTTATGCCGATGGGGATTCATTGGCAATTTTATTGTTTGGGAAACTGAAGCAATCCTGAAAGAGCACGCCAATGATTTTATGGAAATCTTGAAACAAGCCGTGAGGGAGCAACTCGATGATGCTTGACAAACTCGCAGGCCTGGTGTATACTCAGAGAGTAGTAAAACAATCCAACGGCTTGTGGCGAGCCGCCGAGTGCAACAGAATCCCTGTTGAGTTTTGTGTTGGTGTTGATACCCACTCGGTAAAGCCACCAGCACTAATACAAAACTCAGAAGGGATTTTGACGTTATAAAGGAGAGGAAAATAATGAAAAGCTACAAGCAAATACAAATTGAATTATCCCAAAACGCAAGAACTGAATTGAAAGCAGGGCTTGCGCAGTGCACTGACGACCAGCAAATGCTCTTTAAGAAAATGTATGCAAAAGGACACCTTGAAACCCCCATAAGTGAAGTAGTTGATGATATAGAAGAAGAAAAATTAGACTGGGCAATGCAACAAGTCCAAAGAACACTGGAGGCTAACCAATGAGTGACAACTTTTCTTTCCGATGGGGAGTTCCAATTCTCGACGCAGGTTTCACAGACATTCCCAATGTTATCCTGCGCAATTATGTAAGAGCTGGTGTCAAGCGGCACGAGTTTCTCTTGATTATGCACCTCGCCAGCTATCGCTACAACACACCCGGCTCTGAGAGTTTTCCGTCTCTCGCCAGTATATCAAAACAAACCGGCTGGACGGTCCAAAGAATTTGCCAGATCGCCAACGAGCTAGAAGAAAAGGGGATGCTCCGACGAATCCGCAGAACAGGAACAACTACTATTTATGATTTCACTGGGTTCAGCGAGTCAGTTTTAAAAGCCGCTGCCAGTTTGATACCCCCCTCTCAAGCCAGTTTGATACCCCCCTCTCAAGCCAGTTTGAGTACCCCTCTCAAGCCAGCTTTACATGAAGAAGAGAATAAGAAGAGAAAAGAAAGAATAGAATCAACAGAAAATGAAACTTTCATTCAGGAAATGGCAGATGCTACCATTGAGGAACAGGTAAAACAAGAGCAACGCATACCACGAACGGAAGAGAGTTACAAAGCAGAACTGGTAGAGACAGCACAACGAATGTACGAACGCCAAACGAAGGACATATCAACACCTGCTCAGGCCGGGGGGGATGATTCTCCCGCCAAGGCCATAGCCGATGGGATATGCCGCTACAACGGCCATTCGCAAGGCATTCTCGAATTTCCAGAAACCCAACGTGTTTCCTGGAGGCGACACATAGCCGGTATCTTATCTGAATGGGGAGGCGCAACAGTCGAGCAAGCACGTCTCGCCTGGCAAGCCTGGACGGTGGAATATAGTTGGAAATCCCGTGCCGAGCCGTTCTATGCAAATTTTGGCAATGAACTAGGCCCCTTGCTCGTTGCCGTGAGGGGAGGGGGTATCACGACGGCGACCCTGGCCGCGAAAGCCGCCGAACTGGATGAAAAGAGCAATGGAAAAATGTCCAATGAGGAGTATGAACGCGCCGAGACTCACCGTTTGATGAAGCAAATGGAAGACGACCCACAATACCAAGCGTTTCACGAAACGGCCAGCCAGTGACAGATCAAGATATTCTCCAGCGCACCTGGGAGACACTCGCACATAAAATCCTCGCCTCCGTCCTGGTAGACCCCGGCGCGGTACACCCGGCACACGACGTGCTTGGTAACTCGCTCCACTGGTGGCCGAAGGAGAGCGCGAAAGTCTGGCAAGGCGTTCTCCAGTGTATGGAGGCCGGGGCGCTCCCAACGGTCGAGGCGGTGACGGCCCGCTGTGGTGTTGATGGCTACGTACAGACCATTGCGAATCAGTTTGATAGCGAGGATAACCGGAAGCTCGTTTACCACGCGGGTGAGTTGCGGCGGCTAGGTGGGTTGTTCGAGTTTCGGCGGTTGGGACACGAAATGTGGAAAGCCGACGACGCCGACGAACTGGACGCAATGGTGGCCTATGCCGAGACGAGGTTGGGCGGTTTGCTCGCCGAGATAAACAACCGGCAGGGTGATGCAAAATCAGTGAGTGATAGCGCGTGGGAACAGATCCGGAAATTCGATGGCAACGGTGTTCCTACTGGATTACACTGGTTTGACGAGATGACGGGTGGATTATGGCCGGGTATGAATTACTGGATCGTCGCTCCATATAAAATGGGCAAAAGTTCCATGATGAGAAGTTGCCTTCTAACTGCCCTCGAAGCTGGTCACGCTTGCGACGTGTTCTGTGCTGAAGGAAGCCGCGAATGGTTTGTCGTGCAATGCCAGGGGATGATTGCAACACGAGTATTGCTCGAACAAGGCTATGAAGCCCCGTTGCGTTTATCTGCCTTATTTATCTTTCGTGCCTGGCGTAAGCAACTAGCCGTCTTTACAAAAGATGAACTAGATGCATTAAATGAAGCACGCCGAGTATGGGACAACTACAATGTTCGGGTATGGGATACTACCGATGGTATCCGTAATTTAGTAGCATTGCGTCACCGAATACGACGCAGCAAGCACGAGCACGGCAGCCTGGTACACTGGTGTGATTATTCACAGCTATTCAATAACGATGCGGGAGGCTCTCTCTACGACCGGCAGAGTGTAACAGCGCTGAAAGTCGGAGAGATCGCCACATCAGAAAAAGTCGCCGTTTGTATGCTGGCGCAAAAGAATGAAGCCTCTATTCGAGATTCAAGCGGGTATAGTTCTGGCGTCAAGGGCGGCGGGGATGCAAACGCCGTAGCCGATTTTGAATTTATCGTGTCGAGGGATGAGCAAATGCCGAAAATTATGTTACTCAGGCTAAAGTATAGCCGTTGGACGAGCAAGGGCAGCGGGGAGCACTTCATAATACCGTGTTGTGGCTTAATAGCCGACCGCTGGCAACGGCGGCTGGCGCTATAGGGAGAGAAAAATGCAATACGAAGAAAAAGTAAAAGGTATGCTGCGAATCTCAGTCGGAGGCCACCGATTTATCCTAGATGAACGAGACGGACGGTTGCGAATCCGCACCTTGTTCGGGAACGTCGCAATCGAGCCAACACACGGGAATTCAATTCTGCTCTCGGAAACGCTGACTGAGGCAGCGTATGTGGCAGCTATGAGTGAGGAGGAGAAATGACAGACGATCAATGGAAAATATTCACAGAAGTTGCAGAGCAGTGCAAGCTACAAATAGACCTACCAAGAGGCCACTTTCGGCGTTTCAGCGCAATCAACGTCGCAAGCCAAAAACGCAGTGACGCTATTGTCGCTGCTTTTGAACAATTGTGTACTCTATTTGAATCTGTTTTGTGTGACACCTGTGAACTCGACGGCGGCTGTATGTTTCAACCGCTAACCCTAGAATGTGCCAAATATCGAGGAGAGCATTTATGACCACTCTCTACTATTACGCCTGGAAAAACAACGCCAAGCGAGCAATCCTGTACCGCCGCCGCTGCAACGTCGTTGCACGACTGGCAATGAATAGCGCGGTCGTGGAGTTTGAAAATGGGCAGCGTGAATGTGTTTCACGGAATGCGCTGCGGAAATTGAAAGGAGAGTATGAGTGCGCTCCACGCGAGTGTGGATGGTTGGTGATTGGAAAATGACACAACCTGTGATCCACAAAAACATCCCACCCACGCCTGAGATGCAAGAGGAAATGTCCAACGTGGAAGCGTCCTTCTCACACTACTGGCGCTTGCTCTCGCCGCTCGATCTCCCTCCTCTGTTTTACGATTGCGTCCAACCTGTACCCAATCGCAAGCATCGCCTCGATTACGCTTGTGTTCCTGCTGGCGTTGGCATTGAGTGTCAGGGCGGCGTCCACGGTACAAAAAAGCGCGGCCACACCCGGCCAGCAAAATACCTCGAGGACTGCTGGAAACTGGCGTACTGCCTGGCGGCTGGCTGGCTGGTGTTCTGGGTGACTGAGGAAATGCTAAAGAACGAGCCGGAACGGTTTGTCAGGCTGGTGGCTGGGGTTATACGAGATCGGTTGAATCCCGTATAATACTCTTGACAATCGAGGGTATATCTGTTATAATACAGATACATAGAGAGAAGGGGAAGAAATGAATAATCAAGCACTGGCGCAAAAAATATACGAAGCACTGAGAGAGAAAGGGGTGGTCACTGACTCTATAGCGGTGACAGCCATTGAAGCTCTGCTCAACGAATACAGGCCCGACTATTCAAGCGAACACTTTCTCGTCGCTGGCGGGATCACGGTTGGCGATTGGGAAACCAGGGTTACGGATAGTTCACACGTTGCCAGCAGGATTGAAAGGGGGGATTGATGGAACCCGTAACGATTTGCCCAAGATGCAAGGCAGAAGGTGAGTATATACAGTCCTCACGTTTTGACCAAATTGGCTTTGACGCTGTGTACAAGTGCGGTTCCTGTGGTTGGCAGGTTGACGCAAAGGAACTAGAAAAGATAATGGCGTTACCGTGTGCTCTCGGTTGCGGCGGGTGGGCGTTCGGCGACGCGAAGTTGTGTGATAATTGCGATGAACGAGAGAAGTTCAACGAAGTGATGAACTTTGAACCTGATTACTATTTCAAAGATTTGTCCGTCGTCTATTCTGGTTACGATGAACCAATATCACAGACTGCGGATAGTCGAGAGGCAGCGGGGTTATGATAGTCTCGGGCTTTACCCGCTATGATTGTCAGCTTGGCAAGAGGCGTGTTTCATACGAGCGGCTTTGTCGGGAGTATCGATGTAATAGTTGTGGTGGGGTTCTTAATTTGAAATGGGATGAGAAAATGCCAGATAATTGGAGCGTTGCCTGTCTTGGTTGTGGAAGCCACGATTTTATTCACGAACGAGCATTGCAACGCCAGAAGATAGATTCCATAGAAGTATGGAACGGACTGCCGCCAGAAGTAGCGGCACTATTAAGATAAAAGAGAGAGAGAGATGCCTATTCCTGGAATTAGAAACCGCCCTGAGAGCTTTCCGTTAATTGGGAACATCCGCAAGGGAGCAAAGAAAACCGCAAATGCACCTGGCCCAGACTTGGACTTTTTCCGCTACGTTCCGATTGAGGGGGAGGAAGCGGCAGCGGAATTGTTTCATCAGATTTATAAAAAGGAACCACGGGAGGTCGCTGTATTCCTACCGTTCGGCGACATTGAACACAATTTTGAGATGTTTATGGAGCGGCACGTATCATCGGCCCTACAATGCCGAGGAGATATTGAGGGCGGGAGTGCCTTTATGTGGCGTGACACAGATGGCCGATTACACCACGAGAAAAAGGAATGCCCATTGCCAATCTGTACAGGGTGCAAAGAGACAGGGCGGTTGAGCGTGATAATCCCAGCACTAGAACGTTATGCCCGCGTTGTAGTCCATACGACCAGTATATGGGATATACTGGAGATTTACGCTAACCTGCAAGCCATTAAAAAGACAGAAGGGAAATTGCAAGGGATTCCACTGATACTCAAAAGGCGCCCTCGAATGGTCAGTACACCACGCGGCAACGGTAAAAGGGCAAGAAAAGAAATGTGGCTTTTGTCTATTGAGGTTGCCCCGCGCTATGTCAGAGAACGCTTGGAGCAATTGCACAACGGGGATGTGCCACGCATTGCCGCAACCTCGAAGACTCTTACCGTGTCACAAGAGCCAGAATGGGACATCATTGAGGAAGAAGCGCCGCCGCCTTTTGCTGAAAGCAGTGAACCGGCAGAGGGAAATGGGAAGCCGGACAGGGAAGCATACCTCGAAAGATATGCCGAACTATGGGCTTTGGCCCAGGCGCTTGGTATTGAGTCCGACGAATTGCCTGAAGACCCCACGGTAGACCAGATTGTAGGAGCGGGCAAGAGCCTCAAGGGGCAAATTGTAAACGTCAAGCCCCCTTCTGACTGGAAAGAATTCGCTGCCGCTGCTGTTGAATATCTGGGGTTCAATCACGCTAATCACGTAACGGGTGCTTGGCGCAAAATCAAGGCTGACCCGAATGCCGCTGTCTGTAATGCTAACGGCCAGACTATTGAGGCATCTGGTGGTATGTGGACATTGCTCAAAGAATATCAAGAGGCGAAGACCGAGTAACCAAGCCTCCCTGCGTCTGTCTCACAGGGGCAGACGCGGGGAGAGAGGAGAAAAGAGATGAATTGTATTAAACTGCATAGTGATTGGAGACAGGGAAAACTGGGCGGTCAGTGCCTAGTATGGCGCTTACTGACCAATGAAGAAAAGGCCGATCTGAGGCGAGCCGACCTGAACGGGGCCGACCTGTGGGGAGCCGACCTGCGCGTGGCCAACCTGCGCGGGGCCAACCTGCGCGGGGCCGACCTGCGCGGGGCCAACCTGTGGGGAGCCGACCTGATCGGAGCCGACCTGAGCGAGGCCGACCTGTGCGGGGCCAACCTGAGCGAGGCCAACCTGTGGGGAGCCGACCTGCGCAGGGCCAACTTGAGCGAGGCCAACCTGTGCGTGGCTAACCTGCGCGGGGCCAACCTGAGCGAGGCCAACCTGTGCGGGGCCAACCTGAGCAGGGCCAACCTGTGCGGGGCCGACCTGCGCGGGGCCAACCTGAGCGGGGCCGACCTGCGCGGGGCCAACCTGCGCGG
>Ga0207997_1000008_pt1 | contig 82729 bp, 129 predicted proteins | sample AntAceMetag02UKN_FD_184777 | JGI IMG/M metagenome (GOLD analysis project Ga0207997, IMG submission 184777) | Saline lake microbial communities from Ace Lake, Antarctica - Antarctic Ace Lake Metagenome 02UKN (SPAdes) (version 2) | ecosystem: Environmental > Aquatic > Non-marine Saline and... | reverse complement strand
TTACTGGCATTATGTTGTTTACAGTACTTTAAAACTTTCACATTTCTTCGTAACCGTTTTGGGAATTTCAACTGAAAGTTAATCACTTTCGTCATTTTTATCTTTACCTTAAGGATCTAATTGTGCCAGGTTGGATCCATCCACCTACCCACCCCCAAGAGAATGATCTACAAAGACGTACCGGAAGGTATATCTACGAAATAAAATCTCCGAATATGGTAGTTTTATCCGAAACTAAGCCCAAATTGGCTGAAATGCCAACTGAGGTCAGACCCTATCTGACCAGTATCGCTCGAATAATTAACAACCACATTTCGTTTCCTAAAATTGGTCGAACTGACTCAAATGCCATACTTGAAGGCTGTGTGGCACTATCCAGTTGCAATGCCTCGATTTCAGGTTTCGGCAAGATTTACAAGGGATTGCCCTCCCATACAACATGCCTGAAAACTCTTCATCAGATAGATCTGGAAGAGTTAATGAAGCAGAGCTCTGCAATACTTGCTGAACCTGTCATGAAAGTACTTCAAACGGGAAGATCTTACTATTTTGCCATTGATAAGACAAACGACCCGTATTATGGAGAGAGGGAAGGTACATATTCATCACATGTCGTTGGTGGGAAAAGAAAGGCCTCAACGAACTTCTTTCACTCATATATGACCATTAGTGTTGTCGATAAGGGCAAACATTTCACTCTTGCAGCAATTCCCTGGACAAAAGAGACGAAAAATCTGGATGGAATCCAACAGTGCGTAAATATTGTTCACAATCTTGGACTTGAGATAAAGTGTCTTTGTCTGGATAGGGAATTTTATGCGGCAAATATACTTCAATATCTGCAGAATCAGAAGATTCCTCATATCGTTCCATTGAAACTCAACAGTGAAATATTGAAAAAGGAGATAAAAGGACGAAAATCAAAATACTTCCAGTATACCATGAATCCCCAAAAAACGAACATTCTGGAGATTACTGTTTGTAATTGTGTTCATTACCGGATGGGAAAAAAGGGAAAACATGGAGCCCTCCGTCATCCGTTTGTGGTTTTTGGCATGTCTGCTTCTCCACGAAAGGTCCGGGAGGTATACTCGCATCGATTCAGTATTGAATCTTCTTACAGGATGCGTAATACCACCAAAGCAAAGACCACCAGCAAGGATCCAGTAATTCGGTTCTTTTATGCATTGATTGCATTTCTGTATCAGAACTGCTGGATCGCAATCCAATGGAAACACTTTAGGAAACTGCAACGTGGTCCAAAAGTGATTGTATCGGATCTCTTCCAGTTGGATCACTTTAGCACCATAATACTCTCAGAAGCAATGGAGAAGTTTTTGGTTCGGAGTGTTGATGACATAGCAATATCCTGAAGCGTAACCAGTTACTCTCTTTGTGCCGGTTCGATGAGCGTATGCTATCGTCCGGTTGATCATTTTTGCAATGGAAATTGTTGTTTTGCCACTATAATTCATGGATCAGTGCATACGGATCGGAGTTATGATCTTTGTAGGCCATTGAAGGAGTCTTATTGTTGGATGTGGGCAGAATTAATTAACTTTTGAAGAATTACCCGATCAAACCGAAATTTGGAAGATTAACTTGAAAATAGGAGCATCGTGGACAGTTTTGAGTGGTGTTTTGAGGTGAATCTGTGAGGAGCGTTCTGTCAGATTTTAAAGTACTGCAATTACAACAATTGCCAATGCAAAAATAAAGAGATAAATGCTTTCTTCGATGTTGTTATATATAAAACCAAACTTATTTTTAATTAATTCTTTTAAAGGATTTTTATTATTTGACATCTTTATCTCCTACGCATAAAACAAACATTTATCAGATTTTCTAAAAAACCAAAATCCATAGCTACCAAAAATGTCCACACAAACAAATAACAACATCAACCAAAAAATTACATAGCTACTACAACCCAGCTCTAAATTACAAATCGTTACATACCAACAACAATAAACTGTTAAAATATTAAGAACACATATTTCTAAAATTGCAATTATATTATCATATATAACCCCAAACTTTCCATGAATATATTCTTTTAAAGGATTTTCATTTTTCATAATTCCTCACCCACAAGTAACCACAACACCCAATTTCCAAAAATATCTACACATATCATCATTATTATAAAAAATAAATATATAAAAATATTACAACAACCTTCAATTATATAATCATATATCATATAACAACATCCACAAATTGCCATAACATTGAATATAAAAATTACTAAAACTACAATTATATTATCATATACAATCCCAAACTTCCCATGAATATATTCTTTTAAAGGATTTTCATTTTTCATAATTTTCTCCCAAATTTTATCATCAATCAGCTACCCACATTATACAACTAAAGAAGATATCCATACCAAATGCAATTAATATAAACCACCAAGCTTGTAAGACACTATCAAACATGCCATCTAAAGCAGCTTGTATCAATGCCCAACATAACGAGAGCAGTATAACATTAATAATGAAAATCATAGCAAGTGGCTCATAATTATCACAAATGGGTTCCATCATCTTATGCGCGAATTCTTTTAAAGGATTTTCAATAATCACGATAATCACACCACAACAAAAGTGTATTTGAAATTATAAAAAACAATACAGCAACCATCATTACATATTCAAAATTCTTCCCACCTGATACTGAATAATCACATATCAACATTATACCAAACGGGATCGCTGTTATAACTAAAGATATGATCATATTATGTATAATAGCACCACATATCCATCCAAACTTCTTATGAATATAATTCTTTAAAGGATTTTCATTAATCACAATAATCACCACATAACAAAATTACATTCAAAATAATATAAAATAATACAGCAATAAATACAACATATTCAAAATGCTCCCCACCGAGTATAAAACAATCAACAATTGACATTATACAAAGCGCCGAAACTGTTATAACAAGAGATACGATTATATTCGGTATAATAAAATCATTAATTAATCTAAGTGTCTCGTGAGCAAATTCTTTTAAAGGATTTTCATTATTTATCATATCATTTCACCTACATATAATCATACGGAACTGCCCACAATACACAACTACCAATAATATCCACAATTACTATACTAACTAGACCGGCGAAAACATTAACATCTGATGATATAGAACTCAAACTAAACATGATATCCAAACACACAAATACCGTTATAACATTGATAATACAAATACATATAACTGCAATTATATTATCATAAATAATTTTAAACTTCTTATGAATATAATTCTTTAAAGGATTTTCATTAATCATATAATTTCACCAACATATGTAACATTTAATTGCCCACATGAAACAGCGATAAGCCAACAAACACAATAACAAAAAATCACAGTTATAATAATGATAATACAAATAAAAATAATTATATCCACATGATCATATATAACCTGAAACTTCTTACGAATATAATCTTTTAAAGGATTCTCAACAACCATATTTTCACCCATATCTATAATCACATGAATCTCCACGCTACACAACTAACACAGATATCCACACCAATTCCATATATTATAAGTGGAGAATCAAAAATATTATGGTAATTCAAACCAGAATCACAACAAGTTATACTACAGCACCAAAGTATCGTTATAATATTGATAATGTAAATAACAACAATAGCACCTACATGATCATATATAACCTGAAACTTTCTGCGCATATAATCTTTTAAAAGATTCTCATCAATCATATCATTTCACCTACGTATACTTGTCTGCATACCAAATTACAAAACTACCAATAATCCCTGCACATATCATAATCAATATAGAAATTAAAGGTTCAAATCTACCATCATATATACCCACTTTATAATCACCCATAACCAAACAACATGAAATCAACACTACAATATTAATGAGAATAATTATAATCGCTGCTAACCGAGACACATAAATGAATTTAAACTTCTTACGCATATAATCTTTTAAAGGATTCTCATTTATCATAATACTCCACCACACTCCATATCTAAATTATCCCCCGCTCTTTCAACTCAAAAAAGCACTTCATACAAGCAGCAACATCATATTTAGCATCATGTTGACCATCAAATTCAACACCAAACAATTTTTTGTGCAATTCAATAAGTTTCGCCCACTTTAACTCATCATACACGCCCCACATCTTGATATTACAAAATTCAATAATTCTTTTATCTTTCATGGTGCAAAAACATTCTTTATCCAAAATATTCGATTCAATTCCATCCCTAAGCATTTCACAATAAACTACAGGCAAATCAAAGTCTATATTGTGTGCAACAATACATTCACACTTAAAAAGATCTTCTTCAAATAATTCAAGAATAGTTTCGATGGGTTTTCCTTCTGATAAAGCACGCTCCATAGTTATCCCATGAATCTTTGAATTTTCTTCTGATATAACGAATCCATCTGGTTTAATGATGAAAGATTTAATATCATGAGTGTCTGTTGCATTTTCAGCACAACCCCATGCAATCTGAACCACTCTTGGATAATTGTCTATATCACTGAAGTCTGCATTATAACTCTTGGGCAAACCATCAGTTTCTACATCGAAAAATAAATATTTCATATATATTATTATGTTGTTGGATATATAAATAATTAACTAAAAAATAAGGTTATTCTGATTTTGGTCTGCGTGAAATATATGCTGGTGGATTAAACAATTCATTTGGATTCTGATGATCTGCCCAAGCTAAAATATAACCTTCTTCATGATATCTATCTCCTTTATACATAATTTTCTCATTTACATGCTTATAGACGTAAAAACTACCTTTATAATAAAGAGTTTTGTAAAAATCATCTCTGTCACCAAAATTATTTGTTATCTGCGCATCTCTTACTTTATCATTAAATTCTTCCATACATACTAATTGTGGTTTGAAGTATAAACAACTAACTAAAAAAGATGATAAAAATGATTTAATTTTACTTTCTACGTTTACTACTACGAGGCTTTTTAGTAACTTTCTTAGTAACCTTTTTAGTAGGTTTACATCCGCCCATTCCTCTACCTGTTAATGATCCTTTACCTTCTGGACCTGTTGCGTCTCCTCTTGGCATTTTTCTTTTCACCATACTACACGTTGATACAATAATATTTAAATCTTTCTAAAAAAAGAATGTGACATCCACTTCATACGCATAATAAAATATTTTCAATTAATTAAATCTTCTACGCCCGCCACCACGAGGTCTTCCGCCACGTCCTCTTCCTAATGGTGCTGATGTATTCGTAACACTTTCATTTGGCTCACAATTACCCATTCCTCTACCTGTTAATGATCCTTCACCGTCAGGACCTGTTCCATCTCTATTTGGCATTTTTCTTTTCACCACAATAATATAAGATGTTTATGTATATAAAAGTTTCTAAAAAAATGTTAGGTTATCTAAATTTTTTATTAATGTTTGCTGAAATTCTATTCATATTCCTAACAATTTGATCTGCACCTGATGTTGATTTCTGAATGCGCTTTGTTGGTTTAGATGATCTCTTTGCTGATCTACGACTTCTTTCAACTGATTTGCCAACTTCATAATACTTTCTCCAATCTAAATAATTAGAACTCATTTTATCAATAAGTTTGTAAATTTTCAATCTCCGACCAGCATTATAATTGGATTTTTGATCAATAATTAATTTTTTAAGTTCTTTATCACCTGCTGTTAATGGTGTTTTAGACTGAGATAAATCTTCCAATATTTCTTCAAAAACTTCACCATCTGTATACATTTCCTTATATTTACCCACACCTATATATTTGCCCCCACTATCTATAAGATTGGCTCGTTCAGCAACACCCATTATACTTTCCTGTTTAATAGACCAAGCACCATATATTTTATCCCGTGTAGAACAATCAGATTTTTTATTTCTTTTCTTTAAATCTGCGAGTCTATCATATTCTTCTATCATTTCAAATAAATGTATACCTATATCAGTTCCATAATGATCTCCACCGCGTGATGTAACTTCTCTAAGTTTATCTATACTTTTTTCAATCTCATTCATAATTTATTCACCACAACAATATTACAAATAATACTATATAAAAGTTTCTAAAAAAGAATATCTTCCAAAATTAATTTCAATTTAATTAAATCCTCTGGACGCATCAACCACTCTGAAGAATGCTCATTTAAATACTTTACTGGTTCACTCCGATTGTAATTAGAACCAAGATATGATTTACTAGCCCCGATCATATCACATGCCATCTCTTTTAAATATTTTTCAGGAATCGCGATTGGCATTATCGCCCCATCATAAAAATCCGTCCAATACTGCCAATGATGTTTGTTTCTACCACTATGATGTAACCAAGCAGAAGAATAACCATTTATGCGCTTTATTTCATTAATAGGTGTTCCAGTCCCTTGAAAATATTTAGCTGACTCAACAAACTCAGTTAATGAAAATTTACTAAAATCATGAACAATACCCTGCCAATACATACCTAATTTAAAACACTCAATACCAACATAATATTTGTGTTTTACAACCACTTTAAAATGATTATAATATCTTTTCATTTTTATTTTTCCCAATTTTCCCATTCTTCACATTTTTATTATTCTTCCCATTCCCGCCATGATCATTTTTATGAATCTTTCTGTGACAGTTAGCACAAATCGGAATGCACTTTTTCAATTCATTAAGAATGTTTTGTTTTGAATATCCATTTCTAACCGCATCTGATATACCAAAAATTTTCTCCTCACTATTTATATGATGGAACTCAATACAAGACGTCTCATTTTCACGACATATAACACATCTATGATTAGCTTTTATATCTTTTAATCAAGCTGTCATCTCTTTTCTATATTTACGCTTATTCTCAATGACTTTAACTTTATTCTCTTCATACCAAACCTTTTTTCTATTTTTCTTTGTTGTCATAATAACCTCCAATAAAAATTATACATAAGAAGCATGACTACCATCGTCATCTTCTTCAATTTGCAAGCTGTTTGTAAACGCATCATCAATATTATCCATATGCGTAATTACAAATATTTGTGGAAAATATTTCTCCTGAATCTTTAATGATTTCAATAAATTATTTCTCCTTATTTCATCCTGACTACCAAAGATTTCATCAAAGACTAAAAACGTAGAATCATTTGAACTTGACATCTGCATCAGGTAGTGCGAGAGAGCGATTCTCAGGCTCAAGGCTACATTATCTTTTTCTCCACCACTAAATCTATCAATAGTGTAATATTCGCCACAGTCCTCAAGATAGATGTCGAAATTTTCATCCAGTTTAATACTTGTATATTTACCATCTGTAATCTCACTTATCATATAACTTGCATCATCTTCAATATTATTACGAATAGTTTTAAGAATGTGCATAATATACAAACCAATATATCGGCGCGTTTGTTTGATAAGTGTCAGCTTGGTATTCAATTCTTTAATATCTTCTTCATACTTCTTTATTTCAGATATCTTATTACATATATCATGCAGTTCTTTTTGATTAAGACCTTTCACAGAAGTTTCACCAGATAAATTGTTATACACTTTGTCCTTTAAAACTCTAATATCAGCAATCTTTGATAGATAATCTTCTTCCGAGTTGAATTCACAAAGCGCGCATTTCAATTTATCTACATTATCAACAGCACTGGTTTTCTTAGCGTGCATAGCATTTTTCTCAGATAATAACCCATCTTTATCATCCTCTATTTTTTCTTCCTGAGCTATACAAAGATCAAGCTCCCTATACATCTGATATTTAATATCAAGTTCCATCTTAATACTTTCGATTTCAATTATAGCATCCTTTGTGTAACCATCATTTTTCAACCCCACCAACTGTTTATTATAACTGTCGCGCGTTGAAATAAGTGAATTTATAATATCATTGTATTCACATATTTTTTCTTCTACACCAGTCTTATTTTCGATATACATTTTGAGACCGAGATATTCTTCATATTTAATATTAAGAAATGCAATTCTTTCAACAATAACGTCTTTAACTTCAGAATCATAATCAAGCGTGTTAAGTTCAGTCTGGTATTTACTCCTGTCAAAATCAAGGTTCTTTATCTGACTTTCAATTGATTTAAGCTTATTGTACAAATCTTCCTTTTCATAATTTTTAATAGTCGCACAAATTCCATCATATTCAGATTTCACATCATACAGTTCAGATAATCTTGATTTAACTCTTCTATGCTCAACCTTATCGTAATCATTGCCTTCAGATAACAAATTAATTTTTGATTCAACAGCCTTTAAATCATTATTGAATTTACCGATTTCATCATTATACTCTTCAATTGACTTTGAATATTCCTCATAACGTATTTTCTCATGAGTGATGTTTTCCAGCTTAGATGTAATTATCCCATTCAAATCAGTAAATTCATTTATTTGTGAGTTGTTCCTGTCAACTTCTAATGTATTACTATCTATTTTCTCATTAAGTTCTTTTACTTTCGTTTCACTGTCTTTCAATAACAATTCATATTCGATGCCGAGTATTTTACCACAAAACGGACATTTACTATCGCTGCCATGACGCACAAGCTCATCTAAAAAGCTCTCAGTTTCTTTTATATCAGCTTCACATTCAGTTATTTTGTAAGTTAATTCACTGTTCCCATTAGTAAGATTCTTAATATTTTTTAAATATACATCACTTTTCTTACGCAACCCATCTTCAGATTTCACCATTTCATCTATAACGACAATGTTTTTATGAAGCTGCTCTATCTTTGTGCCACGAGAATTAATATCATTATTGATAGCATTTCGTCTTTCTACATACGAGGAAAGCTTAGATAAGTTTTCATCACGATCTCTGTAAACTCCCAAATCAATAAGAATCTCATCCAGTTCATTCCTACGCGCAACCTTCTCATTCTTATCTTCTATAGATTCGTTTACATCATTTTGCTTATCATTCAGATGTTTAAACTCACCATCTATAGCATTTATATGTGATGTGATATCTCTGTATAACTCGTCTTTTCTTTCAATATCTTTAAGTTCCCCCTGCTTTTTCTCACGCTCAAAAATATAATCCGCATATTCCAAAATCTCTTTTTCTTTCTGTTCTATCTCTTTAATTTCTTCGTTTAATTTTCCGAGGAACTTATAATTTGTAGAAATATTATCATCCACGGAATTACACTTATCAACAACATGCAGATATTCATTATATTTATCTACAAACAAAGTATATTTCTTATTGATTTCTATAACTTTTTCTTCAATATTCCCATACTCAGATATCTTTATTTTAGCTTCACTGATTTCATTTAACTTTTGGTTTATGTTAAATATATTATTATCAACTGAAGAAATGCTCTGTTCAATTAATTTTACATCATTCTCATTATCTTTTATCGAACTCTTCACAGAACTTATTTTTTTAATTACATCTTCATTATTTTTAATCTTATAATCACACTCTGCAAGCTCAGAATTAAATGCCACAATTGATTTATCATTTTCAGAAATTTTCATCTCGTAGTCATGTTTATCCCAACTAAGTTTCTCCAAATCGGCTGTGTCACTTAAAACGTTGAATTTCAATAGCTCTACTTCAACATCCTTTTCACGCTTCATAAGTTCTTCCTCAGCCTCTTTTTTAAGGAAGTCGATATGAAACACCTTCGTCAACCATTTCTTGCGCTCTGCTGGTGTATATTTAACAATCCGCATAAGCTCATCCTGACCGGAATACACCGTTGTTTCAAAGTCATTTATAGCTACACCGATTATTTTCTCAAGTTCTGCCTCTATCTGAGTGGTTCCGTCAATAAACACAACCCCATTTCTAAACAACTTAGCTTTGTGCACATTTTTCTTATTTCCTCTTTTAAATTTCCTCTCAATCATATATATATCGTTATCTATAGAAAATTCAAGAGTTACATAAGCAAAATCATTACTTTCGGACGTGGCAATAAAATTATTATTAACACTTGTATTTTTAACTCCATATAAAGCAAAAAGTATCGCTTCTACAATCGATGTCTTTCCAACGCCATTCTGTCCAAAAATACCTGTTGTCCCATCATAAAACTCAATAGTCTCATCACGATATTTTTTATAATTTTTCAGTGTCAGTTTATTAAGTATCATCTTATTTACTCTCCTGTTTATTGATAGCGTTTTTTATAATCTCAGTTCCATTTTTAATAATGTAATCATATTCATTTCTCGACAGTTTCTGCTCTTTGAGATACTGCGTAAAATCACCAACAAAATCAATACTGACATTATCTTTCTGTTGTTTAACTATTGGTATATTTTCTTTTATCACATTTTTCTTTATTTTAAGATTAAGCATTTTCTTTGTAAAATCATTAACTATCTCAAAATTATCCTTCTGCTGCACCACTCTTGCTTTATCTCTATCAATGTCATCATAATAAATCTGACCCATAGAGTTGTCCTCAATTCTCTTTTTACTTAAGAGTTCCACAGTTTTATCAATAATTTCATTCGGTGTCAACTCTTTACATTTAATATCACCAAAATCATACATTGGCGTTTTATAAAGCTCAACGGGAGTGACTTTAAAATCATCAGTATCAATAACTAACCCACCTTTCTTCTGTTTAAGTTCACCATAATTACAGTGTTCAAGTGATCCAGAATACCAAGCATTATGAGTGACCTGACATTGATCATGTATGTGCCCAAGAAGAATAATATCAAACTCCCCATCCATAATCTCGTCACTGATTTCATGTTCTGCAACTGTTTTCATACGAAGTGATTGTAAAGATTCAGATAAACCATGTGATATAAGAATATTATTTTCCTTTGAATATTCAACATTTTTAAACTCTTTTGTATAATCTTCTCCCGAAATCATATTAGGAAGAAGATGAAAACGAACATCATCATAATCAAAATATTCATACTTATATTTATATGCAAAACTGTGTTTACAATTATGATACTCAAGAATCTCAAATGGATTCTTCGTATACACAGTTTTTGGCATACTATGGTTCCCCGTTATAGCAACAATTGGAATGTCATAATCTTTTAAAATATCAAGTGCATTCAACATTACAATTGTTGAATTTGTTTTTGGTTTGACGCTATTAAAAAGATCGCCTGCATGAACTAAAAGATCTGGTTTCACATCTCTACAGATTTTCTCAACAGATTTTAAAAAATTATTATAAATCTCTGTTTCTCTGAGATTTGAACCCGTCTTAGAATCTATTTTATTAAAAGCGGATAATCCAAGATGCGTATCAGCAATATGCATTATTTTCATGCTTTAATTATTGATTTTTAAAATATATAAAGGTTCTTTAAAAATGATGTGGGGTTCTGTATTATTTTACTAATAATAATTATCTTCTAAATGATATTTGGAAACTAATGCCACCCACTCGTTGTAAATTTCTTCCGAGACGTATTCAGGCATGGCATCTATTTCATCAAGACGTTTCATATCATTATGCTCTTTTTCTAAACAATTATATTCTTCTTCTTCTAAATAATAACTAACTTCTATATGATATTTAGAGATCAGTTCTACCCATTCATTATAAACATCTTTGGGAATCACAGTTGGCATATTATCTATTTCATTAAAACGTTTCATATCATTATACTCTTCTTTCAAATTATACAAACCTTTTCCACCTTCATTAAGATAAATAATATCGGGTATCTCATTACCCATATCTGCTGATCCCCACGTTATCATTGAAGGCACTGTTGACTCTATATAAGCGTAACCCGTATTTTTATAATCATATCTTCTATTAGTTTTAATTCCAACTGCCATATGATTTGCAATATCATAATCAAATAAAACAACATCGTAATCAAGTTCTTTCAAAATATAAGCCATAAGTATTGATTTATCAGAACAAACTCCAATATTTCTATAAAGAGTTTCGTATGGATAAAAATAATCTCCATATGGATCTATATTCTCTATAACATATGCTTTATTATCATCATATTCAATATTTTGTACCAAACTGATAATTACTTTAGCAAGTTCATCACCATCAAATTCATTATCCAATTCATCTATAAACCCACTCATATATTCATTATTTGTTTTATTTTCAAATAACTCCATATAAATTTCATCAACATCTGAAATATAATAAGTATGTTCTTCAGTTGACAAATAATCATTTATACCTTTATAACAAGTATAATGCGTTCTATAATCTCCACCGTTTAAAACATAATCATACATTTCATATTTAGCACCATACTCATATACAGATATATTAAATGATTCTTCCGACGTGATATATTCATCTGTTACACTCTCAACACAACCACAAACTAACAAAAACAGTAGTAAAATAATTACTATTCCACTTTTCTTCATCAAATCACGTAATATAATATTAACTTAAAAATATATAATGTTTTCTACAGCATTACTTATCTTTGCCGTATTTTCTACTTCCAGTTATAGATTTCTTTGTATTTGAAATTAAACTGCTTGGGGAAGTGCTTTTAAAATTCCCAGTATTAACCCGTGACTTTTTTACTTTTGACATAATAATAATGAATGCAGTTATAATATATAAATCTGTCGCTCACATTCTTTAACTCTATCAAACCAATTCAAACATGATATAACAGCGTATTTGTCATCACCCCTTGTTATAACGATGCAATCTTCACATTCTTTAATATATTCATCTATCAAAGACCACACATTTAATTTCTTAGATTCTATTTCATATACAATATTCAAACCTTCCAAATCAATATCATCATATCTAATCATAACATGTGGAAGTCTATAATTCTTTTTAAAAACAAGAATGGGTATCAGACTCTCATCTTCTGCATTGATTACGCACTGTTTCATCGCGCCCCAAAAACTAAGCTTCTCCTGACATTTACACTCATAACCATACGGATGTTTATCACGTATGCAATTTGAAACCCATACGTCTATACCAGATACGCCCATAGGAACAGATTTTATATCGTTATCATCAGTTTCAAAAATCTCCTGTAAATTTTTTGTAACAAAATTTTGTAATTTTCTGGCTTTTCCTTTTCTGCTCGCGACAGTATTTGCTACCATATTAATTTATGTGAACTAACGTTATAAAAATGTGTTGATACGTTTAATTATGTAAACAAATCATCTATCAACTAAAATTTTAATTAATACAACTGCACCAACTACAACAAACCCAAGGGCGAGCATTACAAAGGCGCTCCCAGCATATCCAGACACATCCGCAGAGTCGAGTAAAGTATACCCATCTGCCGCAGAAACCGATGATACAAGTAATGTAAGACCCACAATTGTCATACCTATAATTTTCTTCATTCTTGTCATATTTAAATCTATACAATGTACCATTATATAAATTTTATGATGAAATGTAAAAATCACTCAAAATACCGGGAGAGGGATTTGAACCCACGAATGCCTACACAACTGGATCTTAAGTCCAGCTCCTTTGACCAAGCTCGGAAACCCCGGTTCTATATTATATATGATGTATTAAGATATATAGTTTATTGTTCAATATTTAATTAAATGTATTTTATTTATTTTGAAACGATAATATTTGTATGAATGTTTTTACTCATAAAATCAAATTATGAATGTTTTCACTCATAATATTTAAACAGCCCAATTTAATTTGTTTTGTAATACACGAAATTTATCTGAATCTCCACCATCTCCAAATACAAAATCACCATCTTCTACAAATCCAAGTGCAACTTTTAACGTTTGAACTTCCCAATTTGTGAGGTAAATTGCAGTTCCCATTACATTTTTCCCACTTTAAATTCATATACTCTATCTTCTTCTAAAAAATCTCTATACAACTCTTCGGTGGATATGGTTTTTGTAACTTTTAAATAAAGTTCTAATTTTTTACAAAATACCACATCATCATCTACATAATACATAGCTTTAATTTTATTCAGATAATCAGATTTAAACTTAATTATTTTATCAACGTCGTGCTTATCTCCATCAAACATAACTAAATCTGCATCTATTCCATGTTTAGCCATCTCTTCTCGCGTTACACCTTCTTTTAAATGCACGCGCCCTGTTAAAATATGTTTAACATCACTTATATTAATAGAATAATTTAATTTATTATGTTTTCTAAACTCTATTAAATCTGATTCAGGTTCTTCACCAAAAATCTTTATATTTCTTAAAAAATCAAGATCTAAAAAATTATAAACAACTGTGCCATCCAGATCCCATACAATTTTATTTACAATATCATTCATCATTATATATTAAACAATATACTATATAAATATATTGTTTTATAATGATTTAGTATAAAAAAGATTATTTATATTTTGGATTTAACTTCTCTTCATCTTCCGCCAATTTTTTACCATATTCATTAATTTTACCTATAGCTTCTTTAGCTTTTTCAACAGAGATCTTTTTCTTTTCATCATAATCACCTTCAATCTTATCAATAACTTCCATCAAGCCAGAAAGATCAAGAACAAGTTTAGTTCCATTTTCAAGAATGATATTTCTTAATGGATTCACTTTATTTTTCTGTGGTTTAATAGATGATTTTGTAGTTGCTGTTTGTATTTTAAATAATTTATCACTATTTGGATCTCTATAATAAGATTTGCCCTCTATTACTTTATCTTTTTTTACCACATCTTTTTTTACCACATCTTTCTCTAAATTCTCAATTCTATTTTTAATTTCACTGTTCTCATTCTGAATTGAAAGGATACCACCATAAATATCTTCAAGCGTTACTTCTTTCTTTTCCTGTTCAGTTTTATTATTATCTACATACTTTTTATATATATCATCCACTGTGACCCCTCCATTATAATAACCTTCAAGATCTTCAATAAAACCCATATCGATTACTTTAAACATATCAGACATTACTCTGTCAAATATTTCTGCACTAATCGGCTTTTCATTTTTCATTTCTTCTGTCATATTTATTTATTCTCCTTATTCCCATTTATACTTATCTAAAATAACGTTACCTGCACTTTCTCTTTCATCTCTTTCGGAATCTCTACCTTGAATGATTTGAATGTTTTTTCATCTGCTTTCATATCAATAAGCACATGTTTCATATACTCTTTATCATTCTCACATTTATGCAAAATAATATTACCATATTCAGACTTAATTTGTTTAAAAGTCTTACCAGTTTGCTTCGATATAAATTCAATATATGCATCAACATATTTTACAAGTTTCTTTGAACTTTCTTTCTTTTTCTTTTGCCACATCCATTTGCGCATTTTTTCAACATCTTTTACATTATAATATAACGCTCCTGCAAAAATATCTTTATCACATTTAAATAAATACTTCTGCATACGATTCGCTTTATCTATATCTGCCGAAGCCAAGATAAGATTTAACATAAATTCGCTACCATAAACCTCACTAACATCTGTTTTTCTACGAGGTTTATTTTCAGTATATTTTTCATATGCAATATCTTTAAAAAGATCGAATGGGGATGACATTATAATTAACCAAAAAATAGTTTATTAAATCTTATGCATTTCTTCTCTTGGACGAAGATTTGCAAGCCGATATCCAGCAGATTTAATAATCTGAATAAAATGATAAAACTTATCTGCCGGATATACTTCTCCAACAACCATTTCTGCATATTCTAACGACTTAATACATACAACGGTTCTACCATCTTCACGTTCTTCTACCCAAAATGACGGGACAGTGTTGGTATAATAAGCTGGAAGTTCATCTTTTCCAAGTGCTTTGATATCAACCAGCTTACGCATTCTCTCACCATCATCAGTAATATATCTTTCATTTACAATTTCAATAGCCATTTTCTAAACACCTTTAATTTCGCTTTACATATATATATTGTACTCAATTACATATATAATTTACTGAAAAACAATACAATTTTCAATTTACAATAAACACACAACTCAGATATTTACAAATTACATTCCATCTTATTTCTACGAACAGGTTTAGAGTGAATTGTATCCATCTTTTTGATAGACTCAATATTAAGTGCTATGATCTTATCCAAATCAACTGGACGATAATCAACAAGTTCACAACTGACATTTATCGTGCGCGCATCACCGTTCACAAAAGTATATTTCTTACTATTATTATGAGTGTGTCCATGAATAACCCAACCATCCCAATCTTTTGGTATGCTTGTAGGATAATGATTAAGCCAAAATTTATAACCCTTATAAATTATTTTCTTACTGTCTGCTATTCCATACAACCCTTTATCATGATTTCCGCGGATAAAAATTATATTCCCATTAAATTTATCTTTCCATACATTTGGATTCTTAGCTAATGCAAAATCTCCCAAATAATAAACTATATCATCATCGTTCACTGTATCATTCCATTTTCGAATAAGATTAGCATTCATTTGATATACATCTTTATATGGACGATGACAATATTTAATAATATTTTTATGGTTAAGGTGTAAATCTGAAATTAAAAATATTTTGTGATTCATTTTTCCACCTTCAATCCTAAATTATATATACACATATAATTTACTACTCTCTAATCAATGTCAGATGCCCTAATGAACAATCTACCAATCTCATCTACTAATTCACAATATTCACCATCATCAACCAAATCCCAAAAATTTTCAATTTTATTAATTCTTTCGTAATCAACATCAGGAGCTTTCATACTATAATCAATAATGTGTAAATACCCACCTTCATTATAATTATCATCAAAAAACATCAGTTCCTTACGAAGTTTCAACATATCAATAATTTCTTTCTTTGAGTCAAAAATATGTTCTGTATCAAACATAAGTGAAATATCTTCACCATATCGATCAGAATACTTGTTAATAACTCCCTTAACTTTATTCAAAAATTCTTTATTAACTTCACAATTTACAAAAAATTCACAATGTTTATGATCCCAGTCGCTAAAAATAAAAATTCTTCTGTACATTTTTCTTCCACCTTCAATCCCAAGTTATACATACATATTATACCCAATCACATATATATTTACTCATTATATTCTGAATTCTTATATGGCTTCCTCTTTATTGTAAGTGTATAACAATGCTTCCCCGCGCGTTTAACATAATAAGCTTCCCCACTCTCTAATGCTTCTCGTAATCTTATAGCATATGGTTTCAATTTCCCCTTATACATTGTCCTAATAGATTTATCATGATAATATCTATCACCATGTTTAATCATTCTGGAATCTGCCCCAACACCATGATATTCAAAATTTGTAGCCTTATATATTACTCCACTATGCCCATAATTTGGATCAGCATAACTAACAATGACTTTTATATCAGTATTGTTTCTCAACCATCTAATACATTTCCCTATGAAAAACGATTCTGCATTCTTCTCTGTTTCATCTATACAACATAACCTACGCAACTCAATAATATCACTCTCATTTTCACCAAATTTTTTCCAAGTGTTCGCCATTCCCATTCCACCAAAAATGGCTGCACCTATCATTTCATCACCATCTAAAAGTTTAAAACAATAAGTGCTTCTAACACCATTAATTGATTTAGAGTAATGCCACTTTTCGATGAAGTCTGTAAGTTCTTTTCTTTCACAAAGTTCTACTGTATAATTTATCATAGTATCTTTTAAAAAATAAAATATTATAACCCACTAAAGAAAATAGAGATCTTATTTATATTCGCCACAAAACAAATTTCCGACTGCACCCCAATCGTTAAATCTCTATTAAAATCTAAGAACAATATAGACAACTTGGCTTTAATTTCATCTGATAGTTTGGCATCATTCATAGCAAAATCAAACAAAAGCTTCACAACAGCAAGATGATTTAAATCCCGATTATTAGATAACTCATATAACAACTTAATATTGTTAGTTAATTTAAGCTCTTTCCATATCCCAACAGCAACTTCACGATTCACTTCATACGAAATAGTTCCAAAACTAATATATTCATCAAGAGACTTGATCATTTCTCTAATATCTGGATAGAAAGATAAAATAACATCATCAATACGAGAGTCATCAAAATCAAATTTTTCTGTCTCTACAATATATTTCAGTCTGTTAAAAATATCTTCCCGTGATGGCTCTGAGAAATAAACAAGAGTGGCGCGCGATTTTAAAGCATCATTGATCTTGCCAATATTATTCGTAGTAAAAATGATTCTACTATTACTAAGATATTTTTCAAACACAACCTTAAGTGAATTCTGTGCCTGAGTTGTTAATCCATCTGCCTCTTCAAAAATCACAAGTTTTGGTTTATCTTTAATTTGTGGTGCGGTTTTTACAAACTCTGTAATCTTCGTTCTAATTGTATCAATTCCACCATCTCCAGATCCATTGACGTAAATACAATCAATATTATCGTCCCCATGTAACTCGTTCTGAATGATCTGTGCAAACGTTGACTTACCTGTGCCGGGAGAGGGTGAAGCAAAAATCATGTTGTTCATCTTGAAAGGATCGGTCTTAACTATGTTGATTATGTTACGAAAAACATCATTGTGGACGATATATTCATCAAATGTTCTTGGTCTGTATTTCTCAACCAGTAAATCTTCAGTGTAATACATAGTAAATAATGCACTTAAAAGTATATAAATATGATGTTTAAATGAAAAAATATGCAATTTTTAAATGTCAACCCGCGTCAATTTGATATTGTAGCGTCAAACCACGAGGATGAGTACATATAATATATTTAACATTTATATAATGTTAAATAATATTATATAAAATATTAACATAGAGGCTCGTCACAGCAATTTAACATTCAAATATATAAACACAAAGGAGCTGGTTATAAACTCTGTGAGACGTGAGCTGTGTTAACGCTATGTAACAGAGTCGGGTTTAAAATATCGAACTACAAAATATTAAAATAATTTTCCCAAATTATTTTATAACACAGTCATAATTAAAACCCAACTTTTCAAACTGATATCCACAACAATTAGATATCAATTTTGTATCACCAATAACACAATCATTACATTGATGCAAATGACCATAAATCCAATACTCTGATTTTGTCTTCTTGATCATTTTATCAAGTGAGTTTACAAAAAAACATTGAAGTGGAGATGTGCGATATTTTTCATGTGAACATTTTTTGCTTGGTGCATGGTGGGTTACAACAATTGAATTCTCTTCAACATTTTCTTCAAGATATTTTATTGAATCTTTATTATAAATGTGAACATATTTTTTAAATTGTGAAATATATTTATAATCATTTAAATATTTTTTAAATTTCATTTCATATTTATCAAGTTCACCAAACCAAAGTGTCGCACCATAAATTTTAAAATCATCTACAACAATATTATCATTTTCAAGTATGTGCACACAATCAGATCTTTCATATTTCTTCTTATATTTATTTATAAGATTCATATCCTCATTATAATATTCATGATTGCCAAATACATATATAACATTTTGATAATTGTCACCCATTTTATCTAAAACAAGATCTATATAATTATGTGTTGAAATATCTCCAGCCAATATTATATTATCAATACCTTGTGTCCCATGTATAATTTCATCCAATATACCAAATGTCTCAGCATTATAAATATGCAAATCACTTGCTACAAAAAATGACATTTAACTATTTACCAACAACAAATAACTTATCAATATTTCCACCACTTTGTACAGTTCCACTATTCGTCATGTTTGTTGTACCAGAGCCAATAACAAATCCTTCAATGTATGGAAGTGAGCCAACAAATAACAATATAAAGCCAAACACAATTATACAAATAAACAATCCTCGAAATAATCCGGTAAGTGGATTATGAGTGTAACCAGTTGGTGGAAGTGTAATATATAATAAAATACCTATAACTACAACCATCAAACCAAACATTAACATATATACTGGTTCATAATTCATGCTATTAAATAAGCATGCAAGATATTTAAAACTTACTAAAAAAAGAGTTGGTTAATTATTCTTTACGAACAACTAACACAGCAACGCCACCAAGACCGATTAGCGCAATTAATGCACCAAAGCCGGGAGTTGAAGTTTCATCTGGAGTTGGTGTTGCCGTTGGTTCAGCAACTGGGACAACCTGAGTCGGAACTGCGGTTGGAGTTGCGGGTGATGCTGGTGCTGGTGCTGGAACTGGAGCCGGGGCGGGCGTTACAGCAGTAGATGTAAGTTCAAATGTTGCTGATTGCATTGTAGATGAAACAATGGATTCTACATTTACAATATACATATCTGATACCCAACTAGCAGTGTTCACATCAAATGACCAAACATTATAATTCTCACTTGGTGTTACAACTGCATTTCCAGATGTTCCTGATGCTTCAGAAGATACCTGTTTTGCAGTTGGTTCGAACGACGCTGATGATACAGTAATAATCAAATCATTTTCACTATTCAAATTCGTTGTTCCTGAAATTACAAATTCACTATTAATAGCATGTGAGCCAATTGAATTAATACGAATCCACGGTTCTTCTACCATAACACTAAGTTTATAATATGTATCATCAATATTTGAAGATTCAATTGCATCTACAAGCGCTGTTGCAGCATCAGTTCCCTGAAGAGCATTAGAACCAGATAGATAGAATGTTGTATCCCCAGTAACTTCGTTTTTAACACCATCACCTGCATCAGATGCTTCAATAGTAATATCTAAAACATTATTATACATAGGATGCTGAACAACAATAAAATATTGCCCACTTGCAAAATCCTCTGTGCTGGCAATCTCTTTCTTATATGTCGAGTCAGAATTTACAGTTTCTGTATAACGTTCATAATAATTCTTACCAAGCATCCAAATTGCAATACCTGTTGATGGTTCTCCCTCAGCAGTTCCTTCAATATAAAGTTTGTCTCCTTTCGCAATTGAAGTGTGTTCTGTAGATGCGGTAATAAATGGCTTTCTAAATAACACTGATTGTGTATCATATTTTCCATCTTTAATATCATCTTTATTTTTATCACTCGATACAGCATAAATAGTATAACTACCTGTATCTAATTCAATATCCGACGTATCCCAATTATAATCCCAAAGATCATCAGAATCAACATCAACATCTACAAATGTAGTTGGAGTTCCCGTTACACATTTTTTAGTAACATTAGATAACATATCACCAACACTATCTAAATTTGGACCAGTAATAAATAAATAAACTGTCCCCGTGTCTGTATTAGTACCAGATAATCTAACCTCAGAACCAAGATAATAAGACGCACTCCCGTCAGCTGTAATAGTAATATCACCAGCAAGAACAGTTAACTTTTCAGTATCATATGTTTCTTTATCTGTACCTAAATAAGTTCTAATAGTAAACGCTCTCTCATTTGTTTCACTAGATGTCTCAAATCCAACAACAGCAATGCCCATCACATCTGTAACAACTTTTGCAACAGAGCCATATGCCAATGTTGTAGAATCATATTTTGGATATCTTGTTAAATAATCAGTGTATACCGTTGCACTAACCGCTTTCCCCTCAGTTGAACTATCATCAGCAATTGTTACATCAACCTGACTAGTTAAAAACACTGGATAATCGGTTGCATCTCCAAGGTTTGCATTTTCTACAAACATATAATACGTCGATTTTGGAGAACCGCGTAATGTTACAACAAAATCATTATCATGTATAATTTCAGTTTCTGATAATTCAATAGCAATAGATTTGCTCTCTACTGTGAAACTAACAACATTCGAATCATCGACATATTCTTTAAAGTCATTTGCATCATTGTCATCCCACTTTAAAACAGCCGTATACAAACCAGATTTTAATGTATCTACAGTAACATTGTTTGTATAAATACGGGTACCATTTACTCTTGTTGTAAGATTTGTACTATCAAGTTCATATGTTTTTCCACCACTTGGTGTTGTAACTTCAATTTTAACATACTGTGGATATGTATACGGACTAGAAGATCCATATTTATAAGAACTCCCAACATCTGGAGATACAATTTCAAATTTAAATATATCACCGTTAACAATCATTCCGCCATTAATAGACTCGGCTGGATAAGCTGCCAGTACAACATCTAACGTTGCTTTTGGTTCTGCAATCATTACATAATCTGTAGCAATCGGTGTAGTTCCAGTTACAGCATAATAAATTCCAAAGTCACCATCAACAACACTCCCAATCACATCAAAACTAGTTTCATCCGAAACCGAAATACGTTTTAACATTGCTTTTTCTATATCATCATCAACATATTTACAAAGTTTATCTACAGATCCATCCATAATATCCGAAAGATCTAAGTCATTTTCATACACAAAAATAACATCTCCATTTGCAATGTTCGCAATCGTATCACCGCGCGCAGATACCGGAGCAAACGCTAACGCTAATGTTACGAGCAGGATCATTGAAATCATAATCATTTTACTATTACTTTTCATATTTATCACCATTTTCTTTAATTTTCCTTAAACTTTTCTAACGATCCCATCGAATTTGTCGTGGAACATTATAATATATGTCACTAATAACTATATAATGCTTGTGGTAACTGCGAAACAAATCACTTTTTAAAAAAAGTTAAATATATTTAAATAAGAATGTTATTTAAAACCTTGTGGACAATACATCTTTTTGCGCACATTAATACACGTTGGCTCGTCTATTACAAAGTGTTTCGACACTCTTTGATGTAAACAATATCCATTTACCTTATCATAAAATCTACATGCTATAGGATTGAATTTCATTACAAATCCTGTTTCATATCACACGAATAATCATATCTGCCCGCATAATTTTCTATAACTTTTACCACTCTATCTTTTTCACTTTCTGATAAAATTACAGATTCCTTTACCCTTCTTATATTCTCATCAAATGGAGTTTTAGATTTCAACACTCGTTTTTCCATATATAGTATTACATTCCAAAAATATATATAAGTTTTTATTTTATTTTGATATTAATCCCCTTCAACTTGATATTTCCCATACCACCAGATTTATTTGTTTTTATTTTCGTTGTTTTCAGCTTTTTGTGTTCTTCAGCTCTCTTCACTATATTATCTATTATATCACCATAATTTTTGAACTTATATATCTGCTCATACTTATCTTTAATTACCTTTTTAAGTTCAGATGTTTTATCATATTCCCCAAATTCATATCCCGTTTTAATATCTTTAAATATATACTTCTTATCATCATATTTAACAACGAAATTATCACCATTTAATGTTCTAAGGCTGTTATACATCTTCTTCGTTCTTTCATATGACGTATCCTTAAACAATTCTTCAAAAGATTTATCACTGAGTTTCCTAAGAACTATATAAACCTTTTTCTTTTCAGAGCTTCCACCACTATTATTTCCAAACAATGATTTCAATGGTTTCTCTTCAACCTTTTCATATTTCCGTATAACATAATAATTCTTCTTATCAACATGAATAATATCCTCTGGATTCGATTTTAAAAATTTTGAATAGTTTATTTTTTTCATATCATATCACCAACTTAAACAAACCTATTAACATGTATGGTATCAATTTGTTTTCTTTTACCTTTTCTAAACGTAGATTTTGCAGACATTAAACCACCAGATAATATAGCATTCTTTGGTTTACATACACACCGACCATCTTTATATTTCGTTGCAATAACTTTTTTATAATCAACCAAATCTTTTCCTTTAAGTGCGCCTTTCAAATAATTTAATAAAACTCCAACAATTAACTTATCACGTTCATTTTTAGAGAGCTTTGAATTCTTAACACGTGGATTCGTTTCAAACTTCGCTGCTCGTTCTGGTGGCGCTAAAGTTTTTATTAAATTCGTTGAACCACACTTCTCACACTTATTTGGTTGTGTTGATCTCAAATCACTGATAAAAGAATTCACAAACCCACAATCTTTACACATATATACCCAATATCTATCAAGCCAATTTGGAGCTACAGCATTCCTTCTCATTCTTATTGCCGCATCGATCTTTAAATCTGGTCTGTATCCATCAGCGTAATCATGAATACCATCACCTGCAATTTTCATATATTTCTTAAGATTGTTTTTAAAATATGAATCTGTGTGTGGATGATTTGTATACCCATCAATATCTACCAAAAAATGTTTACAATGACACAACTCATGAATAATCGCACCTATAACACCATCAGATTCAAGATTGTTTTTATTTGCATTTAAAAACGCTATATTATACGTTATTTCAAACGTTGTATTTTTAGGTTTTCCATCAGCACCGGGATAATAATATGGAATTGTTTTCGCATCGACATCAGTAGAAAGTTCTTCAAATATAACTTTCAATGTCGTTGGATCTAACTTCATAGTCTTTGCCCACGTTGTCGTTTTATTACGAATTTTATTTTCAATATTTTTTGATAATTTTGCCAAAGCTATTTCACCTTAGCATTAATATAAAAATAATAATAATTAAACCTTTCTATCACCCACGCATAATATTAAAAATAGTATGAAACGGTATTAAATATAACCCATTCCATTTGATAACTGCATCTTCCCATCTTTAATAAGACATTCCCCACATTCTTTAGAGCGTATCCACATCTCATTTTTATTATTAGCGAGGTTGCAAATTTCAACAAGCTCTTCGACGGTTAATTCCTCTGAATAATCAATAACACCATTGTTAATAATATAATTAACATTATCAAAATAATAACTGATATCAACAACATCTTCAGAATTTAATTTAAAAGCAGTTGTAATAATTTCATAATCTTCAATTGAACCGTGTCGCATTGCTTTTCTACAAATATCAATTGACTCTTTAATTTCATCAGTATAATCAATACCAACATTTGTAAACTCTAGATATTTTTCCCATGTTGTTTTTACATCCATTGAAACTTTATCTAAATTCCCACTTTCAATAAGTTTTTTAATAACATTCGGGTTCGTTCCATTCGTTTGGATAGCTGTTTTAAAACCACCATCTCTTGCATATTTACATAATTCAAACAACACATCTTCCTGTAACGTGCACTCTCCACCAGAAAACACAATCGCTGAAGAAAGGAAGCATGTATCATCAATCATCTTTTTAATATCATCTAATTCTCTATAATCCTGCCCTTTGCATATCTCACGATTCTGACATTCGTAACAATTTAAATTACATCCGCGTAGAAAGAATACAGATGATACATATTTTCTGTAATCAAGCGTGGAAGCATTAATGAAACTTCCAAAATTAACAGTCTGGTTCTCTAATTCCATAACTATTAATTATACCTAAGAACATAATAACCTTTCCAGAAAATATATATATACAACTAATAATTATTGTAATATGGATAAGACAACATTCTACGCTATCACATTTATTATATTCGTCACAGCATTATATATTGGTGTAGCATTATGGCAACCTTCAAATGCACACGAATACATTGGCATGACAGTTTCAACACCAATGGAGAACAACCTATCGTTCATATTAAACAACTCTGTGTAAACTCAAACTTCTTTTAATTTCGGTCTGCCACGCTTTCTTTCAATTTTCTGAATAAATATAATGTTATGTTCATCTGAAATTATTACTTTCCCTATAGAATCTTTATTAGATTTTATAAGATCATCAACATAATTATTAACATGATTATATAAATATTTTTTATCACGCTTTGTATAATAATCAGGAATACATATAACACCATTAAATCCAACTATCTCCCATGCCTTTAAAAGATCCAATCTAAATATCTTAGAATTCTTCGAACCGTCAACTATGATAAACGCATTCTTAATTTCATCTACCATCATCATTTCTTTTTCAACAAATTTCGTATTCTTTTTTATTGTAATAATGTTGTTAAACCCACTCGTATTTTCACGATACATCTCATATTGTTTCTTAAATTCATCACCATCACACACTTTCATATAAATACTTCTGATTATCCTACCATCATTTCTAAGTGTATCGTCATGCTTTAAATCAAAACAATCTACCGAAATTAACTTCTTATGACCATATTTCAAATACTCTGCTAACTTTGCAGTTCCCAATCCAAAAAAAGATCCAATCTCTAAAAAATTACCATCCTGTTCCAGAATATTATATTTACCATCAATAATATCAATTATATAATCATAATCATTAATCATCTTCTCCTTTTTTTCATCGTCTTTAAATATCGTAATTATATTTTTGAGAATATTTTTCATATTACTATATTAAAATGCGCCTATAAATAAACTTTATTGCTAACGATGAATATTTATATCACAACACCCAACTATATATTATGATAATTAACAAAAAACCTCTTGGATGTAAATCATATGGTTCAATTCCACACATATCTTTCAGCAAACTTGGTAACAATGATCATCGAATACATGAAGGACAGGAAAATATTTTGTTTAAAAAGACGCGCAACAAATATGATAATATAGTTATAACAGAAAAATTAGATGGTGCAAACGTAGCTGTTACAAAAATAGATGGGTGTCTTTATCCTATGACACGCGCGGGAAACAAATGTGAATTATCTACATTTCAAACACATAAAGATTTTAACAAATACGTATTCATGAATTATAATAAATTTGATTCATTACTTGAAGAAAAAGAACAAATATCAGGGGAGTGGTTATCAATTGCACACGGACTCCTATATGATTTGAGAGGTGTCGATCCATTTGTTGTATTTGATTTGTTCACGCCATTGAAGGGAACAAGTAGAGAACGATACTTATTTTCTGAAACACTCGGCAGGATCAAACACAAATTTAATCACGTTCCAATATTATATTCAGGTAGTAATGCAGTAAATATTGGTGCTATTCATATCATGCTTGGAATTAACGGTCATTATAACGCTATAGAACAAGCAGAGGGGTTTGTTGCAAAATGTGAGAATCTAAAACTTGGTAAATGTGAGTTCATGGCGAAATATGTAAAACCGAATGTTCAGCAAGGAAAATATATAAAAAATGATAATGGGGAACAACTTGAAATTCATAACTTTGGATATAAAACTAATGATTTTAAAAAATATGTGGAAGAATATAGGATAAAATTTTCTTCAGTTGGGATGGATATAGAGAAAATGTTAAATGATTACAAAACGAGAATTAACCGTTAATATTTTATATAGAAAATAACATATATAATACTAATGCGAATACTTCTTATACCAACTCAAGATTACATACATCACCCAATACCATCAAGACATCACTATATTTTTGAAGAATTAGCTAAAAGAGGACATACTATATTCATTCCGCATTTTCATGTTTCAAATTCAAATGTGGAGCGGGATACGAATTGTAATATTGTCGAAGCAACCAAATTTCCAATAAAAAACCCAGCAATTCATTACGTTATAAATGCACCAGAGCAATATCGGATAATAAAAAATATTCTTGAAACTGAAGATATAGATATTGTTGTTTCATCAAATGTGTTAGCCGGGATGATTGCGATAAAGTTAGCAAAAAAATATAACATCCCTGTTCTATTTGATATTAAAGACTGGTTTCCTACAAGCGCATCAATGTATTATACTGGTTTATTCGGAAAATTGGTACACAACGTTGTATATCAAATAACAAAATACAACTTAAAAAATAGTAATAGAATAACAACTGTATCATCTGGATTGCAAGAGAAAATAAACAAAGAATTTAAATTAGAGTCGCGAGTGATAACAAATGGTGTAAACACAACGTTATTCCAATCTAATATAAAAATGCGAGAAGAGATGCGAAAACAATATGGAATATCAGATAACACATTACTTCTTGGATTTAACGGAGCAATTGAAAAATGGTATGCACTTGATGAAATTATAGCAAATTTAAATCATCTTAGAAGATTTTACGGTTACGATATTAAACTCATGATAGTTGGTTCAAATCTCTTCACTGATTACAATACCAAAATTAAAAATCAGGTTAAAGAATTGGGATTGGAAAAATATGTTATATTCACTGGAGTAAAACCATATGAAGAATTGCCAAAATATATAAATGCATTTGATATAGGACTGATGCCTTTACGGTTTAAATATTGGCAGGATATTTCTTTACCAAATAAATTCTTTGAATATACTTCATGTAATAGATATATATTGGCATCTCCACAGAAATCAATACGGAATACAATGCCACCGGAAATTTTAGATAGTTTCTACAAAGAATATGCCAACAGATTTGAATTTTATGAGTATGTGATAAAAGCATATAAAAAACGAGAGGGCTTACACAATTATTATGACAGTATTAATGGAAACAACGATTTCTTTAAAAAATATGACTGGAAAAATAGGGCGAATGAAATGTTGTGCATTCTTGAAAAGATGATTAATTAAAATAAAATTTTATATCTATTAACTATGTCAAATTCATCAAATATCTTCTCAGCTTCACATAAATCACATTCGTCTTTTAATGGCAATTCTTCAATACTTCTATCTAATTCTCTATATATGTTATGACAATTATTACAATATAAAAATTCTCGCTTCTTTGCATATCCACTTGCCACAATTCTTTTCAAAATAGATTCAGCACTTTCCATTGAACTTAAATTCGCAGCAGAAAACATATAATCCATATCCAATTGTTTTTTCTCGTAACTACTCAATCTAAAAAACAATTTATCTAACTTGGATACATCCCCATGATCAAATCTTTCACCAAAACCCTGTGTTGCATATTCCATTTCATCAAAAAATATTCCTTCTGTTGCAGCTCTCATTGGACCCCTTGTCCAATGCAAAACTGAATCAAGTCGTTTAAAATTAATTACCATTACCCCGTTGTTATTGATCCTAAGCCAAATTCCACGAAACGTTAATACTTCAATATATTTTATTGTAATATTATTCTCGCGACAACATTCTGCATATTCACGCAACTCATAATTATTAAACATAAGTTTGAGTTTTACTATAATATCATAATCAATTTTACCATCGTCTACTATGTCAATGCCACAAACTTTCCCAACTGTTCGTTCATTACGAAGAATATAATGTGAATTTAATAACTTAAAAAAGAAATAGTTATCATATATATTACAAACAATATCTTCATCTTGTTCTATAAATTCATAAAGTTTATCTGAATTATCATTACTAAATTCTGCAATATAACAACTTTTATATGCGTTTGATATTTCATAACCCATTTCTTTTATTTTTTTAATACTATTATCAGTATATCCTTTTAATTGTATAGCCTGAAACATTTTTGTTTTTGAAATTTCTTCATCTAATTCCATTTATAAACCATCCACTTTTAATATATCTTTAAAATAAAACCTTACCCAATTCTTCAAACACTTCTTTCATATCACAATCATTTTTAGTTAATAACCACACCAAACCATCATTATAAAATTTAACTTTTGTTATTGACATATCTTTAATAAAAAACTCAATAGACTTAATTGTAATATAGTTACAATTTACATAATCAATATATGCATCAAAATTCTTTTTATAAAAATATTCATCTAAATATTCATCATCTTCATCTTCAAGTTCATTTGTTTCAATATTAGAAATCTGATACGCGCGGTCAACACACCTCTTAATTAATCTTTCAAAAAACTTATCATTAAAACTACCATTGTTCCAACATTTAGAATATTCTTCATAGCCAGAATTATGTTTCAACATTGCATTAGTTAATTCAAAAATAACATAAACATCATTTTCATCATTTTTATTCATAAAAAATAACTCTACATCAAAATCATCTGTAAAATCCAAAAAAGTTTCTTCATCTAATATTTCGTCAACAATAATATAATAATTTCCCGTCATTTAAACCACTCTTAATTATATTGTATTCAAAAACATATAAAGGTATGTATAAAACACACTTTAAACATCAATAAAAAAAATCATTTTAATCATATCTTTCCACAAACTCTCGAATCATCTTTATCATATAATTCGCTGCTTCCAAACTCATACCGGGATAAACACCAACCCAAAAACTATCATTCATTATCTTATCGGTATTGGATAAATCACCAACCACTCTATAATCTTTATCTTTAATCATAGTATCAAATGCAGGTTGACGAAGAATATTTCCCGCAAATAAATTTCTTGTTTGAATATTATAAAATTCCAAATATTTAACAATATCATTTCGAGTGAACACAAGCCCATCTTTAAGAACTATCATAAACCCAAACCAACTTGGATCACTATTTGGTGTAGCTTTTGGAAAAATGAAATAATCATCAAGATCGCTCAAACCATTATATAACAAAGCAAAATGTTCTTTTCGTTTTTCAACAAATAGGGGTAATTTTTCCAGTTGTGCTACCCCAACTGCTGCTTGCATATCTGAAACTTTAAGATTGAATCCTAAATGACTATATACATATTTATGATCATAACCAAACGGTAATGTTCCAAACTGTTGAGAGAACCTTGCATTACAGGTATTGTCTACACCACTTTTACAATAACAATCACGCCCCCAATCTCTCATACTAAGTATAATTTTTTTAAGAATTGGGTTGTTTGTATACACTGCTCCGCCTTCTCCTGTTGTCATATGATGTGAAGGATAAAAACTACCAGTACCAATATCACCCAACGTACCAGTAAACTTTCCACCATATTTTGATCCGAGCGCATCACAATTGTCTTCAACCAACCAAAGATTATATTTTTTACAAAATTTCATTATAACTTTTAAATTTGCTGGATTGCCAAGAGTGTGAGCGATCATAACTGCTTTGGTTTTAGAGCTTTTAGCTTTCTCCAGTTGTGTAGTATCGATATTAAAAGTTTCAAGATCGATATCTACAAAAACAGGGATAGCTCCGTATTGTATAATTGGAGCCACTGTAGTTGGAAATCCAGCTGCTACAGTTATAACTTCATCTCCTCTTTTTATCTGTCTCTCTTTTAACATCGGAGAAGTCAACGTATAAAATGCAAGAAGATTTGCAGAACTTCCACTATTTACAAGGAATGCCCAACGAACACCCAAATATTCAGCCAATCTATTTTCAAATTCTTCTGAATATTTACCATAGGTTAACCAAAAATCCAACGAACTATCAACAAGATTAATAAGTTCTTTTTCATCAAAAATACGACCCGCATAATTAATTTTACTTTTACCTTCTATAAATGGAATATTAAGATCTGGTTTATGCACTTCATCATAATATTCTTTAACTTTTGTAAATATTTCTTTTTTTAATCGTTCTTTATTATTCATGGTTAATCATCTTGTCCAACTCAAATTTTTATTCTTTGCATCATTTATATACGATTCTAAATTATCATTTGTTTTAATTACACCATCTTCATAATAACTTTTATACCACCCTATTGTTTTTTCAAAAGTCGTATTACTATTCCAAACACTTTTCCATTTAAGTCTTGTATAAGCTTTAGAACAATCAAGTTTAAGGAGAGTAGCTTCATGAAACTGATTTGGTATAGAATTTATTTCATAATTAATAACATCCCAATATTTTTTAACATATTCTACAACTTCTTTAACAGTAATAATATTTTCATCACTTGGTCCAAAATTCCATCGATCTGCAAATTCTTTCTTTTCTTCTAATAATTTTTGTCCAATTTGTAAATACCCACTTAAAGGTTCTAACACATGTTGCCAAGGTCTTGTAGAATTTGGATCTCTAATATTTATTTTTTTATTTTTAGAAGCAAAAATTACAATATCTGGCATCAATCTATCTCGCGCCCAATCACCACCACCAATAACGTTCCCCGCAATGCAACTTGCCAAAAGCGTATTATGAGTGTTTTTATAATCATTTAAATTAAAATAAGAATTTCTATAACTACTTGTTAATAATTCAGCACACCCTTTACTAGAACTATATGGATCATAACCACCCATCGGATCATTCTCTCTATAACCCCATTCCCATTCCTTATTTTCATAACATTTATCACTTGTTATATTAACGATTGCTTTAACATTATGTTTTCTACAAACTTCAAAAATTCTAAGAGTACCCAATACATTTGTACTATATGTTTCAAATGGATCTTCATATGATAATCTTACAATAGGTTGAGCAGCAAGATGAAAAACAATATCTGGTTTGATATTTGCAAAAACATTTTCAAGACTTGTTTCATCACGAGTGTCACCAATAACAGATGTAATATCTAAATTAAGTAATTCATAATGGTTGGGAGTTGTTGGAGCTTCTAATGAATACCCAACCACTTTAGCTCCCATTTGATTAAGCCAAAAAACTAACCAAGAACCTTTAAATCCCATATGTCCCGTTACTAAAACAATTTTATTTTTATAAACACCGCCAAAAAGATTCTTCATTACCACACTCTCCAAGGAGCATTATTAATTTCCCAAAGATCTTGAAGTAATTTTTTATCTTTAAGTGTATCCATTGGTTTCCAAAATCCTTCGTGTTTATAAGCATATAATTCACCATTCAATGCAAGATTTTGTAAAGTTTCTTGTTCAAATATACTTTCGTCTCCACCAATATAATCAAAAACTTCTGGTTCACAAACAAAAAAACCTGCATTTATCCAGTTATTACCATCCCCCTTTGGTTTCTCTAAAAAATTTGTAACTTTATTATTTCTCTCGATATTTAAAGCTCCAAACTTTCCTTCTGGTTGAATAGATGTTATTGTTATAGCTTTACCATGCGACTTGTGAAAATCGATTAATTTTGTTATATCTATATCAGCCACCCCATCACCATAAGTAATCATAAATGGTTCATCCCCAATAAATTTTTGTGCCCGTTTAATTCTGCCACCTGTCATACTATCAACTCCAGTATCAAGAAGTGTAACTTTCCAAGGTTCACTCGAATTATTATGTAATTCCATCTTACCAGATTTAATATCAATTGTCATATCACTTTCATAAATGAAATAATTAGCAAAATATTCTTTTATTAAATAACCTTTGTAGCCAAGCAATACTATAAAATCATTAAAACCATAATGAGAATAAATTTTCATAATGTGCCACAAAATAGGTCTCCCCCCAATTTCCACCATTACTTTTGGTCGAATATCTGTCTCTTCACTTAATCTAGTGCCGAAACCACCGGCAAGCAATAACACTTTCATATTTATCTCCATTTTTTCCAAAAGTTTTTAATACACATTATTATAAATAGTATTCAAAAACATATAAAAGTATGTATAAAACATACTCTAAACACTTATCATTCTATCCATTCCCACAATACAGCCATTCAACACTTCATCTTCATCAACATTGACTTTATAAGTCTTTCCGTCCCACGTCTGAATATAAACACTCTCATTGCTTATAATCCCTGTATCATACTCACACCCATCAGTTGAATACGGCACAACAAACTCACCGCTATCTGAATTCTGCACATACACAAACTGCCTACCAGTGTTTGTTTTAACAGGTATATACATCGTTCCACCCATAGTCATATTAATTTTCGCGCCTTTCACATATTCAAATACTTTCGCAAATGCTATCTTAGTATCACCATTATTAACAGAAAATTGCTCAGATTCGTAAACAAGTCTAAAATGCTCAAGGCTCTCAACATCATGTGTTGTATTATATGGATTTAAACCCGCTGTATAAATATTTTTACCAGCGTCAATTTCATTAACTATTTCAGCCATCGTAGTTTCCCCATAATCATAAACACCACCAAGATCATTAGCAATCCTAACATATCCTGTAATATGAACAGGTCTGTAACCACCATCATAATTATGCAGTCTCACAGCCATAGAATCATAGAAACAATCATTATACAATCTAACAACTCCTTTTTGCACCAACCCTTCATAATAAGGCATATTCATCACATAATCCCCACTCGTATTTGCATCATACCACGTAGCCATTGCCCAAAATTTGTCTGACGCCATTTGATAATCAGTAAATATATATTTTACATCAAGATCTTCTACAATACTCACTGCTTCATCTTCATTCGGTGTAACAAACAATCCAGCAACTCCAATTTTCCTATTCGCAGTTCCATTACTATCGATTCCACTCACACCATGCTGAAATGGATTTGCTACTGGAATTCTATGTGCAACTGATGTAATCCAATGACCATAATCCCACCATGAAGCAACACCATATGACTCTTCTGGATACACAAACGTTTCTTTATCATATATAGAGTAATAATCAATGCCAACACCCGGCGTATTATTATTTAGCCACATCATACATCCATATCGTCCCTCATCAATTCCACCACCAATCTGAGAGCCGTGATTCATAACAACTGATGCAGATGTAAATGCAAATGAAATAATCAAAATACAAAAAATAACTGTAGAGATTATTTTGAATAAATTCATGCTATAATTTTTATAATAAATATTTTTATCTTTCTTAAACACTTCTTCATTTTTATTTTTATATTTAGCAATATTCTTTTTTGATTTAGTAGCAATGCGCAAATCCTGTTTATTTTTTCTAATTGGCTTCTTTCCACCAATACTTTCTTCTCTACTCATCCACTTTACAATCGTATCAATATTGAGTTCTCTACTAACAATATATAATGCAACTCCCATTAAAACACATACATTTACAACAAGATAGTAATCATATCTAATATGTTTAAGAGTGCTGTAAAACATAACAAAACACCAGAGCGCAACAAGAAGCCACTCTGATTTTTTACTACGAATGATTTCAATTAACATTAAAACAAAACCAGTTACAGCAACAAATAAACCGATACCGTATTCAGTTACCATTTCAAGATATGTCCATGCGCGCGCTTCAGAAACAGTATTTGTATAACTTGTATTGCCAAAGAAATCATTTAATGCTAAAAATAAATAATTTATAAAATTATTACCTGAAATATATAATATTACAATGCACCCAACGATGAAACACACCATGATACCAAATAAATGCCACCTCTTAAGCTCCAGTGAATTCGTTTTACGCCCACCATCAATATATTTTCCCAACACATTTTTTTCACAACAATCTATCAAAGTTGCACAAATGATAGGAATCAAACAACAAACAATACTATAGACTAAAATGTGTCCAAATGAATATCGATTTAAAAGTAAATCTGATGTATAACCGAGAATTAACATAACAACCAGTGGGACGACAAACACAAGAGCTAATGTATGTAAATATTTTATAGTTTCTCCAATATCATCAACACATAAATAAGTATAAACACACCATGCGAATGTAAACAATGTAACAATACCAGCAAAAATAACCATAGTTGGTATATTATATAAACCAAGTGTGTAAACCAAACCTGCTCCGATACAGAACACAACATATACTTTTTTATTACTTTCATAATTTTTTTGTATTAAATAAATATATGCTAAAATAAATAAACTTCCAAAGAATACTTCAGCAACGTGGTGATCAATAAATCCAAATACAGATCTATAATAATACTGACCGTAAATAATACCACTCAAAAATGCAGAAACAAGAGCTACAATGGTATTACCCGTAAGCTTCTTAACAATACCATATACAATGAAAACTATCGCTGCTGCAAACAATGGTGGAACAAATGATGACCAATATGATATATCATACGTTGAAACCGCACCACACAATACAGAAACCGCACCACACACTATTGGAAAAACTGGACCCCAATGTATCGTATCTCCATAAGGATAAAAAGTATAGGGATCAAAATATGAATATTGAAACCCATTGTTAACAAGAAGCTCAATCTGTCTTATAGAATACCACGGATCATTCCCGACCAGATTAACCACACTATAACCGGGAGAAATGAGTGTATCAATATTCAAAGTTCTTAAATAAAATGCAAATGCCGCAAAAATACATAAAAATACAAATGCAATTTTATTTTCGTGCTTTACAATATTAGATTTTATATCATCTGATAGAAACATTATAATAAATATGTTGCTAAAGGTATATAAAATTAGTGTGTCTGTTCGAATTCAATAAAGTTTTTTTTCATTAAATATTTTCCATACGTAAACAAATATATTATCAAAAGTGAATTAAATAACTGATACCAAAATGATTTAGGGGATTCCATTTATAAATCACCACCCTTACAAATCTCATCTCCATCAAGAGTGTGTTTATGTATTTTCATTAAATCATCAATAACACGATCAACCCCAAATTTGTTTTTAATATATTCATTAACATCTTTCTTATCTTTAAAATTATCCAATCTATCATCTAACTGTTCCAAAACAGAATCTACGTGTAAACTAAGAGACCAGTTTTTAACATCGTTGCGCATCATTTTTAAATGATTGTGTTTATATTTATAATCAAATTCATATATAAAATTCGATGGTGTTAAATATTTAAAAAAGACGGAATTTATATCACGTCCACATTTTTTCACATCTTTAAACCACGATAAAAATCCAACATCTATCTGCATAATAACAGGTACCGCACACGCTAAACACTCTGCGATAGCTACGCCAAATCCTTCATTCATACTGGGATAACACATAAACATAGCAGAATTGTAATAATACGGCAGCATATCATTATCAACATATCCAATATTTTGTATATATTTGGAGTTTATTCTGTCACCAATTACGATAGTATCAATATCATATTCCTTTTTAAGAATCATAGCTGTCATAATAAGATTGCCAACATTCTTTCCACGTGAATTTCTACCAACATATATCATATAATTTTTGTTATTATCTAAACCACATTTATCCATAGCATCATACATATTCATTGGTTTAAATTTATCTGTATCAATCCCAATGGCTGGATTTAAATGAGATTTAACATTATATTGGTTGTATAAATAATCTGATACAAGTGGACTAACAGAAACAATACCATTAGAAGCATCAATACAATATTGTTGAAGTTCTCTATTAACTCCAAAATTCCCAAACGCAGAATCCGTAAACCCATGAAATCGCGTCAACATCTTATATGAACTAGTTCTATTATATTTATTATTAAATATACTTGGGATTAAACAAGAATGCGGAAATTGCTCCACCTGCATTATATCTGATCTATTCCTTTTCAAATAATCGACAGAATCTTTATAATATTCTCCATATGATAAAATGCCCTCTTTTCTTTTACAACAAATATCTACTTCAACGCCTTTCGATTCCAATTGATTTCTAAGAATATTTACAAATACCCCGCCAATTTTCTCCTCTGGTTTTGGACAAACATTACTAAACAATGTCACTTTATATGATTCCATGTTTAACACCAACCAATTTCTTCTTCAAACTCAATAAGATTGTTAAATCGTTTTTTATTTTTCTCAATTGTAAATTCTGCCATTCCATAATTGTAAGCATTCTCAATCTTTTCATTATCATATTCTCCATTAATAATTTTAACAATTTCTTTATACATTTTATAATCATTAAAAATAGAGCTTGAATCTATATCTACAATATCCATATACTCTTTTAAATATTTAGCAATATAACTATTATATGGAACTCTTGCTATAATTGGTCTTTTCGATACAAGATATTCACCCAATTTACCCGGTGCGGATGTTACCACTATTTCTGGATATTTAGTCTTTAAACCAAGTGGCAAAAATAACATTGTGGCAGATTTCTGAATTTTTGATAATTCATTTTCGTCATTAACAATACCATGCACTCTAATATATGGTTGTTCAATACGATGAATGTTTCTTTTTAAATGTGCATATGTTTGATTAGTATAAATATCGAGATATATTTTCTCAGTCTTATTAACAGCATTATAATAATCCATAGCACCAATTAAATCATCAAAAGCATCAAAATGTGCATCATAAACTGAACCAGTATAAACTATATTTGAATCGCCCGGTATTTCAGAATAATTCATTTTTTCAAAAGCAGCGTCTGACATCGGGTTTCTAACAATGTGCACCATATCAGAAAAATTGGTTAACACCTCACTACCATATTTAATACTATAAATATCTTTAATACTCTCATTGGTTACAATAAATCCACAAAATGCATACGATTTCACAACATTATTCATTATACGTTTAGCATTTTCTTTATCTACTTTATTTAAACATTGTTCTACATAATCATCAAGAATGTAAAAATAAAATGGAATGGAATATTTTTCAGCAATCATCCTACAAATCTCTGGATAAAAGAGACTGCCTGAAAACACAACAAGTTTATCAACTTTATTACATTTTAACTGTGTCTCAAACTCCATTATTGCTTTACCATATTTAAATTTTTTTACATATTTAATATACAACTTATATATAAAATCATATTTCATCAAACAATACTTTAACTTTTTATTCTCTTTTTTACCAACAGAAATTATATTTTTAAATACAGAATTTCCATTTCCAGAATCTGTAAACACAATAGAATTGTCAATATAATCATCAAACAATCTATCGATAACAAGAGTGTGTCCATTTCTTGTTGGTGATATATCGTGAGAGAATATTCCGATAGATTTCATATCATACTTATTTGTATTCAAAAATATATAAAACTATTTATATGTTATTTAACACAGTTCATATTTTCATCAGTTTCAAAACATTCATAGATTTTATATTGTTTTACTAAATCAGAATAATCCCCACGTTCAAGAATCTCTCTAAGTGCCTGTTTCAAATCCCACAAATCATTATGATTATCAAACTGAATATCAACTTTTACTGTATTAACCATTTTAAACACTCTGTAAAATATTTATAACTGTGTCGCTCACCATTTCAGACATATATCCATCAGGAACTTCCCATTCTTTTAACACACGACTGTCATATTTCATTCTGGATTTCAATATTGTATATGCATTTGATATACTCCTAATATTTCTACCACCAATAATATTACTTCCACACTCAATTGTTTCTGGTCTTTCTGTAACATCTCTAAGAGTTATAGTTGGTGTTTTTAAAATACAACATTCTTCCTGAACAGTTCCCGAATCTGACATTACAAAACGCGCATACTTTTCAAGCTCTATAAATTCAGAAAGCGAAAATGGCTCAAACATATAAATGTGATCACCAGTTTTTATTTTGTGCTCAGCAATCTTATCTCTAAATCTTGGATGTGCACTCAAAACAACAGGAATGTTTTCTTCTTTTGCCACATATTCAATGCTTCGTATAATATTACTAAGAATAATTTTGTCATCAACGTTTTCAGAACGATGTAAAGTAACTAAAATATAATTTTTGCGAAACATTTGACAAGCCCCAACATAATCTCTACAACCATTTACACTACATACACCATACTTATTATAAATATTACCAATTGTATCATATAATCGACTAAACACACCAACACCACTCTCATCTACATTTGGAGTGACATACGGCTTAATAACTTCCCAGATTGGATTTCCTGTTACATAAATATTATTGTGATTATATCCTTCTTTAATAAGGTTCATTCTGCTTCTTTCAGTATAAGGCAGGTGAATATCACTCGTAGTATCAACAACTCTGCGATTCACTTCTTCAGGCACAGTATCATCATAACACCTATTTCCAGCTTCCATATGATATACTTTCACACCATACCGTTTTGCTATAATAGATGATAACGCACTGTTTGTATCACCAAGGATCAACATCTTCTTTGGTTTTTCAATACGTATAGCATTTTCTACAGTATTAAAAATAGCTGTTAACGTATCTGAAAATGTTGCTGTTCCATTATAAGAGTTGTCATAATCTGGCTGTGGTAGATTTAATTCATCAATAAATATGTTCTTCAGTTCTTTAGTTGAATTCTGACCAGTATAAACAACTTTGTGATCATCTCCATAAATTTCATTAAGTTTTAAAATTACTTTTGATAATCTTATAATTTCGGGTCTGGTTCCGAGAACAGTTAAAATTTCACACATATGAATAATATATATGTTGGAAGAATATAAAAAGTTTTGTAAATAATATATTATCCGTTCACAAAATTCAGATAATCAAAAGGATCGGTTCTACTTTCATAACAACAATAACAAAAACAATCCCTCTCAGAAAATGGGTGGATATGAAATTTTGTGCACCAGTTATCGAGATATTTCCCAGATTTGATATTTATGAAATTTTTACATTTTGGATATTCGAGATAATCCCAAACATTACCAAATAAATTTTTATATTGTTCTTTCTCCCAAGGACTTAAACTCGCACGATATTCAATTATAGTGTTTTTCATGGTATATTATTCGCCCACATAACCAATAAATTTTACATCTGCAAAAAACATATCTCGTGGATCATTACATTGTTTGACTTTTGTGATTTGAAATTTGTCGTCTTTACCAGATTGCATAGCACTAATTACAATATCATCAACTTTAACCATTGGTGTCATATGACCATCGATTTGTTCACCAATTTTCATCCAACCGAGTCTGTTACCCCAGCTTTGATGCTTTCTCATATAATATATTGTTGATGTGGTTATTTTAGATTGTAATTCCACCACAGCCTCATCACATTCACTTTTTTCATCACAATCACTTAATATATTATTATCAATAATATTTAAAACCCATCTAAGTCCACACATCATACCTTCATCATAAGGATTTTCGATATATAATTTTACAAGTCCATACCATCTTTTTTGATATTTTTTAGTTTCCATCTCATACATTTTATCTTTTATAACTTGTTTTAAGCCTTTTACATCCATAAATACTCACCACAAAATATTTTAATTATTGTATTCATTTTCATCGTTCTTCACCTTTAATCCATTCAACATATATTTTCTCATACGGATCTAAATTAGTTAAACAAACAATCTCCTGTTTCGAAGAATCACATGGTTCTTCATATGATCCAATTCTAATTTCAACTTCACCATTCTCGTCAGCGTATGCATCACAGCCCAGTATATCAAACCACCCTATCTTCTACATAATCTTCCAGTTCACATTCATCAAGCACTTGAATTTCGTATGTTGATAAATATGTATATTTTTCAACAAGATTACAATATCCAGCTCCCTTCATAACTTCATTTTCATATTCTTTATTATCAACAACCAAATCATAAAACGGACATTCAACACACGATTTTATTTTCTGAATTGAGTCTTTTAGTTTAATTTGTTTCATAATTTAATCACCTATCAGCTTTAACAAAAGAATCTGGATATTTCTTACAAGCACAAATATAATTTTCTACAAACTCAACAAAGTCTTCATACATCCCATATCCATTTTCAGAATTATATTTTTTATATTCTTCTGGATTGTTCTTAAGTTCTTCTAACCCTTTTGTAAGTGGATCTATTAAATTTTCAGCATAATATATACCAACTTCTTCTGGTCTCCACAGATATTTGTATATTCCAGCAGCACCCGCCATTTCATTAAGATTGTGTGTTATATTGGCAGAATACACACTCGTCATCAAACTAATATCTAATCCCATTATAACACATCCTTAATAACACTTGAAATATATCTATATTTCTCTTTATCAACAAACTCATTTATTTCCATAATATACTTCTCACCAATATTTAAATTATCAATATTTGTTGAAAATACTTCTCCAGTTTCAACTGTTACATCATATTCAAACCCATTAGATGTCATAGGTTGTTTACTACCAGTAATAGATTTAAATTCTACATCTATAACACTATGACTCTCATAAACAACACCATTATTTATTAAAATATCACTTTCAATACAACATGCAAAATAAAAACAACCAACAAACACCACGCCAACAAATATAAACTGTAATATCAATATAATATTATCAATTTTTCCACTTTCATTCATATTAAATCCTTCAACATATCACGCAAAACCTGTATTCACAATATACCATAACCTAACCCAACAAAGACGGGCTCCACCAACAACATACAATACCGTAAGTTCATAATTATATTTCATATCTTCTCACCCAAATATATTACTACTTTCATATATCTTTTCCATCTTAAGCCCATTTACATATTTCATAAGTTCTTCATAATCTCTTTCATAATAAATATGTGGAGAAACAGACGTGTGTGAATACCAACCAACATCTACACCAAGCTGATCTGCAATACTCCCCTGTAAATAAGCCAACGCATACATATTAGCACCAAGAGCAGAGAGCATATCATTTGAACGGAACTCTACATACATATTCAATCTTCTTTTACGAAGTGTACACTGAATTCTCTGTAAACAAGGTGGAGTCTTCGATTCGATATCTTCATTCGGAAACCATGTAATTCCCTGCGCGCGTCTCGATAACGGCTCACTTAGTAAACGGTTGACAATACTGCTGGAAATTTGATTGATAGTGTTGTTCTTACCATCACTACTACCGCCACCATCACCATACTTAGATCGATAATTATTTGGATACTTAAATAACCTATCGTGATAAGTATAAACAAAATCTTTATCACAACCATTTAAAAGGTCGTTTACATACTGCTGCATCGCCTTTTCACCAAACATATTAAATTCACTTACCATATCAAGATTAAATGGATTCTTAACATGAATATTAGATGGTTCGGGTAGTTCAATTGTCTTTTCACTATCTTCAGTAAAAACAAGTTCTCCATGCTTAAGAATGGATTTCAAAATTAATTCGTGCGCTTTTCCTAACGAATGTGTTCTAACGTTATACATAATAATAATATTGTTGTTATTATTATATATAATTAATCTTTTCCACAGATAAGTCCAGCCAAAACTCTTATAAATATACCAACTGCAATAAGTATCACGCCTATAATCATCACAGCTTGTATATTAGATATGTTTTCTAAATTAAATAAACCAATCTCTGTGCCGGGATGATCTCTCACTGTTATTATTGTGTGAACTTCATCTGCGCCATAATCATTTTGAATTATAAATGATGTATTATATTCACCAACTGTTGTAAATACATGTGTTGCTGACGAACTCATATCATAATCAGAATCATCATCAAAGTCCCACCTATATATTAAATCATCACCAGTTGTAGTTGCGCTAAACGATACAGTTGTTACATCTACTTCAGGAGTTGTATTACTTATCACAACGCTTACTATTGTTGGTGCATCTCTCACGTTTATATAATCGGTTTTTGTTTCAACATCAAACCCAACCGCATTCGATGTATTCAAAGAAACAGTGTAATCACCTATTGCTGCATATTCATGTGATGGATCTTGCAATGCCGAATTACCCCCATCTCCGAATGTCCAGTGCCAAGTTGTAGGATCATAAATTGTTAAATCTACAAATTGTGCAGTATCACCGGGATTAATTTTTGTTGAGTTAGCTTTAAACAATGAAACCGGAGCTAATGTTGGTGGGGCATCTGGATTTATATCAAGTGTGCCAAACTCATTTAAAGTATCATTATTTGAATAAAATGTTGTATAGAGATAATCTAAACTCCTTGCTTCATTTACAATTCTCACTTCGTCTAAATCACCACTTACCCATCGTGATTTTTTATAAGTATTTGGATTGACACCAACCATCAACGTAATATTTCTTCTGTTTCTTTCCATAACACCACTATGAGAATCTGAAATATATCCATAATCATCCTGATACAATCTAAGTATATTTAACGTATCACTATATGTTGTTGCCAAATTTACATATTTATCAAGTGTTGTATCATTTGTCGAATCTAAAACTACTTCACCATCTGTATCAGTATTTATAGCTGAATATGGAGCATATAAATTTAAACCAAGAATGTGCTCTTCACGATTTGTACCAATAGATGCTTTATCAATAATACAACCATATGCTGACTGACGACTACCCGGTGCTAAATAAACATATTATGTAAATTCATCCCAAAATGAGCGTGTATAATATCGACTACAATCAACATAATCATTTAAACCATCAAATCTAATTGCCTTTCTACCAAATTCGGCATCTACAACTACACCACCATCATTCACACCATTATAATAATGTAATGCCCCATCTTCATACCAACTGTTTCCCGTGGATTCTATAATAGTATTTGTCCCAGTCTGATTCATATGCTACACTGCCATATATGTTTCATTCCACACTGCATTTCCACATTCTGAACCTATTTCACCAACAATCATAAGATCCGCAATATCATCATCGAAATATAATTGCCACATATTTTGTGTAGCATTATCTTTGCTTATAAAATCAGCTCTAAACCACAAAGCTGCCGTCTCACTTACAGCATCCCAATCCTCAACTTCAACACATGTATGCAACTGTCTATCTGGATTATAAATAATCATATGTGTATATTTCTCACCAAGCTCATCAAATATAGGAGTTAAATCTGTTGAATTTAATCCTGAATCTGCCGATATCTGAATGAATATAGGAACGTTTGTTAAATCATCTGAGAGACTCAAATTTGTGACGTTTAGTGTAAAATTATAACGATACGTAGTGTTATAATCCCAATCTGCTGATACTGGAACAATGAGCAAGACAGTAACTAACAATAATAACATTGCATATTTAAATTTTTCTTTCATACGATTGTTTACGCTGAAGGAATATAAAAAATTATCGCATGATTTAAATGAAAGATCACTTCATCATTTTATAAACATAATTTTTAGGTTTATTAACAAATTTAGCAGGTGAACCAATTGCCATTTTATTATCTGGCACATTTTTTGTTACAAGAGAACCCGCTGCAATAAGTGTATCCTTTCCTATCTCAACCCACGGCAAAATTATCGCATTAGCACATATAACAGCATTACTCTTTATATATGCACCGCGCAGGTTTTTATAATCTATAGACGGTGGATACTTATCATTCGTAAAACAAACATTGGGACCGATAAATACACCAGATTCAATATATGTATTAATTGGAATGAAAACATTACTCTGGATATTCACATCATCTTCTATCTTACATGTGCCTTCTATTACTGCGTTCGTTCCTATTTTTACACGGTTTCCAATACTGGTTTTTTCACGCACCATTACATTATGCCCAAACAACACCTTTTCACCAATTTTACAATTGTTATAAATGAAACTATAAGGTCTGATGACACAACCTTCTCCAATATGAATATTCCTTTTCTTATCGTGAAAAGGTTCGTCTGTTCTAAAGTAATCGTCGAACGCTAAATAAAATGGTGTTTCTTTCATGTTACATCCTCAAAAATTTTCATGGGCGATACCGGGTTCGAACCGGCGACCACTCGGTTTCTCATGCTGATTAATGGGTGGTTGGTGGCATTAATCAACAATATGAGCCGAGCGCTCTACCTACTGAGCTAATCGCCCCCAATAGTGCACAATAATATAGGTTTTGAATGTATATAAAGGTTTGTTATTCTATAAAGAGATTTACAACTGCAATAATGACAAGGATGAATGCAAAATATGTAACATACCTAAATACCCGACTCTTCTTTTCATAATCAATGTGCAGAAGACTTACAACTATATCCACAATTATAATCATGATAGAAGCAATAATCACAAACCAACTTACGTATACGCTCATTCTTCGCCACCCACATACTCACACTTCAAAAACCAAGCTATATCACCATAATCATATGTCGTTCTATGAATTTTAATATAATATTTATTACCCATCTTTAAATCTTCTATATCAGTTCCAACTACTTCTCCTGTATCCAATACAACTTCTTTGTTAATATCAGCATATATATACTCATATTTCCATTCATTTACATCACTATAATTAATATCAACTATCTCATGAACTTCCCATATTGATTCGGTGTCATGATTGTCGGATATTAAACTTAATAATAATATAACTGAAAGAACAACAGTAACTATCAATACTATAATCGAAATATAATAAGATCCAGTTTCAGCCATATAATATATATTAACTCTATTGATTTATATATCTTTCTAATAAAAAATTATATATTTATTACATAACTACAATTATTAAATACATAATTATTGGTTATTTCTAAATTCTTTGCATATACATTTCCATCGGCATTGCCACCAACATCATAAATAATCTCACTAACACTACCACACCTACCATCTGATAAGAAACAATCTACAATACACATATCAGATTTATCTCGACGCGTCATTTTAATTTTAATATTATAACTATCTCCAATTATAAAATCACTTCTATCTGAATATAAAACTTCACCACTGTCAACTACAACAATATATCTATAATTATGCCCATACATATTATAATCACTATTTAAATCAACACTTCTTATAACATAATTTCCCGAACTTACAGCATAACAATCTCTATCCATTATATAAAAAACTGGAACTAACGCAATTGCGATAATTAATTCCACAACTAAAAATGCAGCACACCATTCAAAACAATCATCATTCATACAATATTATTGTATTTTATAATATATATAGTTAATTATATTCATAAATCGATAAAATCAAACAACACCCTACAATCATAACCATACATTATATCAATCATCATACCATACTCTACTCCAATTGATAAAAGATATTCAGAATAAAGCTTTTCTCCAGTTTCAATTGTTAAAATATAATCATATCTTTTATTATAAACATTAAACTCTCTATTTACTACAACATGCCTTTCAACATTATTATAAATACCATCTACATTAATAATTGTAACATCACTTGCAACATTATGCAATACACCGTCTTTAACTTCAGCAGTGTCTAATAAGATTCTATATCTATTATATTTTCCCTTTAAAATATTCATTCTATATTCTACATCACTATATAATTTATAATTAGAATATAATTTTTCACCCGTATCTAAAACAACTATATATTTATAAGTATACCCACAATAAACATCTGCATTTTCATCATAAAAAAATGTATCATTGATGTAATGTGTTTCAATAATGTTAGTCTCATTTGATATATCTATATTAAATGCAAAACAAAACATTGCTCCCACAATAAATGCAGTACTAATAATCAACATAACAACCACAATACCATCCCCATTTTCATCACTCATTATAAAAATACCCCATAACAAAATCAACATTATACATAATACATATTAAACTTATTAGTTTAAATGTCTTTCCTACTATATTTCTTTTTATATTTAACTATATTATATATACCAAATCCCGTAGTGCAAAAATAAAATGCAAACTGCAAACAAATCCAAATGTCACCAATAATCAAAGCATATGTTATCCACGCTACATTACTAAAAACCCATATGATATATCCTATAAATCTATATTTCAAATCGACAAATGATATAAAGATAGCACCCACCATTCCACATATCATTCCAATGGGTTCTAAAATTGATATGACATCAACCATAAATATATATTGTTTTTAATATTATTTATCACTTTTTATAATTAAAAAAACTGTATTATTATAATCTTCATTTGAAAAATATTCTTCTTCCGGCATAGACTCCAGATATTCATATTTAAAACCATAATATTCTGCAAGTTCCACAATATCTTTTTTCAATTCTCTTATCACTTTCTCTTTTATAATGGTACCAACAATTACATTTTTAGAATCAATGTGTGAATCACGTTTTCCACTTGCCCCATTAATATTCCTACCATGATTATAAAAAATACTTTCTTGATATGTCTTTAAAAAAAATACTCTGTTTAATTCATTTCTAAATAAAATATCATTGCTATCATATCTCTCAGAATAAATTATATGGAAATAACCTTCGCGCATCATAACATTACATAAATAGTGTGTATATAAAAGAGTTGTGACTAAAATTATTCACTCAACAAGATTCAACTCATGATAATGTTTCGTAATCACACCAACATACTCTTCAGGGATAACGTGCGATATTTCTTCATAAATACAATCTAAAATATCTTCTGCTTCTTCTTTTGTTTCAATAGATTCAAAATTAAGATTTACCATTATATATACTGACTTAAATCTCTTCATAAAATAAGAGTGGGATAGTTTAAATAAAAGAGTTGTGGTTAAAAGTGTTGTTTACCATGATACATAATATACCCAGATTTCCTCTCAAATGAAAATTCAAGATATGCTGAAAAGAAAATCATTCCGAGTGATATTCCAAACAAAATTTCCAATGCTGGGAATATAACAAACAAAAGAAATCCATCATTTATTGCCGGTATTACTAACGCTGCAAATAAGAATGACGTTACAAATCCAAAACAAACTGATAATATTATACCCGCACCAGACATTATTGTAGCAATTATTCTTCTAAACCATATCGATAAATCAGAACGCCCCAATTTTCTTTCAATATATTTTACCAATCTGTAACTATCATAAAACCCAATTACTATTCCACTTAATAATATAAACCATGCTATAATATTGTGATACGGCACAGATTCAAAGTTTAATAAATTCTGAAGTGCAAAATAAATCAAAAACATAAATAAAAATGTAACAATATATAAAAATGTAACTTGTATACCTTTTCCAAATCTAAATAAACTAACACCACGTTTTTTATGAGTGGACTTATTATATTTTTTATTATAATTTTTATAATGTTTATTACTTTTTCTTTTATAACTTTTAGACATAATGAATATATTAGTTCCAATGCATATAAATTTTTCTACAATTTATTTTTTTAAAATATGTCTTCCCCGCTCACCATAATTTCATCCACAAGTCTATATTCCCAAAATAAATTTTGTTTCAATTTCAATCTACACTTTGTATTATCAACTATTCCCGACTCCTTATAATTTCCAATGCGCCACAAAACAGTTTCACCAGTATCAAGCACTAATATATAATTAGAAAGATCGTTAACAGAATTTAAATCAACATAATTTACAGTATGAGATTCAACACTAGTGTTAATGGATATTCCACCAATGAAAATAAAAGCATATAATAATGCACCAATAGCGATTAACATTATAAAAACACAAATAAAATCCGCTATACATTTACCCGTCACAATTCAACACTCCCCACTCACGCTATCAAATTCCAATGCACTTTCTATAACCCTTGTATCCCGTAACCACACTGTATTAATTTCCAATCTATATTCTTTACACACTTCTAACATACATTCATCATAAATCGAATGTGTATAATATAACTTTTCACCCGTATCAAGAGTGACAATATATTCGTAGTTAGATAATATATTTATATCTATATTGTGTATAACATGTGTTTCAACCTCATTTTGTATATTCACTCCAATACCCACCACCAATAGCCAAAAAGATATTATAAGTATCACTAAAATTATCACAAAATGACCTATGTAATATCTAATTTCATCATCTTCCATAATTAATCACCACATTCTTTTCTATCCATATAAATCATTTCCACTTCTTTACAGGTTTCTTTTAACATATTAAATGAATCTCCACATTCATTTTTATACCCACCGCTTTGCACACAATCTAAGATATAATAAGACTCTGGTAAATATACATCTAACATAAAATCTGTTGAAACTCCATTATACTCTCTCAAGTTATCAATTCTATCAATAATTTTTCCATAGATAGCAAGTTTTGAACTCATAATAGTAGCCATATACAATTCAAACCTTTCCTTCCGATTTACACCATCGACTTTATCTGGTTTTGTAATACATTTTAACGCAAACTCAATAGCACCAACCGAATAACTAGAAAAATAAATTTCTGTTGCATCTATAACTTTAAGAATTTTATTTTTATAATAATCCATACAATCTTCAACAACATCATGCGTTAACATAAGAATTTCAAGTTCTCTATTCTCATTATTATAAACATCTGCTGCTATTTTTGAACACCGTATTGGATGCAAAACATATGGGGTCACACCATCTTTTCTAAACTGTCCATGATGCGCTTCTTCCACTACTTTCAATACGTTATTATAAACGTCATAATATTTTAATTTTTCACAAAGATCTTCTTCCATAATCAATCACCCCAAAACATCATCGCCAACTCTGTATCCATTTTCACAATACTGTTCATATAACAACCCAACACTTTTTAATAACTTATAAATCTCACCCTTATTCATATTATTATCTTTAGAAGAATAACCATTGGAATTTACAAACTCATTTCCACATTCATATCCACAACCAATTTTCTTACGATCAACCCTGTCTTCAATATTGGGTTGCATATAATAATAATTACCCATTCGCTTTGTTCTTAAAGATTCCTCACACGAAAATAATTCTTCATGCAGTTTCTCTCCCGGTCTGATTTCAGTTTCATATGTATTCAAACGTGTCCCACCACTAAGAACTTCAGCAACATCACGTATTTTAGCAGAAGAAATGTGTGGAATAATTGTAAAACCATTAAAATCACTCGCATATTCTATCGCATTAAAAACCGTATCAACTGCTTTCGAAAGTGGCATTAAAAATCTAGTCATTTCATATGATGTTATAGGAAGATTTTTATCATTTTTAATACGATCTAAAAAGAACGGTATAACAGAGCCTCTTGACGCCAATACATTACCATACCTCACACATACAAAGTCACAACCGTTCCTCTCACCGTCACTATTAAAGCCACCTGAGACGAAGATTCTTTCCTGTATAGATTTGGTCATCCCCATAACATTAATGGGTTTACATGCCTTGTCTGTTGATACACCAACCACGGTAGAAATCTCAGTCCCGCCACCCTGAACAATCTTAACGATATTTTCTGCCCCACCAATATTTGTTTTAACTGCTTCAGAAGGAAAGAATTCACAGGTTGGAACTTGCTTTAAAGCTGCTGCATTGATTATAATATCATAAGATTTAATCGCGTTTCTAAGTTCAACAAAGTTCCTGACATCACAAACAGAAAATTTAAGAATGTCATTTGAATCATGATAAAGAATGTCTTCTGTTGTATTCTTCAAACCCGTATAATGCTCCTTCATATAATATTGCTTAGCTTCGTCTCTCGATAAAACAAGAACTCTATCGGGAAGATTGTTTTCATCAGAGAGCAATCGTTTAATAAGAGTTTTGCCAAGTGATCCCGTTCCACCAGTAATAACTATAGATTTGTTTTTAAAATTTGGCATGATGTTATAATAATTAGTGGTAAAAATATATAAAATTATCTAAATAAAATCTTTTGGTAAATACAAACTATTCACTTTTGGAGTTAAAAAATATACTATTTCATAACTTGTATTTTCCCAAGCAACTCTATTAGAATATTCAATCATCGGATTACCAACACATTCATTAATATCCATGCCATAAATATCCATACTTAACAACTTTATATTATTTTCCGAATACAAAACATAATACATCATTGTTCCAGATATTTCTTTTATATTTATTTCTTCATATGTATATGTATATTCAAATGGTGATAAAACTACAAACACCGCACCCACTATACACAATACCACAGTTATAAATATAAAAACCCTTCTTAATTTAACACTAATAAAGTCACTAATAGAGTCATATATAATACTTACAACGGCAAAAAATAATACAAAAGTAAGAGCAGATAAAATCCACGCAACATACAACATAATATTATATAATTTGTTTTAAAAATATATAAAATTAACTATATAATTATACACCAAACCATATATATAATATATACATTATAAATGTTAACACTATCATTATAAATGATGATAGATGTATCCAGTTATCTCTGGTGAACTTAAAAATAGCCATCATATTCTTTGAGTTTATATCTTCATCACACCTATATTTTATACATATTGTAACCCACAGAAATATAATTGCCAATAAATTAATACCAACTATTTCATATGCACCATACAAAATAGATGTTAATATAGCAATCGCCGAAATTATTCCCATTATCAAACAAAATTTTTTATTAGATTTATTATAATCTACACCATCATTATTTTCCCCATCATATATAAGTTTTAAACATATATTACCTACGATTGAAACAGGAAATGCATAAACCAAAGTTATCATACAAAACATACCAAACACACCAGCAATTAAACACGCCATACCATCAAAAACCATAGATGTGTTATTTTCAACAACACTAATAATCTCAAACATAGGTAACAAACTAGCAATAAAAAATATCACATATGACATATATTTTTTACTAAATGGGTGACATTTAAATATTTTCATAAATATACATGAGACTATAAAAAGTGCTGATGCAATTCCAAACTCATATATATTTAAAAAATTGTGTGTCAACATCAAAACAACACAATATATTATCAAAATTCTTATCATATCTCTTTTAAATATAGAATTAAAAGATTCTGGGTTAAAATATTTATCATCACTATCTTTTATAATATCAAACATATAATATTATAATATTTTTTGCGTTATAAAAAAGTTACGGGATTGAATCTACACATCATTTTTCTTTAATATAATTTCTGTAGTTCCATCTGATTTGGTATATTGTTTGGCAACGATCCCAAATGGATGTTTTTCAAACAACGATTCACACCAAAATTGACAACGTAACCGCACAACTGCATCTTATATTTTTTCTGCAATTCTAAATTATCAATATTCGTGCTAACAATTTCTCCCGTATCTAACACTATGTCATATGTTTGTTTAAAATTTGATAATATTGGTTGGCTACTTCCAGTTTCAGATTTAAACATAATATCAATAATATAATGTTCTTCCATAACATAACCAGATTCCATTCCCGCACAAAATGGGAATATAAATGTAACTACCATCAACAATACACCAACCATCATAACAAATCTTTTCGCAGATGGTAATTCAAAATTTTTAACTTTCATCTTTCAACACCATATCACAAACCCTTATAAAACATAGAAAACTTATCAAACTCAGTCTTCAACATTCTCATTCTGAAATTATATAAAAACTCGCGAAATGGTTCTTGATTAACAACACTAGGTAATTTTGTTCTATTGAATTCACTAACAAGCTCTATTTTCTTTACATTTAACATATCACTGTCTACAACATCTGGTATATCAAATTTAAAACAACAATCACCACTCTTCAAATATTCAATCCCAAAACTATATGTTCGATACGCTGTTTTCAAACTTTTCTGTGGATCTCTTGTCTCCGCTCTTTTCACTGCATCTTTCTGTTGACTAAATGCCATCCCCCCAATTGAATTTATAATGCTACTCGATGGGTTTTCATCAACAATTCTACGAAGCTTTTCTAACACTCCATAGTTATCATTAAAAACAATAGGACTCATCACTGCCCACATAGCATTAATATTTCCTTTCACAAGTAAGTTGATAAGATGTTCAATCTCCATACTCTGTTCATCATACTCACACTTACCGGGATAAAATGTATCTTTTGCCATCAACTTTGTATTCGGTTTTGTTACTGCTATATATTCACCTCTCAAAATTTTCTTTGTGCTTTCCGAATAACAATTAAAAAAATCATGATCACTGGTTTCATTCTCCATTCCCCACATATATGATCCAACTTCAGTTATAAATAATGTAGTCATATTTTTCACATTAAAAAATTATACTAATGACGCTTCAAATACAATTACAATCGTATAATCATCATCTGAAGTATCATCATATGTTACTTCCTGCTTAACTGTTACGGGAAGAATAACACCACTCTGTTCTGGAAATGGTAAAACACCCAATGTTGAATCTAAAATACTTTGTGATTCTCCACTTAAACTTATATAAGTCGTTGTTGATTCACCAATTTTATCAACAACGGATAAACTATTAACGGTTGCAATCTGTAAAGACAATGACAGATCCCCACTACCAACAGATGTCATATATCCATCCGCACTCTCTCCATATTCATACGCAACAACATTCCATTCATTACTATTTGATAAAACATTAAGAGTTGCAACAAACGTAGGAACTGCTGGTAATGCTGGATCTAAAATAAGTGCTGTTTCATTTGTAATTGCAATATCGTTCCACACATAATCAGAACTATCTACAGATATATTTAATTCTATAGATTCAATTAACTTCGCTGATATTGTTAAATTCGCTGTATTAGTTTCTCCCGCAGATACTCCAAACGGAATCAATACCATAATCAATAAACATGCTATAACACATGCTTTAACATTTCTTTTCATATCTTTTACCTTAACTATATAATGATCTTAAAAATATATAAACCTTTTCACACCCATATATATTCAAAAAGTGACCTGCTTCGTATCTTTCTTTTTAATCTCAACTTTCTTATCCCACACTTGAGAAAAATTCATCTTAATGCATTTAAAAACTTCTGGTCGATTCTCATTTAAACAATTAATACCATCTTCATAACTAAATTTCACCGCTCCAAAATGTAACTTACTATATTCATCACATTCCAAACAAATTTCCTGCACTGTTTCAATATACCAAAACTCATCTATTCCATTCTCTTTACACATTTTAAGAAGACTTTTAAATTGTAAAAACGTTATATATTGAGATTGATATCCACGCTCTTTAAATGATTCAAACATACGAATCTCTTTATCAGTATACATATTTAACACACTCCCATTTTATACATGATCGTACGCACGAATTATATTGTAAAATTCATCATACAACTGCACCATAAAATGAATATCTGCACCAAATATATAATTAAATATATAATTCCCAATGGATAATTTATTAAAAACAGCGAGCCACATATCGACAATAATGTAAAACACAAATATACCAATCAAAATAACCTGTATCAAAATGTCTATCAGCACTTCGGGATAAATATATGCACAACACGATATAAACGCAATCATTAAAGCATACATCACTAACATATAAGATATCGTAGCACCACTGTATCTAAATAATTGTTTTAAAAAATTTTTGTTGTTATGTGAGTTTTTCATTTATCTTTACCTGTTTATATTGTCTGGATCTTTCTGCCAACTTGCGAGGAATTTATCAATTTTTATGTTTGGATCTTCATATTCAACAATATCAAAAACACACCCACCCCTAGCCATAATTAAACTATCTGACTTAGAGAATTTGGGTTTTCTACCAGTCTGCGATTCTACAACATCTTCAATATCTTTAATTGTTTTAAGTGAATCGATCTTTACACCATATTTCTTTTCAAATACTATTGATTTCATATGATAATATAATTACATCTAATAATATATAAATGTAAGTAAAAGATGCACCTGAGAGGATTTGAACCTCTGACCTCATGCTTATCAGACATGTGCTATGCCAAACTAAGCCACAGGTGCGCAACAACATAATAAATTTCAAGATATTTAAATCTTTTGCAATGATAATTTTTTACAGGAGTGGTTGTTGGAAATGGAAAAAACCAACAACTTATAACGAACTATTCACAAACGACATGACTTAACCATTAATTCGGCAGGAGAATTATATGACATTAAATTCAAAACCAGTACGCTTTTACACGCACCAATATATAATTAAACCTGAAAGTATTTAATACTTTTTAATTATGATGTAATGAAAAATGTTATTAAAAATACCAACGATAAGTGAACCGCATCTGAATTTAAAACTCAGATGCTTCCTGCTTCATACCCCGAATTTTCGTTCGCAAGTCCACAGGCTCTTCCCCTCGTTCCGAAGGTGTATACTATTATATGACGTATTAGTATATATAATTTATGTTAATATAGATATAATAATATTTTTTCAACAAACTAAAACTATTAAAAAAATTCTCACCAATGAAGTGATTTAGTGAGTTGTTGAAAAACCGCTAACAACAACTCACAGAAATTTACAGTTGAGCGAGACGATAACAAACAAAACAAACAACGCAGTCAAACCCGGATTGGAGGTTAGCACGCTTTTACACGCACCAATATATAATTGTCTTCAATACTATTTAAAACTTTTTAATTACTATCCAATAAAAAAGTGTTATTAGAGTTACACACAACCAATAACACATATCCACCCAACTCTTTAATTTATTTTACAAAAAGAAGCATAATCGTCCCGCACAATAGTATCCAAATTAATTGTCGATAATATTGATTTATAATATTTTATTAAATCTTTTAGTGCAGATTCCATTGAAGTAAAATTTAAATTTTTCATTTCATTAGCTAAACGATTATTACTCCCACTATACTCTAAATTAAACCCTTCATTTTCAACAACGATGTCAAATTCATAACCAGAGAGTGAATTTATCATTTCTGCAATTGAAACAAGATCCATAGTTTCATAAGGAATTACATTATAAGATGAAAATGTTGGATTCTGAATAAGAAAGTAATCAAGAACATTTAAAAAATCATCAATATACAACCAGCTAAAATTAACATTTTGTTTAATAGTTATAGGTAAGTGAAAAAGATTTTTTACAACAGCATTCGAAATAAATTTATATTCATAATCTTCATATTTTCCAAAAATGCCAAACAATCGTAAACAACACGCCTTTTCACTTTTTTCAATATATTTAGAAATTAAATATTTAGAAAAACCATATTCATCGATTGGAATACTCTTTCCAATTTCGTTCTCAGATACTTGCCGAAGATAGTTATTTTTATTATATTCCGCTCCAGACCCCAAATGAATTAATTTATTATAATGATCCTGATTTTCTACAAGATTAAAAAACATTCTGAGATTCTTTTCAATAGTTTCTCCACCCCTTGATGATTTTCTTGTACCTCCAAAATTCGCACAATGAATTACACAATCAATTTCATTATTTAAAAAAAATGTTTCTACATCCACTTGAGAAAGAAGATCTAAATCCTTATGAGAAGGAGTGATTAAAGTGTATCTATCCTTCAAATAATGAACAATATTTTTTCCAATGAATCCCGTTGAACCAGTAATTAATATTTTTGCTTTTTCATCAATCATCATCTATTCCAGCCTTTTCATAACAATTCAGACTCCGGTATAATCTCAATAACCATATTTGATTTCAATTCTTCTCTTGATAGTAATGGATCTTGATCTTCCAATGGTCTATTTACTGTAAGTTTGGGAGTGACGCGAGATTGTTCATCAATAACAACTTCCAAAAAACCGGGACGCAAATCTGATAATAAATTCTTAACTGCGGAAACAATCTCATCGTTGGTAGATATCTTTGTTGATGGTATTTTATAAGCAGAAACTACATCCTGAAATTCTGGATTACTGTATCCAATTCCTGAAGACTGAAACTTACTCTCAAAATACTGTTCTTGGAATTGTTTAATCATCCCATACCCACCATTATTTAACAGAATCGTTTTAACAGGAAGTTGGTGATGATACACAGTCTGAAGTTCCTGAATATTCAACTGAAATCCACCATCACCAGTAATAGCAATAATCTGTGTTCCCGGTTTAGCAAAAGAAGCTCCAATTGCCAAAGGTAGTGCTGAACCAATTGATGCCATACCCCCCTCTGTTAAAAATCGCTGTGACTTTTTAATTTCAAGATTCTGAGCAACCCACATCTGAATCTGCCCAACATCTGCACATAGTATTGCATCATCTGGTAAATTCTGAGAGAGAATCTGCAAAAAATAATTTGGATCAATCTCAGGCTTTGTAGGATGAATAAATGGTGGGTAGCGTTGTTTTATCTGGTTGTTCTTTGCTATCCACTGATCATTATTTTTAAAAGTATCATTACTACAATGAGCGCATATCTTAATCAAAAAATCTTTAACATCTGCGTGAATTGGATACGGCACTGATATTTTATTGTTCAATTCTCGATTATCAATATCCACATGAACAATCGTAGCAGCTCGTGCAAATGATTGTGGTCGAGTTCCAGTCTGACGAGTATCGAGCCGTGTTCCAAGAGCGATAACTAAATCTGCATTTGCAATCGCTATATTTGCATAACGATTACCATATGTTCCAATCATTCCGATAAACAATGGATCATCATGAGGAAACGCATCCAAACCCATAAGTGAAGTAACTACGGGGATATTAACTTGATGAACAAACTGAAAAAGCTCCGCGCATGCATATGAAGATCGCACCCCACCACCAGCAAGAATAATAGGTCTTGTCGAATTCCGTATAAGATCTTGAATTTGATACATTATATCTTCTGAAAGATCTGATTTGAAAATCTCTTTTGTATATGATTTAAGATGATCAAGATTTATATCTCCCCGTTGAACATTAAGAGGAATATCAAGAAGCACAGGACCGGGACGATTATTTTTTATAAGATCAAACGATTCACCCAAAAGATACTGTATATCTTCTTCATGTTCCACAAGTGTTGCCTTTTTTACAATCGGTTTAACAATTGATACAATATCAGTTTCCTGAAATCCAATTTGTCGAATAAGCTTTTCAAATTTATATTCATACGTATTTACCTGTCCAGTGATAAACAAACAAGGAATTGAGTCAAAATAACAACTGCCAATCCCAGTAATGAGATTTGTAGCACCCGGTCCACTAGTTGCCATCGCCACACCAAAATTCCCACTTGTCCGTGAATAACCCTCAGCAGCAATCGAAGCAGCCATTTCATGATGCATAGAAACAGTAGTAATATCTGTTCGTTCATATAATGAGTCAAGTAAATGTGCCAATGCTCCGCCACAAACTTCAAAAACATGTGTTACTCCCTCTTCAACAAGGGAGTCAATTACATAAGTAGATAATTTCATAATAATACCTCTAATTAGTTATACTAAATTTAAATTTATACCAATATATAATTGTCTTCAATACTATTTAATATGTTTCATTGTACATCTCCATAAGATATCACTCTAGACATTTTTTATATACATTCACTGTTTGTTCAGCACTTTTTTTCCAACTAAAATTTTTAATTCTTTCGCAACCGTTCCATTTATATTTAAATATCCCATCTGTGCCACTCGATACCAGCTCACTCAAATATCCATCTATTTTTTCTATAAGATCTTTAGCTTCGCCCGTTTCATCTGGTTCAAAATATATAGCAGCATCACCAGCTATTTCGGGAAAACAACTTCTATTACTCAATAATAATGTACAACCACTGTAAAACGCTTCAAGAATAGGTATGCCAAAACCTTCATACAACGATGGAAACACAAATAACTGAGTATGATCATATATAAATTTCAATAAAATATCATCCCCCGACACCCATACAACATACTTTGTAAGATTGTAGTTATGAATCGTATATTTCTCAATGTCGGTAAATTTTCCTCCACCAAAACATATAATTTTTATATCATCATATTTTTTAATAATTGTTTCCATTGCTTTAATAAATTCTGAGAAATTTTTATAACCACCGCGTGATCCAACAAATAATACTATTCTTTTTCTAAACAAATCTTTATTTAACCAATGTGCATACCAATCATTAGTATCCTTTTCAAACTCTATATAATGTCCGTTACACACCTCATCATTATCAACATACATTATATCTCCAACCATATCACTATTATCTACCGAATATATTTCACGAACATCCTCTAAAGAACACCCGTGATAAACAACATCAATAATATTGGGATCAATATCGTAAAACTTCTGTATATCTTCTTTCATATTTTCAGAAACAGCGATGAGTCTGGTTGCCCCACTCAAAACCTGCCTCTTCCACTCTTTTGTATTATCCCCTTCGACATTCTGCTCTGGAAACAACTCGTGGATCATATCATGCACCGTTATAACGTACGGTTTCTTACCTACATGTTTCAAAAAATACGGATTATAATATGTCGGATGAAAAACGTCACAGTATTCCTTACCACGAAGATTTAACTTAACAACCATATCATTTGTAAAGTTATTCGTTTTCTTAAAAAAATCATCTACTCTATTTGTATTCTCGATTTTAATTTCTCTTCCCCATTTATAATTAAGAAGATGCGCATTTTTGTTATTATACATAGTAAGAATGGGATTCACACCATGATTTGGAATTTCATGCAGAATCTCAGTAAAATATCTTGATATACCACCATACTTTTGATATGAAAATATTTGATGGTCATATAAAACGTTTAATGTCATATTCAATCATATATTATATAGAGATTATATTATTTATAACTACTCACGTGAAGAACATTGCAAATATTTATATATGATAACATGTAACAATAACTTGAGGTAAAAGAAAATGGCAGAAGAACAAGGAACGGTTAAAACTTTTAAAATAGCTAACGTCCCAGTCAGCATATTAATCAGAGGTAAAAAAGTTATCGGTGGATTAATTAACAACAAAGTAAAATTCGATGTGATACGTGAATTCCCATTAAAACTTAAATTCGCATCATTCGTTAGAGACATTCCAAAGGAAAACTTCTTAGATCTTTATAAAAGAGTTGGGGCAGAAATTAGACTTATAAAAGGGAAAGGAAAAAAAATTGCACCGGCAGCAGCTCGTAAATCAAAATCCAAACCAAAAAGAAAAGCAGCAACAAGAAAGCGCTGTGAATCTCAAAAGAAAAAATAATTACTTTTTTATTTAGTTTTCATAATATATTGATCCTCTTGGGACGGTTAAACTATAAATAATATCTTCACCATACATTTCAAAAATACCATCTGGAAAATATATAAATCTACAGTAGGTTATATAACCATAATTATTAACATTGTTTGATATCTTTACATCGTTTACATCAACATTTAAACTAGTAGATGTCAAACTACATGGATCAATGTAAAATTTATAATATTGTTTATCACCATTTTCATATTGATTAATATACCACACGTCTCCACTATTTTCAAATGTTCCAATCTCATTATATTTATATTCATAATTAAATGGTGTGCATGATATCGATACTATAAACAAAACAAGAATTAAACATAACACGCCCAACTCTATACAATCTTTACGTGTTTTATATAAAGTATAATCAACACTATCCATCATCTTATATATTATACCACAAATTAACACACTAATGGTTATAATTTCAAATACAATAAAATAATTCGCAGATATCACAATCTATCACCCACTCAAATCAATCTCAGGAAAGTATTTACATTTCCCTGTTTTATAAAATTCGCGCATACAATTACAACCATTAATTCCATCATATCCCATTGTATATGATCTAACCTCACAACCAGCACACTCCTGATCCCTTTGATAGTAAATTGAATCAAACTTGCATAACGGAACCATCTGAACTATTTCTTCAAGATAATAAACACCTTCTTCTCTATTATGATTGCCACACGCGCTGCATTTAAAATCAACCATATATGCAGATGATGTTTCTTCATAAATATGCACAATTTCTTCAGTTGTCAATTCCTTTCCACATTTTTTACAACGAAACTTTGTATAATCTAACATTTTAACTCTCCACTAGTTTTATCTAATACTTTTATCTGGATAATACATACATATACCATCTCTCAAATATGATGTTCTACAGTTACATTCATCTTCAACTTCACACTTTTCACATCTTGCCAATCTTTGTCTGAATAATGTGATAAACTTGGACAAACTAACACAGAATACAACCTCATTATCCCAAGCTGCTTTGTATTCACTTTTAACATGACACGCATTACAAAATAATTTAACAAGATTCTTTCCATCGGGCATCTCATACACGACATATATACTATCTTCAAGAAGTTCATTTCCACAATTTTCACATATAAACCCACGTAACTCTTTCATAACTATCTTATATGTGCTCCATTATATATAATAATATCCTTTTGGCATTAATATTTTATAACAATTGCCCTGAATCTCATCATGTCATTGTCCATGTGGTGTGTTATCGGTTGAAAATTATGATATACATCTGAATGCGTGTCTTCTTCTGTTGTTATGAAGGTGGTGTAATCATCTTCATCCATATATGATTGTTCCGAAAAATCATCAGAACGAATTAGTGCAACACCGGAACAATGTACAAATCCGCCCAGACATATCAAACACACAATTATGCTGCAACACAAAAAACGATGCATTTTATAATTAACAAATTTGTCATAATCTATAAAATCATCAGATAATATGATTGAACAAAGAACGCAGAAACACACAAAAAATGAACCAAACCCACCAATCACATTAAATAAATTCCGTCTTAATATACTATACAACCAAGAGTCTATATACCCAACCGTAAGTAAATAAGTTACAACTAAAATAATCATAACTACAAGAAAATGCAAAAAATAATCTGCTTTCATTTTTTCAAACTTCTTTTTCAATATATTTTCTTCCATAACTTTTACCATTCAAAACTATCCATAATTTATTGTTATGTGTGTATATTGTTTAACAGTTACACCATTATTATTCATAATAATCTCTATTTAAAGAAGAATCGTATCCAACACATATCGTCACATTCATACTATACTTATCATTTTCACCATAAGTAAGAACATATGTGAGATGTTCTACAGCATCTGCGGTTTCAACAACTACAACATCTTCATCCGTAGGTTTGTAAATACTAGCCACATCATTTTCATAATACATATCATAATTGTTTACATCGAGCCATTCCTTAACATCATCTGGACGAGAATTTACAACGTCATTACAATATACAACTCCACATAAACACACCAAACAAACAACTATACAACAGCACACAATATGATATGATTTAATACCAATAGAGTTATAATAATCAGATTCCAACACACCTGTGATTAAACCTATAAAACAAACAGCCGATGCTATTAATACTAAAACGTTTATTATAATAAATAAATAATCAATTGGAGCGGTATATAAACTAAAACCATTACCCCCACTAATAATAATATAAGTTACAAGTAAAATTACAATAGAGATAAAAAGATAACAATAATGCTTCATAGTTATCTTCTTCAACTTATCTTTCAATATATTTTCTTCCATAATTACCTTTTAATAATATATATTACTTATAATAATATAAAACTATCCATAATTTATTGTTATGTGTGTATATTGTTTAACAGTTACACCATTATTATTTACAACAACTTCATTATCAACAATCACTGCATCCTCACCATACACACAATTTTTATCTAAAGATTGCACAACATCATTTCCATAATCGCGCGATACCATTATATCATTGCAATATACAGCGCAACATAAACATATCAAACAAATAATTATACAACAATACAATAAATTCCAATTGTTATTACCATTTTCAATATTGTTTTCAATACCCGTTCCCATTTCAATAAAACAAACAATGCCAAACACCATAGACATTAATACAAAAGTTGCTTCTATCACACATAAATATTCAATTGGCATCACTCGTAACCCAGCATCTATAATACCACTTATAAAAAGATAAAATACAATCAATGCTATTACAATAAGAGTGAAATAACAATAATACTCCCCCTTTATTTTCCCCAACTTCTCTTTCAATATATTTTCTTCCATAATTACCTTTTAATAATATATATTACTTATAATAATATAAAACTACCCATAACTTATCGTTACATGTGTATATTGTTTAACAGTTACACCATTATTATTTACAACAACTTCATTATCAACAACCACTGCATCCTCACTCAATATAATATTTTCATTTATACGTGATTGTTCCCACAGATCGTCAGCGCGAGTTTGTAAAACACCAAAACAATGTAAAACTCCACATAAACACACTAAACATATAATTATACAACAACACAAAATACGATACGGTTTAATATCAAAATATTTATCATAATCTACATCCGAATACGATTCAACAAAATAAAAGATACAAACAAATATAAATAATGCACCAAAAAAACTAATTATAATACTTAGTTGTTCAATTGATATATTATATAAATAAGAGTCAACATATCCAACCATAAACAAACAAATTACAACTAGCAACACTATAATAAGAGTGAAATAACAATAATGTTCCATAGTTATTTTCCTCAACTTATCTTTCAATATATTTTCTTCCATCATCACATCACACCACATCACTCTGCAAGCATATCCAACACCTTTTTATATTTTTCTATGAATAACTTAACATGTACTTTAAACTCCTTCTCACGCTCATTTATTTGCTCTACAGGACACTCCCACATTTTTTCTGAAGTGTGACACGTCCCACTCTTACTATCGGGATGACTGCACAGGAACGTGTCACATAAAGAAGCGTCACAGTCTTTTCTTTTGTAGTCTAACCTTCTATAATGGCATAATCTTCTATCAATAAAATTATCAGGCTGTTCTTCATATACACAAGTTTTAATTATCATGATTCTTCTTCAACCTCTCCAATCTTCACTTCCACAATTTTACAATATGCTATCTCATCATCATATTCAATCGTCTCTCTCCGATTTCGTGCATCTAACAACTTTTTATCATATGGTTTTATCTCCAAAAGTATAACATCTTGCCAATAGTGATATTTTACTTTTTTTATTTCATATATTTTCTCATTTTCATTATCAATAACAAGAACAGGTACATTTCCACACTCATAAGAACTATTCATAAGTTGTTTTGACAAATCGATTGTACTTATAATTCCACACTCGCATTTTTCAAGTCCGTGATGATATTCTTCAGTCATCTCAATCCACATACTCAATATCGGTGGCGCGTGCAAAAAACAAATCTCTCGGATTATTATGTTGCGTAACTTCTATAATTTGAAATTTATAAAACTTTCCAGATTTCATTGGAGCAACTACGTAATCACCAACTTTAGGAATTCGTTTCATATTTCCTCTAAGCTGTCGGGTATCAAAGTTATTCCATGATATAGAATCACCCCAACCCGTATGTTCATTCATATAAATTACTTTTCCATCTGGCAACTTCACATTTTTATTATTCTTACTTTCACCAGTAAGAAAATCAATCAAACCCATTTAATTTACCACCCATAAATTTTCAATCATAAATAATCACCCTCTTCTTTAACTTTCTCATTTCTTTAATCATATTCTGCGTCCCTTTACCATTAGTTCTGATAGCTAATAAAATATCCCCAAGTTCAGCCATCTTTTTATTTCTAATAGGTCCTGCTGCTTTACCATTCGTGATCCAGTTTGCTTCGACAACTGTTAATAAAATGTTCATATCGGTTGCATATCTTATGGCTAATGAATCCACACCAGTTGCTCCACCGGATATGATTTCTGATGGAACCAAACCTGAGTCTTCAATACATTCTTTAACGTAATTATAATCTCTAAAATGTCTTGAACCTGCAATTATTAATTTCATTGTTTGTTTTGCTCCTTTATCAATATGTATCAATACCAATCGCACAAACATACGCCACACTAACTATACTTAAACACGTAATAAACAGTGGTACACAAGATAAATGCCAAGAAACTATTAAACCACCAACTATCACAAAAATTGAAATTCCTAACAATAAACACGAATGATCAATTATATTATGTACCAATTTCTTCAAATTATTTTCTCCCATCTCAATCGTCTCACATTTTCGCAACAATTATTTTGTTTTTAATATCATTATAAACTTTTATATTTTCATTACAAGAGCCAACATCTTTATCAATATGTCGTTTACTATACACAATCCTAAGTGCTATAAGCATCATGATATCCAAACCACAATTAATATATGCAATTTCACCATCTGATAATTCTACAAAATTATTCTCAGTGGATTTCAGTTTATTTTTTAAACTATCATTATTTTCTTTAAACAGTATATGAAGTTCGTCTGTTTGAACATTAACCAACGGCATTTCATCAAAACGATATGCCTCATCAACATTCTTAAAAAATACGGTTGCGCGTTTTAAAGCTTTAATCTCTTCTTCTGTGAATTCAATTTTAATCATGTATATTTGTCCTTATAATTTAAGCATGGTTCCATCTTTAACACGTTTTTCAATTTCTTTTTCAAATTCGTTACTCTCTTTTTTATTTTTATGTAATTTCGTATAAGCTGCCTTGCCAATATATAAAGAATTTTGTTTTGGAATCAATTCACTTAAATCAACATCCATACAAATCTCAGATTCATTTAAATAATGATCATCATAATCATATTTATATTTTCCAACATATAGTGCATTTAAATCTGACCAGTTCATATTATCTTTCATCCACTCTTGAATCTCAAAATCATCACTCATAAGCCAGTCATATTCATACTTGTAATTTTCTTCATACGTTTTAGTTTCATCATCTGGATGGTTTTTCGCATAATACTTGGCTTCATTATCAGCAATACAATGTGCATCGATAACAAAAACATCTCCGTTATCAAATACAATATACACTGGTTTTAACATCACTTCAATTGTTTTACTTACATCTCTATTTGTCATTTCAACCATCTTTGAAGTTATTATTCTTTCTACATCATTTATCATTTTAAAATCCTCCAGCCTGACATACTACATCAAGTTCAGCAACAATTGTCTCTCGGATGGGCATACCTTCACAACTACCAGACTCGTATAAACAAAATTCCGGTGTATTTTCATCAGCTCTACATAATAATACAGTATCATCATAACAGAAAAACATTATATCTTTTGCTTCAAGTCTTTTTACCGCTCTATTTATAATATCAACATCCTTTTGTTCTCCCTTTGTCAACGATTTACAACCATATGTTTCTTCAATATAATTAGAATTATATGTTCTATTCTCTATCATTTCTAATCACAACCCTCTTTCCAATCCCACGCAGAACACCTCAGATAATTTCTTGGTTGAGATTTCCAGACAACAATGATACTTACAAATGGAGGTGAACCAATTGGCTTTCCTGTTTCTGGACTGATATATTTAACTCTCCTCTTTAAAAATCTAATTTCATATGCATACGGTAATATATAATCATGGAAATATTTTGTTGAACAATCCATAGGCAATAACGCAACAACAGTGCAACCTCTACGTGATTCCTTAACAATCTTTTTACAAAACTTGGCAATGTTTCCACGAGAATATGGAGGATTAATAAAAATGACAGGATGATCTTTACGTGTAATTAAATACCAAGCTGTTTCAAACGAATCCTTTTCTCCTCGATAAAACCCAATATCACACAAACAATTTTCACGAGTGCACGCCGCGTCTATATCAAAATGAAACTCTTCGTCAAGTTTATTAAACAAATCCTTTGGAGTTTGCCATAAATCTTTAATGTTTTCTTCAATATTTTCTGTCATTAATTATCTCCTGATACTCTTCATCTGATGGTATCTTCACACTATAAAATAAATTATATTTTCTACCTTCTTTATATGAGTTTATACGTTCATCAAGATCTTCCCGCATTATTTTTACCATATCAGACAGTTTATCAACTTCTCCGCACATAGTAGATAAAAATACAACTTCTGATAATGTGTGCACAGAAAAGTTAATACTGCACGTATTTAACCAAACTTCAACAAATTCTTCATATTTTTTTACACTACGATTAAATTCATTAAAATGTTTTATAAAATCAATATCTTCATGATCACTTAAATGTTTTTTATCATATTCATCATCGTCATTTACAATACATTTATAGTGTGGACAATCTGTAATTGTATCAAACTACATATCTAATTCATCCGTCATTTCTCCATAATCATGTCCACCATCTTGATACATACAAAACACATGTATTTCCATAGACTCATCTGACTCACATTTATAATATTTACGTTTTAACCCATTACAAGTTTTACAACATCTTTTAACAACCATTTTTAATCGTCATCCTTTTTTACAACACACTCATAATATGGACAATCTGTAACTTTACTAAACAACATATCTAATTCTTCTGTCATTTCTCCAAGATCATATTCATCTTGATTCATACAAAACCAATGTAAATCTACACACCCATCTAACTCATAATCATACTGCTTACTTTTTAATCCTTTACAATTATAACAACATCTTTTAACCATTTTCATACCACCTACAAATCCATTTCAATCAAATCGTCACGTAATTTTATTAAATCTCCCTTTGATGCATAAAACCCATCGTAAACCATACACAATTGACCGGGGTGATGATATGGGTGCGTTTTAACAACAATACTTCTGATTCGATACTCTAAACAGTGTCCACTATAAAATAAACTTTCTGTTTCATTATACTCTTCATACTTTTCAACAACAAATCTTTTCAAATTATTTTCTTCCATTCCGATCTCACCCGCCTTTTAAAAATCCAACTACACACCAAACCAACCAAAAACAAACCGCCTAATACATTGAAAATTAAAGCTAACAAATTGCTATCATAATACCAAGCAACACTCACTAAAATTAACAATAAACCACAACTTACAATTACAGCGATGCCATTATTACTAAAATTTATAACACTATCTACAAATTTCTTTTTAATTTCATTCATAACAACTTCATTCCCATCTATCAATGTCATATTTCATTTCTTCGATCATTGAATTCCAATTCGGAACTTTATAACTCATTTTCCTATCCTTCAAATATTCGCAAAGATATTCAGACGACAAACTCTTATCAATATTATCTCCGGTTACAACTTTACGAATGCTACTTTTATTTATCGTAAAATTAAACACTTCATTAATCTTTTTTAACAAGTCATATTTTGAGATAGGTTTCGCCGAAATATTATAAATTCCATCGGCATCAAACAACAGATTATTTTTAATTATGTATCGAATGAAACTAGATAATTCAAATGTAGTAAGCCCACTAAATGTATGATCTGCATAGCCACTCACATTAAAGTTATTGGGTTCAACAACATCAAACTGACTCTTAAACCATGCGAACAACCCTGCACTACTACCAAATAATTCATCACCAATTATCGATGTTCTAAGTGTCACAACATTTTTACCATTAATTTCACCAAGCCCTTTTGTAATACCATACATATCCTCAGCATCTTTGATATCAAGTTCCCAATAAGATGCATGTTTCCCAACGCCTGAAAATACGCAATCTGTACTAATATGAATAAGTTTACACCTGCTTGGTTTAAACTGCACTAATTTATTTGGAAACACGGTATTTAAAGAGATAAACATACGCGCTTTTTCAGATTCTGTCATATGCCCCATCTTCTGCGGAATTGCCCCGATACAATTGATGATATAACTCGGATTCACAGTTTCAATAAGATGTTCAATTTGATTATAATTATCAGCGTTTACACCATATTTAAACGTAACATGACGCATCTGTTTCAATGAAGATAACATGCCATCATTTTCCCCACGTGTAGTTCCAATGATTGAATTCTCACTATCTTCTGAAAGAACCTGACACACTTTATGACCAAGCATTCCAGTAGCGCCAAAAACTAAAATTGTTCTCATAGTAATTATATTATTAGATGTTAATGATATATAAAATTGATGTTTTTTGAAGTTGAAAATTATTTGAGTTTCTAGTTGAATTTCTAGTTGAGTTTTATCTAAGTTCTAAAATATATGAACGCATTTTTACCCATTCTTCTAAATAACAGTGCTCAATTATTTCTTCAGTTCCAGTTCCACCGATATCATATTTTGTCCCATTCATTTCTCCCATTTTATGTATTAAATCACGCGTCTTAAGACTATCCATAACTGAATCAAATACGATGTTTTCCAACACTCCAGAAAACCTAAGCCCAAGCGCTTCATAACTATAAAAATGCCCATATGTTTTTTTACCATAATACATTTCACACGCAACCATTAATGAATTGTAATGTTTAATTGCATCATGAGCGTTAAATTTCCCATCTATATTCCAAATCGTATCCACAACTTTATCACCAGCATGCTCCCCCTGTTTCGGCACACAGTATTTCTTAAACAGGATTTCAGCAACGACATATCCGACAACAGCGATACAACAAATCGTTACAATAAACCACGCAACACCATTAACAAAGAATAATGAATCCACTACACTCTTAAACACTGAAACAAACCATCTAACTATAGCAATGAATGCTTCTATAAGTGTTGTAGCAAATTCTTTACATATAATCTCTATAATGAATACAACAACTGTTATTCCAGCAGCTATAAGATCAATGCATGCCACTACTTCCAAATCCACAAACATTTCGAGATATTTATTTTTAAATGTTGTAAACTTATAAATGATAATAAATGCATTAAACGCTACGAGTAATGCTAACAAAAACCCCGCGATTCCGTAACCAAAGGTGAGGAGGTCTGTAATGAGATTGTGCAATACTGTCGATAAATAGAGTGCAGCAATGAGTATAGTCGCTGGAACACCAATAACAATGAGGTTTGTATAATAAGGTTTTGCTTGTCTATATACTTTACAATATGTTCTTACCAGTTCTTTCTTTTCCATTTTTAAATCACCTTTGCAGATTTATATGAATTCATGCATATATAGTTTGTTTTAATAGTATTTTAATGTGATGTTTGATAACCTTTACAACATATTACTAAATATAAAGACCAACCGATAGCAATCAAAAAACTAACAATAATACAACTAATATTATCCCACTTAAACCCAACACATCCTAAAAAAAGATTTATAACAACAACTATCAAACTAAATGATAATACATGCGCGTCTATAAGAGAACAAAGAGGGTCTGCAATTTTCATTTTAATAATGTTTTCACTCATTTTAAATCACCGAATTGATATAAGTCTCACCATTAAATATAAAAGCCAACCCACAAGAATACTCAAACTGATACCAATAAAAATATCGTTTTCAAATATAAACCCGCCAGGTACTGCCAAACAACCTATAACACCCGCGAGTATACTACATAAAGGAATATGCGCATCTAAGAAACGCCTAAATGGTTTCACAAAATTTTCTTTGATAATGTTTTCACTCATTTTAAATCTCCCAATATATAGACCCAACATGCAAATGTGAGACAAATACCAAATGCAGACAAAATAGCACCGAATAATTTTATAGATGGCAGCTCACATAATTTTGCAACAATTTGAATAACCAATCCACATATAGCAAACAAGACGCCAGCCGCTACCATTCTATAAAACCCAACTCTCTCTAACAATTTTACAACGAAATCCTTAACAATATTTTTATTCATAATTATTCACCACTCACATCATCAGCATACTCAAACCCATAATACCTTTCGTATAAAAAATAAATAGCAATGAAACCAACAATAACTGAAATAACAAACACTGTAAAAATCCAAAAAACTTCATCCACAAGCGATAACCACCCAATTATTTTTTCAAATGATAAAGCAAAAACTGATGTTGGTATCATTAACGCTTTATACACAAATTCAACAATAGATATTAAAGCCATTATTATAAGAAATAAAAAATTAATACGCACCATTATTTCTAAATCAGCAACCACTTCGAGATACTTATTTTTAAATGTTGTGAACTTGTAAATGATAATAAATGCATTAAACGCTACGAGTAATGCTAACAAAAATACTGCGATTCCATAAACAAAATTAAATGTGTTTACAATAACATTATGCGAAAATATTGATAAATAAAATGCTACTGTGAATACAATCACTGGAATACCAATAACAACGAGATTTGTATAATAAGGTTTAACTTGTTTATAATTCTCACAATGTGTTCTTATCAATTTTCTTTTCTCTATTATTAAACTAATAAGTATTACAATACCAATGTATAATAAACCAGAAATATCATATATATAACCAACAATTCCTAAAACACCTCCAGATACGCATACAACCAAATTAAACAAAACAAAATATTTAGAGAACAACCCCCGAAATGTTTCTACCAATTTCTTTTTAACAATGTTTTTATTCATCACAAATCATCAACCATAATCTACAATTCATAACATCCTTTAATATATTTATATTTAATACCATTTTCCATATTATAAACTTTCATTTTCATATTATATGTCCCTCCAACGTGCAACATATCTAAACCAGTATATACTATTTCTCCATTATCTAATGTCACAATATAATCATTACCCATTGTGATTTTTAAATTATCAGTATCCTCATCAACAAATTTAATATCAACTATTATGTGGTCTTCATATTCATACAGTGTGTTATCAATTTTTACTCCATCTATATAATTACCATAAGAAACGAGTGCATATGCAAATAAACACATGAATAATACAAATAACACAGCTTTAAAATTTTCACTTTTTAATATTCCAACTAAATACTCTTTATTCACATCTCCCATATTCCCAACACCACATTTAATATGAATAATATATTAGAACTCCATTATATATATCATTTCCCCACACGTTTAACACAAAAAACTTAATACATATAAAATTCATAACTTATACCTAATTATGGTTCGGTTACAATCAATTGACCTCAAATACTCAGTTGCAACGACACAAAATGGAATTTATATGGGATTGTCTTCACAAGATAAAACTATAATTAGATCTTTAAGACATATCAATGAAGCTTTTAAAATAGGAAACACACATCTAATTCTTATCTATGATGGTAAAAATCTTGAACTTCGATCTGATCTCAACAAACATGAATACAAAGATATGATTGAAGAATATAAACAAGTTAAAATTGTTGCTATTGACAAAAAAAATGAGCGTGAAGAAGTAAAAGCAAAAACAGCCAAAGAGATGATAAAAGATATAGATATAATGAACAAAAAAGCAAAACAGAAAAAAGAACGTGCAAAGAAGAAATTGGAGAGAGCCGGAGCAGAAACAAATATCGAACCAATTGCAGAAGAAATTAAGATAAAAACACCAACCAAAAAACCAAGAAAGAAGCGAACTACAAAGAAGTTAGAAATTACAAAAAGGATAGTAAAAGAAAAACCAGTTGTTAAAAAGAAATCAAAAAAACGAGTGGCTAAAAAACAAGATGTTACAAAAGAACTACCAATCGAAAAACCAAAACGTAAACGTAGAACCAAAGCTGAAATGGAATCTGCAAATTTAAAATCTAAACCAAAGCCAACTTCAAAACCAACACCTGAACCCACAAAAGAAATAGCATCAAAACCAAAAAGAAAAAGAAGAACAAAAGCCGAAATGGAACTCGCGCGTCAACAAGATAAAAACAAAAAATAATTAATCTTCTTTATACACATATTCTCTGCCTATTTTTTCATATGCAAGTGCTATTCCACCATTAACATTTTCCATAATTTTCTTATAACAATGGTAACATACACCACAACCAAAATATTCAATCTCTTTCATCATCCAATTATGCGCAGTTACATCAAACGACGATGCAATATATGGAGCTTGTAATATATCTCCACAGATCGCACAAAATCTATTTGATTCTAAATCCATTTCGATATCTTCGTCTTTAATCATTTCCATTCACATCCAAAAATTTCATCAACAACAAGCGACTTCGCATATTCATAATTATCAACAACCACATTGCCTTTTTCACCTTCCAACGTTCTTAGATATGAAAACACTCTACCACTTTCATTTATACCCTCTCTTTTCCAACGTTCATTCATATATTTAATTGATGACACAAGTTTTAACCATTTATGTAATTCAACATTGTGTGGTTTCATATTAATTACATATCGCAAATCATTAATTATCTTTTGATCATGTATGTCGGGATCAACATCAACAAAATCATATATACCATCCTGTAACTTTGACTTTAACATTCGACAGACATATTCAATATCTAAACTTAATACGCCGTTTTTATACCATACAAAATCATACATTTTCCCACTATAATAATCATGCTCCTGCGCAAGATATACAATTTTTTGTAAAATATCTCTTTCTTCTTCTGTTTCAATTGAGAAATGTATATCCAAATTATCAACCAAAAGAGCGAGTTTCATTTCATCCTTATTCAATTTCACTGGCAAAAATTTTTCGATCATAGTTTTCTTACCTATTTTAAAATAAAAAAAATGAAATCTTCAATCCAGATAAATATCTACAATTCTATCGCGCGAATTAAAATAACCTTCACGTAAGTTTTTCCAATGCAGATTATAACAATTATCAATCATACAACTAAATTCATCTATAATATAAAATACAACACCTTTATATTGTTCTTCACGTTTTGAACTTTCGGAGGCAATGATTTTTTTATCAAGTAATTCATCTATGGAACTGGTGATAATATCTACAGACATATTGTTTCCAAATATATCTACGATTTTATTAAACCAAATTTCATTTTCCTCTTTACTCTGATGATAAATTTCACACGCAATCTTATATTTATCCTTAATCCGTACTTTTTCTGAGTGTTTTTTAAACCCCATACAATATTATTGGTTATGATAGTATATAACAGCATCGAATTGGTGAGTGTATATACATCAATTTATATACTACTAAACACAATTATATTATATGAAAAGTGATGAAGAACTCAAAGAAATGTTAACAGAATATGAAGAAAGAATTCTAAACATTGAGACAGTTATGAATGAAGAAAAAAATGATTCTGTTTGTAATGAACTATATGAAACATTAGATATGTTATCGGGTTCTGTTGCAACTCTGAAATACATTCTTGAAATTAATACCCACCGAATGTAAAATATACCACACGACTATTTTATACAACATTTTATATACTATAGTAACCAATTATATAATATGAAAGACGAAGAAGAACTTAAAGATTTACTTATGGAATACGAAGAAAGAATTGCAAATCTAAAACCACAAATGGAATGTGAGAACAACGAATCTTTCTTTAATGATTTGTGTAAAAAACATGATATATTAACTGGTGCTGTTGCAAATCTAAAATATATTCTTGAGATTGATGAAGGAAGATTGTGAACTGCAACTAAACTAAAGATTGATGGGTTTTATGCTTATCTAATATAACCCAACATTACAATTCAGCAGAAAAAATAAACAATATCACTTTAATCATTTACGTAATAACACACTTTTACACGCACCACAATATAATTAGCTTTGATATTAATTAACTACATTGTTTCCATTTTCATATTCTTTATTTCATCTATTGTTAATTTTGATTTTACTGTTTTTATAAATTTTATTTTGTCTACTTCCAAACCACCAACAATCTTCCCATTAACGATACTATACACTTTGCCCATAGATATAACAAAACCCAAAACTATTTAATTCTTTTTATAATTTTAAATTATTTTTAAAAAAACTTAATGCTTCCCCGCGCATTATATCAACATTTACATATACACTATCCCAATCAATATCGTCTCCAAGAATGTTCATGATTTTTTCATAACCACAATCATCCAAAATACGATCTTTCATATCAACTCTATCCAATAATGTAAACAACCTGTCATTCATTCCAGCTAAACCACCCTCTGTTAAAACAACAACAAATGGCACTTTAAATATTATAGAAAATAATACACCATGATATGAATTTGTAACAACCAATTTTGAATTTTTGATATACGACAACCACATTTTTATATCAATTACTTTATTATTAAATTTAAAATTGGTATCAATAATATTATATTTATTATCGTTTTCAAAATATTTTTTTATTTTTTTAATATAATTTTGATTAGAGTGCAAACCATAAAAAAATACATAATCCCTTTCATATATATCACAACCACCAATCAACTCTGTATATACATCACTCCCAATCAATATGCTTGGATCTGGCATCAAACAAACATTATCTACACCCATTCGTTTTACTATATTAACACCACTATTCTCTCTCACAGATATAGCATTGAACTTAGACACGACTGGTTTTAATTTGGTTATCAACTCATCTGGATAGTCTTCTGTTCCAAAACTAACTGCATATGCTAGTTTATTTACTTTTCCATCAACAAAATCTAAAAAATAACTAGGTGTAAAACACCCCTCCCCATTAGCTGTAAAATATTGATTCCATATTTGATCACTGCCACATATATAAATATCAAATTGTGGTGGATTATTTTCCAATTCTTTAAATGACTTATACCTCTTTGTTAAATTCAAATACTGCTCCCTAAATTTTTTAAACTCCTTTTCTTTTTGATAATCGCCAACATTATTTTTAATCACCCCAATATTTTTAGATTTAAAACATCGCATAAATGTTTTCTCATATTTATTTGGAACGTAATCAATAATTTTTACATTGTGTCCAAATTTTTTTAAATATTCCTGAAGTGCATACGACTGAAGAATTGCTCCATAATTTGTAGCCCAGTGAAATGTAATAATGCCTATATTCATCTCATACCACCAACCGTATATTTAAATTTGCTAATAATTTTCGATATAACATGTCTACCTTTATTCATTTTGTGCAAATTATATTTTTCAATAACTTTATCATATTCAATATTGTTTAAATCTTTATAAAAACTATCTCTTTCATCCGGTTTATCAGCTGGTTTGGAAAGCATTAAATTTCCAAAAATAGCAGTATCACTATCAGCTTCAGCAATAAACAAACCACCTGAGCAAACATCTAATAATTCCATGCCACATTTTGTATTAACTAAAACCAAAGATGTTCCTTTATTCTCTTTATCATACTTTGGATATTTTTTATCAACAGCCCAGAAATCGCCAAGTGTTATATCACCACATCTTTCTAACGTTGTAAATTCACAATTATAGCAAGATGTTCTAAGAGAATAATTTTTAAGAAATGCAATCATGTAAAAATCTTCATTAGCTTTATTGATCAAATCATTAGATCCGTTTATATTATATTTAATATTATAATTTACCCACCCATGTGTTTTATCCCTAAAATTAATGCCAGTGATATCACCAATCTCTGTTGATAAAAAATTAATATGTTTATTAAATAAAAGTGGAGATGGAACACCATGACAAACTATATCACACGTAATTAAATTTTCATGTATATCCCCCAAAAATAATTTGATTGCATAAACCTGACACGGTGTTCCAACAAATAACACAATCATCCCCTTATTTAACTTAGTTTCAATATTATAATATAATTCTGATGTTATTTCACTCTGAACATATTTAGAGCCGCGCAATTTATATAAATCACGAAAACTATCCACAATGATGTGTTTAACAACTAAATTATCATCAAATGCTGCACCAACAACAACCCCACCACTTTTCAAAACATGTGAGGCAAAAGCAGTAAAAACACCACCGGAAGAACTAGATTTTCTAATATCGTCATCAAGATTCCAAACTGCAAATACCTTTTGTTGATATTCATTTTTGTTATTATTATATTTCGGACACAAATTATAACACCCACCGCAACTATTACAAAGATTTGAATCTACATGTGGATAACTAAATCCCTCATAATTTTTCTGCATTGATATAGCATTATTTGGACATTTGATAGCACACAAACCACACCCAACACAATCTATTTCTAAATCATATTCCGCATCAATCATATAAAACACCACTAAACATATTTAATTATATACACTTCATTATATAAATACATAACTAATTCATTATCTCTGCATGTTGTTCTAATTGCATTATTTTCAACATCTTCTGATAACACCTGACACATTTTATAAATTATAGTATAAAACTTCTAGAATATATCTTTAATTTAAGAGATTCAGTGAATTAAACAAATCCAAAAATATTACAACCACTCATTCTATTTATAATCATACACAAACTATTTAATATATTATATACAATATATAATAATGAAACCACTCGATCCAGACCCAAATTCTTACATGAATAATTTAACTCGTGAATATACCAAAGGTATTTTATGGTATATAACTTATTCAAAAATGTTATATTTACGTGGCATTAGTTATGTTTCAATGGGTATAACAATACTGTCACTTCTTACATTTTTAAAAGTATGGCAGGAAACATTCAATCGTTTTGGAATCCCAAATGAAGTTATGTTTATAGGATTTCCAATGGCAGTTATTATTGGTTGTGTAATACTTGGATTCCTCGATGTAAAATATAAAATGTGGCATAGGGAAAGTGTGTTCTCTTCAAAAAATATATCCCCGGTAGTGGTTAATAGTTACAATACTACAAAACACATTGAAAAAGAGATTAAATTATTAAAGGGTGGTCAAAATAAAATACTTAAACACCTTGGGATTGCTACAACAGAAGAGGTTTAATTATGGCTGGAAAATTTGCATATAAAGCTGGTCATTCGTGGGGAAGATTTAAGCGCAACCTTGTAAAGAAAGGCATTGAATATGGATATACCAGTGGGAAAAATACTTCTTCAAAAAATCAACTCCCACAACCAAAAATAAAAAGGATGAGATAACATGGCAGTAAAACATATAAAAAAATTGCAACTCATATATATTTTAGGAAAAGAACTTATAAAAAATCCACATTCAATACTAGACATTGGTTGTGGAATCAGACCTCAAAAACTTGTAAAACCAGATGTTCATATTTGTATTGAACCACACCAAGAATATATCGATAAACTTGATAAGGACAAATATGTAATAATAAAAGATGTGGCTGATTCTATCCTTCCTAAATTTCCTGACAATTCTATCGATACAGTAGTTCTTTCTGACGTTATAGAACACATAGATAAATCGGTTGGTATTGCTGTTTTAAAAGAGATAGAAAGGGTTGCCTCAAAACAAATAATAATATTTACACCTTATGGATATTTAGAGCAAGAAGAAGATGGGGAACTTGATGCTTGGGGGATGCATGGAATAGAATGGCAAAAACACAGAAGCGGATGGACAGAAAATGATTTTAATAATGATTGGGATATTTATATAATTGATGATTTTCACAAATATAATACCAGCAATGTCAAATATGAAACTCCCAAACCAGCTATGTATGCTATCAAAACATTTAATAAAAATATTAAAAAACCATGGTGGTCTGCTATATGGAAAAAATAAAAATACTTTTCGTTTGTATGACTGATTCAATACATGTAGTGAAATATATGCGTGTTTTTGAAAACGATGAGCGATTTGATGTGCGTTTATTTCCTGTATATTTCACAACGCCACACAAAATGTTTACCAAAGACGTGAATGTGGTTGATATATACCATATAAATAAATTAATCAAATTTCTTTCACCCAAATATATGATGAAGTGTAAATTATATAATCCAATCATAAATTCTATAATACCATTGTTACGAAAATCAACTGATGTAAATGTATTCGAAAACAAATTATTTGAAAAAAAACTATACAAAGAGATATTAAAATTTAAACCAGACTATATTCATAGCATGGAGTTTCAACATGCTTCTTATATGGTTGATAATGTTCGCAATGAAATATTAAATGGTGAATACAAATTCCCAAGGTGGATCGTTTCAAATTGGGGCAGTGATATTTATTTGTATCAACATATCCCAAGACATTTATCCAAAATAAAATGTATATTAAACAACTGCAATGATTATATATCTGAATGTGAGAGGGATGTTAATATAGCAAAAAGGCTTGGATTGCATGAAGATAAAATAAAATTGCCGATAATTCCAAACAGTGGGTGGTTTCACAATAACATGGGTGGTTATATTCCAAACAATGAAAGAAAATATATTATTGTAAAAGGTTATCAAGGGTGGAGTGGACGAAGTTTTAATGCTATCGAAGCTATAAAGAATTATAACCATGATATTTTAAAAGATTATACTATTATTTTGTATAGTTGCTCAGATGATGTTAAATTATTGATGAATTATTATGGAAGCAAATACAATATAAACTATAAAATAGTTCCAAACGATACTGATAATGAAACACTTATAAATTATTTCAAAAACGCAAAACTCTACATAGGACTTGGTATTTCTGATGGGATTTCTACATCTCTTATTGAAGCTATGGGATGTGGGGCAATACCTATTCAATCAAATACATCGTGCGCAAATGAATGGATAACTAACACACGAAATGGATTTATCGTAAACCCATATGAGATCGGTTGCATTACATCAATAATAGAGCTTGTTCTTAAAAATAAATGTTTGAATAAAATTTGTTTACAAAATATTGATATGATAAATAATAAATTAAATAAAGAAAAGATTGAAAATATTATTTTAAAAAGATATTTATAATTTTATATTGAATCATGTAACAATATTGAGTCTGCATAATCAACATAACCATTACTATTATAATCAAATGGTTGCACTGGTTGATTCGCTATAATCCATTGCATTGCTCCATAATGAATATCAACATCCTGTGAATCCAAATAACCATTACCATTACAATCCATATATTTTCCATCACTATCTATATCAGTTGGATAATAATAATAATTTTCAAATCTAATAACAATATCAACATCTATATTTATATAATTCAATTTTGTTTCTGTATCTGTATAATATGGATTGGTAGCAACTAATACAACATCATATAAACCGGGAACTGTACTATAAATTGCTATTGGATTTTGTTCTGCTGATGTTGTTGAATCACCAAATGTCCAATACCATGATGTTGGATTACCCGTACTCGAATCCGTAAAATGAGAAAACAATGGTGCATGTCCAGTTAAATTTGTGGCAGAGAAAGCAGCAGTAATTACATCATAAACACCAATATAATCTGTTTCCGTTAAAACATTATACCCATGCACATTTGATGCGTTCAATACAATTGTATAATCACCAATTGCTGAATAAATATTTGTTGGATTTTGTAATGAAGATGTGTTCCCATCACCAAACGTCCAATACCACGCTGTTGGTTCATGTCCAGATGTATCAGTAAACGTTATAGACCCACTAACTCTAGCTGTAGTGTTACTTACTGTAAAACTAGCAACTGGTATTTCACCATAATAAATATAATCTGTTTTAGTTTCTATTGTATAACCATGCACATTCGATGCATTCAATGAAACAGTAAAATTACCTTCAGATGAATAAGCATGTGTTGGATTCTGAAGCTCTGAATATGTGCTGTCACCGAAACTCCAATTCCATGCTGTTGGTGAATTGGTTGATTCATCTGTAAATAAAACTATATCTCCTGTGTTTGGAGTGGTGTCGTTAGCAGAGAAAGCAGCAACTGGTATTTCACCCGATGTAATATAACCTACTTTGGTTTCAAGATCATATCCCCAAAGGTTACTTGAATTTAAAATAACCGTGAAAGTATCAACTGTTGAAAAAGCATGTACAGGATTCTGAACTTCTGAATAAGTTCCATCACCAAAAGACCAGTTCCATGCTGTTGGTGCTCCTGTTGACGAATCTGTAAACAATACATTCCTGTCAATTATAGGAGTTGTATTATTAGCAGAAAAAGCAGCTACTGGTATTTCACCGGATGTGATGTAATCTACTTTAGTTTCAATTGTATAACCATACACATTTGATGCGTTCAGTGAAATATTAAAAGTATCAACTGTTGAAAAAGCATGTACAGGATTCTGAACTTCTGAATAAGTTCCATCACCAAAAGACCAGTTCCATGCTGTTGGTGAATTGGTTGATGAATCTGTAAATAATACATTCCTATTAATTATAGGAGTTGTGTTGTTAGCAGAGAAAGCAGCAACTGGTATTTCACCCGATGTAATATAACCTACTTTGGTTTCAAGATCATATCCCCAAAGGTTACTTGAATTTAAAATAACCGTGAAAGTATCAACTGTTGAAAAAGCATGTACAGGATTCTGAACTTCTGAATAAGTTCCATCACCAAAAGACCAGTTCCATGCTGTTGGTGCTCCTGTTGACGAATCTGTAAACAATACATTCCTGTCAATTATAGGAGTTGTATTATTAGCAGAAAAAGCAGCTACTGGTATTTCACCGGATGTGATGTAATCTACTTTAGTTTCAATTGTATAACCATACACATTTGATGCGTTCAGTGAAATATTAAAAGTATCAACTGTTGAAAAAGCATGTACAGGATTCTGAACTTCTGAATAAGTTCCATCACCAAAAGACCAGTTCCATGCTGTTGGTGAATTGGTTGATGAATCTGTAAATAATACATTCCTATTAATTATAGGAGTTGTGTTGTTAGCAGAGAAAGCAGCAACTGGTTGCGAACCTATATGAATATAATCTATTTTAGTTTCATTATTTCCTGTACCATATATATTCGTTGCAACAAGTGATACATTATAATTACCTATAACAGTATAACTATGAGTTGGATTTTCTTCTATTGAATTATCACCATCACCAAACGTCCAATACCAAGATATAGGAGTTTCACTTGATAAATTGGTAAACAAAAATGTAGAATCAACAGTTCCATAAGTTTCATTTGATTCAAAATCTGAAATGGGTACATCACCAACATGAATATAATCTATTTTAGTTTCCGTATCTGAACGTGTACCATTTGTTATCATAAGAGAAATATTATAATCTCCAATTGAGTTAAAAGAGTGTGTAGCATTCTGTGTTATTACATTTACACTTCCATCTCCAAAACTCCAATTCCAAGCTGTGGGTATACCAGTTGAACTATCATTAAAAACAAATACAGTATCTGTTGTCCCATTAATAGGTGCTCCTGAAAAATTTGCAACAAGTGAAGGATTAATTGTTATATCACGACTTGTTGTTTCATATCCCAAATCACCAGAAATATTCAATGTAACTGTATATGTATCACTATTATTATAAATATATGTTGGATCTTCTAATGATGAATAATTTCCATCACCAAACGACCAATTAAAAGTTGATTGATCTGAAAATGCTCCACCACCATAAATTGTTCCAGAAGAACTGTTAAAATATATTGTTTCCGATGTATACCAATCATCTAAATCACTCGGAGATGTAATAGTAATATTTGGTGTAACAGAGTTGTCTGGAATTAATTCTAGGCGCGCACCGATACCCCGATTGGATT